>Ga0126342_10018045_pt1 | contig 12130 bp, 15 predicted proteins | sample Cyp1metagenome_FD_92528 | JGI IMG/M metagenome (GOLD analysis project Ga0126342, IMG submission 92528) | Coral microbial communities from Lord Howe Island, Old Settlement Bay, Australia - Cyphastrea 1 metagenome | ecosystem: Host-associated > Invertebrates > Cnidaria > Coral ... | reverse complement strand
TAGACAGATAGATAGATAGATAGATAGGATACATAGGATAGATAGATAGATAGGATAGATAGGATAGATAGGATAGATAGGATAGATAGGATAGATAGGATAGATAGGATAGAAAGGATAGATAGGATAGAAAGGATAGATAGATAGAAAGGATAGATAGATAGAAAGGATAGATAGGATAGAAAGGATAGGTAGGTAGATAGATAGATAGAGAGATAGGTAGATAGATAGATGGATGGATGGATAGATAGATAGATAGGTAGATAGGTAGATAGATAGATCGATCGATCGATAGATAGACAGACAGACAGACAGATAGATAGGTAGATAGATAGATAGATAGATAGATACATAGATAGATCGGTAGGTAGGTAGGTAGGTAGGTAATCAGAGAAAGAGAGCAACAGAGAGAAGGAGTGACAGAGATCAATCACCTTTCGATCCATCAGTGGCTTCGCTCTGCCATCCGTGATTCACAACAACCAAACTCTCCTATAGGTTTCCTATTTTTCAAACTTCCGCCACCGCCTTGTGCGGTACTACTGGTATCCGAATCAAGGAACAAGTGAAAGGGAAGTGAGATGCATAAGAATCTGGAAGGACTGCCCACCACATTTCATGAGCAAATCACCAGTTTGTCTCTTCATTCTTTACACATCTCCAAAGAAATATCATACCGTGTTCCCTGGCGCCTTATACGTAGCCAAGAAGGGATCTCGCTGGGACACTTAAATATATATATGTATATATATATATATAATTCATTATTCATTATAATATGATATGTGTATTTTTGCAAATATACTCAACGCATCTCAATTCTATGGCAATCACACCGCCTGACCATGCACACAACCTGCACTCACCTATTAGTCAACCAGAATCTTGGACCGAATGTCCGCAGTCCACTCAGAACCCACACCTTTGACGATAAGGTTTGCGATGACCACTGCCAGATCCTGATGTCCAGTGACATGGTATATTTTTGGTCATCCATTCCACAATGATCCATATATATATATGTGTGTATTATGTATGTATGTATGTATGACACGTTCAGGCTGTTTAGGTGTCAACTTCAAACTACAACCAGCCGTCCCACACCTCAATTTTTTGATGGTGGTGCTGCCTTTCCATTCATCTGTTTCCAAAGCCGAAGTCCAATGATTTCATTTGGCTTCGGCTCCCACCAGAATTTGAAGGGCTTAGTTTGTACTGCCGCATCTTCTGTCCCTGATTTCAGGATGGGTGGGCGTGGAACATCATTGCGGATCAGCTGTGGTTTTTGAGCCAAAATGGCTCACAGCTGACACCACACTTTTGTCCATCAGAAATTCTTTGAATTTCTTTCACGACACGTTTAGGTGCCAACTTCAAACTACAACCAGCCATCCCACCCCTCAGTTTTTTGATGGTGGTGCTGCCTTTCCATTCATCTGTTTCCAAAGCCGAAGTCCAATGATTTCATGTGGCTTCAGCTTCCACCAGAATTTGAAGGGCTTAGTCTGTACTGCCGCATCTTCTATCTCCTTGCAAATGAGCGGCAACTTGACACTTTGAGCATGATACCTTCGTGTCTTCTCCGCAGACGAACTCGTAGTTTGAATTATTATAGTGCCAGCCATGCAAAGCCCTGCATTGTGCTGACGGAGCGTACACCAAAATCCTGCCGTTCTTGCACGTTACTTGGTTGACGCCTTGCAGACTTCACCAGGTTCGGCAGGAACGTAGCATTGGATTCACATTTGGACTTCAAGTCCCGAATTGCTTGTTGCAAATTTTCCGAAGCATCCTTCGGGCTCGCCTTGAGCTTTGTCAATTCTTTCTGAATTTGTTGCACGACTGCAAGCTTCACTTCCGGGTCCTTTGGAACTTGTGCTTGTGCTTGGAGTACAAGCTTGGACACTTCTTTCTCCACCTGGTGGATTGACCCAATGGTGCTTCACCGAACTGTTTGTCTCCATTGACCAAGCCGAAAATGTTCTGGCAGTCACTAGGCGGTCGGTTTTCCAAAGTCGCCACAGGTGGTACCGCCACCGCTGTAGCCATGTCGATTGCCCTGCACACCAACACCGTGCCCTCGTCACATTGTGCTTGTTCCCGGTCCGTGTTGTCCCTTCGTCCACAGAGCTCCGACCTTGTCCTCACTGAACCTGGCATGTTGCGGCTGCACGGTGCCTCAAACGGGAACCAGTACTGCACGGAAAACTTGCATGATATCCATCCACGTATCCCCTTCGAGCCCACCTCAAATGAGTCGTGTAAGGTTCCGTGGCCGCAAGGTGTCCTGTGCCGCTCAGCTTCTCCACACTGATGACCTTGATCCTGATACCTTGACGAATGGCTTCCAGTTTCAAGGCCTTCGACAAAGGATCCCTGCTGCCCGCAAAATGATGAATGAAAATGAAAACCCTCTTGCCGTAGAACTATTCCAAAGTATTTGATAGCAGAGGATCTTGATCTTCTGGTTCCTCTTCATCTTCATCCTTCTCTTCTTCCTCCGTGTCTTCCTCCGTTTCATAAGTGTATGAATATGACTCGGCTTTGTCAACCTCTGCCTTTGTGTCCTTCGCATTCTCCTCCTGTTTTGAACCTTCTGAGCTTTCTGCATGCTGCTTCACTCTTTCTTTTTCGGGCAATCCTTTGATGGATGCCCCGGGGATTGACACATCGTGCAACGATGCTCCCGAGAACCAGAACACGGGCCATTTCCGCTGTTCCATCCATAACAAAGTTGTTTCGATGGCCCTTTTCCACTTCCTTTCTTGTTTTCGTTTGCGCCGCCCTTTTTGTTGTGCGGCTCGTCTCCATGCCACCTCCACCTCTTTGTCTTTTCCCGCCATTCCTTCGCTTCGTTCTTCTTGTCCCGGTGAATGTCGGATCGATGTTGTTGTTTTGACCCTAACCTTCCACTTGTGGAGTTATGGATTGAACTCCACCGATCATGAAGCCAGCTGCCAACTGCTCTGGCGGAGTTCTCGGTTTTCCTTGACTCCCGGCTGCAATCCATGCTAAAGCTGGAGAGATGACTTGTTGCTGCCAAAAACTGCGTCCATCGCCCATCGCCACCAGGTTGAACATGAAATCCCATGGCCGCTTTGGATCCCACGCCATAGGCACGTCTCTTTCAGCTTGGAGCCCATCACCATTCTGGATCTCAACCTGTTTGAATGAGATGACCTCGCCAGCTCGTCCGCAGAATAGATCAGATGCCAAGCCGACCGATAGGTCCTTGTAAGGCCTTCGATTGTGCATCTCGTAGGCATGAAGTGATGCCAATGACACAGCATCCAACATGACCAATGCCGCGCGCAGGATTCTGAATGAAGCGTGGCAGGCCCCAGCAACTCCTTCGTGACATACCCGTTGGATGTGAGCACGTAAGATCGAAATCGAAATCGGCTCGCCCTCAAAGCTTAAATGGAGAAACGCCCTGCGTGTGGATGCGCTTGTCCAGGGCACTGACTTGTTCTGACGTTGGGTCCTCTTCTTCGGTGGCCGTACCACTTTGCCCGAACCTCTTCTGACTGTACCACAAATTCTCTATCGTCTGACTGCTCTATCACCTGGGTCATCTTCAGCTTGCGCTCCCCAGGTGTATCCGCCTTCACCAGCTGGACATTCGGACCTTCGTTGCCATGAGCTTGTCGTTGATCCAAGAAAGGGGACTGGTCCTGCCACTTGTCCCAATCTCCACCACCCTTCGTGTAGATGATCCTCCGCGCCAGGTTGCAAACTAACCCCACATGGGAAGCTTGAACTGCTGTCAGCGGAATTCCAGTGGCCACAACGGCTCGTTCCAAAGATGCCGCAATCACCGTTGAAGGGCCGCTAGGAGCTTCATGTCGTCCGCAGGATCCCGCAACCTGGGTGAATGCAGTCCACAAATCCATCGGCAGCTTGTAGAACTCCCTCACCTGCTCGATGGTGGACATCTGGAGCGCCGCCGACTGAGAAGGAAACATAGCTGACCGCGCAAAACAGAAGAGACAACATCATTCCGGGTCAGCTGTGGTTTCTTGAGCTAAAATGGCCCACAGCCGACACCACACTTTTGTCCATCAGAAATTCTTTGAATTTCTTTCACGAAAATCCCTATGACAATGGATTGATGATCAGCCCCCAGTATGGGTTCAAAAAAAATCCAACTGTTGACCATGACACATATGCCACATCATGGCACTGAGGCCAGAACGGCAGAGAGACCTTGGGAGATCCAGTTCTTGAAGGCACCCGCATCAGGACAGTCCAAGAGGAACATCTGCCTGGGCCAACCGATGCCAGGTTGCTGCAACTGGCTTCGTCAGTGGCTGGTGACTGCTGGTGGCCGCAAAAGGCTCAGGGTGTGGCTTGCTCTCATCCCAAGTGCAGGTGGTGTTGACAACAAGCCCACTATTGACACCTCATGGCTTGGCACAGAGCTGTTCCCGAAAATGAATGATAGGTCGATAGGTCCAATGATAGGTCTGATAGGTGAGTTTGCAAAAAAGTGTACCCAAAAATCTATGATTGATTCCTGGTTTCCCCCCATTGAAATATTACCATTTGGGTGTGCTCTTTAGCTTCCGGTCTTGCGCTTCAGGTGCCTGCAAGCTTCTCAGTGAGACAAAAGCACCCGAGCTTGCCGCTGGCCTTGTGACGGATAACGCTTTGTCACAAGATGTCACAAGTAAAGCAGATCATGACCAGAAGACAGCTGGAACAGCACACCTGCATGGCTCTGAGGGCTGCCACCTGGCACAAGCCGAAGCGGAAACAGGATTCTGCAGTGTTTCTGGTCTTCATGATTCCATGATCAACTCAGTAAGGCCTGCTGGCTGTTGCCAAGTGCAATGAGTGTGCCGGCAAATAAATTGAACTGAACCTGGGTCGTGATGAGTTTCTCAGCTGTTGTGAATGCATGTACCAGCATGGTATTCAAAAGGCTGCTGAGACATGAACTGTGAAGCGAATGCCGAAGCCAGGCCCCACCTCCAGTGCATTGAGCTCACTTCTCATTGAAACATGTGGCCAATTGAATGCCCAAATCTGCTTACATGTCAGACTGCTGTGGCCCGGCCTGTGTGGCATACTCCGAAAGGACACTGTGCGCTGCGAAGAACTTTTCAGGTGCTTCCCGCAGGTCCTCACAGAAATGTTCAGTTCTTTTTTTCAGGTAGTTTGCAACCCAATCCTCTCAGAAGTTTGCCGCTTCGAACATGTTTAGAAGATTTTACACCAAAAGACTGAAAGCTTCTAAAAGCTGAAAGAGAGTGCTCCGTCAGCTTCAATGGACCCTCTTGAAGAAGCTTTCTCAACCTCGGGAGGATGTGTGGCAAAGGGCCAAACTCATCTGGCCGGGTTTCAACCTGTGAAACCACAGTCCTTTTCAGGTTCCGATCTGAGCACCTTGCCGATCTGCACTGGCAGAATAGTGAATGTTGCTGCCTCGGCGATGGATGTATTTAGGGAAAGCTTGGCTAACACCTCCACAAGTCAACAGAATCAACAAATGATCAGTGTCAAAAAGCCGCTGGCAAGTCCCTGTCACGCTCAATGGGGATTCCCATAGTGGATTGTGAGCGTCCTCAATTTAGGTAAGAACAATATAGAATCCTAATATGAAGAGCTATGAAGAACTGTAATCATCAACCAACTGGGATTCTTGAAACTCAAATCTCTCGAAATGTCACAACTCCAGCTGGTTCAGCCGCTGACCTAGTGCGGGAAGGTCTGCCGTGGCATTTCGGAAAGCGGTTCTGAAGTCAGTCATCCTCGTCTCCAATGGGACTCGTTGATGTTTGTTGATGTTTGTTGCATGTTGATGCCATCCTTTAAGAAATGTCCCCTGTCCTCTTCTGAAAAGCAGATAAGCTCCCAACCGCCGCGCAAAGGCTTGAAACTGTCGAAGTCTTGATTGCCCAAAAGTACCAAGGTGCCAAACAGATTCAATGGTTCTGTTTTGTTCATGAACATCAGTCCAAGAGTATCGAGTGTAAAGTGCAAATAGTTTTGTCAAGCATTTGATTATGTGAACTCCCACTCTGGAGCTTCCGAGACTGCTCAGCCTAAATAGCTGCGGTTCCAGAAAATGGCATGAAACTGCAAAAAAAACTGGACTCTGAAGTGGACTTGCAAAGGTCAATTTTAGTGTTAAATTTCAGCCAAAAAGTCCCCACCTAGCGCCAACATCACCAGGCGAAGGTGGGACAGCATCCGCCCACGGTGCTGGCCAACCGCTGCGTTCCTGGTCTTGTCTCAGCTTAGACAGCAACGGTCATCGACTTGTTGTCCAATTTGGGTTTGTACAAAAATGGTGGTTCCTCAAAAAACTATGGCTTCTGGGTTTATCATCATCTTCCCTATGAAATTGCCCATTTTTGGCGTGCCCCATTCTATACCCCATTCTATACCCCATTCTTGGATTTGACTGATCCACGCCTCTTTTCTCACCAGGCGCTCTTCGCCTGTATCACATCGGAGTCCTGAAATGCCGGAAAAAAGCTTGAAGTGGTGTAGCAATGGATTTCTTTTAAACGAAGATCTCAACCGGAAAGCATGGTTTTTACCCCCAGCTAGAGTGATTTCCTGTGGATTTCTCTTCAACCATACGACTCTAGCAAAACCAGGATGCGCCTGGACATTGCTTTCGCAAAAGACGACCGTATTCCCTGCGCTGCAGACCGTTTGTTCCTGCTCCTGGCGAGTTGTCCCATTTTGAAATCTCTTCCGGTCAAAAATTGAACTACGAGTACCTCCAATGATATATGAAAACCATAATGAGCAAAGTCTCTGTAGCCAGAGAATTTTGACCATACAATACTCATTTTTCCACATTTTCTGAAGACTTCGTTGCACCTGTTACTTTTCCACGACGATCGTGTCCACGATTTGTGGCAGATGATGGCCGCAGGGTCTCTGGGGCACTGGACATCCTGCTCCACGGCGCCACTCAAATGACGAGTCGCAATTCCCGCCTTCATAAGAGTTCGAAAAATCCTTCGAAAGTGACAAATGACTTTTCTAATTTTTCTATCATGCTGGGCCAATGCTGGGTGCTATAAATCGAATGGCCAAAAACTCTAGGAATCCAACGCTGCCTTTGCAACGAATTCCGTTGGCCATCGAGAGTCAGCGCAACCTGCTTCGAGGCAGGACTTCGATGTTCATATCATGTGCCTTTGTCCCAGGGTCCCAGGGTATCCCCTAATTTGGTGTGGCATGGTGTGGCATCTCCCTGTTGAAACATCTTAAAACATGTTAAAACTGCCATCACTTGGGCTGTTCCCATTTGCCAAATGGAGTATGAATGTCCTGTTGACATGTCTGCACTGATTCTTTTTTCCACGGAAAGCACCGCGGCTGCCCTGCTGCACCTGTAGCAGTTCGCTCTGCTCGTATGCGGCATAGTTCCGCAACCAGGTGGCTGCTCGATTCGAAGCCGACTCTTTCAGTTCCTCAGCAGATTGTGCTACGAGACACGTGACATAGGCATTGCATTGCCCCAAAGGGGTGGGTACAAATGCAGTGTTCAGGATTAATATTGTCCATTTTTGCTTATTATTTGGATATATTCATATATAAATCTTCCAACCCGCTGCTAATTCAGTCACTGAATCTCTTGCAAGTGTTGGCATTTGCCCAATTTGATGCCGAGTTTTTATACCAATCAGGGAACGCAAATTGAACTGAGTAATGAGGTAGACCCAATAATAAACCACCCAAAAAATCACCATAAATTGGTGCTATAAACCATCCCCAAATGGTAGGTTTGTTCTTGGGTTTCCCGCACTAACTAAAAATCAGTGCTTCCACCAAATGCCACGCTTTCAGGAACCACAAAACCAAACCCAATGATATGAGTATGTGTATATTATCATGTATACTGTATACACATGTATACTGTATACACTATACATGATAATCTAGCATCTATAATGCTATAGAATCTATATATGAATCTATAGACTATACACACACATTCTATGTTTACAAAAATATATAATATTTTCTTTTTTTCCGTCGAAGTCTCTGAGGCCCAAGCCGAAAGACTGGCGGTACGCTTTGGCTTTCGACAGCCTTGTGTAGACGATGGCCTTGATCTGGGCCTTCGAATTCCGTTTCAGGTCGACTTGCTCCACTGAAAAAGCGGGATGTGGGGTCAAAGACTGATGATACTCATGTCTTATGATAATTACCATATTCGAGGGGGGGATGAACGTTGATTTAGCAGCTATTTTTTGGAGTTCGCCAGGGTGGCAGTTTTGACCCCTTTGAATTTCTTCCAGCTTTGCAATTAGAAAACCAGACTTGTTCGATGAAGCAAATGAGTTTGGAGGGCAGAATCGCGCCTTAAACTTTGCCTCGACTGCGGCCGAGAAGACCCTTGACATGCTTCACGGTTGGCCTTGAAATCCAGAGAGAATGGCAAGCATCATTCTGCATTTTGCAGACATCAAATCTGGAAAGTCCGCAATTTCCTTGGCACTTGGGTGTCAGCAATGAAGTGCGCAGCTACTGCTGTTCTTTCCCGGTCGTCATTTTTCACAGGGCTGCCGATGATGCAAGGGGCCTGACACACTGGAGATGACAAACCTTTGGAAAGAGACAAAAAGAAAATAAAAGAAAATAAAGGAAATGTATCTTTCATTATCTTTCCAAATCTTTCCAAACGTCGCCTCTTTCAGGACCCAGTTCTCGCGGCTCATGGGTAGCATCAGTCCCCGGTTGATGGAATCCAGAGAGACTGGCGGACCAGCTGAAAGAGCTACGATACGACGATGCTGCGATGCTGCGATGCAGAAATCTTTTCGCTTTGCGCCTTCTGCATCTTGTAGAAAGCCCCACATTCCTAGGACAGCGAGACCAGTTAAGAATCCAAACTCTATCAGCAATCTTGGCAATCAAGCCCAGATCGAAAAGCATAGAAAAGTCACATCTTAACAAGTCTACGTCAACGCAATTTCATCTGCTCCACCATCAGTCCGGAGAGAAAAATGTCCATGAGCCCGCTGCTTGCGGTTCATGCGGTGGGCAGCCTGGCCTTTATGCGCTCCCAAATACTATCGGCACTGAAACTTTCAGTGCCCAAAACGCTATTGACTGTAGCTGTGCGTTTGTTGTCGCTGTGTGTGTGTGTGTGCGAGTTTTCCATTGCTGAGGGCTTGCAGTGAAGTTTAATTTCCGCCTTGGGGGCCAAGCAAAGGTTGCATCATGTTGTATCCCATTTGATCCTGTGAGAATTACAGCTTTTGAGGATGGACTCACTGCAAACTCACTGATGAGGCTATGGATATTTCCTGACTTGGTTTGACTCCTGCATGCCTGTAAGCCATTTACAACTGCGGGCCGCGCATTGAAGTGCCCATCAAACCCCTTTCTGGTTTTCCACACCCACAGACAAACCCAGAGAGCAACTGCTTCACAGGGGACTTGGAGCCAGAAACCTTAGAGACACGGACACCACCTCTAAAGGTTCTTCTTCGCCATCACCATCTTTTCCTGCAAATGACCCAGTTCCAGCTCCGAAAAAGTAGGAAGTTCCAAGTCACGGAATGAGTTCACGAGTCAGTTTGAGGCAACGCAAAAGAACCGGTGTGCAAAGAATATCTCGGCCATTCCCCTTATATTCAACACCCCCCAAAATCCCTTGGTTTGAATAGAATCTAAGTACTTTGGGACTATGGGGACTTTAGCGCAGTCAATTCCGCCTTTCTTGCCGCCCTTCGCGCCCTTGGCTTTGTCTTTGTCATTCTTGCCTTTCGCATCCTGACATGGCCCGAATGAGTGCCATTGTCTACAGAGAGTTCATACAAAGCCCGCCAGAAATAAGAGCAAAGACAAGCCTTGGCCTTTTTTCCATCTTTTCCCTTGTCACCCTCCTCCTCATCCTCAAAGCGGTTCCAGGAGGCTTCGAACTTTGTTCATGATATCTCTGCCCCATATTGTTATATTCGCCCACAAATTCGCATGAAATAGTTTATGGCTCAGGGGAGCTCCCTTAGGAACGAACATTCTTCGGGTCAAAGCGCTGGTAGAAGGAATCAAACCTCAGCTACTTTCAGCTGCAACATCCAGCCTTTGTGCAGGAAGCCATCGGTTTCACCAAAATATCTCTGGGAGAGGCACTTCTCTGGGAACTCTTTGCCATTCTCAGGGTCCTGGCGATTTGCAAGTCGGCAAGGCATCGGCAAGATGCCCTGGCGATCCAATCCATTGGTCCTGGCAATAGTCCAGAATCCACTGCCGGCGTTCTTCCAGTAGTTCCGCCTTGGCATTGCTTCGAATTGGATCAATTTTATGCGATTTATTCGATTTTGATGTTTTTGTTTTGCACGCAGAAGCACCTTGATGTCTGCTCCCTTCTTTTTCTGAAGCCATTCGAGCTGCTGCTTTAGTGCCTGCGCGAACCAACCATTCATTGCTCCTGTAGAAATCATCTCAGCAGGATGTCGATACAAGCCTTTTCGAAGACATCATCTGCATCTTCCTGCATTTTTTTCCTGCAAGATCCATAGAGCACTATCAGAACAAGAAAAAACATGGTGGTATGGATCACAGTTTGCACAACTGAAATTTAGCAGAGGCCAGCTGCAACAGTCCTGTTTTCTCGGTGCTTTTGCATCTCTGCAATCACATCGGTATCACCCTGAAAAGCGCAACGCCACTCAGAGCTTGACTATGCCAGGACAAGACTCACATATCAGACATATCCAAACCAGCAAAGCTGAGCACCTTGTCTTTTTTTGGAGGAGCCATCCCAAGGAATTCAAACCTGAGAGACCCAAAAGCCATTCTATTTTGCCGCATTTTGGAGGCTTTCAGGAAGCTTCAAGAATCACAGTGCTTTGTGTTTCCTGCGGGCAGTCCACACATTAAGGGCTCCACTCCTCCTCACGCATCTTCAAAAAGCGTCGACGGTCGACCTGGCCATATTGAATGAAAGAAATATATAGAAATATGATCAAATCTGACCCTTTTTTTCTTGCATACTGCTTGACATCAAGAAGTCACGGCCACTGACGGCCTTTCGCTTCCAGTGTGCCGCAATTCGAGTGGCAGCCAAAACCTCTCAAATTGGAGTGGTTTTGCCAGACCAGATGGACCCACAATGACCCAAAAACTTTCAAGCGCTACATGGGTCGACCTTCTGAGACTGCAAAGTTTGGAGCGGCCTGGCTTTCCAAAGGATCTTCAGCAGACTCCTTGCCAGTCTATTAACCGTGAGATCCAGATTGGCCGTGACACGTTGTGTAGCTCCACAGGTTCAGTGCTGTGAAAAGTCAGCAGTCAACTGGCGGCTCCTGCTTTTTGGAAGCATCCTTCTTAGAAGCTTTAAAGAATTGCACTCTGTGGTCCTTGGCGGCTCCAGCTCTCAATTCTTCAAGGCACGAGCGAAGACAAGCAGGCAAAATGCGTGACCAAAGGAACCGTACAATGCCACGATGGTAAAGTCATAGATAGAAGGCAGAGAAAAACACACCCGGGAGCGTCAGGGACATTCCTTTTGAGGGAAAAAAACAAAATTTCTAACGCTCAAAACACTCAGTCGGAGAAATCAAAATGTTCCAATAGAATTCATCAAAGGAAAAAAACTCAGGTCAATGCGGCTTTCACTATGTTCATGCGACCACGCTCATTCTTCTGAATGATGGCGACCTTGTTTTCCAACGTTCTTGTTGACGCCAATCTTCTGTGTTTGACAAGGAGGATAGCAGATTCTGAGCTTCCCAGCCGCCTGATCTGTTGTAAGGCCAACCTAACCAGGCGATCAACGCTGCATGGGTCGGCTGTAGCATGGACCAAGCTGCTGACCTCAAAAGGATCTTTCTTGTCCAAGAGGTCATCCGGCTCCAGTGGCATTCCGAAGACTCCCAGCCCTCGGCCACCAAAACCGTGGACAGCATGAATACGTATATGTGTTAAATATAATGCACAGTATACATACATACGTATACGTACGTATGTACGTATGTACGTATGTACGTATGTACGTGTATACGTGTGTACGTGTGTACGTGTGTACGTGTGTACGTCTGTACGTCTGTACGTATGTACGTATGTACGTATGTACGTATGTACGTATGTACGTATGTACGTATGTACGTATGTACGTATGTACGTATGTACGTATGTACGTATGTACGTATGT
>Ga0126342_10018044_pt1 | contig 12131 bp, 8 predicted proteins | sample Cyp1metagenome_FD_92528 | JGI IMG/M metagenome (GOLD analysis project Ga0126342, IMG submission 92528) | Coral microbial communities from Lord Howe Island, Old Settlement Bay, Australia - Cyphastrea 1 metagenome | ecosystem: Host-associated > Invertebrates > Cnidaria > Coral ... | reverse complement strand
TAGAATGCCAGAAGATATGCCAGAACATATGCCAGAAGATATGCCAGATAGAATGCCAGAAGATATGCCAGAACATATGCCAGAAGATATGCCAGATAGAATGCCAGAAGATGTCAGAATAGATGCCAGAAGATATGCCAGATAGAATGCCAGATAGAATGCCAGAAGATATGTCAGATAGAATGCCAGATAGAATGCCGGAAGATGTCAGAATAGATGCCAGAAGATATGCCAGATAGAATGCCAGATAGAATGCCAGATAGAATGCCAGAAGATATGCCAGAACATGTGCCAGAAGATATGCCAGAACATATGCCAGAAGATATGCCAGATAGAACAGAAGATATGTCAGATAGAATGCCAGAAGATATGCCAGATAGATTGCCAGAAGATATGCCAGATAGAATGCCAGAAGATATGCTAGAACATATGCCAGAAGATATGCCAGATAGAATGCCAGAAGATATGTCAGATAGAATGTCAGAAGATTTGCGAGTAACAAAATGTATAAATGTCATGGTGGGGATCACACGAAGTAAAGTAATTATTGTTATTATTCCCCTATATATCATAACTCCATGCAAGCTTAGCGCATCACTCTTCCTGCTAGACTGGAAGGGTACCTTGTGCTCCTCACCGCCGGACCACGCAAGGGTCAGTACTGAGCACTGATCAAAATTTTAGGTGCATCCCAGTCGTATGCGCTTAATACATGTATATACCAACGATACAATCCAGCTACAGGTGGAATAACCCCCAGTTTGGGTTCTCAAACACTTGATGAGATGCACATCCTGAGCACTTGCCATCCAAGATCTTCGGCATTCTCTACCCTAGGAGGCGACGCATCCAGTGATCCTAAAGACCTTCGCCAATCTTCGGCAAAAAACTTCTGCCAGTGGCCCTTGGGAGGGCTGGCGCTTGTTCATCGGTCTCACGGGCGCCACCTGTGCGGTGGAGATGTTGACGTGACCCGAGGGCTCTGGTGTCTTTTCTTCATGGATTTGTGCAGCAAAAACCCGGTGATTTCACGGGGTTTGCCAGGAGAAATGGCGATTTTGGATGATTTGGGATGATAGCTGTTGGACATGGGGCATTTGGGTATTTCAGACCTTCCCTGGATCAGGGCAGCCTGATTGCTGAATGTGGGTTGCACAATTTCATGACTATTTTGGGACAACTGTATCAACTACATAGCGCAGATGTGTCACAAAGAGCTCATCCAAATTGTATAATAAAGTGCAATGACTAATGCACGTCACAGAGGTTTACATGCAAAAATATCTGCCAAATACGTCCAAATACAGGGTACATGCTGCAGGCTGCAGATCCTGCACACACCGGGTTCGAGGGACATCCAAATCTTTAACTTTGAGCAGAACTCGGCGTTTGGGTCATTCCCTGACATTACTGCCCGCCCCCCCACAGACCCTGATTTTTGATGTGGTAATTTTGAGGTTGCGCATGATATAGCGGGGTCTATCATTCGGGGAATTCGATTAATGTTCACCCCGGTCTAATCAACCCCTGGGCCCTGGGCTGTTCAATTAGTACCCTTTCAGTATATAGCAGATTGACACTATTGGGGGGTAAGCTCCAATTCGTCAACCAGGGTTTATTCATCCGGGTTGGCACCAATTGCCCTAAATTGCAGTCTCTGTTTGACATTCAGCTGTGTTGGAAGAGCACAGCAGGGATGATGCACAGTTTGTTGCTGCGCCATTTGTTTCCGCGCAATGTGCCGTGTCACTCCGTCTAATCGATTGAAGAAGTTGCAGAGTGAAAAAGGATGTCGGTATATTTTGGGCAGGTTCGAAGAGAATGAGACACAGAGTTGACTATGTTTGTCCAACTGTGATGAGATATTCTGCTCCACCAAAACCCGAACGAACTGCCGTGCTGAAGGTTGACAAAAGGACGACCCTGCCGAAAGCAATACGTGAGCATGAGCCCAATCACTCAGGATGTTTTACTGATTGATTCTAATTGTCACTAGTTACTGATTTTTCCAGTTTTTTTGCCTAAATGTCCTCATTGTTCAAGGTCCTGTCTTCACATCATTATTGACTCAGCCATGATTCCCGTCCCAACTTCAATTTTATTTGTCAATTACTGATACTAGAACGAATGATGATTATGTATTGTGTGCTAGTACTAGTGTTTGTGTGTGTCTAAATTATCTATAATGTATACTATGTTTATAATATATATATATATATAAGTCTTTAATTTTAATGTCAATGTTTGCCACGACTTCCAGACCTTATGTAATGTCAACCCTGGATTGCTAAACCCCAAACGGCGCCAAAAAGGAGCTCCGTCGTCGGGGTGACGCCACACAGCAACGGATGGAGGCGAAGTGCCAGGAAAAGAGGGCCCAGAGCCAGGCGAAACTGGCGGCGAAACTCGGTGGGCTTGGAAAACCCATGGGAGTTTAATAGGGATTTGGTGGTGTAACGTGGGATTTTCATTTGGATGATGTTAGTGATTTTAATGAGAGTTTAATTGGTGATTTGTTCATGCGATTGAAACAATTGTGTAGGGATTTCATCATCAAACGTAATGACTTAACTACTTAAGAGTGGATTTGGGTGTGTGCGAAACTGGTGGATATCCCCTGAAACGATCCAAAATAGTGGATTCCAAGATAGCAAAATCACATTTATCAATTTTTCGGGGTAACCTAACTTCAGACGCATATGTCACTGATAAGTCCAGGGTTTTGTCGGTGAAAATCATGGTTGTTACCGCCAGATATGTCGAAGTTCCCTGTGGGTCTCCTTTCGACCAAGATTGTGTTGCGGGACGATTTGATAAGACACCCACAATGAACATACCATCCATACGGGCAACTCCGGGATCACTGGGAGGGATGTGTGTTTTGAGCCAACATTTGATTCGTTGAAGGTGATCATCGACAAAAATTGCTAGGGAACACACATATATAGCAACCCCCAAAAAATAGAAACGTGTTTCCGGGAATAGATGTTGTTTCCATATATTTCCATAATTTTCCCTATATTTCCCACATTTTTCCATCTCTATCGGTTTCCATCTATTTCGGGGGACTATAAAACCATGAGACAGACATTGTTATTTTGATACCTTGCCATGCAGAGCTGTGTCAAAGTGGCATTTCTAAGGCTCAAGAGGGTGACCTAAATTGACCAGTTGGGTTTTTCATGGCCCAGAGATTCTGGGTGTGTCTGGAAATGAGGGATGCCCCAATTTATGGTCTCCTTAGTAGGTAAACCACCACAGACCACTGGATTTTGCGGTAGAATATGGCAAAATCTTGCCCTTAAGATAGAAAGCTAGCATTTATCACTATTTTTCAGCAGGATTTGACTTGTGGAGGTTACAAGAAGTTACTAAAGTTACAGGATTTTACTTCCCGGAAGGGGTTTCCGATGTTCGTACAACCCCCCATTGAAATCTCGCCAGGAGGCCGAGCTGCGAATTTTTGAGCTCCGTGAAGGTGGGGTGGGTACGGAAGTTACCCTCTGGTTATTTAACATAATATAGTACAATATAAATATAAATACAATATATTACAATATAGTTACCAAATATAGTATAAAACCAAATATAGTTTAAATATGGTTACAATATAGTACACTATGATACAATATATAATGATATAGTACAAAAAAGATAGTAAAATAAAACAATTGTGGAAAATCACCATTCAACAAATAGGTAAATCATCATAAATCAGCATAACTTATGATAAATTATCTAATTGGGTATGGGTCAGGTCATTGGGTATCCCCAAAGAAATAGATAGTTAAACCATTAAAATACCAAGAATAATTTAACGTCTGTGGTTCCCTTGAGTCTTAAATTGTGACTCATTAATCTTGAAAAATGTTTCAATATATGTTCCATCCATTTACCATCATTGGACACATATGTTTCGTTTAGGAAACAAACTGTACTGTGTTGTTTTCTGCCCTGGTGTGAGCCTTTGTAACTATATAGAGGAATAATACGTATTGTGCATTATTTAATGTATGTATATATACATATATATATATATATATATAATACACCGATAGACACACATACATGTATCATATATATATATATATTTATTTATTTTACATATAAAGTATATATATAGAATACAACTATATATATATTTATATACAACTACTGTACTATATATATATATAACTACTATCCTGCATAGACATCTCAATTTCTGCACATGTTTCAGCAGGTGAAGCCTCGCTGACGGCGGAGCTGCATCAATTGCTGGATCAACTGCGCCCCGAGGTGTGAGTGAAGCGCATCTGAGAGATGGGGTGCTCCAATTATGGCCACTGAATCCTCCATAAAAAATGAAGTTTTGCTGGGATAAAATTGTATTTTCATGGGATATTATAAAATCAATGAATTTATTGGGATGATAATCAATGAACGATATATTTTAGAGGGATGATAGTCTATAAGATGCCAAATTTTCGCGGGATGAAATGGGATGAATCAGTGGGAAAATCATGGAATTCCTCCGGTTAGGGAGCGGTGCGGAGGGGTATTCCTTAAATGGGGAGCCATGGAGTCAGAGTTTCCCAGTCACATGATAGACATGGCCACAATGAAGGTGATTTCAGCAGCGGTTGGTGATTTCTTTAAATGATGAGTTATTCCTGATGATAGATGATCTTGCATGTTGGGATTCATTCAGTGTTTATTTGGGCTCTCTGGTGCGGTTGTGGCCAGGTATTGGTCCTCGTTTTCTATCGTAAACCAGTACTTTTTTGGTATGAAATTGAGTAAAGATGTAGTGACTATCATGATGAATCCTACTAATTCAAATTAAACCCAGATACATCCACAGTCTACAGTTTGTTGCTTGAACACCCATGTTCTTGGCCATTTTTTTTTTGGGGGGGGGTTATGATTGGTTACCAGGTTTTCGGAGCTGATTTAAGGAGAGTCGCAGTTGTAGATGTGGTTGAAGAAATTATAAGACCTGGGGAGTTGGGGTCCACACACTGTTTGGGTCGTTTCTTTGCATCAACTATTTCTTTCTCTGGAACACCACTGTTCCTGTAAAAATTGTTTATTCACATATAACCTTAGAATATATTGCATTGGTAAGTTATATTAAGTTAGGGTGCCTCAATTGCATGGAAGTCTCGCAAATGTATTCAAGTCGCGTCATATTTCATAACCTTTGAATTACATAGATCGATATATATATATATATATGTATCATAATACATCTATCATCTATTATGAAAGTTGCTCCACAATTCATAATGTCGGTGCTGTCGAAATTGCCAGGATGACCTCCACCGGCGGCTCGGGACTGGCTTGGCCGCTAAGGACGCTGCAATAGTAGTGGTGGTGGTAGTTGTAGTCGTCGTGGTCGTGGTGGTAGTAGTACTTATTTGTTTATTGTTTCAACTGCATGAAATTTCAAGATACAAAGGAATGTTGTTTCAAGATTGTGTTTAACTGTTGGGTGTTTCCCAATGTGAATTGTTATTCTTTCTGAGTGTTGTTGCAAGTTTTTCAGCATTGAACGTGGTGCTGTGCACATACAATATACTGTCATACGTGTGGAGTAAGCGGCTTGTCATGGGGAGACCCAAACTGGGGATGCAACCCTGTTTCTTCCCAATTTTGGTTGAATACGCATTCTTGTCACCCATGAAATTTCCAATGGAATCCTGGTCTGTGTTGGTGAGTCATATCATATCGCATGTTTGCGAACGAAGTTTCATTTTTTGTTGATAAAATATAGCTTTGTGTGGATCAAGACCTGACAAGAGCTGATAGAATCTGTCTTCTGTTGGTTGAATCAACGTCCAACAAATCCGGACAGGGGAGGTAGCTGAATCCAAAACTCGCGCATGAGGTCTATATATATAATCTATCGCGGCTTCAAACACACTCACGCTAAATGATTCTAGATGATCATTGACAATAGGAATCATCCCAAGGTCCCAAGGATTGTCCAGATTTAATCCCGGTCCCAGTTGTTGATGGTACGTCAGTGTGTCCAAAAAATGCGGTAGACCCTAAAATACTTCTGATTGGAAAAGTAAGAACGCGTTGGAATTAAGAATCATGTTCAGACAAACCTATTTTAGATTATTCATTCGCTCCTCCTGAAAATAGGAACATTTAGGGACCAGTGAAAGATCACATCAACTTGGAACAGTTAAATGCTACCAATGTTTAACATGTGAACCTTGAACAAAAAAAAACATCTAGCAAATCCACAAAAAAAAAACATCCCAAATCCCGAGTTGCACATCCAACTTTAACATGGACGCCATATTCATGACCAGATTCTACATCTAGGAGAATTATTTTGGATGTCCATCCCAGACCAGAGGTCAAAAGTTGGATGAGTGGTTCACAAGAATGTTATATATTATTATATGTAAGTCATGGAAAATCTTCATATATACAACTACATGTGGGGGTTTCCTAACATGTACCCCAAAACCATATGTTTCACTACTAAGATGGTCTAATTGTTTGGATGATTTTGGGGCATCCCCATTTTAGGACACCTCTATAATATATGTAAGTACAAGTGTGTTTACATATATATATATACACATACATGGACTACAATATATATATATATATACAGTGTATATATATAATTATATATCTATCTACAGGATATGTTCCACTTTTTAAGTGGACTGTGGCCCGCAATCAGAGCCCATTTCTATGTCCATTCGTCCAGGAGAGCGCCCTGGCAGAGGATACCTTGACGGTGCAGGAGTTGCTGGACGCGAAGGCGAGGCCGAAAAGCGGCAAGGAGGGTTGGAATAATTAGAACGTCTGACATTTATTAATTTACTATTCACTTTCGATTTACATCTATCTATACTCTTGTTATTTTCCTTTATTTCTACATCTACTTGTTGTAATCTATGTATTTGTCTATGTATCTATCTATGTATCCATCTATGTATCTAACCTGATCTGAATCTAAATCTGAATATTAATTTTGATCTGAATCTTAATCTAATCTATCTCTCTACCTATACATGCATTGATACAACTATCTATACCGTCTTTGTATATTTATGTGTATATATACTGTAATATATAAGTGTTTTTATGTAGCTACATATTTACATATTATGTGTATATAGTTTTATAGATATGCTTATATAGTGTTCTCTGTGTATATAATATATATATATATATGTTTTATTCACAGCTGTATAGGGAAATATACAATCTATATTCATCTATCAGTATCATTTATATCGAAATATTATTGATATAGTGCGTATTTATATATATATATATATATGTATGTGTATACACATGCGGTATGTTTGCGGATTGAAACATCTCCTGTCGATTTCTACATCGTATCTGGGGAAGGCTCTTGCTACAATACGCTCTTTGGTGATCAGGTGAAGAGCAGCTCCACAGTTAACCTCTCAATTTTTTGGTTGTCCTCTGTTCTTGAAATTGTGCATGTTCCGTTTTGTTCTCCAGAAAAAAAATATACAGTATTTAGTTTTCAGTAGATTGTCTCGCAGGACCCAGCGAATTTCCAGGTTCCCCTCGTTTGTTTTCGGGGGTGTACCCTGATCCCCGACCCAAAAAGGTTGGTAAACATATATATATATAACTACATCCCGTGGTGAATACATCAATTCTTATGGGTAAATTGACGGTCAAGGTAGCTTTTGAGTTTGGTTGACTTGGATTTGCTCAAGGTGATTCTTGATATTTTTCCTATTTGGGGGATCTGTAGGGAGTATATGAGATTATATGAGCTCATATGTTTTTGCGGCCTTTTTAGCAAACCCAAGTTACATAGAGGACCCAACAAAATGAAACCTCAGCGGTGGTTGTCAGGTTGTCATGCAGCAGCGAAATCGCTGTAAGCGACTTGTCTTGAAACCAGGGCCGGGCTGGCCAATGGAGAATGCAGAACCACTGACTGATCCAACAAACATAGGGGTACAACCAATACGAACCAGGGAAAAAGCCAAGTAGATTAGGATTTTAGACGGTTGCCATTGAAGAAACACCATGGTTTATCGGCCAAGTTGATTTCATATTTATGCAACATGATACCATTCTTTCAGGTTTTGGGTGAACCCCCCGCAATGGTTCTGTTGTCAGGACTTTGGTCCATAGCTTCAGTTTACCCACGCAGGGGGAAGCTCCGGACTGGCCGTAAAGCCACATTCACATAGGGATTTCCAAAAATGGAGGGTACCCCGCAATGGATGGTTTATAAAAAATAACCTATTGAAACGGATGATTTGGAAGTACCTCTGTTCTAGGAAACCTCTATTTTTGGACTATCTCCACTCTTGCGAATTTAAAGCAAGTGCTCATAGGTTATATAGCCACTTCTGGCTGGATACCAGTTTTGAGCCCATCAACATAGGGCTATGGCCAAGACATTGGCTTGCAATGGAGCCACCTAATTTGTTTTGTTTGTTATTGAAACATCTAATTTGGGTTTTTGTTATAAAATGGTTTTTCCCTTGAAGAATGACCCAAACACTCACATGATTTTCGCAGGATTGTCCTTGTTAAGACAGCCATAAATTGGTGGGTGGTTCAGCCCACCCAATTTGATCCATACCAAAAATGACACACATTAAAGAATCCAGCTTATCTGGTTGGTGGTTTGGAGCATGTTTTATTTTCCATATATTGGGAAGATTAATCCCAACTGACTAATATTTTTCAGAGGGGTTGAAACCATCAACCAGTTATTGTCTCAAAAAATTGGTCATGGGGAATGGCTCAAAACATCTCACCCCCGAAAGATGGATGCTTTGAGGTCAAACGACAAGCCGTTTCTGGGTCCATTGGTATCCCATTTGGGGTCGCGAAACCTAGTTGCACCTCATGGTGCTGATCCAAATCATTTCCATTTATATCCAGTAGTGTCATATATATATATATATTTGTATTAATATATATATATATATACATATGTATATATATATGTATATATATATATCGGATTATATCAAATTATATTTCCCTTTCAAAAACAGGGTTGGATTTCTGCTTTGCGTTGCACAAGCACGGTTCGTGAACTCAGAAAGGCAATGTCCTTGACACTTTTTGAGTCATTGACGTGTATCAACTAGTGGAGATACGTTTGAACGTAAAAACAATTCGTGGCCAATAATTGTTTACATATACTCAAAAGATCAGATCCGTATATTTACTGTGGACATTTATCAACTGAATCAATATAAACAATTCTTAACAAATATCTACAATGATTAATCCGTAATATCTCTGAATTATTTACAACTATAAACAATGTTCAGCTGCTGTTGGAGTCGACTAACTTGACAACAAATTGATTAATATATTTTTTTATTGGTTGTATGTTGTTGAATAAGAGAAAACAATCCTTGGTTATATATGTTGTAGGGCTTCGCACATCAGCGATGCCCCGAGGGTTGTGGTTGTGGTTCTTGTTGTTCTTCTTGTTCTTGTTCTTCTTCTTGTTATTGTTCTTCTTCTTGTTGTTGTTCTTGTTCTTGTTAATGTTCTTGTTCTTGTTCTTCTTCTTGTTGTTGTTCTTGTCGTCATTGTTCTTGTTCTTGTTATTGTTACTGTTGTTCCTCGGAGTTGTTGTTCTTGTTCTTGTTATTTTTTTGTTGTTCACAACCTCTCTTCCCTGACGCGCTCCCCCTTGCTGTTGTTCGTGGTTGGCGGATATATACATATCTATATTATATTTATTTAATGTGGTAAACCCAATGCCATTAAACAAAAAACGACTATTTGGGGACGGCTTATACAACCGATAAAAATGGTGATTTGGTGGATGCTTAATGGCATGAAATTTACCACAATCACTAAGATAGATGTGGAAAATCAACCACAATGACCATGTGTAAATTATTTTCCCGGGGAAACACGGGAAACTTTTCCACATGGTTTTTGCGCATTTACCTTCTTAACCCTTTCATGATCCCTAGACGTTGGGGGAAAACAACCTGGCACGGCGGCTTGGTGTGAGGCAAGAGTTCCATGGAAGGCTTCAGGAGCTTCGGGGCACGGAGCGGCAGCAGCAGCAGGAACGGCAACAGGCAAGCAACAAATGGTGGTTGATATGTACAAATCCGCACAGATAACGCCTAGTGAATATGATATATTATATAACTATATATATATATAATGATGTGATTTTTGATTTACATGCAATTATATATGTATGTATATTATATGTATAGAATTATATGTGTGCACATATATTCTTTAAGTATGATTAATTTTGGATGCATATATATATATAACATGGAATGATCTAAATTTATATTTAACTAGTTAACTATGTATATATAATTATATACATATATATATATATATATATAGATTGCAGACGTATGCAACCACATGCCGCATGGTGGAGTTTCATTGAATTAGCACACCTCAAGAACAGGTAAGGTCTGTTGTGAAGCGTGGATGTCAATTGATAGTTGCATAGAGGCAGCTTGTGGCATAAGGAGGAATACACATTTACTTCGTTTATTTTGGAGGATATGATAATATGGCGATCCCACACTTCATAGTCATAGTTTAATATATTTAGGGTCGTTGCTGAGGCGCCGGATTTTCCTCCCGGGCAAGTCATCGCATGCTGCACAGACCAGACATGTTGAGATCTAGGTGAATCGCAGCCAGAAAGGTGGTCAATTCGTCATTACTAGCCAATATTCACCAATTGTTGATCATGATTCACAAGTCATAACCATTACTAATCATTGTTAAATGGTGATACTCATTGTCACATCTTTAATCTTACTATCACCCTTACTATCACCATTATTACCCTCTGGTTATTTAACATAGCCATGGAAAATTGCCCATTTATAGATGATTTTCCCATTAAAACCTCTGTTTATAAGGGATTTTCCATGGCTATGTTAAATAGCCAGATGGTAACCATTATCAGCCACTAATGATGAAATACATTCCCGTTTCCACGGGTCCGACGCTCCGGCCAGGTCCTGGAAGACAACGTTCCGCGCGCGCGACAGCTCCACAACAGTTCCGCCTGTCAGTGTTTGGGTGGTGGGGATGGGAGAGGTTTTTTTCATAGGGGGTTAAGACATGTTAATGGTTGATAATGGTGATTGACTGATTCAACTGACTCAGCACGTGTCCAAATTTGAACTTGTTTTTTTTTTGATTGGCTTCGCGCGCAAATGGTTAATAATGCTTGATTAATGGTTGATAATGCTTGATTAATGGTTGATACTGGTAATTCATGGTTCAATGGATGTTTATTAGAACAAGTGGATTCAAATGGTTAACCGTTAAAGAAAGGATGGTTATTGTAATGATGATTAGCGGTTAATAATGATTTGTAATGGTGATAGTTCATGATGGTTTCTGAAATGTAGAATGGTCTCTGAAATGTGAACTGGCAAACTTTGGGGATGGTTTCTGACATGTTTTCACCAAACATGTCTATTGTGATGTGGTAAACCCAGCAATGAACATCCAATGTTGGCAGGCCATTTCTGGTGATATTCATGGTGACTTATGGCTTCGGGATTACCAAGAATTTGGGGGATACTCTGGAAGAAAGAAATCCTGCACCAGTTGATGGTTTATCCCATTATTTATAGGGTTTCAACCATCCGGTTGGTGGTGCAGGATTTCTTCCATCCATAGTATGATGGGATGTGAACCAAACAAAATGGTAATCGCTTATGGATCTTTACCTGGATTCGCTGGGTGATGATGTGTTTTTGAACCACCTACCAAAAGTAATCCACCATGACTGGGGAATTTGTTGGTACCAGCAGTACCGCACAAGGCGGTGGCGGAAGTTTCAAAAATAGGAAACCTATAGGAGAGCTTGGTTGTTGTGAATCCGGGATGGCAGAGCGAAGCCACTGATGGACTGAAAGGTGCTTGATATCTCTCACTCTTTCTCTCTCTTTCTCTCACTATCTACCTACCTACCTATCTATTTTCTATGTATCTATCTATCTATCGATCTTTCTAGTGTAGTGTAATGTATGTAGTGTAGTGTAATTTAGTGTAGCGGTGTGTAGTGGAGTGTAGTGGAGTGTAGTTGTGTAGTTCTGTAGTTGTAGTTGTAGTGTTGTGGAGTGTAGTGTAGTGTAATGTACTGTAGTGTG
>Ga0126342_10018043_pt1 | contig 12131 bp, 15 predicted proteins | sample Cyp1metagenome_FD_92528 | JGI IMG/M metagenome (GOLD analysis project Ga0126342, IMG submission 92528) | Coral microbial communities from Lord Howe Island, Old Settlement Bay, Australia - Cyphastrea 1 metagenome | ecosystem: Host-associated > Invertebrates > Cnidaria > Coral ... | reverse complement strand
GAGCACACAATGTCCATACTGCAGAGGTGTGGGAACTTGGATGCATTTGGCATGGAATTGCAGAAATGTTCCTGGTGCTGCAGTGAGAAGACCTCGGCAACATCCTAAGAACTGGTTGACCAAACGTTTTGGTTGGCCTACAACATCAGATTCACACACTGCTATTACTAGACGGCTGCAATGGCTGTCTGAAGTGGTTGAGTTGATCTGGCAGGTGCGACACGACTAGTGTCGCGTGGATGGTTGCAGCTCGCGAACTACTACAAGGGCGACTGCAGCTGCACTTCAAAATGGTATATTATTTACATCTTTGAAGAGATCTTTGCCCAAGAGGGTGAGGAAGATGCTTTGCAGATCACCCAAGGCGAAAGATGCAGTCATGAAGTTGCATCGCAATGTCGGCCACCCACAGAAACCAGAGTTTATTCAGTTCATGAGGGCTGGAAGAGTGCGTAGTGAGGTGGCCAAGGAATTTGAGTGCGACGTCTGCCAGGCGAAGCAACAGCTGAAGGCAGCTCGACCTGCGGCTATTCCAAAGTCATTTCAGCCGAATCGAGTGGTAGGAGTGGATCTCATTTACATCCCTGAAGTAGGCGGCATTGGAACTTTTCCAGCGGTTTCTCTTGTGGATTGGGGTACCAACATCAGATGGTGGAAAGAGTAGATTGCAAGCATCCCGAAGACGTTTGGGACGAGGTGGTTGCTATCTGGTTTATAGAGTTTTTGGACCTCCCGAGATGATGATCTCGGACCCTGGAACAGATTTTGGAAAAGAATTTCAAGAGCTAGCAGCATAGAGTGGGGTGATTTTTCATCAGACAGGGGCTCGCGCACCCTGGCACCAGGGCCGCACAGAGCGTCATGGTGGCCACTACAAGAGCATCCTGGAGAAAAGGCCAGGTCTGAGGTGGTGATCGGAAGCAAGCAAGAGCTTGGTTTGCTGATGAAGGAGGTGGAACAGGCCAAGAATAGATATAGCAATCGGTCAGGCTTTGCACCAGTTCAAAGGCAGATCGGGCAGCGGCCCCGAATTCCAAATGCCATTCTCTTTGACAATGTGGTCGATCCGGCCTTGGTGGATGGGATGTGCGTGGATGACATGGAGAGGCTTCACAAGATGAGACGCGTGGCCCAGAAAGCCTTTTGTGAGCTCAACGCCAAGGAGGGGGTCCAGTGTGCTCTGCAAGCCAGGCCAAGGGTGTGGAAAGAGTATCAAGTGGGCGATCTGGTCTATGTGCACCGAGTGCAAGATTGGAGGTACAGAAGTCATCGAGACTGGAGCCAACAAGCCCACCTGGGTGGGCCCCGGCACCGTCATTGCACCAGACGGTGCCAATCTCTGGGTCTCTATGCTTAAAAAAGAATTATGGCGAGTGGCACGGGAACTCCAATGTCGTCCCGCGACCAGCATCGTGGTGTTGAGACGGTGATGCGAGAATGTGCCGAGCTTGTGGGCCAGTTCAAACGAAATGCCAATCGAGCTGGATACAAGGACATCACCAAAGAGGCATTGCCTGAGCCAGATAGCTGTGAAGAGCCCGCTGTGAAACGACCCAGGTTGGAGGATGTTTCTGTTGCTCCACTAGACACTGCGAGCATGCTAGATGACCCACCAGTTGAAGTGCAAGACGTAAACGTCACCAAGAGCTGCCATTTGCGCCAAGTAGCTTAGAGTGCGTGCCTACTACACCCTTGGATGACAGCGAAGACATGACCCCACGGGAGGCTGAAATTACACCACCAGCTGCTGATCTTCCGCCTGCAGAGGGCACCCCAGTGATTTCCAATGAGCGTGCCGTCCAGAATTACCAGAGAACCATGGAGCAATCTCAGCCAGCAGATGAGTGAACGGTTGGATGGCTACCACCCGAAAAAGGGCATCAGATGGGTTTGAGGTCACGATCCCCATTTTTCTGAGTCTTGCTTTTGGCTGGCAGATCCATCTGACTATGATGAGGTGGAAGAGGCGCAATGGCAAAACAATGGCCAGGCGATCCACAACCTGGACTTTGACCAGTGGAAGTCTGGTTGGGAGGTGGACGTTGGCCGGAAGAAGCTCAAGCGCATTCATGGAACCAGCCGGACGGGAAAATTCAATCCTCTTGGAAGTCAAGACATCCCTTGCTAGTTGGCCTGCTGGGAAACTCATGGCGAAGCATCACCTTCAAGAAGGGCAAGGTGGTCCAGGAGGAAGTGGATAATTGGAGGCTTCGAGAGGGCAATGTCTCGAGAAGCTGGTGGTGCGGCGTCACTGAGTTTGACCTCATAGATGCTGGTGCTTTGGACGCTTGGGTGGCGGCCAAGAAGGGCCAAGATGAGGTCAACTTGAAGGATGAGCCAGAGGCAGAGTTAGAAGGAGGCAGATGATAGCGAATGGGCCAAGATTGTCGCCAATGGTGCGGTGAAAGTTCCGAGTTTGGACAGGTGAGAGCCTCACTGGAGAAGGAAGGTAAGGGCGATAGAATTCTCCCTACCAAGATCGCCAGACGCTACAAGCCAGCTGAGCAACCTGGCGAGGTGCTAACAAAGAAGTCAAGGTTGTGCATTCGTGGGGACTTTGATCCAGACATTCTAGACTTGGAACGCTTTGCGCCAACCATTACCACGGCCAACTTCAACGTGATGTTGCAGCTGGCTGCAAATGAGCAAATGGTTGGCACCATCGGTGACTTCAAGAACCCTTTCTGCCAATCCAAACTTCTGTTGAGGGCCAATGAGCAGATCGCGATGATCATTGCTGTGTGTTATGGGTTAGCAGACGCCCCATTGCATTGGCGAAGGACTTTGATTGAAGATTTGAGAGCTCTTCATTACCATCCTTCTAAGCTAGATCCTTGTCTTTGCAAACTTTATCATCCAGAAAGTGGCAAGCCAGCTAGGGGGTGTGATCGCGATTGAAGTTGATGACATGTTCACAGTTGGACATCGTTTTCATCATGATCAAATGAGCCAGCTGCGAAAGAAGTGCACTTTTGGTAAGTATGTTCGTTTGCGAGATGAACCACAAGGTGCAAGTTTCAATGGTAGGAAAATCCAGCAGTATGCCGATGGAAGTTCTCGTATCGACATGCAGAAATTCATTGAAGAAAGACTCCGTCCGGTGGTGCTAGAGAAAGGTAGACTTGCCAACAAGAAAAGCTTTGCAAATGAATGCGAGGTGTCCATGGCGCGCGCTACGTGTGGAGCGCTCAATTGGCTTTCCGAGGGAAGTCGGCTGGATGCAGCGGGACCCTCTAGTTTGATGGCTTCTAAGTTGTCACGGCTTACCATTGAAGACATTGTTTCCCTCAATGCCGTTGTAAAGAACTTGAAGGACAACTCCCATGTCTCCATCCTCATTCAGCCTCTCCAGCACATGAAATTGAGCAAAGTCACAGATGCATCGTTTGCAAGCAGAGATTATCATTCACAAGGTGGTCAGATTCTGTTAGCTCATGAAGAAGGCTTGAAAGACGGTCATGCTGTGCCGACCAAAGTCCTAGGCTGGCGAAGCGGGAAACTGCACAGAGTCGTCAACTCTACTCTGGCGGCAGAGACGCAGAGTCTCTCCCGTGGCTTGGGAGATTTGGTTTGAACTATGGTGCTGGCCCAGGAGTTGCAGGACCAGGAGTTTTCCATTTGTGACTGGCGTCAACGCGTGAGCGCAGAAGAAGTGATGGTGATTGCGACAGAGTCCAGTAGTGAAGAGCTGAAAGGATCTTTCGCTATAGTAGATGCCAAGAGTTTGTATGATCACTTAGCCAGAGAGATAGTTGGGGGGTCTGTCAAGAGAACCGCTTTGGACATGCAAATAATTCGAGAAGATCTTGTTAATTTGGCAGGTCAAGTGCGTTGGGTTGATCATCCGGCCATGATAGCTGACGGTCTCACAAAGTTGCGTGGAAATCTAGGGCCATTGTATGAGGTTCTGGCAAAAGGAACTTTCAATATTAAATCCGAAGAGGCACAGATGAGTCTTCGGGAACATGCGCTAGTAGATGGCCAAAGTTCAACGCAAATCAGACAGTGAGGGGTCAAAGAAAAGCTTGGGAGCTGTGAAAACTTCAGTCATTGCCATGCACTGATTGACCCCTGACATCCAACCTTTGATCGTGCTGATGCCCGGAAGGGCCCAAGCCTTTACCTGATGACTGACGGCGACCGCTGTCCCAGGAGTATATAGAAAACATAGCGTGAGGCAGAGCTACCAGGGTGATTTCAGAGTTTGATACTTTTGGGGGTAAGGGGTTGTTTGGAAGCGGCGTAAAGTTCATTATATACAGCAAATCCCGCTTCCTAATTTAAAACTCCCACAAAAACAGGGCCAAAAAATAGAAAAAAACAAGGACTTTGGGGGTTGCTTGCTAATCCCCAAAAAGGATTCGATAGATGATATTTAACTCAAACGTTCCAAGGTTTCCAAGGTATTTTCGATGAATTTTGGCATTGCAAAACACACCTCGCTTCGTGAGGCAATAGGACCCACCATTAGGGGCCAACTTCACAAATTGCCCCATTGCCGCATGGTTCAGCATCCCATGCCTCAAGGTGGCTGAGAATGTCGGTGGCACCGCGGCGCCGCGGGTGGTTTGTGGCATCTGGCGGACCAGGTCGAGGGGGTTGTTGGGGTTGTTGGGGGGTGAACTGGGTTCAACGAAAAGAAAAATGGTGGGTTGAATAAGTGATCAACCACCAACAGCCATTCATCAGGGCTTGTTGTAGCCATCGCTTCGAAAAGGAGGTCGTCCATTGAGGCTAGGATGAGGTCTTTTATGTTTTCCCTGGGTATACCAGTGGAAAATAGATGATTTCTGTTGATTTCCACTGATTCGCCTATTGGAACCGGCAATTTTCCATCTTAGCAGCCATCAGTTGGACTCTCTCAGCCGAAGTGGCCCAGAAAGGAAACTGGCACACGAGCCATGGATGTGGAAGATGGGGGCTGTGGCTGTTGGGAACGTGGTTTCACCAGGGAGGAATGGGTCTACAAAGGGCCTGGCAAAGGTAGCTACTCCAGGGTAGGAAGCTTACAGCTGGTGGGTCAGGGCAAGGGAGACTTTGAGACACTTGGCTTGTTGCTAACATTTTTTTTTTGTCTGACTGATTTTGGTTAATTTCTCAACCAAATTTTTAGGCAGTTTTCCAGCTGATTTGGCCGGCAGCGATTTGATCCAACCCATGTGCTGCCTCATATTGCGGGTTTTCATTTGCATGAGCGAGGCATTGCCAAGAAGGGATGTACTGTAGTCCAAAAGAGGCGAATTTGGTTGCCCGCCCCCAAGCAACTTTGGTGTCAGCACTTTCATCTCCAGGAAGGAAAGGTATCAAGTGTCGACGGGCACTCGCTGCCGTTGCGCCTGTGTGGCCTTGTTCCTCCTTGCGATTGTGGCGCTGGCCGCCATGGCGTGGCTTGAACTTGGTACACTCAGGGGAGCAGACCCTGGGGCTGCAGACCCTTGTGATTTGGAGGCTTTATCCTCAGAGATGCAAGTGCAGTGTTGCTCCGAGGCAGGGGTTGACATTAGGGCTGGAACCTTCAGCCACGCATTTTTTCGGGAAGGATTTGGGTGGAAGGTAGACCCATAAGCACAGACAATGCATTGATAGTAACCGTGGGATTGTTAAATTGTTTGAAGTTCCAATCGTTCAACGCGTGAGTTTACGCAGAGAAAAACATGGGGTGGGAACACTTATGTAAAACTGCCCCAAAGACAGAATCTTGCAAACCCGCACCTGCCGCGAAACCAAAGAAAGCAAAGAAAATATCCGGGATGTAGTGCTTGTTCTTCAAAATCACCTTCCACTTTCGGTCATGGTTTGGGGATCCCATCATTGGGTTCAGCAGCTCCCAGTGCAACCACTGGTGACTTGGCCCTCAGTTGTCCCTGAGAACTTGAGATGGGATGATTCCCCCAAGTCCCCAGCTGAATCGCTGCTGTGGCTAGGGCCATCTTCGCTTCTGCACACAGCCCGCGCCGGTGCCTGAGCAGATCATCATCCATGACAAGTACTTCACGCACGTGAAGACGGTGCCGGTGCCGCGCACGGTGCCGGTACCCATCCCGCCGCCCGCGCGGCAGGCGGGGCTAGAGCTAGGCCAAGCTTTGGCGGCCAAACATTAGACTTACACAAGGGCCCAGTGTGTAGCACATTTTTGATCTAGGGTGACATACTGTTTGTGAACGTGAAGGTGTGTCTTCATTGGTTTACTTGATTTTGTGCGGCCAGTGCCAGGTAATCGAGCACAAAGTCTACGTTCACAGCAGTGCTTTTGACTGCAGTGGCGACATGGACTGGAAACAGCATCTTGGATCCGAACAATGGCAGTTGGAACCCTGTCGTCCAGATATCTGGGTGAAACGAGGTGAATAGGGCCTGATGGGTAAGCTTCGACCACAGCTAAACTCTCCCTTCGGCCAGGCAGTGGTCTCCGCAACAGCAGCGCTACTGTTGCTACAAACGCAACATTGGCTGCCGAACGAGGTTGAGGATCAGGCCACACTACCACACCATCACTCATGTCCAGCAGGTGGATGGGGGTGATATTTGGGAACAGGAGGGATCACGGATTTACTGTGATATACTGTGATATACTGTGATATACTGTGATATACTGTGATATACTGTGATATACTGTGATATACTGTGATATACTGATATATATAATTACTGATATAATATACTTGAAATCATAGTGACGTCATTTGCTTGCAGACGGCAAGATGTGAGCACGAAAATCGAAATCTGCCAAAGCAAACGCACGGATTGTGCAACTTTCAATTAGTTGATGTATATACGTCACAATTTACAGGAAGCTGCATGTTACCACCCGAACATTGGGCTGTCTAATTCTAAACGTTGGTTAAACGTCACAATTTACAGGAAGCTGCATGTTGCCACCCGAACATTAGGCTTTCTAATTCTAAACGTTGGTTAAAGTACATGAATTTGGTGTAGAAGATTTCCCCTCAAACAGCTTCGTGCTGCAATTCTCACCTCTAAAAAATCTTGAATTCCAGTAGATGGGGCCCTAAAAGGAATATATAGACGGATTCCATGCCAGAGCCAGGTCACGGTTCCTGTGCCGGTGCCGGTGCCCGCACCACCACCACGAGTGGTCAGCAGAGTGGTCAATGTCCCTCGCCAGCGGTGGATGCTCGAGCAGTGCTTGGGAAGCTTCCAGAAAATCAACGAGGCAATTCACAATTCATAACAATTCATAAGAACTCATGAAAACTCATGGGAATTCATATCTTGGTGTTCAAGTTGCTGCTGATGGCACCTCTGAGCACAGTGGGAAAAAAGATAGAACATGAGGAACATTTTAAAATCATCCATACGACGCGTGGATTTTCCGGCTCAGCTTAAACTTAGCCGGATGGAGGCTGCACAGCTTTCATAGATAGTTGCAACTTCAAGCAACAAGCTCAAATCTGCAACACGCCTGTGCAATGTACACTACCCACACTTTGCGACACAAACGGAAATTCAATCTTGGAGCCCGCCAAGATTAGATTGACAGTGGGTATGCCCCCTTTTGATGTGTATGCCGATGCCAGTTTGTAAGTGAATCACACTCACCGGTCTACCCCAGTTGTAAACTTGTCACGAAGCCCGAAAAAAATGATGAACCACCTGCGATTCCAGGGTCCCAGAGAAGTGGGTATTCCTCCTGTGGGTTCTGGTGGTATCCCGATTGTTAAAGCACTTTTTTCTTCCTGGCTGAGGTTCCCATTCGCGACCCTCCCGAAATCATCAAAGTACCAGTGCGAGGTCCGCCACATGTGGTGCACAAGTACATCCACCAGAAACAGTGCCTGGGAAGATTGCAAGATGGATGAGGTTTTCATGAAGAAATTTTCGACCACTCAAAGTGACCAACGGTTCCAAAGAAAACCCCCAGCGGGTGCCCAAACATACCAAGAGGATTTACGATTGAACAATTATTGCAGGGGCAAATCCGTTCCCGGCGTTTTCAGCCAGCTGAACAGTTGAGTTTGAATAGTTTTGGAGATCTCCTGACCCACCAGTAGGAATTTCTTGCCCATCTCCCAAGCCGCAGATGGCGCACTCCGACCCTGCAGTAATCAAAGATGGCAACAAATCAAATCCTTTAGAGATGCTTTCCTAATGGAAGTTGCGGATGCCGTGTTTGATCCAAGATCTCCAAGGTGGTAACTTGCAGGCATCCAACCGTTCCAACCACAAATCTGGATCTGTGATGTGGAAATGGGACCTCGGACGCAGAATGGTGTCCGTGAACCAAGGTACGTGCCCGTGCCCAAAGCCAGCCCTCCAAATTACCACAAGGTGGTAGTGGAGGGGGTGCCGGTGGTGGTGCATGGTGCCATTGAGGGGCAAACCATGGCGAAGTGAGGTAGGACTCGGTAGGACCGGTAGGATTAGGTTCGGAATGTTGAGCTGCACCTGTCAGCTTCAACGAAGAGGGTCAGATGGGATTTTTGCGGGTCACTAAGTTCGCTTTTCTTTCTCACTATATACTTCACGTTTAATTCGTTCTTTTTTCTGGGTAAATTCCTTTTCATGTCCGCAAGCAAAGCGACGAGTTTGCAGCTGAAGTCAAGTCAGATGCATCATAAAGCACTTATGTTTGGTTGTAAATGGGTTCATTGCATTCATTCGTAGCCAAACACGTAGAAGTATACCCTCCAGTAGTGAAACGTGGCAACCCCAAATCCCTTCATTCATAGTTTATTTTCCCATTAAAACTTCCATCATATAGAGGATTTCCCAGCCAGCCATGTTTGATTACTGGAGGTAAATGGAGGAACATGCAATTTCTCGCAGCCATCGCTCGTCGGTCAACAGCGTTTCACCGGAGATCGAAAGATGATTCTCTGCTGCAAGGACTTCGCTCCCGAAAAAGCTGCCCGTAACCTCAGGATCAGAAAGAAATTCTATAAACAGTTGATCAATGGGGGAGTTTGTGATAATCATTAAGCACATCAACAAATCACATAAGATAAATGAAAACACAGACACACACACACACATATATATATATATATATCAATGAAAATGGGTTGCCTGATGCACCGATGGACTGATTGGAATAGTAATAGTTTGAGGTTGGAGGATTTTGTATGATTTTGAATGTGGGTTCTTGGCCAGTTGATGAAAATCAGTTATCATTTGATTGGGTGAAACCGGCCCTCGCCTTTCCATATCGATGATCAAGGGCCTCATTTGATTTCGATTCTCTTCATTCTATTCCTGATTTGTAGAGCGCAGTCTTTGACTTTATTGCTCAAAGAAAAAGAATTGATTGTATATGTATATATATATATATATAATCAATATAGATATATAATTGACTGATTTGGTGTGGGGAAAAGGCATCCGATGTCGGCTTTTAGTCCCCAGCTGCCGACATCGGCCGTTGACATCTGTAGGTTTCGGCTGGCCGAAGAGAAGGAGCCGGTGCCCTGCATGGCGACCTTGTTCTACCGCACACGGGACTACTTGAGTGCCGAGTTCTGGGAGGAGATGCAGATGGTCACCGGAAAGCATCAATTTCACCAGCCATTTGGATCCATTTGGACAGATAATTATATATAGATATATATTATATATATATTATATATATATATGATATAGAATTGTGCTGTCGAATTGCGCTTGTCCTAGGATGTTTACATCTGGAAAAAAATGGAGAAACAATGCAAAAAAATGGAATTGGAAAATGCAAATCTGAAAGAGGCACACATGACAATTGCGGAAAAAAATATGGGAAAGCACAATGCAAGTTGAAAAGAGGCAAAAATTGCAAATGGAGGAAAAAATAGAAAGAGAATACATGGAAGGAACCGATGCAAGCTGGAAGGAGGCGACACGATATGTGGAGAATATAGACAGATGAAATGCAACCAGGGAAAAGGGAAAATGCCAAATGCATTTGCATTTGCGTGTTTGAACTTACGGTATATTTTTATTTTTGATTTCTATTTGTTTTGCATTGCGTTTTTGCATTTGCATTTTTTGTACATTTATGAGTTCCTCTTTTTTGCATATTCTTTCTGCAGTTGCTTTTTGTTTGCATTTTTAAGATCCTTTTTTTGCATTACATGCTCCATTTTTTCAAGATTCCAATTTTCTAAGATAAGCCCACAAGGCGCCGACACAAATATAGAGGGATTTTCCCATTGCCATAGTTTTTCCTTTAAACCAATTTGGGACTGTGAGTCTTGAAGGATAGTTGGGGCAGGGGCGAGGGGCAAGATTTGCGATATACCTCGTCACAGCGGTTATTGATGGTTGTTGGTTGGTGGAGTAATGAAATTAGGCGGATGATGACCAGGATCCGATCGTGTTTTCCCCGAAAACCCAGGGCAAGTTTATGCTTTGTTTTTGATAACAAGGGAGGCGAAGCAAAATCCAGATTTCGACTTTCAGTTGCCCATATGGAGACCAGGTGACCATAAACTTCCGCATTGTTTGTATTCACTATGAGTCGCAAGAGGTTGCCTGCTATCATGCAAACTATCATGTCCTACATCCTCACATTCAACAAAAGCATGCACCTGAAAGCCACTGGTTCCAGGACCAGATCCGCCAAATTTGCGACATTGTAGCGGAAGAGTGCGCCCATGGCAGCCAGTTTGGCTTCAAGTGAATTACTGAATCACCAGTGCACAACGCAGTTTCACCCTCAATTTTAGCAAACTCAAACGCTAAAAAACCATACCTACTTCTACCATTTGGGGGTCTTCATAATCCTTCCAAAACAGGGGACTGTTGGGGACCGTTGCGTTTATCACAGTTGTTTGGAAGGACATCCAGCTGAGTCCACAGCCTGGGCGCTGTCAGGTACCTGGGCGCTGGCCCAGGGGTTCAGCTCATGGTTCATCATGGTGCACCCTGGGCCATGGGTCTTGAGGCAGGGGGAGTCAACTCAGTTACAACTCCAACTGGGTACGGTTGGGTGAATGGGTATAGCAATGGGATTTTAACTATCATAAGCTGGGAGCACCTATATACTAACCACTTCTAAGTGCTCAGACCCCCAAGAAGTGGCTCTGACCAGCTATATGGGACCCCCATGGGCCCACTGGCTCTAAACTTAGTGATTTCGAGTCCTCAGCCAGCGACTTAAAAAATGGGAAACATGGACCAACCTCAGCGCCCACTTCTTTCGAAGGTCAATGGTTAAATCTGGGATTGTGGGTCGAATGGATCGAATCCATTGAATTTGGCCAGGTCGGAGAACACCGACTCCTAGCTGAAGTCGAGGCTTTGTTGGGGGCTTCTTTAATTGATTCTGTGTTTTTTTCTCCTCTCCGTGGTTCAGGGGTTTACTTTGAGCCGTTAGAATCGGTGAGACGATGTTTTGGCACATGAATTTGCTTTGTGCGTTGTTGTTCTCTGTTCTTTCTCTTGCTTTCTTCCTCTGAAGAATCAAAAATAGAGTGTTTCAGTGGAAAACCAAGGGGTTGGATGCATACCCAGGCCTTTAACTTCTTCGGGCCGCAGAGGTTGGATGGTCAGGGAAATGGCACTTTAAGCAGCCAACATGGGTGCATTTCACCGGGCGACGCGTTTCACTTGAGGGCGTGAAACCTGTGACAGGAAATGGAGGGAAAAACGCGCACACACACACACCAAAGGTTTTGGAGGTATTTTGATTTAGATGGTTTTCCTCCGGTTTTCTTTTCCGTTTCCTCGTGACAGGATCGGCCATCCACACCATGGCTATGTTAAGTTACCAGAGGGTAAAATGAGCTGTCATGATTTTCTACCACGGCGCTGGAAAAGAAGTCGGGTGTTTTGGGGACCACCCCCAGTCAACAACCTGCATTCAATGACTTTCATGCTCTTCAAGGGTGATGTGAAAAATTGGGTGGCAGCCATCAAAATCAATTTTTGATGGTTTTATCATTCATTTCTCTATGAAATGGGCTTTCCTAAAGGCTGGGCCCATTCCCAGTTTTGTCCCAACCATTGCTGTGAGGGCGGGCATGCTACAAGGTGCCGTGAAGTTGGGAGATCGGGCCGGGCCTAGATTTAAGACAACCTATAAACTAGTTATATCTCAGAATGGGTCGCCCCAAACCATGGAGTGGTATTTTACTCGCCTTTAGCTTTGTTGAACTCCTTGAGAGAGAGAGAGAGAGAAACCACCATGGTTTATGATT
>Ga0126342_10018042_pt1 | contig 12131 bp, 8 predicted proteins | sample Cyp1metagenome_FD_92528 | JGI IMG/M metagenome (GOLD analysis project Ga0126342, IMG submission 92528) | Coral microbial communities from Lord Howe Island, Old Settlement Bay, Australia - Cyphastrea 1 metagenome | ecosystem: Host-associated > Invertebrates > Cnidaria > Coral ... | reverse complement strand
CCTATTTTCCCCCTGAAATCTCCATATAGTTTCTATATAGTTTCTATAAAATTCCATATGGTTCCCATATAGTCTCAACTGCCAAAAATGCCCACAGACAAAGAGACCACACTTGGTTACAACATATGTGGATTAAATATGGTTAAATATGACAGCAAACAGAATGTGTATATAATATAATAAATATATATATATAATTATTATATATATATATGTATTTGTATTAGGGATTTGAACAACATGGTGATTTTTAAAACAACAGAAATTGGGAATTCAACTTAGCTGGTGCAAGTATCTGATAACTCCGAATGCAAAACGGTACGGGACACTCCTGAAGGGTGAATTTGATCCATGATGCTGGCCATTTGTTTGGGGGGAATAGATCTCCTTAGAAAGTATCATTTTTGCGGTTTGGTTCGCACTTCACTTGTCAGAGTTGCTGCCTATATCCAAACAACGCAAGCAATATTATCCCTGTGTTTTGCAGGCAAAAATCCCATTTGTGGGTTCATTAGGAAAACACATCTTCAGTATATCCGCCTTGTGGTTGGTTCTTCGGCTATGCATTGGTTAAATCCACCTCAATCCATATATATATATAATATACATATTATAAATTGCTGCCAACAAAAACTACACGGTGGTCCCCCCCCTGCCCCCCCCAGTGATGTTGGTTCATAAACACCCCTCAATAACTTCTTCCATATACATGTATCTACCAAAAGCATAGAACTCACCTAGTCATGTCTACAATGTCTACCAGTTATATGGACCAAGTTCACTATCTAAATTCCCATTTTGGCTGCTTCAATCACCATTTCACTGTTGGTTGCTAGCCCTTTATCGTGCGGCCAACAATCACTTCGGCACAGTGAAGCTGCGCTGCACCTTGAGAGCTCTCGAGACTTAAGCCGTCCTGTTGCGCCGGAAAATGAGAAAATCCCCAACAGAATTGAATGGCAGTTTATAGCAGGATGGGGCCCCTGTTCGATAGCGTTCAGTTGAGACATGGCTGTGGCTGAATTCTATGGTTTATGGTAGATATAACTATTAGAATCTATTAGACTATAGTATTCATGGGGTTTACCAACCAACAAACATAGTTGGGGGGGCACTATCCTGTAGCTGGAATAATAATCTATAAATGTTAGTGATTTTCCAGCAAACCATGTTTGATGACACCGGACTTGAATTCAACGAAGACATGTGCTTTTTTAATGTTTTTTTGTTTACGCGGAATGATCTGGATGAAACCAGGGATGCAAGATGATGTAAGCAACACTGACACGGCATCTACACCGTTCTTCCAGGGGGTGAACAGCACATCGGCCAGGGCCGTACCTGGATCTGAGTTGAGTCTAAGCTTTACCAGTCTGCGATGTGACAAGGAAGCTACTTTGCAAAGGCCTAAGAATCACTGGGCCGAAAGATTGGATGGATTTCACCCGGCTTGAATTTGCTGAACAATCACAATGTTCGCCACTTAGCAACCATGTCGTGGTTCAACCCACATTTTTATATGTGTCTTTGTTTTTTGAAAAACACCACTCAGAACTAAATTCCAGAATTGGGCATTTTAAATCCTGCGAACACAATCCCAGTTAAGAATTGCCGAAAAACTTGTTGCGAGAACGGGCTCTGCTGGTTGGTTGACAGGTGTTCCCATAGTAGCCATAGTAGACAATACCCTCCGGTAAACTAACATAACTATGGAAAATCACAATTTTTCATGGGAAATTTACTCTAAATGGTGATTTTTCCATAGTTATGTTAGTTTACCAGAGGGATCCAGAGGGTAACCATCTCCATGAAACTACCCAGAACTCATGCCCTGGGTCTGCGCATCGTCAATGTAACCAATAGACGACGAAGGCAACTGACACACCAATTCCGCGCATACGAAGAACGCTTGGTGCGAGTACGCGCAGTCCATTAGGGAGTCTTAGCACGTCTTAGCCACGAAGGCGACGACCAGAGGTGAGTCTGTGCGCTCATGATTCTTCAGGCGTACTGTAAGTGACCAAAGTTTCTACTGGTTTGTGTTCTTGTTCCATGTTCAGCGTCTTCTACCTCCACGCTCACGGTCATGCTCTTCTTTGACTTGGTCATACTTCCTCTGAACCTTCCTTCTCTCGATGTCTGTGGCCGTCAGGGAAGGCACAGAATCGCCTGTGGCGGTTCATTGAAGGCCACACGCTCCCTCCACTCGCTCGTCTCGAGATTATCGCTCCTGAACCTGCAGCTATCAGTGCTTATGTGCATTGCTTCGTTTGAAATTCTGCTGCTCAGGGTGACACGTCACTCACCTCAAGGTCTCACCGTGCTTGCACATAGCCTCGATCAGAACTACCCAGGAACTATCTATTGTAATCAATCAACATGGGTTTTGGTCATTAGTCAAAACTTATCAATTCTGAGCTCCAATTCCGTAGTCTTGGATTTGCTTAAGGTGTTCCAAGAAAATAAGATGCATCCCCCAACATGATTCCCCCAAAATAATAGATGTCCTATTATAGGTCCTATTTGAGGAAATTAACATAAATTAAAAGTAGTATTTAACCAACGCAGGTGATCCATGTTAGAGGTAGAGGTCTATCCCATTCCATCATGATCCCATTCTCCTTTATTACCATATTATTATCCCATGATTATTCCATTGTTTAACCCTTACCAATCCATAATCATGCCAGTATCATCCCATCACTATCCCACTCTCCCATGATTATTTGGTTGGTGGTTGACCAACCTCTATGAAAAAAAAACATGGATTTCGTCAGTTGGGATTATGACATTCCCAACTGAATGGAAAGTCATAAGAAATGCTCCAAACCACCAACCAGTATACCCATAGGATCCATGTATGGTATATTTACCTACATTTGGGTCATTTATGGGGTAAATGTTGGTAAATATTCCATACATGGATCCTATGGGATATAATAAACCCAATAAACATACTTTCTCTGTAGTCTAACCGCAACCACCGCAACCACCGCGAGCTACCTCGATGCTGTAGCCAGTCTGCCTGGGAGGCACTTTCACTCCAAGTGAAAAATGGAGAAGTGCATCCCAGTCATTGAAGGTATAGTCACCTTTACATTTATAATTATGTAATTTATGTCATATTAAAGTGCATGTATGATTAGATTATAATTATATATATATATACATAGGTATAGGTCGAAGTATATATATATAAGTTTGGGGCTCCAAGATAGCCAGGTCAACCAACTAGCTGTGATTTATGGGAGGCAGGTCATGCTGGGATGGTTTCACAAACCACCGTGAAAGCAGTGATGTTGTGGTAGTCTTAGTCATTTACCTATATTAATATATGTATGTATATGAGCTGTATAAGATTGTATAAGTATATGTATACGTATACGTATTCGCAGATGTAGATGTATAGAGAAATATATACACAATCAAATGTTCTATATAACTGGAATATTCACGAAGTGAACAATATTAATTTACGTCAATATTACTTTGTTTTACCATCAAAGTGGTTTTAAGACATGATACAACCAACCAACATCATACTTGATATTTTAAAACATGGGCTTGTACCACAAATGGTAGTGAGTGCAACTTGTTCTATGTGCGTTCGTCCAATAACATGTGTTTTACTGCAATTTACTCTGAGCTCTTGCAAGTTTCACAAGGGAACTTCAGATTGACAACTACTAGCCTTGGCTTCAATAGGGTCATTCTTGCCAGTATACTCTCTCATCGAACCCACACTTACACAACATGAGTGATTTGCAAATGAATGATGAACTTGACAACCACCATGAAATGAAAGTATGTGTGTGTGTGCGCATGTGACATCTAGCAATATCATTTGAGCAGGGCCCCACCAAAACCTAATTGTGACGTCCGGGCAGGGCTCCCATATTGGAATGCCCACCATCAACCGACTATCATTCAGGACTTGCATAAAGCACTTTTTGTGGTTTGTTAACACAGATTTTGTTGCTTGGTACCCCATAAAATAATTAAAATTACATAAATAAATTAATTAATGAATAAATAATACATAAACAAAAACATAATAATAAATAAATATATATATATATATATATATATTCCAGACAGATATGGTCAAATAAAACCATCATCAACGTAGGATTTTGACCGACACGCATCATCACTGATTAGAGTCCAATCCCCAAAATCGCCCATGGCTTCTCTGTGAAAACATCCCACTTAAAGGATCATCCCATGGTAACTGGCAAACACTCACCACTTCGGATTGGGTGGTCCTCCAAGTAAGACCTATAAATCCCATTAGTCACTAACAAGTTCCCCTTTACCCAACAGTTGGGTGAAGTTAGCCCCAAAGTGACGTTGAAAGCTATGGTTCTCCTGTCTCTGCAACTCGGCCTTTGGTGAGTTGGTGAGAATTTCTCTCAGCTCCGAGTAGCCTGTAACATACTCAGTACGGCGTTCGGCAATCGCCTTGGAGTTGTACTTAAAAAAAAGTTGACTGCTTCTCCAATACGAGGCCTCAAAGATGGCCTCGTCAAGGCATGCGTGGTAGACAATCCATAGAGTCTTCCCTTCTGAAATCGCTTGGAAAAGTCCTGGGCCAAACATGGTGCTGTTAATTCGAAACTGGTCATTGGACCGTTCCCCCGAAACACCTCCAACTTCCACCTCCAACTTCCCGCCGAGTTGCAGCATGGACACGCTGTCACAAGCATCATCAGACACGACCTGCGGCGGTGCTTGGGAGACACCAAGCAGTTTCACTGTGTTTCTGGGGCAGTTCTGATCAGGTCCCCACGACACCCACAGTGCACCTCTTTCAACGTCAGACAGATTGGCAACAGTAGGTGCCACATGATAGAAACAACGCGCACGTTTTAAGATGGTTCCTTTTGGAGGATGCAAGCTGTGGTTGAAAGAAATGGACAGGACAGACACCATCCAAGCTTTGAGTACATCAGCTCTCAACGCTTCGATGCTAGGCGATTTGGATACTTTTGCCACTTGCTTCTCTATGTTTGCTATGGTCTAATCGTGTGTATTGTGTCTGGAAGAATAAAAATAATTTATATACTAAACTCAGATTGAATTGACTTTCTCTATCGGATGGTTGAATTTTGTCTATTGTGTCTGGCAATTTGGGATAGAAACTGCTCATTGATGAACATGTAGAACGCCACTCCGGGAAGGTTCGGTTGGCGGGTCGTTTGCGCCCGGCGCTGGGGCCACAGTGGGCTGCGAGGCATGGCAGGTTTGTGGCTTCCAAATCCCTCAAGAATCCTCAAGATATCTTTATGGGAAAATGTGGAAAACTATGGGAGAATGTTGGCATGATTAATTATGGACAATTACGGGATGGTCAGGGAAAAACACATGGGATACTGTTGAGAGAACTGTGGGAACTTATGAGATAATTATGGAATCGGTATAGTTTCTAGCCTCCAAGCCAGTCAACTATGAGTCATTCACTCATCACGGACAAATTTTAAGACCCATTATATAACTAGTTCGATATATCTACAACTAACCATGGTTCAATATACTTAATATGGGGCCCTCAGCTACAAGTTGGTTTATAAATCCTATTAAGTATATAGGCATAGGTCTATCTCCCATAAACCCAAGAGTCAACCAAGTAGACCAGTTCCAAATCCATTTAGCTTTTGAGGGCCTCACCTTATAGATAGGTTTACCAACTTAGCTATAGAAACTGGGACCTTTCTTGTAGCCATAGCCATGTCCCAAACTTGAAGATTGGTTTTCCTACAGATTTCAGCAATGTGTTTAAAACAAAGGTTAGCCATCCGATCTTTTGAGATGAAATACCTTACTCATGGTATATGGCACCAACTTCATGCCTAATATGGCTAACCCACCATACTATCAAATTGGCAATCTATTAGCTATATGAGGTGTCCAATAGGTCGACCTATACTCACATGACTTGACCGTTGTTCCGTAGCTGAGGCCAAAGTGAGCAGCAAACCACAATCTGGCTGTGTCAACGCGGGAACAAAAAACACTTTGCAATTAGAATGAAGAAAATGATGAAGTGGATTACTGCAAATGAAGACCTCATCCATTATTCTAAAAATGATGGCAATTAGAAAATGATCAGCGGTTAACAAAAAACTATGATCCATCCGTCTATTGCACTATCCCAAAAAAGCTACGATAGACATTCAAGTGAAGTAATTAACCCATTGCTCCAGGGTTTTTGCGCGTGCGAGCTGGTGAACAGTTGATGCACGCGAATCCACCGTACTCGAGCTATGTACATTCGAGTGATCCAGTTGGGGTGAAACTCTCTGGTGCTAGGTACATTGAATCATAGGCCATTAAACCAGAATGTTACTAGGAACACATTAATGTTGTTTCATGCTATGTTGGCAGGATTTCTACCACTTCTTGGCCGGTGAAAATTGATTAAATCATATCTGCATTGTATATTGGCTGGGGAACGTGTAAACTTCAGTTGCTTAAAGAACATCTGATTTTGCTCGTTCTACAACATGCTGCATCAGTTGATTCACATCATCATGTTTAGTTGGTTGAGATCCAGATCATTTGGCATTGCCAATCTTGGGTATCCGGATACCCTGCAAACATCTATCACAAAATGTTACAGTAGTGAAGTGCCCATCCTCTTGCTTTTGCCAGCAAATATACCACTACAGTAGTATCCATGGTTTACTCGTTATATGGGAATACCCATGAGATTGCTGGTTCTTGTTGATATCCCCATTGGCTACATCCCCAAATATTCATTGGCTCCCAGTTTTGGCTGCTTAATCTCCATAACTCTCAACAAACTGTGGGTTCATATCCCATAATGGTAAGAATCTCCACCAGTTTTCATTGCTTATAGTTTGCAGTTATCTGGTTGGTGGTATACCTACCCCTCTGAAAAATATGAAAGTCAATGGGAAGGATTATCCCATATATTATGGAAAATAAAAAGGTTCCAAACCACCAATCAGTTATGTTTTTTTATTATTTTCCCCAATCCATTGTATTCTATTCCTTATAAAAAAAGAAACCTCCGGGAATTGAACAATTTCCTATGGTATACATGACCGATGATGCACTGAACTTCAAGATGGCGATTTTCCAGTTTGCTACGTACCAAAGGACCAGAGGATATTCACTATATCATAGCTAGTGTTTGATGGTTAATCAGTGCACTTTTCATAAATCCCAACGAAATCCCACTGTAATCTTCATATATTTTCACTAAACAGATCCCATGAAATCAACACTACCCTCTGGTAATTTGTTACATAGCTATTGAACATGGTGATTTATAGTGGATTTATCCATTAAACATGGTGGATCTTTCCATAGTTATGTTAAATTACCAAAGGGTAGATGTTGGTGTGTATATATATATATATATGTATGCCCCATTTCCATCTGACCCATCTAGCAACCGTGTCGCTGCCCGTTCAGGCCAGTCAGGCTCAGATGTCGCCAATGGGAGGCCAATCGGTCATCCGCAAGGGGACCTGGGTGCATTCTGCAAGAGAGGCACACATGAAAAACTGGTTGGAGGTTTTAACCATCTTGAAAATATGAAAGTCAATGGGAAGGATCATCCCATATATGAAATGGAAAATAAAATTCATGTTTGAAACCGCCAACCAGAAAATAAATTCGTGATTTGTAGCATTGTCATTATTTCAACTCTGTCTTTGGTTGTTACTATCACTATGATAAATAGACAAAATATTAGAAATGGTAAGAATAACAAGAGTAACAATGAAAAACATAGTAGTGGAAATAACATACACAATAATGAAACCTACTTTTACTACTAATAAAAATAACAATGATGAAAAACATGATGATAATAATAACAATAGTAAAAATAACAATGGTATTTTACCAACCTTGAAAGTTCGGCCATTTGGGGATACTAGGTATCATTTCGAGTCACATCGCTGTGAGGACGTTATTATCTTTCCAGAATGATTCCAGTAGTAAATGCTCAGCGCTTTATACTCCTCAAGCAACACCTCGCAGCATGTGAGTTGACAAGATTGGTATGTCGTCGAATGTCAATAGCTGAACAATGCCAAGTGCATCAGGCAAAAGCGGAACACTGTTCTCTATTCGACTTTGAACAAAGTATTTTTTGGTGGGATATACCATCCCTCCAATCAACATGTAACATAGACCCTTCCAAATAGGGGTTGGAACAAACTTTCGGAGCTCTTTTCAATGGCCATTTCAGGAACCTAAATTGGAGGTACCTACCATATATAAGGCCTATATAAGGCCTGTGTAAGGGAATATCCAAGCAAAATATGGCCTTATATGGTACAGTACCTCCATTTTAGGATCCTGGAATGTCCATTGATCTTTTGATGTGAAAGCAACAGCACTACTGCTTCGATTCATGGCTATATGATTTATCCCTACAAACATTCCCACTGATTGTTGGCCAGAGGCCCATATGTTGTTGCTCCTTAAATCCCGATCATATCCCCATATGTTGGACAAACATATCCTAAATATGGAGGTTTCCTGAAATGGTGGTTCCCCAAAATGGATGGTTTAATCTGGAAAATTGTATTAAAATGGATGATTTGGGGGTACCCCCATTTTAGGAAACCACCATATGTATACGGAAAGGCTATTGGGGAACTGATGATAACCCATGAAAACTTGGGGCAAGTACCGTAGTTCATTCCCTAGAAATGGAACTATCCCAACACATATACAACACAAAAAAAGGGAGAACTGGGGATCCATGGAATTGGGAAACTATCCGGATTTGTTTAAGAACATATGAGGTATTATAAGGTATACATATTTGACTATGTGTATAAAAAATATATAATAATATATGTATATAAGTTTACATATACATATTTTAACAAAGGTTTAACTCATCCAGTCTGATTATGGATGATGATCATAATTGATATCTCATGGAAGTTGGTGCAGCACGAATAGTTGGAAATTTGGTATTGTAAACCGGCAAGATCGGACTGTTTCTCAGCATTTGTCCCTGAGCCCGTAGAAGGCCCCAACAAGTTCAGATGTAGTTATACACAGTATACAACTACCCTCTGGTAATCTAAGATAGCTATTGAAATTCACTATGTCTAATAGGTAAATAATCTATCATAAATGGGCCATTTACAATAGCTGTGGTAGGGCAGTGTTTAATTATCTCATGGTAGCAGCAAAATTGTCTTACTCCAAATAAAAACTGCAGCAAAATGGCACTAATCTTCATGGAATCTATGATTCGTGGCATATTCCTGTGCAGAAAAACCTTGGTCCCTCAGTGGATCTCTGTTGGAGAAACAAATTATTTTCCCACCAAATGAACAGATTCACCCTGAAAATTGCCTAAGTTTAGTGAAGGTTGCCACGACAAGCCAGCGTTTCCGAATAACGCATTTCAACAGTGCTCAAAACCCTCTGTCAGTCTACAGTATTAAAAACTGCTTGGCTAATAGGATTTCAATGGATTTCCCACCATGCATGATGATCATCCCCATTTTTTTCTGTCAACTGTAGTGGCTTATATCCCCATATTGTTGATGGTAAAGTCCTTGATTATAAATATTAGTTAAATCCCCATTAAAATAACCAACCAAAAGGGGTACCAGCATGAAATATCGCCATTAACACTGCTCATCGGAGGACTCAGAGGACTTGCTGTTTGTGATCTTAGCCGATCTTCGCGAAAATTTCTGACTCAACTCAGACAAGACCTTAAAACAATTTGAGCTATATAACTAGATCATATCTTAATAATCATGGTTACGTCCTATATATATATATATATTTGTGTTATATATTATACATATCAATATATATATATATATGTGGATCAACATAGATGATCATATTATCAATTTAAGTTGGTTAATAATGATTATTGTATCAATCATATCTTAATAAAACCATCAATATAGACCATCATCAACCCAAAGTCTACATATTATATCTATATATCATCAATATATATATACACAAATTAATATACATATATAATAGTTTTAGCAGCCATCGTTCATATCTGACCGCCGTTTCTGGGACGGTCCAGGGCAAAACAAAAAAACGGAACTGAAACCATAATCCGAAAGTCTTTCGCACATTAAATCAGCGCATCCCGCAGTTCACTGTCACCAAGAGCCTTTTGATGAGAACGGCTATTGGTATGACGTTTGACGGAGTCATAGCCACCTCCGTTGCGAAAGCCGAAGCCAAACATGTGCTTCCGCATGCCTCCGCCCATGGCCGCCTTGATGTGGCAGCCGAGGCCCCAAGCCCCTCGCTTTCATCACCAGGATCGGGTCACAAACGATCAACAAGCCAACAGTTATGGCCGTTTACCAATTATAAGCGGTTATAAGTGTTTTTTTTATGGGATTCTACATGTCATAAGTGGGGTTATAAGTATCTGGTTGGTGGTTTTAACCATCTTGAAAAATATTAGTCAATGGGAAAAAATAATTACCCCATATATTATGGAAAGTAAATAATGTTCCAAACCACCAACCGGCATAACTATTTACAACTCATAAATGGCCATAACTGACGGTTCCTGTGACCCCATGGGAGCCCCTGCCACCGCTTCCGCTTTCGCACGGAGCTCCGGATCCTTGTATGACCTGGCGGGGGCAAGAAGGGGCCACCATGGGCCACCCTGGATGATATGAAGGATTGAATGGTGAGTTAACCAACAAAAAATGGCGAGTTAATTTGAGTTAATGGACTTTAATGAGAGTTTATGGTGATTTAGTGGGATTTCACCAGCAAAAAATGATGATTGAAGGGTGATTTCACGGAATTTTCATGGGATTTAACGGGTCTGATAGGCTAATTATGATAGCTAAATTTTATTATAACGTAAAGTGAACTGCTGGGTTAACCAATGGCATAATAACGAACTAGTATTCATGGGGTAAAACTAAAGCAACGAACATGTCACTGGGGAGCCCCATCTGGCATTGTTCCTAAAGTTACATTGAAGTTATCATATATATATGTTTGTTGATAAACGGTGTATTTTTTTTCTGGCTTTATGTTTTGGTGTTAGAATTTCACCCCAGCAGTTTTTGCACTTGAAAGGACTTGAACCATATTGGTCAAGTGAGGGTCTAGGCATACCTTACACTTAAACATGTCACTGAAATATTGCATATACCACCCGGAAACCAACTACAGCTGTATGGGAAATCCAGATTTTGGATGGGAACATCATCTATAGATTGATAAACGGAAGGGGATCCTTTATTGCCAGGTTTGATCTCCAACAGATAGGTGCTTTCAAAAGAAAAATTTTCTTGATATGACCATTTTGAGAAAGACGTTACAATGGCGTTGACCATCTGGATGTCAGTGGGCAGATATCTGTTACTAAGAAAGGAATCCACCTCCAGTGTCATCCAACGTGGCTGGAAAATCCAGGAGAAAAAAATCCATTGGTTCAAGGGAAAAGTGAAACTAGAACCCCCTCATATTTCCTCGGAAATAAAACATGTGTTCCTGTAGATTTTCCCTTAAACAAATCTAATGACAGAATGACTCAGAATGGCTTTCATGATTTTGGCATATTTATTTAGTTCCGGGATTTCCCAGCGGGCCGCATGGAGGTGCACAAGTCCCTGGATATATGACATCTCCCAAACAAAGCCATGGTGGATTCAATGTCAACCCCGGACTAAGATCTAGCCCGATTTATGAATTAGGGCGGTACACCCCTAATTTGATACTACTATTTTACCCATTTGTAATTATATAGATATAGTTTTCATGGATTTTCCCATTGATCATACCATTCACGGGCCCTGCTGCCCTGACTCAAAGAAGGCTCGATGCGAGGCGAGCGAATAGGGGAAGACCGTCTGCCCATCGCGCGTCTGGCGCGGGCGAAGTCACGTGGCTGCACTAGAGTCGAGTTGGATACCATTGGTATACGCAAGGTAGGCCCCCTGGCATGATAGCTATAGGTTGGTTCAAAATGGTGATTTTACAATCATTGACTTAACATATGGCTACTGTAGTCTGGTAGTTGTAGACCCAGTTGCATTGGGACGTTGGTAGAACTGGGAATGACTGGGTGGGTATCACAAACATGGACACATGATAATATGTATACATATATATAATATATATAT
>Ga0126342_10018041_pt1 | contig 12131 bp, 6 predicted proteins | sample Cyp1metagenome_FD_92528 | JGI IMG/M metagenome (GOLD analysis project Ga0126342, IMG submission 92528) | Coral microbial communities from Lord Howe Island, Old Settlement Bay, Australia - Cyphastrea 1 metagenome | ecosystem: Host-associated > Invertebrates > Cnidaria > Coral ... | reverse complement strand
TATATATATATATGTATATTTAAGTTCACATATATACATAAATATAAATATATATATATATATTTACATGTATACGTAAATACATATACATATATACATATATATATATACATTTACATGTATATTTAAATTATACATATATCTCATATAATTTCTTTTATTTTTTGTTTACAGATATGTAATGTATCTATTGCTGTATTTCATATTCACATGTGTGTTTCTTCAATGGGGCATCCCCGCATCCCCAAGTCACCATAGGTTTCAATACACAAAATGATATAATTAATTTTGGATGATTTGGGGGTACCCAGTTTCGATATATGTGGCTTCGATGCGAGGGAAAACAATGGAAAGTCCTCAAATTCACTGGTCGGTCATCATATCCCTAAGTCGCAATATGATTGCCTGGGTTTCGCAGACCTAAGAAATTCTCGAGTCGTGTTGTCCTCTGAAGAGTCCATACTAACCCATACTAACCCATACTAACCATCCTGCCATACTGCCAAAACCACCAGCAGCTGGGCTTCCCACAACGACATCAGATTCACTTCAGGTGTGGTCACCCTCAGCGAGGTTTTGGCCAAGGCTGCGGGAAATACCACAAATCTTTGGTGGTTGGTGGGTTGAGCCTACTCCTCTGGAAAATATGAGTTCGTCAATTGGGATGATTATTCCCAATATATGGAAAAATACTCCAAATGTTCCTTAAACCAGCAATCAGTTTGGGCCTATCAATCGAATGTTTTTGGGGTGAAACCTTTGGCAGCTGTGAAACTTGCAGGACCACTGAGTCAGTTGGAAAAAAACACAGGGTGGATCACACCACACCACTTGGGGTTCGTTAGGGTTGTTGGTTGTCTTATGTTGTCTTTGTTGTTTTGAATTATGGGACCACACCAGCTTTCATGGCCAATATGGTCGAATGTCGAATTTGACATGACTTCAACAGAAGTTGAGTGAAGATGGGCTCTGGGTCATTGTTCTTCTTATGAGTCCCCTTCCATCAGAACCTGCCAGAAATCCCATGGACAATGGCAATCATGACAGTAGACCATGAAAAAATGTTGGCCTCTCAAGCTTCATATGCTGGAGCTTTGGGAACAACTTTCTCCGGTGCCATTTCACCGGAAACCGCCGGAAACCCCCAATGAGGAGGGAGGAACGAGGAAGGCCTTTTTAGGAGTTTCCAACGGCATGCCTCTACCACAGCAAAGCCTGGATTCATTCCAAGACATCCCAAGACTACCGTGGATGACGGCTGTCAGCTACTGGATCCCCAGTCGCTCCTACAAAAGCTGATGTGAAACATTCAAAGTTGACGTAGCCATACAATCCCATGAGCTACTTGGCTGTCTTGGCTGTATAGCCCCTTACTTCAAAACCAACCCATCATGAATGTATCAATGACATTCCCAAACGGATAGTATTGGAGGTGCATCCAATTTTTGCTTGTGAAAACCGTAGTAATTTCATAACCAATCAACAAGTTTTTTTTCCAGACAAAATGATCTTTTTCACCAACCTGAAACGTTCAGTCACCCATCTTCCTTTCCTCCTGGCCATCATGTTCCTCACTCCTCATGAAAAACCACACCACCATGGTCGGTTCAATCACCATCATAGGCATTTGATCACGCTCACTGTACCATGATTTGGACTGTCAAAGAGGTCCCAGCCCGGAAAGCTCTGGGGACTCTCGGGACCCGACTCAGAGTCGCGCACTTGTTCCGTGTCTTCTGAGTCTTGCCGTGTCCTCGAAGGCCTTGCGCCCAGGGGGGGTCCCTTGGAGATGTGGAAGCTACATCATGGCTCTGTAAGGATATGTATGTATGCATGGATGGATGGATGGATGCATGTGTGTATATATATATATATGTGTGTGTGAGTGTGTGCTCAAACACACACATACATACATCCATATGATGATATTTTGACATATATTGATTTATATAAATATTAATATGATGATCCTATGCCCGTATTTATGGAAAACCTGTTTTTGTAAACTTGTGCCATCCAAACATATCCAAACAGCGCAAGCGGCTGTCCGGTCTGCGTTGGGACAGCCAGAACTACCCGGCCTGGTAAACATAGAAAAAGCTGTGGAACATGGATGAAAATGGCCCATTTATAGATCGTTTACCCATGAAAAATGGTGATTTTCTATAGTTATGTTGAATTACCAGAGGGTAAGTCTTGGCCAAGCAAATCATTTCTGGTTTGTAAAAGCCCACTTTTGGCTAAACATGGATCTGAAGCACCATGGTGTATATGGAGGTTCCCTGAAATAGGAGTACCCCTAAATCATCCATTTTACTAGGATTTTCCCTTATTAATCATCCATTTTGAGGTACCAGTAGGAAACCTCCATATGATATTCTGATCATCGTTGGTTCATGCTTACTAGTCTCCCTACATCTGCTGCTTTGTCCTCATATAGGCATATCATTACTTACCCTCCTGTAAACATACCAAAAAAAACGGGAAAACCCACCATTTGTAGATCATTTTCCTAGGGTTTTCCCGTGTTTTTTGCACATCTTTCTGTATGTCTACCCTGTATGGTACATCCCCATTCGTGAAACCACCAGCCTGGGACATAGAATACGGTAACACGATACTATCGTGTAGAAGAACTTATACGTATAAGTACAACAGAATAGGTCATATAGGTACATATCTTAACATCTAATAAATTCTTATTACGTATTAATATATTTGAATGTCCATGCAGTAAGATATACACGTATATATGGCAAATGGCCAACAAAAACCACCCAAATCATCCCAGATCCACTCTGAGCAATGCACGATGCTGGTGCTCGCGTACTCCCTGAGACACCCAGGTCCTGGGATGTCGGGCATAGCGCTGAAAATTCGCCAGGTGCTGCAGTAAGCCTGCTGGAACCAATTTCCAAGAAACAAACCTGCTATCATCAGGAATCATGGCCTATCATGGCCTGCAGGGACAACCCAAAAATGCACAAACGACCATTCAGTGATGCACAAAGTGTTCAAAACATTGGAGGAAAAGCATCCACTTCAATTTCGCTGAGGAGTCATGATTGTTTCCTGACACTCTCAAATGTAATTAATATTATATGAACGGATATGATTGATGCTATGAGTGGCTATAACATGCTATAACCAATTCTACATCCCAATGAAATATTCACATAAAATAGCTTGACATGATTGGTCACTAATAGAACTCCGAGATGATTCCCAAAATCCCCATGAAACTTGCGAAGCATTTGTCTTGGTTACCCTCAGGTCATCAGCTCCGTGGCTGGAAACATCCACCAGATCAATCATTTTCCCAGCTATCAACCTCCATCAGCTTCCAATTCTTTTGGTTAAATCCACCAAAAAAAACACAATTTTTCTTGGTTAAATCACAATTTTTGTTGGTTAAATGATGTTAAATGACGATTTTTGCTGCTCATAATACCACCAATCACCATATGTTTGTTGGTTCAATCCGCCGCTTGACCCATCCCGCTTGACCACAGCAAGTGGCTGCAATGAAGCCCGCCGACATGAGACGTTCGGCCAGGGAATCCTGCTGTCGCTTCATGAACTCTGCCTGCCGGGCTACTTTTCGAAGCTCCATGGTGGCCATTCCAAAAACCGTTTTTTTTGGAGGTCCCTGCCATAAGGCCAACAATTTTCAGGCCTATTCTTTAGGAAATCTCCCCACAATTCATATGGTCTGAAATTCCGAGGATTGGCGGGGGTTCCATTCCATGGGGGTTTCTCAAGTATGTTCCCATAAACTGAGTCATAAACTCACTAGTTATGATCTTTACTTATTGAAACTTAGGAGGCAATAAGTCACATCTTAGAAAACTGAGATCTTCCTGTTAAACTCATTTGTCAACTTAGAAACAAACTTAGTAACACACTTAGTAATTAACGATAATTAACGCATATTAACGCCCATTTAAGCACCAGGAAAACAATGAGATACATTTTGGAGCTCTGGTGACTTCAGAGAACAGGGATGGCATGAGAAAATAGAGTTGGGAAGAACTAATGGTAAGGAAATCGAGGAAGCTAAAACTTGCACAAATAGATGAGGAGACATGCTTAAGCATTGGATGTCCAGAGTCATGTTGTGCTTTTCAAAAAGTTACGTGCAGAATCCCCTCTGGAGTCATGTAAGTCTTCAGGCCGAGCTAGTGGCCAGGCATTTTCCGAGTTGACTACCGTGAACATGGCTTTGCAAATGGAACATCTACATGTTTTTTTCGAGAAAATCATTCATGAATGGATGAAATTCAATGATTTTCCTGCATGTTTTTTTCCCAAATGGTCAATTCTCTGGGTTTGTATCTTGGTGGATTCTTGGGCCCCTGCTCAAACTTCAACTTCTGGTCGGATACAGAGACCCCAAAAAAACTGACACGTGACTAGGCACTTTCTAAGGAAGATGTTCCCTTTCTATCTTTTTGATTCTTTGTGGATCTTTGTGGGGGTTATATACTAGCTTTTTTCCCAACCGGTTCAAAGAAGACGCAAACAACACAAATTGAGCACGGCGCAACCCAAACCCAAGCCATCCAGACTAAAAATGTGGGGAATCCAAATGTACTGTAGGTCCCTCAAAATAGGGATAGATGTGCTTATGGTTCACCTGCAACAGCGGAACCTTGCACACATATTCGAAAAGGTCCGATTGTCTCCTTTCAGCCTTCAACTTGACTGCCGTCTACTGCCGGTTGATCTCTAACTCCGTCATATCACCCGCTGAATGCGGTGGCCCGGCATCCACCAGAGCACCTTGGATTTTCTTGAAATCCACCTTCTCATTGAGTGCTGCGCATTGCTTTCCACCTGCGCCTCAAACCCTTCCAATTCGCCCCCTTCATAGCCCATCTCCTCAAGCTCAATGCAAACAGAAAGGCCACCATTACCCCATCCCAATACCAGGTGCTGCCCCAGTTCAGTAGGTTAACTAGGATTTATGGTATAGATATGTCTATAGTGTACAGATCGAAGGGGTTTACAATACCACCCCCCCTCCTAAAGAAAACATTAAACCACTCATAACCATTCTATGGTCCCAAAAATGTCGTTTCATCACATCCCCTACATCCACCATTGTTTCTGGGGAGGTACTGTATTTAAATATTGGAGGAAAGGACCCTAAGGATTAGCGCAACTAGCACTTATATTGTCCTCAACTAACTAGACTAATTAACGATTTTCATAGATATAATATAAATATAGTAAAAATAAAAACACATTAATATACAGTATATATATACACACATATATATATATATACTCTCTAGATTCCGTTGGCGCAGTGAAAACATAACCTACAAGGGAAAAACCTTCTTCGAAGGGGTTCCAAACCCTGCCGTCGTCCAAACTATCCCATGTCAGACTTCTCTTGCAGCTGTTGTTTTGCAGAATTGCATCGAATTTCCAGGTCGAAGATTTCGATGTGTATTGATATATATATATATAACTATCAGTTGGTTATAAGTCATAAGCTGTAATATTACAGTTGGTAGGATGATAGACACATTTTTTTTGTTATGACGATGTGCAAATAGTCATTATCTATTCATATTGGTTATTTAATCATTTAATTATTTTGTTGTTTAGTTATATAAATATTTAGATAGTTCGCTTGTTCGTTTGTTATATAATGTTATATGTATATATATATACACTATTATACACCACTATTAGTTGCTTATGAACTATATTCTATGTGAATATATTCTTATCACACTGATCCAACATCATTGGGGACACCAGCTGGGTCAACATCTCATTTTCAGAGTTTGGCCTCGGGACTCTTGACCTCCAGTGTTTGGCTGCGCTGCTTCTGCCGCAGCGTTTCCAACCTGGGAGGCGTCGAATGCGGCGGCGCAGCCCGCCAAAGCTTCCCACGGTGAACTAAGTGGAGGTATTTCACCATAGGGGTCCCAACTTATTGGGGTTAAAATGCCATGATTATAGCGGTTTTAAAGAAATCTGACACCTGAAATTGGATGGCTCCCATACTAAACCAGGATAAACCAAGGTTTCAATCAGAGTTCAATCAGAGGTAATGCCATTTTTTTTGGGGAAAGTAGGCAAACATCTTCGGAACCATCAATTTGGCTGCTGTTCTCGCTCAGGTGCGTGGCGCTTCTTTCCTTCTCTATGGTGGCCAGTAAGTTACATTCTAGCTAGTGTAGGTACCAAGCATTTTTCCGCACACAAGAAGTGTAACCTAAAACTAATCTGGTAAGCCGAAAAATCACCACCGGTTTTGGAGGTTTTTGTCTCTCGCAGTTCTCGTGAATTTGGGGATGGTATACTAATGATTACTAATGGCTTCAGCACATTAATCCAATAACCAGTCATTTGCCAATCATTTGCCTACCAAAAGTTGTATAACCAGGGGCCAGCTAGCCGCCCCTAAAGAATATGTTCATCTTTGAAGGTGTGCCAAGCTGCGAAGTGGATCTTTTGCGGTAGTACGTGCCCAGCGAAGCAAAAAACTATTTGTGAGACAAACGAAACCCGTTAAACTATACCCTCCAGTCTTGGTAGCACCATGTAGCACCCATATTTTGATGACAATCAGTTGATAAAATACCTGGTTGGTGGTTTGAACCCCTCTGAAAAATATGAGTTCGTCAGTTGGGGTTACTATTCCCAATATATGGAAACTAATCCAAATGTTCCAAACCACCAACCAGATATGGTTTCACATGGCTTCATATGGTTTCAACGGACCCCATCCGCGCATCCGCCCAGCAGCTGTTCATGCAGCTGCAGCTGCAAGTCACCCCACTGTACCGCATCAGCACTGACGCCTTCGGCGGAGGGAGAGTTGATGAGTTGAGATGGTACAAAAAGGCACAAAACATGTCGGAGAAGGCGATGGAACACGTTTCAAAGGTGGTTTCAGAAAGATGGTTTCAAGATGGTTTCACATAGCAAGGTTGGTTGTACAGCTGCGCAAACAGGTCTGCTGACACAACGGGTGGTGAACCACCTCAATAGCTGTCCTTCTAATCATCTTTATTCATGTTCATTGCGAATCTTCAGGCAACTTCACACTGCCTGGGCCTTCAAACATCATCCAAGATAGATCGAAGAAAATGGCCAAGTGGTGGTTTGGCATCATCCCCAAGCAATCCGAGGCAGGCATTCACGTGTAGACCAAGCAATCTACTCCCAGTCAGCTCCATCAGGCGCGAGCTTTCCAGCTTCTGTTTCTTTGCAACCTGAATGTGATTGGGTTCTATATATAAATCCCTCATACGGCACCGTGTTGACGGGGATCCGCATGTCCCTTGAGGCCTCAAGGAGGCGCGGACTGTCCTCCTTCTCTGCGAGTTGTAGGCGACAAATCTTTGGTTTGCCATCTGAAGGTATACTAAACACATGATAAACATTGATAGAATATCTGAACACATATGATAAGACTATAAAACATATGTGAAAACAAAAGGTAGAACGAAAAATTTAAACAACTGTGATAGCATTATGTGAAATACAAGACAACATATAATAATATATGATAGATACACATATGTAGTTTCTGCAAGTGTTACTAATGCACCGAGTGTCGGGATAACAGGCAACAAACACCATGGAGTTAAACACCATCAATGAGTTGTTGATTGGTGGAACGCTCCCTGATTGGAACAACCATCCCAGAACTACCCGGCCTGGTAAACATACAAAAAGCTATTGAAAATGGTGACTTCTTATGGATTTACCAATTAAAAATGGTGATTTTCCATAGCTATGTTAGTTTACCAGAGGGTAAGTAATTGTTGCCGGTCAGCTCCCAAGTTGTCCCATTTTTCACTCCAAATCCGCCATTGAGCATCCCAGTTCGCCGTTTGCAGCCCCTTAATTGGGGATATATTAAGAAAAGGAAATGGACATAATCCATTTTTAGGCTTCGTGATTTTTGTATCTCATATTACTTTGAACCAAAAATATTCAAAAATCAGGTGGTTATTACATGTTGATTGGATATTTCCATGTTTTTTTTTGCCATCCAGCTGGAATGCACATCCAAATGGTTCCTCCGACCACTTTTTGCGCCTGCACCAAATCGGGGACACGGGGATGGCCTCGGCCGTTGACTCCGTTCACTCCGTTGACTCCGTTGACCCTGCATGTTTTTGAGCTGGGGATGGGTCAGTAATATGATTTTGGGTAAATTATAATAATTCACTAACCTGAATTAAGGCCATTTGGGGATGATTCCCCCTTATTAACCATGATTTCCAGTGAGGTCGCAGTGAGGTCGTTATAATTTACCCAGATGATTACACCATCGGAAAATACTGGGAGTATAATATTATTAGTCAGTAAATCCAGGGAGATAATACCAATGGGTATTAGTCACTAATATTATTGGATATTATTACACCCAGTAATATACCAATATTGGTCATTAATATCGGTAGTCTATTGGTTAGTAATACTGGTCAGTAAATCGAGGATTTCACCAGAAATTGTGGCTTTCACCAACTAAGAATGGATCAAAACCTATCAAAACCTATGATGCTCTGCTTCTTTTGGGGGGTGAACAGGCACCAGGCACTTGGGTTTTGATCCATGTCCAGCTGGTCAGATGTTCTGTCAAAAACATAGCAAAACATTCGATTTTTTCACCTACTACCCACCCAAGGTAAGCCAACTTACAATACCTTGTAATACCCCCAAATGATAAAATTGCTGAAGTTTGGGATGGTGTGTACATTGGGTTTAACTAGATGTGTTTGCCACATTGCTTTGGTTTTTGTATTTTAATCTGTAGTGTGGTTTCTGCCGGGCCACGAACTATATATTTTGGAAATGGCTACGCCCCCAAATTTCAGGAATGGCATAGCCATTTGCCCATCAGCATTATTGTACCAACCATGTTTATCATTTTTTCCATATGTTGGCAATCATGTCCCCTAAATCCTCCCCTACAATGGCGACACAAATACAACTTTTTGTGGATGAAATCCTCCAGTCTCTCTGCTGCTGATCGAGCTCTCGGGTTCCCCGCAAGGTCTCTTGGGGAGCCGCGCCTGCGACAGCTTCCGAGGGATCTGAAGTGGAGCCATTTTATGAGGTGAAAAATCATATAGTTAATAATAAATAATAATATGGGGAATAATAAGCATTAGCATCATAAAATGTGGGGTAGTAATAATGGTTAACAGCCAGTTATATATCATTAACAGCCAGTTATAACCTGGTTGGTGGTTTTAACCATCTTGAAAAATATGAGTTCGTCAATGGGAAAGATGACATCCCATAATATGAAATGGAAAATAGTCCAAATGTTTGAAACCACCAACCAGTAAATGATGCTTAGGATTCTTTCGGAATCATTCCTAAATGGCCTTGTTTCTGGCTGAATAATGTTGAATAGCAGTTTGCCCTGATCCATGAGGGAACTAAGCTAACCAATTGATGAGCCATGAGCCACAAGCAGCGGAGTTGACTGGCACCTCGATGCGAGGAGGCCTGGCTGAAACATGGATCCAATTTTGGACTGCGCTAGGCGCTTGTGGTTGTAACTGGGTTCAGTAGAGTTTATGCTGCTTATAGCTGATTCTAGCTGATCATGACTTAAAAAAAGGCAATAGACTAATTTAGACCTGGTTGGTGGTTGAGCCAATAAGAAGAAACAAAAACTTATCATCCCAAATGTAGTTGATAAACAACTACAACCCCCAGTCAGGGGCGGTTGTTACCAACATCTAACATCACAGAATGAGGAACCGAGACTTTAGAACATCTTGGACGCTCAGTGTTTTTCAACCACGGGACATCGCTCGCAAGGCCCTCCACAGACTCCACAGGAGTTCAACAGTGCCCCTAGCATGCCGCGCCGCGCCTTATTTCCAACTTTGGGAGACGAGAACTGCATCCACAAACATGTACCGTATATCCATGTAGTGAAATACTATTCATCCATTATCAAATAATCAATTAACTATAATCAACCAGTTACTATCACTGTGGCTAGTGTTTCACTATATAACACTATCATATATACTATCATACATGGTTCATGACTATCATCTATATACATCTATATACTATCGGCGTCCAAAAAGAGTACTTTCCGCACCTCGGATGTGCCCAGATCCTGCAGTTGTCGTTGCAGATCTTGCAAGAGCAGCAGCTCCCTATAGACCTGGGCCGGATCGGTGGCTATTGGTCGAATTCTGGATGATTTGGGATACTCCCAGCCATTAGGAAACCTCCAACATATTGATTAGTGTATATAAACATCTATAAACAGATAAACAGATATAAACATCTATAAACATCTAAGATTATTGTATATAAACATCTATGAACAGATATAAACTGAATTATGGTGATATCTAGAAAAATACATTAAGCAAACTAGATGCGTGTAACAAAACAAACTTCAAAGAAGGCAACTTTTAGAGCTAGACCGTAAAATGGTGGTTGCTCAACGTATACCCAATGCTTGTTGGTTCATATCCAGTTCTTTGATATTCTCGATCCATATCTCCAAGCTTTGAAACTTAAAACTTGCAACAACAAAAGTAGTGAACTGACTCCACAACTTACAACCCAATCAACTTTTTTCATGGGTACTTTCATCCATGTTTCATAGCTATGTTGAGAAATTGAGTAATCACCTACAAATAAATAAGTAAACAATAAATGAATACGCGTATATAATATATGTAATTATATATATATAATGATATATATATATATATATATCTCTCCATGTCCATATCTATTTTTCTTGGCTATTTTGAATTATTTTGATCTATTTCCAGAGGATAAGTCCCAGCCCTGCGCCAGTGGCCGCACCTGGTGTGCATCCTTGCCACGAGCGCTGCTCCCGTCGGCCTGGAAGGATTTGTGGATCTGCCATAAGCCATCCCCAATTCAATGGCCATGCTGGCCAGGAACCGATTGATCAATGATGGTGGTTCAAAACCCATAGGAAAACCATAGGAAAACCAATGGGAAATTGGGAAAACATCGGAAAACCCATAGGAAAATGGAGGTTTACCACCTAAATTGGAGGTACCTACCATATATAAGGCCTATTTTTCAGGCCCATGTAAGGGAATATCCCCACAAAATATGGTCTTATATGAAATTCCCATTGACCAATTGGGGGTTTATGAAAATGGCTATGCGGCTATGCCGCAAAAATCAAAATGGGATGATGTAAAATATTAGTGTGTGATTGACAACCGAGACGGTTTCATGATGTTTCATCATTGGGTTACAGCATGTTACAGCATCCACTGACCAACAGCAAATGGGGTTGAAACGAACCAAACCATGTCAACACATACCATGTCCCATGTTTGAACTGAATGACTGCAAAGATCCGGAAAATTCATCACGCACAAAGTGTTTCCCCCTGGGGTCCACGGTAAAAGACTACAAACGATGAGGGCATCCTGCAGTCAACCTTTCTAGGATTGAACCAGAATCTGAATCTACTGTTCCATGCTGTTCCAACATATTTCAGCTCAACCTCTCTTATAATCTCTTATAAATGTTAGCTGGACATTGTTTAATCCCAAACCAACAGCCCTTCAGAAGCCAATTCGCCAACTGGGTGCATTCAGGATGGTTATCATGGTTATCCGCACTTTGTTTCCACCGCCATGAAATGCAGTTCTACCAATACAACTATGTATGTATTGGGCCATATAAAACCATTTATGATATCATCATTTATTAAACTGTTATTTTTCAACCACTAATGAAATGGGATGATCCTCCAGCTGAAAAACGTTGCCTTCAAATCCAGCAACTGCTCCTCGATGACTTGGAGATGGCCAAGTTGGTGCACCACCCTGGGCCATTTGTTAGAAAACATCGAGGACAACATGGTTATGGAATCCCCTTCTAGATTAAGTGGAGGGGTTGGGTGCCCCCATTTTATAGTACTAAAACGGGGGCACCCCCCCCCCAAAGTGGGACCTCTATAAAATGGAAACACCCAGGGTCACAAAACAGGTGCACCTCTATAGAATAGGAAATTCATTTGAAAAAACAAATATTTACAGCTACAAATTTACTGCAAAACCCTCCATCACTATAAAATGGGAGGCCCCAACGTACCCTGGAGCCTAGCCTTAAAATGAAGAAAATAG
>Ga0126342_10018040_pt1 | contig 12132 bp, 15 predicted proteins | sample Cyp1metagenome_FD_92528 | JGI IMG/M metagenome (GOLD analysis project Ga0126342, IMG submission 92528) | Coral microbial communities from Lord Howe Island, Old Settlement Bay, Australia - Cyphastrea 1 metagenome | ecosystem: Host-associated > Invertebrates > Cnidaria > Coral ... | reverse complement strand
GATTAATCAACCACCTTTCTGATCCATGAGATTTTAACAAATCCAATGGAATTCTATTAAGATCTAATTGACGTAAGCCATATCCAAAGTTTTATGGTTCAGAGTTGCTTCTTATTAAGGGGGATCAAGAAAATGAGCTACAAGGTAGAGTTCTGACCTTCTGGGAGGGGGGGAGGGTTGATTAATCCGATGTTGGCATTATCCCCATCGATACTGGTGACATGCCCTAAAAAATGATGGTTTTTCTCCACTGGAAACCTTGTATCCCCAGTGGCATACAGTGGCTATCTCTGCAGGGGCACCTGGCCTAACACCTCTTCCACATGCCGCAAGCCGCGCTCATTAGAAAGATATTCGTCCGGGGAATGTAGAAAGGAGACCTCACGAAGCGGTGCTTCCTTTTGTGACGGGCGCTGTAACTCCAATCAACATTTGGGATACTTCACCAACAACAGCCTAGTGTCTTTGTTTTGCCGGTTGTTTGGATATTGTTCCTTCTATCATCGACAGCATCAGCCACTCATCCCCAATTTGTATCCACTTGGTGTGTTGATCAGTGAAGGGCTTGGAGCACTCCAAAATCAGGATTGAAAGTTCAACAAAATACTCCAAACCACCAACCACTCTGGTACACTGGTACAGTATTCATCAGTATTCGTGATACACGGTGTAGAAAAAACATGGTGCCTCAGGGAACCACCCACAACTAGTTTCATGAGCCCACATGACATAATTTTCACCTCAATTTAGATGTGCAACAACATCCTGCTTTTCTCCCAACCCCTGATTTGAAGCATTCTCCATGCAACCCTCAAAGGAACCGAGTTTTCTCCTGAGGTCCTAGCCCATTCTGCTAAGCCACGTTGCATAAAGAGGCAATGAGAGGCAGCCTGCACAGCAATTGATGGAGGTGGAGCCTCAAATGTTCGAACCGAAGACCAACAAACCTGTGATGGAAAAACCTTCCATGCAAATCAACCTGATTACATTCACAAACTTGTAACAGGTAGGTTTGATGATCCTACAAGATAAATCCAACACTTAAACACATTTTAAGATTTCGTTACACTGGAGGCAATGGCAGGGTCAGGCCAAATTGGGAGTTTGTCCAAGCTTACGCAAGTTTTCGAGGCCTGTCAGTACCTACCGGCAACAAAACAAGAGATGATTCACAGTCAATGTTCTGTTCTGTGCAATGTAAGAATACGCTATTGCAACATGTATGTCAGAATTCTTGACTCGATAAAGGTAACAACCTGTGGTTCGCTCGATAAAAAGAAAAAAAAACACATCTCTGCCACAACCCTCTGGTCGCATATCAAAGCTATGAAAGATCACCCTGTTTCAAACATAAATCATCTATAAATGGGCCACGTTCATGCATTTTGCATATCATTGCATATCTATGTTGAGTTCCCGGAGGGTACGTAGGTTTTCCTGTGAATGGGGAAGAGGACACGCCACCAAGAAGCTCTGTCAGGTACGGAAAAAATATCCCCAACAGTGAAAATCGGAGGTACATGCCTGTGCATCTGGTGCCGCCTAGCAGTGGCCCAATGAAATGCACATCAAATAGCAAGTCAGACCCAATCAATTGAAGTTCAGGGCACATGTGGCATGTCAAGCCGCGGAATCCTGCACTCTGCTTGCTGGCATTGCAATTTCCATGACCTAGATTGAGGGAATATGGATCAGATATCAATCTAAAATGTGCCACCAGCTTTGAAGAAAAGTCCATGTTTAGGCCATGTTGAGCCCATGTCTTTTGATTGAAACCTTGGAGGGACATTGGAGGGGCTCAGCAGGGGATGCTCCAATGTGTACGAAAAACTGAGGGATCAGAGACATGACCTGCCAATCTTAGGCCCCGGACAGCAGATGGCAAACCAAGCTTCGCGTGGACTGCATCGTGCTGCCTTGGGTTCCAAGCTTCGCTAGGGACACACTGGGATCAGATAGGACAGGCATATCATTAGTAGTTTACGGACGTTGACCTATAAAAACCACTCGGTGCCGCAAAAAAAATCTTGCATTTTGAATCATGTTACCAGTGTCTAGATCCTGGCGCACGATTTTCCTGACCGGGCAACTGTCTGTCTTGTGAATCCAATTCTTCTTCCCAGCCGTGGTTTCCCTTGGCAAGTAGTGCCGTCACAAAAAAGGGTCATGATCTAAAATTAAAATTAAAACTGACCCTGGCTCACAGCCGGAGACATCAAAGCTGCTACGAGTAGGAATCGATTTCAGCATCTGCACAGACTATGCAGCGCCCCTTCCGGGTCAAATTCCTGCGCTTGTTGCAGAAACACATCCAGTAACTACAATAGTAGGGGGACCCCGTGTTCCAAGATCCCTTTGAGATCTGACAATGGTCAGTCGGCTTTGACAACTTGTGCGCCCGCAATCAGGGACGAAAAGGCACATGAATCGGAGCTCTTCTAGGAGCCAAGCCTGGCTGCGTCTTGGGTCAAAGAAAGCAGAATCTGCCACATCAAGTTCAACGCCCCAGCTTCGCCTCAGAATGTTTATAAGATTTTGTAAGCATTTTGCATCAAAATGCACTGCAACACTTCCGGTCTATTGTTACTGTAAGATGCAATGGGGAGATGCAAGTGTGCAAACTCTTCAATTCTGTCAGTGAGTAGAAATATATACTGAGAATGTTCTTGTCCTAAAACATCCTAAAACCATTCTGATAACTATTTCTATGATGCTATCATCTATATATATATATAATATATATATATATATCATATAGCTTCATTACATCCAATCACATCCTCAATGTGTAAACATGTCTTGAACCAAACTTTGTGGCGGGCCCTCCCACCTCCGCTTTCTGAAAATCTGCATCATTCTTGTCTTGACACGTTGCACCTTGGACTCAACACTTGTGGTCATAGCTGTAGCATGATGTAGCCAGATTTCTGTCCAACCGTAACCAAAACATGTCAAATGAAGTGCCAAAGCGTTCTCTATGACGCGCACAGTCGCACACTGAGAATTTGGATGTCCATTTCCGCTGCTCTGTCTCTGAGCAGGTGTGGTTTGCGGTGCGGTAAGCGCGCAACACGTCAGAAAGTCTGATGTCCCTACGGCTAGCGGCGAGCAGGATGCAACATGACCGCAGTCGATATAATTTCGATTAATTTTGACATGTTTTCTTGCTTTTGATTGCCACACAAATGGTTTGCTGGCATTTCCTGGAGCAAACATCCTACAGTAGAGTTAGGCAGGAACTTTCCCAAGGAAGGGCCAATAAAATTGTCCAGGAGTGCAAGAGTACCAAACTCATCTAAATTCAAGACCGCTTGAAACTTGCCCTTCTTAATCCGTTTGGAACCAGATTGTTTTGTCAAAAAGGCTCAATGGCCTGCCAAGTAGCACTTTCTGGTTTGAAAGATTCACACGGCGCGCTTGTGTATGATTGGGGCTGGCAAACAGCCATCAGAAACCAGAATCCGTTGCCTTCTTGCAGGAGTTCATTCATGATGTTGTCCGCGGCATTGCCAAATTGTTTGTCATATCATATGCAGCAAAAAGGAAATCTGAATTTGCCCAGACAAGTTTCCAATGTTTTTGGAGGTGGCTCTAAATGGCTTGACGTAAACAAAAAAAGTAGGACTTAGGAAGCTGCATGGAGATCGATAGTAGGCAAACACATGACTCAGTCCTGAGCCCCCAACAACGCCTCCCTGGAATGGAAGCTGCGCCAGGCCATGCAAAGCTGTTTCTGCACGATTTGCATATGGATGGCGGTGCTGCACAAAGATGTTCAAAGCACGCTCCACACACTCCTTTGCCCGGGAACAGTCGCCCGTATCTTGATAGGCAAGGCCGAGGTTGTACAGAGTAACTGCTACTTCAGGATGTTCTTTCCCGTAGTGCTGCTCATTGATGTTCAGCGCGCGCTCGAGCAGGTCCTTCTGTTGGCTGTATTCGCCTAAGCTTCCATGAGCATTGCCCAAATTGATCAAAGTAACTGCTACTTCAGGATGTTCTTTCCCGTAGTGCTGCTCATTGATGTTCAGCACGCGCTCAAGCAGGTCCTTCTGTTGGCTGTATTCGCCTAAGCTTCCATGAGCATTGCCCAAATTGATCAAAGTAACTGCTACTTCAGGATGTTCTTTCCCGTAGTGCCATTGATGTTCAGCACGCGCTCAAGCAGGTCCTTCTTCAGCCTGTAGTTGCTCAAGCTTCCGTGCGCGTTGCCCAGATTTGTCAAAGTAACTGCTACTCTGGGATGTTCTTTCCCGTAGTGTTGCTCCAGGACATTCAACGCACGCTCAAGCAGGTCCTTCTGGTGCCCGTAGTCGCCCAAGCTTCCATGAAAATTGCTCAAATTTGTCAAAGTATCTGCTACTTCGGGATGTTCTTTCCCTAAGTGCTGCTCTCTGATTTTCAGAGCACGCTCGAGCAGTTCCTTCTGTTGCCCATAGTCCCCCAAGACTCCATGCACATTGCCCAAATTTGTCAAAGGAATTGCTACAAAGGGATGTTCTTTCCCATAGTGCTGCTCCGTGACCTTCAATGCACGCTCCAGCATGTCCTTCATCAGCCTGTAGTCGCCCAATCTTCCATGCGCATTGCCCAAATTTGTTAAAGCAATTGCTACTTCAAGATGTTCTTTCCCGTAGTGCTGCTCCTTGATCTTCAGCGCGCGCTCGAGCAGGTCCTTCTTCAGCCTGTAGTCGCCCATGATTCCATGAGCATTGCCCAAATTGATCAAAGTAACTGCGACTTCAGGATGTTCTTTCCCGTAGTGCTGCTCGTTGATTTTCAGCGCACGCTCGAGCAGGTCCTTCTTCAGCCTGTAGTGGCCTAAGCTTCCATGCGCATTGCCCAAACTTGTCAAAATAATGGCTACCTCAGGATGTTCTTTCCCGTACTGCTGCTCTTTGATCTTCAGCGCGCGCTCGAGCAGGTCCTTCTTCAGCCCGTAGTCGCCCACGATTCCAGAAGCATTGCCCAAATTTGTCAAAGTAACTGCGACTTCAGGATGTTCTTTCCCGTAGTGCTGCTCCTTGATTTTCAGAGCACGCTCGAGCAGGTCCTTCTGTTGGCTGTATTCGCCTAAGCTTCCATGCGCACTTGCCAAATTGGTCAAAGTAACTGCTACTGAGGGATGTTCTTTCCCGTAGTGCCGCTCCTTGATTTTCAAAGCACGCTCGAGCAGGTCCTTCTGTTGGCTGTATTCACCTAATTTTCCATGGGCATTGCTCAAATGTGTTAGAAGGGTTGCTACTGCGGGCCCTTGGGGTATCGTCCTCTCCATTGTCTCCAACAAATCCTTTCCAAGGTTTTTGGCCCTGGCTGCAAAGCCGGTCTGGAGGTAGACTAGAAGCAGTTCATGTGCACTAGCCATCGCCTTTGCACTGTTCTCTGCGAATGATTTTTTGGCAAAGCTGTAAGCCAATTGTCGAAAAGGCAGCTCGCACCACGCCTGGTGTTCCTGTTCCTCTGCAGTCTCTGCCATCTTCTCGAGTCGCATCAAGGTGCCTGAGGTTGCATCCTTGGAGGGATCTTCTGCATCCAGGTTGGCTGGAAACATGTGATTCAAAGCCTCTCGGAAGAGTTGCCTGCATAGCTCCGCATCATCCATCAGCTCCTCCCATTTGACGATTCTACCAGGAGACGCGTCACCACCAGGCACATAGACGTGCACAAGCTCGGGCTTTCGCACGTAGCCAAACTCCCACCGGCAGGCTTTGGACCTGAAAAACTCAATGAACAGCATCAAACAAATCACATTCAAATCCTGTCACATCATCACATCCCCCAATATTCCCTAGTCACGCAAATTGGCACAGAAAACAGCTCGCCAACTCATCTCAGGAGCTTCAAATAAGAATCGGTTAGCTGCAAAATGAGGAGTCCATGTCTCGTTCTTTCCGCGGCCTTTTTGTAATGCTTGAACCATGGAGGATATTCTCCAGGCTGCCTGGGCTGATCTAAATCAGCAAAAATGGGGTTCCAGCGCTTCATATCTTGCCCTTCGTTGATGTGCAGCCCCATCCCAAGTGACTTGTCGGTGCAGAAGGTCACAGGTCCTCATGCACTCAGACAACACTTCGTGGCATGTGGAAGTGAAAACTGTGTTCAAAACCCACTATCAAGTTTTACGGCAAGAGGCGAAGACTCCCATCATAGTAGACTCCCGTCTTGAGTTCCTGGAGGATCCGATTGTTTTCATCTCTGTCCGGGCTCGCAAAGGAGATCAGAAAGTCTGCATCTGCTGCTATTTTCTCACCTTCAGGTTCTCCCCGCGCGTTGTAGCCGACACACATCCACTTCCGCTGCCGTCGCAGCTTGATCTGTGCTTCAGCGTCATGCATCGTCAACGCATCTGCCACGCTTGCATCGTCTGCAGCATCTTCGCCTGTGAAATAATGTTTATTGGTATAACATGGTATAACCACCCCATGACAACTAGTGTTGTTATAGAGGTTCGCAGCTCATGGATTATGATAATCACCAAATATCACCAATAGTCCCCCAAATATCCACCAATATCAACGCTACATATCGGTACACAATGTAGATCATAGTATTACCATGTATTACCCCCATGGCCCATAGCAATATATAACATTCTTCCAACGCGTTGTTGGTATTTTGGGGCTTGCTCACCTGCGATTTGTTTGCCGATGCTCCGGTTGTTGTACGCTTCCGCGAAGTTCTCGTCCAGCTTGATGGCTCGGGAGAACTCCTCGATGGCCTCCTGGCAGCGTCCCTGGCAGAGCAGCTCCCAGCCGTGCCGAGTCAAGGCTGTTGCATCTGCGAGTGTCACCTGGCCGAAACCCATTGAAAGAGATCTGTTATGGATATGATGGGGGTTATTATGATTCTACCTAAAATTAGTGTAAAGTTGATATTATATGATATTATGATATACCTTTTGGTCCATCTAATCACACACCTTTTGTCTAGAGCACTCTCTGCAAGATCTGAAAGAAGAACAACTGGAAGACCGCAACAGAAAAGGGATCGACCATATATAACCCCCAAGAACATACTTGATTTGCTCCACCATCCACCACCCCGGTTGGTATAGGGTTTGCCTGCGCTGACGACATCTCCACCAACCACCTGACATTCGCGAAGAATGGGTGAACGTCTTTAGTTCGAAGCTGGGTGCATCAATAGAATGTCAAACATATATCTTAATTATACAGTAACTTTCACGATCAAAACGGGTTTTTGTCCACACGGGAACAAACATGTGGAGGTTTGCATCAGCCCAGAACCAATATATAATATATAATCATGGGCCGTGTCTGGGACAAATATGTCAAACGAAGATCCAGTTTGGATCAGTTTGGATATGATATATATATATAATACATATATATATATATATAATGTTCATCCAGATCCGGCCAGGCTTCTCAGTCTCCATGCCTCAAAGTCAGTTGCGTGTTGCCAACATGCGGCACACACACAAGGCCAGCTACACTAACTACGCATCAAGAGCTGGGCCCCAAACACCTTTGCGACGACAGGGGTGCTGTACTAGTGTTTCGGCAAGTCTGGTCCGCTGTATGTAAAAGCTGTATTGGTAACCACGAACCAGCAGTCAACACTCTTAATGAGAAGCATCTCGCATGCGACTGGTAAAACGTAACCCCGATGTGGTTTTGGCGCTGATGCATTCAAACCTTACTTCCATTCCATAGGTGGAACGTATGAATACACTTGCCTTGATATGGTGGCAATGGCTGCAGTGATGTTCCAAAATGTTCCAAACCAGCATCGCGATGGTGTGATTAATTAGCAGAACATGGAAGGTCTAAGTGTTTTCACCAAGCTCCAAGTATCCTAGGCCACAAGAATCTGCTTGCCACTTGGGACACCTAATCATCATTCATCTCAAAACTCTGGCCAAAATCAGCCAAAATCCGCAGGTCAAAAAACTCTCGCCATCCATTCCCGGGGCTCCCTGGCTCTGATAAGGCGAAGTAACTGAAGCGTGGGAAGTAGGTGACCTCAATGATGGACGTGATGAACTGCAACATACCAAGGTCAATGCTGGTGAAATCATGCACCATTGTGAATCATGAAAACTAATGATCATATTATGAAAATCATCAAGAGTCTGGTGAAGTGGGTCCCCGTTCATCCATTGTATCCATTTGTTTTCATCGTCTTGTCATCAACTCAAGGGCCCCCGAAAACTGAGCATAGTGGAGACAAAGAATGCAATGCCATGTTGCCATATTCATGCACAAATGAGACCCTCTGGTAAATGTTTACATAACTATGGAAAATCACCATATTTAATGGGAAAAACCACTCTAAATGGCCATGTTCAATAGCGAACTGTTAGTTTACCAGAGGGTAATTTGGCATCAATTTGGATTCATTTAGCCTGGCGATCGGATTCGTAGGTGGAAAAAAAAATCGTTCGATGAATGCCATCGAGGTGCATAGCCATTGAGGATGTAGGGCTGAAGGACACCATCAACTTCCAGAGACCCGTCCTCAGGACATCTCAGGACCACTTGGATATGAGTGAAACATGTGGTTCCAATGGGCGATGGACCCACAAGTTTGCCATGTCTATCTGTTTAGATATTCTAAGATATTCTAAGTATGACACCTGAGCCTGAAACCATCCGTTTTTGGGGGGCAAGACGTAAAACATTCTGACATATACTTGGAATCGGTCTGTGAAACAAATCAAGGAATCCCACGGAGTTCTAGGTGATGATGCCAACTGTACTGGCCTTTCACCATCCATTTTGTGTTTTGGCAGGATGCCTTTCCTGACAGACAAGCACCCCAGTTCCCCTTCGGAGGCGTACCCGGTCATAGATGACGAAGTGGTCCACACCGATCAACCTCATTGAGTATATCGAGTGAGAATGGCTACTCTGAAAACGACTTGTTGAGGGATTCAATCCATCCTCAGAATCCTCAGATCAACTTCAGTAGGCTCTGGTAAATGTTTACATAACTATGGAAAATCACCATTTTCAATGGGAAAATCCACTATAAATGGCCATGTTAGTTTACCGGAGGCTATACGAAATCAAGCAGTCAGGGATCAGATCGTGAGGTGCCACAAGAGTCTTGTGGGGCATTGTGGGGTGATTGAGATGCAAAAACCATGTCCGTATTGGCTTTAGTTCCGAATGTCGTGACGTTTTGGGGGGGGCGAGATCAAAACAACGTACCATGTATGTAGTGTATGGTCGTCCAATCACCAGTTGCGGGGGCTTCCGGTTTCTCATGAATATGGTTAAAAAATATCAAGAAATCCTATTAATGGTGGTGTGACCAGCACATGATATGAATCTATGCCAAGCATCAGAGCACACCAGTGGACACGGCCCCGAAAAATCTTAGGATCCAGGCCGATGATATTCCAACCAATGCCGCACCAACGCAGACTTGTAGGTGCCCTTCCTGAGCGAAAGATCTTGCGGCATGGCTTCATAGGGGTTATCACCATTTCATTACATTTCATCAGCATCACAATGCATCACATCTAAGTTGGAACTCCTTCTGAATGATGCTGATACTATCTGAATTATTTCATCACATGGGTATCACGTGGTATCACTATTTCAGCCATCATAAGCTATTGAATGATATTATTTCGGATCGCCATTTTCAATAGAGGCCGCACAACTTTCCCAGCCACGGATCGGTGCCAAGTGGCAAGCCATACAGCACCTCGCTGCACACCACCAGTTTCCGCCTTCGTCAACGTGTCAAACTGCTCAGGAATTGATGACAAATGAACCATTTAAGATCATTTAAGACATGAAATGACATGACACTTTGCATTCAACGCCCTTGCCAAGTTTGAATCGCTGTCAAATAACTACGACAATGAAACATTCAAGAGATGACTCAGAAGTCTCAGAAAGGCGATAATGCAGTGGAAATCAATGTTCAAACTCCGTGGAACATCCAAGGTACCAACTCAACCTCTCTCAAGTGAGCAGCTTGCAAAACATGGTACCAGTACGGATTTCTTCTACTGTTTGGTTCTGTTTGGTTCATGGTTTCATTGGATGGAATATATGGAATTGGATCATTGGAATCAGCCATAGTGATAGATTTTCCCATAGGTGGAAGTTGCTTTGCCCGCTTCTCCCAGGGATGAAAATCGAACGACACGTGACGTGCCCCCAGACGCATAGGGCGACCGTGAGGGCCCAGGAGTAGGAACGGCCTGAGGTGAAACATGCTGGGCGAACAGGAGTTGTCCAAAGATGGCTTGATTGGATTGATATACGTGAGACTTGAAACTACAAAATATAGATAGAACATATATATAGATATAGTATGATATAGTTGATAATCATGACAAGAACATTGAAACATATTGAAACTACGAAATTCATAGAACATCATAGAACTATGTATACACACTGAACTTATATATTACAATCCTAACGTTCTACCGCAGTTCCAGCTGCCCACGGCTGTCGGATCCCAGCTGGCAGTGGCTGGAAAGGACAAAGTCGGAGTCCTGTGCATCGGATCGGGAGGGTTTCTCTACAGGGAAGCCAGCTATGGCAGCTGGCTGGTTCCATCATGTTCCAACCAAATATGGGGATGCAATGGGATGCCATGGGATGGCACCTCTGTAAATTCCCCCATCAGCAAATCTGGGATACAAGAAGTGGTGTCCCACAAGCTGTCTGAATGGCGACAATCGCCGCCGTGCATCGTGGTGCATCTGAAAAGTTCATGACTGCGAATGACCAGGCAATGAAAATCAGGAAGTTGGAAGAAAGAAATTCTCGGCACGACCCCTTAGCTCAGCAAGTCAGATTCACAGATTTTCTGTATCCAACAACTGTTCCGCAAGACAGTCCTGACAACGACCATCCAGCAGCTCTCAAAGCTTCGACAGTTGAAGAGACTGTCAACCTCACTGGGAACTTTCCAGTGAATGAATTAAGGATGAAGGACCTGATTCCCCTGAAAGCAATATTGGGTCTAGTGGTTTGAAACACTGAGCACTATAAAAGTTCATGGGATCAACCCAACTCATTGGTGGTTTTGACCCATCCCACATCCCACATCCCAAAATCTCGTTGTTACTTGGGATTGTCATCCCCATTTTTCCCCAATTTTCCGAATGATTGAAACGATGTCCCATGGCCAGGCTAGATGGCATCCTGGAACCCAAGATAAACTGCACCAGCTGGGATAAGCCTTTGGAGTTGACTACTTGTTGAGAGGTCCACTCCATCATCCACTTTTAGGGATGAACCAATATTCGTCATCCAGACGTCCCTTCTCTTGGATGAATCTGCAGCTTTTACCCACATACTAACACCATGTCTATGCCCAAAAAATCGAAAGATTTTGAAATCATCTAAATATATGTCTTGAAGCGGTCCCCAACAATTTAACATCATCTTACATGCCATCACTTGGATGCTAAAAATGGCAAGATCATGCAAGATCTATTACATTCTTTTCCAGGGACAATATAGTAAAACATGGAAAAAAAACATCCCCATCTCAAGTGCAAAAACCTCGGCACCCAAACGTCACCGGCTGACTTCGACTCGGTGCGGATGCAAAGCGGCACCGCAGCAGCGCCACGGTCCCCGAGTAGGACACCGCGCCTGCGCGGCGGTGGAAAACCAGTTGCTTGGGACCTTGCGATCAGCATTTTGACCCTTTTTAAGATGGTTTGAGATGTTGTTGATTAGTAAATCGTTCGATTTTGGGAAGTTGGGTGGCAATCTTCTAAAGTAAACCAGACCCTGTTTGCGCAGCCAATTCCTCATATACACCGAGCTGGCGAGTCCCGCACCATCGATGAGGCCTTGGCTCACGGCCGTGGTGCCATCCTGCATGCTGCAGCTCCATTGCGTCAAGTAGCTCCTTGGAGGCGCTGGCAACAGATCTGCTGAATTTCTGAACTTGGATGAACTTGGATGGCCAGAACCTATTACACCATATAAGGGGATAAACAATGATAAACACTTGAGAAGGGGTGACACGAAAGGTAGTTGTGTCAGACGTTATAACTCTGACTGTCGTTGTGATGTGACTCCAGCTTGGGTGGTTCATGAACCGTGGACGGGCATGAAACTGGACATTCATAGCTGAACGGAGATATCTGGATCCGAAAAGAGGGCACCCCACGATTGCCATGGT
>Ga0126342_10018039_pt1 | contig 12132 bp, 10 predicted proteins | sample Cyp1metagenome_FD_92528 | JGI IMG/M metagenome (GOLD analysis project Ga0126342, IMG submission 92528) | Coral microbial communities from Lord Howe Island, Old Settlement Bay, Australia - Cyphastrea 1 metagenome | ecosystem: Host-associated > Invertebrates > Cnidaria > Coral ... | reverse complement strand
CCACCCCAAAACAAAAGCCAGCCGAACTTGCATATGGCGTCACAATCCGATTGAAGAAGCTTGAGAGTTAAAGATGCGGGCCAATGGAGTCCCGTTCTAGCTGAGTTTTAAATCCATTTCCAAAGACAATACACATTAACAAATAAATGAATATAAAATAGTATAAACATAGTATACCCTTGGCTAAACAACCACTATCGCCATCAAAACATCGCACCCAAGCCCCTTCTCCAGCCTTCCGGCGGGTCAATGACCAAAACATCGCCTTGCTCCTGGTCACCGCAGAATGGGCTGGTGCTGTTACCCCTGATGGTCTGATTCTCTTGAAATATGTATATATATATATATATGTATGTATATGTATACGTATACATATATAATTATAAATATATGTGTGTGATTATATATGTATGAAATAGATATTGATATAGAGTTTCGATGCGTAAAATTTCAGTATCTATAGATATACAACCGAAAAAACACATATTAAGAAAACCTTTTTTTTCACCCATGTCTCCGCCATTGGCCAACCGCCACGTTGCGCAACGCACTCCTGAAGCCCTCCGTTCACTCCGAGATCGGATTGCTGGATTGGGCGCCAGGCTTTCTCCTGGCATCGGTCTTGATGTGGGGAAATTTAACCAGCTAAAATGGTGATTTAACCGGCCAAAATGGTGATTTAACCAGCCAAAATTGTGATTTAACCAGCCAAAATTGCGATTCAACCAACCAAAATTGTGATTTAACCAGCCAAAATGGTGATTTAACTAGCCAAAATTGTGATTCAACCAACCAAAATTGTGATTTAACCAGCCAAAATGGTGATTTAACCAGCTAAAATGGTGATTTAACCAACCAAAATTGTGATTTAAATTTAACCTAACCAGCCAAAATGGTGATTAAACCAGCCAAAATTATGATTTATCTAACCAAAATTGTGATTTAATCATCCAAAATTGTGATTTAACCTTCTGATTTAACAAACCAAAATGGTGATTTAACCAACCAAACCAACCAAAATTGTGATTTAACCAGCCAAAATGGTGATTTAACAAGCCAAAATTGTGATTTAACCAACCAAAGCGGATTTAACAAACAAAAATAGTGATTTAACCAACCAAAATTGCGATTTAACCAGCCAAAATGGTGATTTAACCAACCAAAAGTGTGATTTAACCAACCAATATTGTAATTTAACTAACCAAAATTGTGATTTAACCAACCAAAATTGTGATTTAACCAACCAAAATTGTGATATAACCAACCAAAATGGTGATTTAACCAACCAAAATGGTGATTTAACAAACCAAAATTGTGATTTAACCAACCAAAATGGTGATTAAACAAGCCAAAATTGTGATTTAACCAACCAAAATGGTGATTTAACCAACCAAAATTGTAATTTTACTAACCAAAATTGTGATTTAACTAGCCAAAATTGTTATTTATCCAACCAAATTGGTGATTAAACCAGCCAAAATGGTGATTAAACGACTGAAAATGATCCAAAATGGTGATTAAACCAGCCAAAATGACCAAAAATTGTGCTTAAACCAGCCAACATGGTAATTTAAACAACCAAAATGGTGATTTAACAAGCTAAAATGGTGATTAAACTAGTGATTTAGCAAGCCAAAGTGGTGATTAATTAAACAAGCCAAAATGATCCGGATTTAACCAACCAAAATTGTTATTTAACCAGCCAAAATGGTGATTTAACCAACCAAAATAGTGATTTAACCAACAAAAAATCTGATTTAACCAGCCAAAATGGTGATAACCAGCCAAAATTGTGATTTAACAAACCAAAATGCTGATTTAACCAACCAAAATTGTGATTTAACCAACCAAAATTGTGAATTAACCAGCAAAAATTGTGATTTAACCAACCAAAATTGTGATTTAACCAGAATTGTGATATAACAAATCAAAATTGTGATTGAACCAGCCAAAATTGTGATTAAACCAGCCAAAATGATCCAAAATTGTGATTAAACTGACCAAAATGGTGATTTAATAATAAACAATTGTGATTTAAGTAACCAAAATTGTGCTTAAACCAGCCAAAATTGTGATTTAACCAACCAAAATGGTAATTTAACCAACCAAATGGTGATTTAGCCAACCAAAATTGTGATTTAACTAACCAAAATGGTGATTTAACCAGCCAAAATTGTCATTTAACAAACCACAATGGTGATTTAACAAGCCAAAATTGTGATTTAACCAACCAAAATTGACATTTAACCAACCAAAATGGTGATTTATGGTGATTTAACGAACCAAAATGCTGATTTAACCAAACAAAATGGTCATTTAACGAATCAGAATATTGATTTAACCAACCAAAATGGTGATTAAACAATCAAAATTGTGATTTAACTAACCAAAATGGTGATTTAACCAACCAAAATTGTGATTTAACAAACCAAAATGGTGATTTAATCAACCAGAATGGTGATTAAACCAGCCAAAAAGGTGATTTAACCAGCCAAAATTGTGATTTAACTAACCATAATGGTGACCTAACCAACCAAAATAGTGATTTAACCAGCCAAAATTGTGATTTGATTTAACCAGCCAAAATGGTGATTTAACCAGCCAAAATGGTGATTAAACCAGCCAAAATTATGATTTAACTAACCAAAATTGTGATTTAACCAGCCAAAATTGTGATTTAACCAACCAAAATTGTGATTTAACCATCCAAAATTGTGCCAAAATGGTGATTTAACCAACCAAAATGGTGATTTAACCAACCAAAATGATGATTTAACCAGCCAAAATGATGATTTAACCAGCCAGAATGATCCAAAAGTCTACTTTAACGAACAAAAATTATGATTTAACCAGCCAAAATTGTGATTTAACCAACCAAAATTGAATTAACAAACCAAAATGGTGATTTAACCAACCAAAACTGCGATTTAACCAACAAAAATAATGATTTAACCAACCAAAATTATGATTTAACCAGCCAAAATTGTGATTTAACCAGCCACAATAGTGATTAAACCAACCAAAATTTAATTTAACCAGCCAAAATTGTGATTTAACAAACCCAAATTGCGATTTAACGAGCCAAAATGATCATTTAACCAAATAAAATTGTGATTTAACCAGCCGAAATTGTGATTTAACCAAAATTGTGATTAAACCAACCAAAATTTCATTACGCCAACCAAAATGGTGATTTAACCAACCAAAATGATGATTTAACCAGTCAAAATGGTGATTTAACCAGCCAAAATTATGATTTAACTGGCCAATATTGTGATTTAACCAACCAAAATGGTGATTTAACCAGCCAAAATGGTGCTTTAACTAGCCAAAATTGTGATTTAACCAACCAAAATGTTGATTTAACCAACCAAAATGGTGATTTAACCAACCAAAATTGTGATTCAACCAACTAAAATTGTGATTTAACCAGCCAAAATTGTGATTTAACCAGCCAAAATTGTGATTTAAGCAACCAAAATGGATTTAACCAACCAAAATAGTTATTTAACCAGCCAAAACTGTGATTTAACAAGCCAAAATGGTGATTAAACTAGCCAAAATTGTGATTTAACCATCCAAATTTGTGCCAAAATCGTGATTTAACCAACCAAAATTGTGATTTAACCAACCAAAATGGTCATTTAACCAACTAAAATGGTGATTAAACCAACCAAAAGTGTGATTTAACCAACCAAAATGGTGATTTAACCAGCCAAAATGGTGATTTAACTAGCCAAAATTGTGATTTAACCAACCAAAATGTTGATTTAACCAACCAAAATGGTGATTTGAACAACGATCATGCAATTTACAAAAATATACAGTGGCTGTATTGTCATATATTGTCTATCTTCTATATGGTCATCCATCCCACGCCATGGGAATCCAAACATCATCGGTATATAATATGTAAATCCCAGGGAAAATGGATTGGTGACCATCCCCCAGTATTTCCCATCCAACTTTCGACTCATCCAACACGCGGGTGGGATCGACGCACCTTTTGGGGGCAGTCCATATGGAGCCAAGACATGCAGGTCAATCATCACCAAGTTTAGCCCTTTACTTCTGCAGCTTCATGTAAGAAGCGCAGCGTTTCCGTAGGTTCATCGGAATGGTTAGTGAAGGTTCAACTACCAATGGTTTTAAGATGGGATTGGAAAGCATATTGTTCGTTCCAGCGGACTCAAGATATCCGCGTAGTTCCAAGATCGTGGCCGCATTTCTCTGCAGAATAGGTCGCATCAAAAGTTCTTGCGCGTTGGTTTTGTAGCTTAAGCGTCTGATACAAGAACACCCAGTCGATTCAAACATTGGATCGCACCAACAAACAATAAACACATCCAGGAGGCCTTACACCTCTGCGTGGGCAAACCTTCATCTTGTTCAGAAAAAATCATCAACGTATACTTAGTATACTGATTGACTGCCAGTACCAAATACCCTCACAGATGGCATAGTTCCGGTAAGGACAAGAAAATTGAGCATAAGCTCACGGCAGCTTTTTCCCCATGCAAATGGGGCAGTTTCAAAATCGTCTGGTGAAGGCCATTGCAAGGGTTGGGCCGAAGCCCATAAACCTCAATGTTTCTACTTCGAAGACTTGCCTAATGTTCAAAGGAAGCTCATCCAACATCTGTGTTCTATGGTCGGGAAAAAAACATTATGTACGTAAAAACAAAATATTCATATACCCTCTGGTTATTTTACATAGCCATGGAAAATTGCCCAGTTATAGATGGTATATAGATGGTTTACCTATTAAAAATGGTGATTTTCCATGGCTATGTTAAATAACCAGATGGTACATAAATATTCCACGCATCATCTCCTGTTACCATTCCTCCCTGGGTAAAGTATCACTTGGCCAAAGTTTGGCAAGTGTTTGTCTTTGGATATTAAGATCAGAACAGATATTGAAAACCAAACCTAAGACCAACCTGTTCTTGAGATGTTCATTTTATCATATCTTGAATCCAATCAAAGAAGAGAGTGGGGATTCGCTGCACTGCCTCACCAGCATCAGCAAGGGTATTCCCATAGATAGTTCAAAAGTATTCGTAGTTAATAGCCTCATGGAACTGTCTATGGATTTGATAGTGAAACGATGGGATCCCATAATTGAATTAAGTCGCGAACGTAATGGTACTTTTGACCGTGGCACATATAGGGTTATCACCTTAGAATTGGTTCGGGAAAAAGTTGACAGGAAACTCCGATAGATCCATAGTTGATTACTCATGGTAAAACCATATGTCTGCCTGTAACATTTCCGACACTTCCCTCAGATTAGTCGTTTGTTACCTTCCACAACCACGGGAGCTCAAACGAAAGTGAAGCAACAAGAAAGTACGTTTACATTTATCAACAAATCTGGAGATGTACAAGCCATAATGCAAACATGATCGATATTATATACTATATAATAATTATTGTTATTAGTATTTTTATTATCCTTATTGTTGTTATTATAGTTTATATTGTTTTTATAATTGGTAATTATAATTGTTACTAATTACTATGATGTCTATTATTACTATTGTTATTACTACTATTATTGTTATTATTATATATCGGTACGGATAAAGCATGGCCAATGACCACCAAACTGGTCCAAACCTTGACAAAACATGACGCCGTGAGGTGTGATGGTAGATACATAAAAATTGCAATTTTGTTTGGTGTCCACCATGGTTTGAATGGTAAGAAAGAAATCTATACATGGAGGTTTCCGACATGGGGGTACCTCTAAATCACAATTTTTTAATAGGATTTTCCACCATAAACCATCCATTTTGGGGATCCCCCATTTATGGAAACATTCACATCTGCCATACAGAATTGAAACCACAAAGTAGAAGGGGTTTGATCATTGAGGAAGTTATGAACCGCCAAAAACAGCGACCTGGACATTGAACATTTGGCACCCGTCACTGATATTGGCAGAGCTTACACTTCCAACTATCCAACAAAAGCATCTATAAGCTATGAATCCCAATCACGATAACTATATCTAGTATATCATTGCTGTGTATAACCCCGTCTTGCTGGAACCACTGGCGCCTGGAGGGCCCCAGGAAACCACCCAAACTGCACCTGCAAGTGGCTGGCCACGTCCTCGACGCGCACACCTGTGATGGCCTCGGCAAACTCTGGTTAAGGGGTTCACATAGCTGGACCCTCCAAGTACCTTAAAAGATGGATAATATATGGCGCTTCGACATTTGACCCCCAAACTTAGAATATGATATAATATGTTTATACTTTTTGGGAGCTATTTGGAGGGTCTAAGTACCTATGTCAATGAACACGACAGCAACTTTTTTTTAAGAAACACATTCCCGATTGTTTTACGTATGTTTAACGCACATTGGGTTTTCACATGTGTCATTCAACCAGCTCTGTGAAGGATCAAGAGGTCTCGTGGAGCTGATGGACAAGTTCATTGGGGTGTGAAGCAAAGAATAAATAAAGCAATATCTTCATTGTTCTTCATAGATATGGGAGCAATCGTCAATTGTATCTAATTGGTGGTTGACCTACCCCTCTGAAAAATATGAAAGTCAGATTGGATCATCATCCCCAATCTGGTTGGGGAAAATAAACATGTTCCAAACCACCAACCAGGTATCAAAATCATTCCAAATCCAAAAGTTGATCATAGCTAGTCGATTGAGGGAAAGAGCCGATGGCTTTGGTCCTAACCCGTCCCACGATAATTCGACTGTCATTTGTTTGACTTGATCTTCGCATGTTGGAAAAAACAGAAAAACGGGACGTGTGCGGAGTCCGCCGGCATAGCCAGTTAAAACGCACCATATAAAGCAATAGCCAGAGAAGCATCATGATACCATAAGAAACCCCATGCACCAAAATTGGGCTCATCATAGCTGGCATTTACTCTCTGCTCTGATTTCACATAGCCATGAAACATGGTCCTAGAATTAATTCTGGATCCAATGATGATTGAAACAATGCCCTATTAAAATCATATGAATCATATGGATCATGATGGATCTATGATGATTAAATCATATGGATCTATGATTGATGATGTACCATGATGTACATATTCAATGATTGCCCAGTTCGCCACGGTCCTTTATGGAGGTTCCACCGGTCCCTCGCCTGAAATTCCGTGGCAATAAAGTCTTCATCTGGCGAGGACTGGGGTACAGGGGGCTGGAGAAAAATGACCTTGCGGCCCGTGTCCAATAACCAGCAAACTAAACACATGCCTAAGTTGCTTAAGGAATATTTGCCCAGTTTTGCAATATGCTCAAGTGCCAAAAATAGTTCAATAGCATCCAATAGCTCAATAAAAACATTGTATATCATGGTATACATAAATATAAATATATTAAATATATATATATATGTACGCTTTGGTGATTTAACGTAGCTATGGAAAATGGCCCATTTACAGATGATTTATGATGAATGACCTATTAAAAATGGTGATTTTCCATCGCAAACTGTTAAATAACCAGAGGGTATTGCCCAGCGCCGGCGCACGGAAGTCTTGCATCCTGGTCATCCCGCTGCTGTTCCTGGCGGCTGTTTGACATTTTGCAAACCCGTTATAAAAAACAAAACAGTTTTCTGGTTGGTGGTTGACCTACCCCTCTGAAAAATATGAGTTCGTCAGTTGGGATGATGAAATTCTCAATCTCAATATATTGAAAAATTAAAAATGTTCCAAACCACAAACCAGTTTTAATACATGATGGATTTTCGAAATCATGATAATGATATTCACCAACATAAATAGCCTCAAATCTCATTGACTTATCATCTATGCCTTTTTCATACATGTTCCGTGGCTATGTGAAAAAAAACAGAGGGTATTTACCTCATTCTGTCCAATTCTTAGGGGTTCTTCATCATCTTGACGACCCATGCAGTACACAGGTGTCAGTCGCCAACCAAACATCAGTGCTCTAAAGAAACATGCAGTCAGGATCTCTCCTTAGGTTGGATCATAGACAGGTAGATGGACCAATAGGCAGATAGATAGATTAGACAAACAGATTGATAGATAGAGAAGGGTGTTCTACCCAACAATCTTTGGTCGCCGTGAGCTCGAGGCCCCCACTTGATCTCTCGCAGTTTGAAGAACATCTCCAGGTCATCATCTCAGCGTGAAGTTTGGGTTGTGGCAATATGTGGCAATTGTCCAACGACGCGTGTGGTCTCATGGCAGGGTCTATGTTAGTTGGGGCAAACTTTGGATAGCTTTGGTTTGATGTGATCTTCACAACCAGGGATGTGATTTCAAGAACTACCCCAGGACGAAACGATCGGGTGCTCCGAATGGTTGGTTCTCCATCCGTTGCATGTCACTTAGCTTTGATATGCTTTGATCATGTTTATTTTTTTGAGATGGCTAGCTGATAGCGGTTTTGAGCGATTTTACACACATGTCTGTTTTTGATTCCTTTCAAGGGTGACAGGTCGGAGAGATCACTGCAGAAGGGCATGGCAGCAAAAAGACATTTCCTGCAAAACAGTTCTTTGTTCATGGCTTATCTTGGATATATACCTAGCACCGAAGTATATATCTAGGCAATAAACATGGATACCCGTTCGCGTGCCAGATGAGAAAAGTATGAACCCACCATTCATTGTGGTTTGCCAATCATCTGTCAGCTTGTGAACCTCCCGATGTTTGCAAGTCAAGTTCTGATTTGCGTGTAGTTTTGCAGTTCATATCCACACTTGGCGTGGTTCAATCATCATCAATCTCTTCATTTGGGTGCTGTTGCGTTTGCTTTGTTGTACAGTAGAGAAGGTTTAATTCCGAGTTTCCGAAATGCTGGGATACTGTACTCTTGGGCTCTTGAGCCATGGACTTAGTTAGCTGGTTGTATGGGATTTATGGATGGTCATAAAATCATCCATAATAGGGTCAAAGGGAGCGCAGTTGCCATGGCTACAACCATGGTCCCCAAAAGTTAGGACATACCTACAATCATATAAATTATAGCCTTATAGTTATATACAAACTTACGTAATATAAGTAGAACTATCCTCATAAGCGATATACCCATAATTCTAGCTACAAACTTACGTAATATAAGTAGAACTGCACCCCCAAGTAACCCGTATACTAACGCCGAGGAACAGAGATTCGGCCACTGCACCTTCGGCCCATGGGGCTGACGATTGGAGCGACGACGTTTTTTTACCCAAGAAAACATCGATTTATCCAACATCCTCCCTGATTTTTGATCATCCTCCTGATTTTTGATGGGTTATAGAACATTATAGAACTCCTATGCTTCTATCTTTCTTGATCTAGAGTATCTAGAGATAGCATCTACTGTAGCTGAATTATCATACTTTACTGATTTGAACATACCTGAAATAAGGCCACTACAATAATGCCATTTGGGGAAGATGCTTAGTAATCATCATCCAGATTTGTGTAGGTAAATATGGTAAACTTTCCTTCTTGTAGAGCACATGATCATTTACTACCACAGTTTGCTGGCGGTTTCTACCAACAAACATGACGGTGAACTGGGACCATCATGCCATGTTTTGGATAGTCAACAGGGGATAGTCAAACAGGGATTGTGGATACGCTCCTGAGTATATAGTGAACCTGAGAGAACTCAACACATGCTGCATTCTGTTATATTATGTCCTACTATTGCATTGCTTTGTTATTCAATTAGTCCCCAATCAGCCGCCCAAACCACCCATACACTATCGTTTCAGATTCATGGACACACGGCATTACTCTGCATATACGTCAAATAATAACAAATTGACAAAGCAACGTTGGGCTGCCAAAGGATGGATAGAATCACGATATATAGTCTGGCTCAATTATAAGAATTCACTAACTTGAAAATAACCGAAACTTGGGACGTCACAGTCACGTCATGGAAAAATTCGGCCAGATATAATCGCACGATAAATCATGTTAAATTACCCTCTGGTTATTCAACAGTTTGCCATGGAAAATCACAATTTTTTATAGGTAAACTATCTATATACCATCTATAAATGGGCTATTTTCCATGGCTATGTTAGTCATAACCAGAGGGTACCTTTTAAGAAAAATATGGCACCCATCTCTCCCCAACACGGCACATCAATGCACATCAACCGTGGAATTGCTGGCTTGCTATGACAGCTGATCATGAACAATTTCACCCCCGAAGCAATGGAACAAGTAGCCCAAAGAGAACAAGTACAATTCATTCCGCGAATTTTTCCCATGTTCTGAGTTTCTTACCTTCCTGACAGGCAATCTAGAAGCCCAAACAATGGACAGCATGATTTTCAGACGATTTTTTCCATGTTCTGAGTTTCATATTGGCTTTCGGGGGTGAATCTTTCGGCGAGGGTGTATCTTTATTGGATGATCTCTGATTCCCCACGTTTGTATCTAAATTAACAGGATCAGATCACGCCGAGCGGCTCCAATGTCCTGCAAAAGTGGGCCAAAGAGCATCTTGATGTCGCCACCTGAGCGCTGCATGGCATGCTTGCTGAGACTGACACGAACTCACAGGTGATCATCAACTTGGCATTCTCGAGTCACGTCCAAAACAAAATCTAGAACACCAAAACAAGGGGTTATGGTTATGATTATAAGATTATTATATTATTATATTTGGGGATTATCTCCAACTATTGGGGATATTTCACTGACAATGAGTGGGTTTAAACTAACAAATGTCCAAATATAGCCTGGCTCACTGAGAATAAATGTCAAAATTAAACACCACCCTACTACAACAGATACTGGAAGGCGATGTTCAAAATCACCAAAAAAGGACATTTACCAACCCCTGTGTTAAATGATGTGTAACATCATATATCATTTATCATATATCAATCATTTCATATTATATCATTATTTACAATCTATAATTGAAAAACTAATTAGACTATTTGAAATTATTTAATTATAATTGAAATCATAAAATTATCATACCAATATTTCATCCATCACGTACTGATTCCTGAGGGATAACCAAAAATGACATAAATGAATTATTTCATATGCCGTACAAATTCTGAATGATCATAATCCAATTTATCCGGTTCAATTTGAAATGATATGATGTGACTGCAACAAATTTAACAACATTCACGGTCCATTCAACATTGATATTGAATTATGAAATTAGTTCAGGATGTAAAGAGGAATATGATGCCAACAAACGAAATACTTCAGAATACATGATGACAAGAGAAAGTATACATTATTTCAACAACATGATAACCCCTGTACATAGGATTACATCAGATATATTATGATCATAATTGGTGAAACAAATACCGAACACAACACAACAAACAACATATGTTCATGTTAGATTCTGTTATGTAGTGTTGTAATCCCTGGATTAAAACACAACATGACATCACACAGCTTGATAGATAACATAATCTGACGCAAAGGGATATTAGGTAATATAGCATAATATAGTAAAGAACATGTCAAAACTACACGAACAATGGTGTGGGACAACTATGGCTTTCCTAGGATCATGATTTACAAATAGCGGGTTTTCCACATCGATGTTAGTTTACAGAAGGGTAGACATGTTAGTTTACAGAAGGATAACATGATTTTTGAAACAAACTGATACAATCTGATGCTGTGCAGCATCAGAATTGGTTCCACTACTTCAAACTTGACCTCAACCCGGCGAAACACGATCTACACACTGGGGCAGTTCAGTGAATCTGCCAAGTCTACCCTTGGCCAATTGCATATGGCTGGAATATCCTAATGATTGCTAGAAATATCTGTAATTATACAATGGGATAATCAACAAACTGCATAGGCGATTTTCCGGCTAGGTTTAATGACTGGAGGGTCACTTTGGATTCAGCTTTGTGTCATTTCTTTCATAACAAGAATTATGTTCCCCGTGTTATTCCTCTATGTATGACTTCAATAGATGTATATGTCTATATGTATATATGTATATATGTATACATATTTATATATGTATATATGTAAATATGTATAAATGTATATATGTATATATGTATATATATATATATGTAAATATGTATATATGTAAATATGTATATATGCAAATGTATATATATACATATGTATATATGTATATATGAATATGTGTATATATGTATATATGT
>Ga0126342_10018038_pt1 | contig 12132 bp, 16 predicted proteins | sample Cyp1metagenome_FD_92528 | JGI IMG/M metagenome (GOLD analysis project Ga0126342, IMG submission 92528) | Coral microbial communities from Lord Howe Island, Old Settlement Bay, Australia - Cyphastrea 1 metagenome | ecosystem: Host-associated > Invertebrates > Cnidaria > Coral ... | reverse complement strand
TTGAGGTGGTGGGCCTGCAGGTGCTTGGCATCTCGTCCGTGAAGAGCGATACCGATCAGTGGCTCATCGATTCTTGTGTCAAGTGCAAGAAAGCGGCTCCGTGCGAGGCGTGGTGCACGTTTAAATACCCGCACACATGCGCACGTGTGCTCACGCATCAAGATATACAGGTTGTGAACTATTTACACATGGGTCATTCCCTCGTGTGACCAGGTGCACCCTACCGAAGGCACAGAGAGGCGCTTCGCTTTGCGGTTGACTTTGGCCGATTCCAACTGCCAGTGCGCTGTCGTCCTCTACCACGAGCTGGTCCTGCGAGCGGCCGCTGACATGGACGGAGGGAATCCAAGATACGCAGCCGGTGCGTGCCCAACTCCGTCATGTGTCGCTTCACCTTCCGGGAAAATGATTCCCAGCAGACCTTGGAGTTGGAATGTCGACACCTGACGCCTTGTCTGCGTGCCAGCCGAGGTGAAGCTGTTGTCGCACCTGAAGCCCTGAACAGGAAAGTGTCCCATTGCCATGAACAACGGTTGCCCAGTGGCGCCATTGGCTACGTTGCAGGTGGATGCCCATGGCTGGCTTGATTTCGTTGGATGACGTGGAAGCTAGCTTCGTCAGATGCTTGGTGGCCTTCAGTGCTCAATGACGAGCAGCCCCCCCACGAGGAAGCTCTGCAGCAGGACAACACGTCCACCCCGGCAATGCGCATCAAGCGCTCCGTGGACCGCCTATTGTCTGCCCCGGCTGCCACAGGTGCGCCGAGCCAGGTGAAGCTGCGTTGCGCTGGCCCTGCATCGGCGGTGGCATGCATGGCTGCTGCGGGGCAACGTGGGCGAGGCGGATTTCGTGATGGTGCTTAAGCGCTCACACCTCAGATGCTGGCGAATGGAGCGTGCTGTGGCACGTGCCCGTGGAAGCACATCGTGTGGAGGGAGTCAAGAACTTCATGCTGCGGATCTATGAACCTATTGTCAAAAGATGTCAAAAGCCCACAAGCACTCACCTACGACCAGGCATGGACTCCAATGAAGCGTCTTGCAAGCGTCATGGAGACAGCGCCGGAGGACGCGTCGATGACTGAGGATGCCGCGTAAGAAGCAACCGTGCGATTGACGCCCCGCGCGAAAATCTATCGTCGCTGCTACCGGCCCTGCGCCGCACGCGACTGGATTGCAGTGCCGTGCGAAGTTTCCTTGTCGCTGCTAGCGGCTCTGCGGCTCTAGACGCACTCGACTAGATTGCCGCGCCGTGCGAACATCTCACGTCGCTGCTCCAATTTTGATATCGCGCTTAGTGCCGAAGAAAAACGGTCGCCAAATGACGTTGCGTGTGCGCGCGCGTATGAACGATGCTGTCAAGCGGCTCGTCTGGTGAATGCGTTTGCTGCCAGGTACCGACTTCATCGCGCAGATCCAGCACTCTGGTGCATCGTGATCTTTGATCGTCCTGTTGCGGTTGACTGTGTAGTGTTCACGTGTCTGTTATCAGTTATCAGTCTGTGATTCCAAAACTGACAGTCTTCATGATAATGTCGCCGTTTCTTGACAGGAATGACAGCCCGTTGTTTTGTTTTGCTCTGCGAGGTACCATCTTTTCACACATCATCTTTCTTTGTCACACACGGTCTTTCACATACAACTTTGTCCCACACAACTGATTTAACTTCTCGATCCTTCACCACCTCCTTTCTCTTTCCTTCCTCCCCCGTCCCGCTACAACATTTGTTGCTCATGGTCCACACACACAGCGCACACAACTTATCACCACACAACTTCCTCACACACACAACTTACTCACACGGGTTCCTTCTTGCAGTTGCACACGCCAATCCTTCACCATCTATTTTCTCCTTCCTGCGTTTCCCATGCCATCTTTACCTTTCTTTTGCTGTTTGTCGGGAGAAGGTGACGTGTGGGGTTATCCGGTCCTTTAATTGATTTTGTATATAGGCCACACGCGTCCATTGTAGCGCGCAAACTTTGGTGATGCACATTTGCCAACTGTTGAAGGTGGACTTGTGCAAACGGGGACATTGGCGGTTCCCGTCAGCAAGATGTATTTCGACTCCAGCCGTCGCAGTTTTCACGTTGGCTTCGTGTCCAATGACGTGCCTCACAGACCGCTGACGTCAGATCCGTAAGGTGCAATGTACTGAAATTAGAAGGCAGGAATCATCGAAACTAAATGTAGGAGAAATGCCCCCAAAACGTGGCCACAAACACTGGCTACCAAAGAAAGATAAAGAAAGATCATCGGTAACCCATGATGCTATCAAAAAACGTTTGGACAGTTTAAGGATGATTGAAATCGAAGCGGGGGGCGATCCGATTGAGTTGACCGCAGAGTTGCTGAACCATCCTCCTGACGAGTGGTTTCAAATGTTGGTTTTGTTTTCTGGCATCGTTCCAAAGGAATGGAAACACGAGCTGGGGGCCGTACTGCGTTTTGAACCATAGGACACAACCCACGTTATGTTTGAATTTAACAAGCATTAACGGATCATGGCATGGAAACTTTTGGTTTGGTTGTTCCAGCCGGTGTGTAAGGACCAAATTGGTGGAAAAATATTGGAGGACTGAAAAAAATAAATGCTCGCAAACTTCGGCCGAATCCCGAGAAGTATTTGGCAAATACATTGCAAACATTGGAGTTTCAGATGCAAAATTGAAAAGTGTAAGGCACACATCCTACCAGAGCAGGCATGGAACTTGTCGCTCTTTCGAATAGACCGGAATTCACGATTAGGTAATGCAACCATGCATCGTCCTCAACAGTCCACTTGGTCACATGGCCCAAAAATTGATGGACCGACACTCCGTGAATCGTACTAACAACATCCGCGCACAACAATGCCAACACTTTGGTGGCTACCGCTTCTGCAACCGCTTAAACAGATTTTGGTGCCGGGTCGGTGTTGCGAAGGTTCCTTCCGTTCCAGTCAGTTCGCATTTTTTTTGGCGCAAACACTCGAATTCATCCAACGCCAGCATGACATCGCCGAAAGGATCGTAATTAATTATTTTCCGAGGCTTTGCGGTTCATCCTGCCCAGTACTTGTCACAGCAGCGTCATTCACTTTGGATTTCACTTGCGTGCTCGAATTCCATTTTTTTTGCTTTTGCGATCCTTCCCTCTCCCGGCAACAATTTGCAACATGTCCCCACTTCAGTTCGGCTTTGAACTACTTCAGGGCTTATCAGGGCCTTTTCAACCTGCTACTGGGTCGATGTTGTAACAAGTGCCGATGACAAGATCTTCGTGGTGTGCCTATGGGGAAAGGCCCACATGGACAGCGCCTATGACTTTAATTTACTGATGTATTTTTTGGCACTTCGCATAGGCACACCATGCTTACCTGTCATATCTTTGTGGGTTTACCCACTACACTCCCAAAGATGAAAGTTGTGGCAATTGTATATTTTTCTTGGATTTAGGTTGGCAGACAAATTTTAGGAAGTCGTTGCAGTCGTGGCGGTCGTGGCGTTTAGGTGGTGATTTGTGAGTTTTGAAATTGGTAACACGTTTAATAGATAAAAAAGGTGTTTGAGTTGTGTTTTGCTTCAGTTTGGGGCTCAAATATAGACAATCGAACATATAGGTCACCCTGACCTGCTGCCCCATGCCTGGTGGTTCCTCTGCCCATGGCTTTGCTTTCTCTTCCCCAGACAGTTTTGGCCTTTAGATATCTTTGGCTATCACGGCTCCTACGCCTCAAACAGGCTGTGCCCGCTCAAATTTGTCACCGCCGCCTTGTTTGCCAAGCTTGTGTTCCTTTGTCTCCCTTCTGTCTCCCTTACTCGCCCTTTGTCTCCTCTTTTGTCTCCTTCCTCTTGCCTGTAGCTGCTGCTTGGTTTGGTTTGCTCGCTCCACCGCTGAAAGCTCTTGAGTTTTACTGTTCTGACAAGAATGCGAAAGCGTGTGGCTACCAAAAAATTTGTCAGGAGACATTAGGGGGTCAGTCTCCCAAAATTTGATTTCGGACCTCGTTCGGACCTCGTTCGCATCTCGTTCGGATCTCGTTAAAGTTGCAGCCAGCCAAAACCCTGCCCGGAGAGGTTTCGGAAAGGCTTTGCAATGGTCTGCTGCTGCTGTTGTTGTTGCTTGTGGTGCTGCTTCTGGGCAAGGCGCGGTTTTTGGGCAGAGAGCCAAGAGATTTGTGAAAGGGCTGGAAGATGACCTGAAAAAAGAAAGTCGATCCGATCCAGCGGTGTGCCATGGGGAAGTGGATGAAAGGGTTGAGTGGCATGAAGTAGAATCTACCATAGAAATCATAGGAATTTAACGTCGATCACATCCAAGTCTGTATCTTGAAAGTGCCATGAAACTTGGTGTGCCATGCGGAGGATGTAGTTCTGACTGTTCAAACATGCATATGGTTGTCAACTTTTTGATTAACAAACGTAATTTAAACGCGTAGTAAATAGATATATTTGAGCTGCCTGCGTTAGAATTAGTCCACTTTGGCCGTTGGTGTGCCAATAGGATTTCCACCTGGCGGAAGATTATTGATGTCTGGCGTAAGCCGTGTGCCATGCGGCTGGCGCAAGTTCCCGTAAATGGCGTAGGATCACGCCGGGGCTCGTACCTCTACCTGACGACAATTTTTCCATCCATGTGATCGAACCATTGTGGGGGAAGAAGCAACAGCGACTAGGACCATCCTGCTCCAAGAAGAATCATTCAAGAGTAGGGTTCGGGCCAATCCGGTTCAAAAAGAATCACTCAATAGGGGGGTTGGGGCAAAACCTCGTTTAAGAAAAATCACTCAATAGTGGGGTTGGGCCAATCCTCGTTCGACAAGAACCATTCAACAATCTTCAAAAAGAATTGGTCAACAATGGGTTTCGGGCCATTCCCCGTTCTACTAAATGTCTTTGAATTTTATTTGATGAATTATTTGAATAAATTACGCGTTCAGGAGCGCGTAATTTAGTTTAACTGTTGTTTAACAAATCTATGAGTTCATTACATTTCATGGATTCCATGAGGCCAATGTACGGGTTGATAGTATAGCCTGGTATACAATGGTTTTGACCATTGTTGAAAAATATGTACACTCCGGAACGGATAATTCATTTAATTTGAATAAGGTTCAAAACAAATGAAAACCAAGCTAAACTATTCTGCTTGATATTGACAGGATGCAAATAAAACGTAATTTATTCATTAAAAATGGTAAAACAAGGACAACTTTATCTCGAAGAAATACAATCAGCTTGTCACCCCAGCCGAGCCTTCATCTAAAGCGTTCTTTGGTGATGGAGCAAACAAAACTCAATGGTTAATAGATGTTAATAGGGCGAATCCGATCTGTTGGTGGAAAAAAATCCAGCTGATTGCCATCATGTGTTTGTTTCTGGGAAGCTGGCCCAGAAAATGACTTCGCCATTTGATTTTCAGGAGGATCATGTGGACAACCCTGTTAAACCTAAGCCTAAACCAACCTTAAACCAAACCTACCGCAAATTTAAACCAACCCTGAATAGATCCTAATAAACAATCCGTATCATGGATCTTCAATCTTAAACGGGCCAAACCCTAATCTGCGAACAATTGCATTCCACGCTCATGTCAGCTTTTTGCATATGCAGACCATGTCATGAAGTGACCCCTGCACAAGGATGACATTGCACAGTCGAATATGTGCCAAAGACCGATTTGCTTCGCATGGTAGCGGAGCCCTGGCACGAGCCCGGGGCAGTGAAGCTACATTCGATCTCATTTTTCCGTGCCTAAGCCATAGCGAGGTTGAATTCAAACTGAAGCCCTCCAACTAGTGTTGCGTTATTGGTGAACTTTGCGTAGCAATTGGAGTCTGTGGGGACGGCCATTTCATTCTCTACGTGGATCTTGGTGATTAGAGGTAAAGTATGTCACCAGTTGATCCTGCTACTTTGAACGCCTTGCTTACTGAAGTTACTTCTGCAGCAAGGGCAGCAGCAGATGCGGCAACCAGAATTCAACAGGAAACCAGCCAAGGAGTTGACTGGAGCAAGCTCCTTTCAAAACTTTCAAAAAGCGATCGCCGCAGCCAGCAAGAGGAGATCAAACACTTCAAGGATTGGAGTTGGCAAGTCGTGCAATACCTGCCAGCTATCAACCAAGGATACAACAAGGTATTAGAAGATTTGGCCACAAGCCCAACAAAGGCAATGGACATGTCATCAGCAAGCCAGGCCACAAGGGAGAGAAACAACAGGATGTATGGTCTTCTTGCACGACTACTTCGTGGAGGAGCACTACACACTTTGAAGGCTGTGGGCAATTCCGATGGACGTGAGGCTTGGAGACAACTTCTACTGCTACTCACCTTGAGGCGTACTAGCAAAGGTCGAGGACTGGCTCTCATGGCAGCCACTATTTCCTGGCCTCGATTCGATATGCGACAACCAGTTCAACCACAGTTGCTCAAGTTTGAGGACAGCGTCCTTGAGGCCGAGCGTGCTGGAGTCGAGGCACCAGAGGAGATGAATGTGGCAGAGGTGTGTGTATCACTGGCCAACTTCGCACCTACATCAACCTGCGGCCCTCGGAGGGTCTCAAGTATGATCTTTTAAAGTGGGACCTCAAAGGCCCAATGGAGATTGATCGCGTGCAGTACGAGAAAGGCAAAGGTAAGAAAGGAAAGGATGGACAGAAAGGCAAAGGCAAGAAAGGAGGTGGAAAACATGGAAAGCCAAAGGATGGCAAGGGCAAGACTTCAACTTGGAGCACTTCAACTTGGAGTACAGGAAAAAGGGAAGAAGGGTGATTCCAAAGGAAAAGGACATGGAGCTTAAGAGGTCACGTGGCGAACGACTGCGGAAGCAATGTCAGACAGGTGGAGGAGACTATGGATAGCTCTACATCATACAGGCCGTCTTCGTCACAGCATCCTCTACATCGTCTACATCTTTGCCTAGCTCTACACATCGAGTGGCTAGGATTGTTGAGGAGCCTCGAGGCCTACATGGAGTTCCAGTGTTCGACATGAGGGAGGCCAATGACCAGTTCTCAAGTGAAGACAGCAATGTGAGGGTTCTTCAAGACTACATTGGACATACTGATGAAGGAGAAAAAAAAACATGGTGAGAGCAGTCATTGAGGAGATCAACGACGACTCTATGGAGGAGGAGCACGATGAGCCACTTACCATGATCCTTGAGAACACAGCAGGTGCTCCTGGTTTTCCAGCATCATGGGCAAGCGCCGGAGGACACAGGTAGAAGATTACAAAATGCCGAGGGCAAAGTGATCCCAACACAAGCGCTTTTCCATCCGCTCCGTAGTGTGGACTTTGCTTTCTCGTGGAGCCTGCAACCACGTAAAACACAGAGCGCCATTCGGCATATTTGGAGGCTGGCCAGTATAAAAACAACCGTGTTTTAAACGGGCCCAAAGGAGACCGGCTAATCCTTTTCACCACCATTACCCCCCAAAAAAAGGCCCTAAACAAAAAAGAGGTAGGAACGGGCAACCCACTATAAAATCGAAACCCAGCCGCGGACTTTCGCGCATCCAGTGGACTTTCTTTCGCGTGGCGTTCCCGGTTTTTTATTCCGTTCCGCTTTCCCCATGGCGGGGCAGCCCCCAAGCATCGATCTGACATTAGCCACCCCAAGCAATGACGGCATCGAAAACATCATTCCGAGGGTCCCCACCAGCGCGGCCGACACTTTCCCAACCACAGGTGCCACGGCCATAGCCACCCCAGCCCCAACCACACCACCACACTTGCGGCACGCCTGCCAACAACCCCCGCCGGCAGCAGCAAACGAAGAGGCATGCGCCATATGCCTCACGGCCACCTCTGATCTTGGCAGTGGTCCAACATCTCGATTCCGCTGGCCCCACTGCCAGCATTCTTTCCACACAGGGTGTGCCACTCACATGGTCGTGGAACAACCACCCTGTCCCACATGCCGGCAGCCATGGAACGATGCATCCGACTTCCTTTTCCTTGCCAAATGTAGCCACCACGGTGTAGAACTCCCGCCTCGGATTGAGCGAGTTGATGCTCACAATCCGGCTCTGGAACCGCCACAGCGCCGCCAACCCACATCTCACCACACTGTTGGCCACGGATTTTCTTGGCTGAACCTCACCACCCCGAACAAGCAGCAGCATGGCAAGAGCTCAGCGACAGCGACAGCCACATGGCATGGGCCCCGGTGAACATACAACAGTCGTGACGGTGGGACCCCGAATGCGTGTGCTTACGGTGTACCAACTTACTTCGGCTCGATCACCCACTGCCCCAAAACCTCCCTGAGCAACCGCACTGCCATCAGCACGGCCTACGAACTTTGCACGTCGACATGCGGCAACACACAAGGGGGTGGATCTGCAACCATCCTCGTGCTACATGCCCCATCCAGCCAATCCCCCCACAGCCAGCCAGTGCCAACATCGCACCGCAAGTGCTTGCCCCCTAGCACCCCCGACCCTGGGCCCAACGTGGCCCACCGGATGGGCCGGCATGCAACCAGCCTACACTCAGTTGGTTCTATGTCCCGGTGCTTCTTGCCGCCACCAATCGCCTAGAGCCCCACGCAGTTCAAACCTGGCAACAGACCCGTACAGCAGGCAACCCATGGCGACGGTTAGTGGAGCACCTTCAACAAGCACCACCAGTCCCTTTGCAACAGCTGCACCACGTCCTGTCCACACTGCGACAGCTAGCCACCCACACAGGTCAGGCACCCACACAGAGCGAAACTGACTTACCAAGCAGTTTCCATGAGGCGGGGGCTTGCCAACCCCCCGGCACATTAGTGCACCTCCCCTGGGCCGTTGATCTTTTCCAACAACCCAGCGGCTACATCCCAGCAACTGCCCAAGAAGCATTGTTGCACGCGCTTCTGGGAGAAGCGTTGGCATCCACAGCGGCCACACTGGCCCAACAATGGGGGAAACTCATCAATTTCCCCCCAACAACAACCGCGTCTCCGCACGCCGAGCCGCCCACAACAACTGACCCACCCCGGCCTACTCCCAACCAACAACAAGCAGGTGCGCCCCTCAATGTGACAGCAACCACGGTGACACACCTCGCAACACCACCAACAGCAATACCAGCAGTGACAGTGAAAACACTAGCAGCACCAACTCCACCAGCAGTGCTTCAGCCAGAGCCGCGGCCTCTCCGGCACCAGAACCTGAACCGACCACCAGCTTCAAGGCTCCTGCCTTCGCATCGTCTTTGCTTGTCTTGACCAATACTCGGTAGGGGAGTTCTTGGCCCAGCCTTGCCAAACATTCCGTTCACCACCACCTTTCTTGCGCGGACCACTGCGGAGGGCATTGCATTTTGCGTTGGACCAAATCCTGAACACACCGGCAGCGGAAACAGAGCATGGAAACTTTAAATTTTCCTGCCCCGCATGCTGCTCCACAAGCCGCGCAGGGCCGTCCAAGATCCCAAAAGCACAGTTGCTGAGCAGATTCACCGCTTTCTTTTCGGGGCAATTGCTCCAAGCGTGCCACGCCAACCAACCATGCCCCCAACAGCTTCCGGAAACCACGACGGCACCGCAGGGGCCATCTAGCAACCAGAGGGCACAACTGGCAGCCCAACTAACCCGGCTAGGGGAATTATCCGGGCACGGCAGGCCCTACTAGCGGACCCATTGGCGCCCGGCAACGCAACCACATTGGAGCAATTCACGGACCCGGCAGCCAGACCACTACAACCATATCAGCCCATACACTCAAACATCCTGACTTGGGCACCCCAATCACCATGCCACTTGCCATCAACGTTGCTCACGACCAACTTGCGGCGAGCACGGCGTGGAACGGCCCCGGGCCCTAACGGCTTGACAGCGGAGGTTGCCAAAGTCTTGTTGGACGAGCCAGCAGCAGTCGCAGCTTTCGTAGAAGTTTGCCAACGGGTCGCACAAGGCAACATCCCCGAAACAGCAGCACATGCCTTCAGCATCAGCAAACTTGTCGCCCCCCAAAAGCCTTCAGGTGGAGCCCGGGGGCTCGTGGTCGGAGATTTTCTCCGCCGGCTCGTAGCCCGAACCATAGCCCAACATTTTGCACAAGCCTTCGACACCGCGTGCCACCCATACCAATTCGCATTGGTCACCCGGGGCCGGCTCCGAAGCCTTGCAAGGTCCACAGCTTGCAATTAGCAACAGAAGCAGGCCCAACTGACCCAACCCTTACGGTCCTCTCAGTTGATGGCATTGGGGCGTACGACCACGTCAGCAGATCAACCATGCTGGCGGCCCTCCACAACACAGCAGAAGCCAACCAAGCGTTGCCCTTTGCCAGAATGTTTCCACAGCACCCCATCCACATACATCTGGGTCGACCACACCGGCCGAGCACATCGGATCCAACAAGCAGAGGGGGGTGAACAGGGCGACCCCCTGATGCCAGCCTTGATGCCAGCCTTGTTCTCATTGGCTTTGGAGACAGCCCTGCAAGCCTTCCAGCATGACCTCCTCCCCTCCCAGGTGAGCGGGTAGCAGCCTCTTCTTGGACGACATATATACATCACAGCACAGCCTTCACGCATCAGAACGTTGTTCAACACGTTGGCAAGACACCTTTCGGCACACACCGGCCTACAGCTTCACGCAGGCAAAACACAAATCCGGAATGCAGCCGGCGTCGAACCACCGAACGTCCAAGAACTCACAGCCACCACTCCAGTATGCTTGCCCGCGGCACAACAAGGCTTGCGGGTGTTAGGTTTACCCCTGGGACGCCCGGAGTATGTTCAAGCCGAATTGGCCAAACTCAGCGAGAGGCACCAGCTCCCAGACTTGCAAACGAGTTCGCTTCTTCTCTTGTTTTGTGCTGCGCCCCGCGCCCTCTATGCATTACAGGGGGTTCGTCCTGATCTCACACGCGCGTTCGCTACAGCCTATGACAAAGCAACGCACGCATGTTTGGCACAATTGCTCCAGCTGCGACACCCCGAGCTACCACCCACCACCGCAAGACGCGCAGAGCTTCCACTCCGACAAGGAGTGGTTGGCCTCCGAGGCGCACACGCGCACGCAGCAGCAGCCTATACTGGGCATCCTGGCAAGACGCAGCCCCTGTACTGCAACGCAAAGCACCCCAAGTGTTCGGCTTGTTTTCACAGTGGCGTTACCTTGCACCCAGTGTGCCCAAGCACCCCAGCACACCCCAGAGCACGGAAATATTTGCCGCAGCTGGCAACGCATCGCGTCCACCACGATGGATCCAACTTTGGATCCAACTTCCCAAGCCATTCTCGACTCCCAGTCCGGCCCCTTCGCCGGACGAGCCTTCATCACCATGCCAACCAGCCCAGAGCTTGTGTTTCAACCATGCCACTTCCGCGCTCTTTTGCTTCGTCGCCTTCGGCTGCCCCTCCACTTTTCCCCGGCCAGATGCAGTTGCCGCCAGCCCCTCGGAACACAGAGCAGCTTGCCCTAGATCAAGGGACATTACGCCAAAGAGCCTTAGGCATGGAACGGGCAGCGCATATGCCGTGAAGCAGGAACACAAGTCAGCACAAACGGCCTCGTTCGCGACTTGAACACCCACACGAGACAACATGACGAGAGACGCGTAGAGGTCATAGCAAACGGGCTCCCACTTTGGAATGGGTCCCAGCTCGCCGTTGATACAACCTTGGTCTCTCCATCGACAGCAGCAGGCCAGCCACGCCGCCATCAGGGACGCACAGCAGGGGCAGCGTTGCGAGTTTGAACTTGTGCCTGTGCAAGGATTTCTGCTGCCCTTCCTACGGTTACCAGACTGGATTTGAAGCACGGCTGATTCCCACGAAGCGCGGGGCAATTGCATTTCCGACAACTGACAGTGCTAAATTTCATAAACAGGCTTCGCGGGTGTACTTTATTTTTTGCCTCGTACTTTATTTTTTCGAAGGCCCCGCAAAATAAAATCCAAGTCTAGGGAACTAGGACCATTTGAGATAGCGCCGAATTCGCTGTTCGGCGCTGATTTGAAACGAACCCTATTCTTGCGGGCTGTGGGCTTTAATTATAGACGGCGAATATCCGTAAAGATGGTGCTGCATTCTGTTTCAAAAACCTCTCGATCCATAAAAGTCATGGACTTGATCGCTAGCGATGCTGGGACGGTCTGGGAAGCCTTTAGTAAATGTGTCATCAAGACATTCAACAAGAAGAGTTTGCAACA
>Ga0126342_10018037_pt1 | contig 12134 bp, 9 predicted proteins | sample Cyp1metagenome_FD_92528 | JGI IMG/M metagenome (GOLD analysis project Ga0126342, IMG submission 92528) | Coral microbial communities from Lord Howe Island, Old Settlement Bay, Australia - Cyphastrea 1 metagenome | ecosystem: Host-associated > Invertebrates > Cnidaria > Coral ... | reverse complement strand
GTTTTAACTTCTCGATCCTTCACCGCCTCCTTTCCCCTAACCTTCTTTCCCCGTCCCTGCTACAACCTTTCATGCTTATTATTGGAAGAAGTTGACTTGTGGGGTTATCCGGTCCTTTAATTATTTTTTATATCTGGTTGGTGGTTCGGAACATGAATTTTATGACTTTCCATATATTGGGAATTTCATAATCCCAACTGACGAAGTCATATTTTTCAGTGGGGTAGGTATACCACCAACCAGTAATGGAATATTATATAATGGGATACTAATGATATATATATATAGATACATATATACACATGGTTTCTGAAAATGGGAGATCGTCACCATGGTTGTTTCAATACTAAGTCATGGCCTAATGACTTGGATCTTTTGGGGTACCCCCATAACTTGGGAACCCCCCACATTTGGATTAAGATCTTGATGGATGTTTGCTGTTTGTACGTGATTTCGATCGGTTTTATATCGTCACAATGTCCCGTTTTCGGGAGTCAAACACAACTTTTTAATGTGATCAAATAGCCGTTAGCCTCCACTTTTCATCCTTTCCTGCGAAAAATCCACAGGGGGGAACGCCAAAATGAGAAACAAGTCATGGCGAACCCGCGGGGGGACCTCCGTGTTCGCACCCCAACCATGTTGCAAGAATGGACATGCTACCTGTCGATTGGGGGTGTTGGATTCTCGACCCAGGCCCAACCAGATTGACATCTGTGGTTTTATCCGTTCAATCCTCACATTTCTTCGTGGTATCCTCGCATTTTTGGCATCCCCCGATCCCCACGTGCCATGGATGACTAGCCTTTGATCGTAAGAAATCTGAGTTGGGTTGATTCTCCTCACTTTCAGTGGGTCAAAAATGTCAAAAGCAGAACCACATTGGTTTCTTCAAAAGCATGGGGTACCCTCTGATAAACTAAGATAGCTATTGAAAATGGCCCAGTCGTTAAATAGTTGATGTACCCATTCAAAATGGTGGATCTTTCCATCGTTTTTTCTCAATGTTTTCCAGGCCGGGTACGTTTCCATTGTGGAAAGCGTTGCCACGTCACTGGCTGTCGGTGGCTGCCGGCCAGGACCCGCAGTGCTCGGCCGCCAAGTGGAGCCCGAAGAGTTGGAAGACGCCGTTGGAGCAGGGCGAGGAGAGGGGAGAGAACATGGGATAATCTTAATTAAGAATGGAAAACTAATGGCCTTCACTTCATGATCTTAATTGGGTAGGTGCTGATTCTTGCGTTTCTTTTTTTCAATTTTACGAAAACAAGAGTATAAAAGTGTTGATTTACAGTCCAGAAATGGCAATTTCTGGACTGCTACCTTTTTGCAAAACAGCTCCTGTGATCTGAAAGATTGCACGCGGCCTGGGAGCCCAGAAACACCCTTTTGGCTGGAAAACAATCGTGTACCCTCTGGTAAACGAACACTTTGCGAGGGGAAATCTACCATCTTTAAGAACGGTAAATCGATCAAGTAAATGGGTCATGGCTTCCATAGCTTTTTTTCTATGTTGACCAGAGGGTACCCAATTCGATCCATTGATTTAGAATCTTCATTTTCCCTTTTTATATAATGGCCATTAAAAAAAAGGGCATCCTCATTCTCAGAAACGCTCAGATATCAAGTTGGTGAAATATACCCTCTGGTAAACTAACATAACTATGGAAAATCACCATTTTTAATGGGAAAATCCACTATAAATCACCATTTTCAATAGCTATGTTAGTTTACCAGAGGGTATCCCATAACACATTATCCATTATCCCATTTTACCACCCATTCATGTTGCTTAAGTCCATATTGTTCACGGCTTCAGAGATGTGAAGATTGAAATCACTAATTCTCTCTGATAATTTGACATATCTATGGAAAATCACCAGTTGAATAGGTAAATGATGAAAACTAAATGGGCCATGGCTTCCATAGTTTTGTTACAAATGATAAGATGGTTACCTGGTTAGTTGGAGTATCCAAAATGTTATTTCCATGAACCACTATTGATCCTTATTCACCCTAGTTTTCTATACATTTTCTATACATTAATCACTGGTTGGTGGTTTGGAAGATTTTTTATTTTTCCACACATTGTGAATAATAATCCCAACTGGACTTTCATATTTTTCAGAGGAGTTGGTATACCACCAACCAGTATACATTTTCTATACATTAATCATAGTTTTCTACACGTTTTTGTCCTGTAATCACCATGTTGGGACCTGGCGGAGGACATGTTGCTTGAACAAGGTGCTTTAGATGCGCGTGAACAGTTGGTGCGCGTGGCCGCAGCCACAGAAAGTGAGTGATGCCATGGCCACAACTTGCAGTGTTTCAATGGGATCCCATTTACGAGATTTATGTCCCTATTGTCCCTCCATAAGTTGATTTTTGACAAGGCAACTATAGAATAGACGCCCCCGAATGTCCCGAAAGTAAGCCTTTGAAAAGATGCTGAACAGTGGATTTTACTTTTCTATCTTGGGGCGACCACTACTGTTGATGGTTGCGAAATCCTGCACCACCAAAAGGACGGTTAAAACCCTATAAATAATGGAACAAAGTACCTATCAACTGGTGCAGGATTTCTTCCATCCACAATAGTGGTCGCTGTGGCTCATCCTTTCAGGTGAAGTCGAAGTCGCTGCCACCGGATCCCTTCAGGTGGGGGGATCTTTGCTGGTGATTTCAGATGCGATTGGAGCCGCCTAAGAGATCCAAAAGCACCCATTTATTGAAAATGGACTGGCAAACATTAGGATAAACCACAGGGATTTTGGGAGGGTAAACGACTTTTGTTCATGATCACATAGGCTGTATCCATAAATATGAAATTTGAGCCGCTTCAAGATGATGATAAGTTCCAGGGCTTATACTACCCAATATATCGAAGATTCTCATCATTCATGAGCTGGGAAATCGGAAATCCCCCATGAAAACCAACCATTCAATCCATTCAAAGGGATATGGATTTCCCAACAATATTATATGATATTTTGTATGTCCATGGGATTTTCCAGGTAATCATCCCTGACTCTCATGGGAATATCAATATATTCTAATATATTCCTATGAAAAACAACCATTCCTTGGTGGAATTTCTTGGCGTCCGGAGGAGTCATATTGCTCTGAACATCAAGCAGCGCATGGCGGAGTGTGCCACCAACGACTCCAAGGAGGCGGCCATCCATGGGCCATGGGTTGATGCCATGGGTTGATGCCATGGCTTGTCCGGAGAGATTCCCATCGGCCCCAGGGCTTGGCCATCAACCAACGGTGCTTGAACATCCGAAAGCAACTGGCAGGGGGACCCATCCGGCCATGGAAAAACAGCTGGTTTTGTTTTTTGTCTTCCCCCAAAGCCTCAAAAAATTGAACTCGAGCTCTCATTTGTCTCATTTTCTTCCCGAGTTCTAAGCTCAAGTTTTCCAAGTTTAGCTTGAGTTTTTCCCCCTCCAAAGCTTATCCCCAAGCCCATCCTCCATGTGGAAGAATGGCGTGGTTTTCTGAGGCCGGGATGGTGAACGCCCGGAAGGAACTGGCCTCTCTGCGGGCCAAGGTGAGCATCCCCTTCCGGTCTTGGCTTTCATGGCTTTCACCAACAAAAATATGGGGATAGTTTCCGGGATAGAATGGGTATATATGATTATAATATATATATATATATTTATAAGAATATCTGGTTGATGGTTTGGAACATGGCTTTATATTTTTCCACATATTGGGAACAGTAATCCCATTTGACTAATATTTTTCAGAGGGGTTGAAACCACCAACCAGATGTATATTAATAATAATATACATACACAACTAAGAATATGATTTACCCAACCAACAATCCGGGAAAAAATTGGAATATTGAACTTGTAGAAGCAAGATTGAGGATATGATTTGGGTCTGTCTGAAAATGGAGGAGACAGCACGAATGATGATTTTCATTGGTACAACCAGATTGCATCCTACAAGTAGTTGCCCCACCATGGTGCTGCGATCAGCTGCGGTGTTAGTACACATTGAATATCAACCAATGTGTATATATATATACTGCATATCGTATCGGCGAGTCAGTTCAACCCTATTCGATATCATATGTATGTATGTAATGTAATGTAATGTTATGTCATGTCATGTCATGTAATGTAATGTAATGTTATGTCATTTAATGCTATGGCATGTAATGTAATGTAATGTTATGGCATGTCACGTCATGTCATGTTATGTCATGTTATGTAATGTTATGTAATGTAATGTTATGTCATGTAATGTAATGTAATGTTATGTCACGTAATGTAATGTAATGTTATGGCATGTCATGTTATGTTATGTCATGTCATGTTATGTCATGTAATGTAATGTAATGTTATGTCATGTAATGTAATGTAATGTTATGGCATGTCATGTTCTGTTATGTCATGTCATGTCATGTTATGTCATGTAATGTAATGTTATGTCATGTAATGTAATGTAATGTTATGGCATGTCATGTTATGTTATGTCATGTCATGTTATGTCATGTAATGTTATGTAATGTTATGTTATGTTATGTTATGTATGTATATATATATAGTACCATCAAGGTTTTGTAGCTGCTACTACACATACCCATTCATTCTTTACCTCCAGCCGTGGGCCAGCCTGTGAACGGAACAGGTGCACCTTCTGATGGAGGATTGCTTGGTGGGCTTGGATGGGCTCGACCAATGGGCTGTTGATTCTCGAAGTATATAAGTAATGACACTTATTCCCAAAAAGATAGCATAATATGGGTTTATATGGGTTTAATATGGGTTTAATATGGGTTTAATATGGGTTTAATATGGGTTTATATGGTTCAATAGGAACAATTATGTGTTTTTTTTTTACAGGATATTGATGGATGTACCCTGCGGCAATCCAACGCGGCTGGAAAACTGGCTGGAAAATCATCGAACTATGGCTGGGTCTTCCGATGGGAAAAACGTTTGATGAGTGGAGGGTTTACTTTTCTCTTTCTTTGGGTTACCCTCTGGTAAACTAACATAACTATGGAAAATCACCATTTTTAATGGGAAAATCCACTATAAATGGTCATTTTCAATAGCTACGTTAAATTACCAGAGGGTACTACACTCCCATCTCTCTAATATGAAACACCCACCATGCATGGTCAATGGTCCCAGATATGTGACTAAACATCCCCTAAAAAAAACCATGGTTTCTGGCTGGCGTTTAATATTTTTTCAGGGGGGGACGGGATTATGATTGATTCTCAACATTTCTTAACCATCATTATTGAGCATTATTAACTATTAACAATTTTACATTTTAAACTACTATTGACCACAACAAGGGCCCTATGATTAACCACTGCTGAAAGGATCCGGTCATATATGATAGACCACAATAGATTTATATCATATATGATAGACCATATATCTTATATGATATCAATGATAGACCACAATAGATTTATATCATTACTATATATATATGATTATGATGATGATGATGGTGGTGATGATGATGATGTTGATGTGATGATGACAGTATACAATCATACCCCCATGATTAATTCATCTATCATTACGTGTTACAATGTCATTTTGACACAATAGACTCTGACATATCCTGGGAATGTTGCTAAATAATCAATTGTTGATTATATCTTGTTGTGTCATGAATTTCTCATTGTATCCTATTATATTCTGATGAAATGGTTTATTTTATACCCCCCATTAAAAATATCCATACGGTGGTTCTATCACCAGTATATCACCATGAAATCAACTAAATTATTTTACACTGTTCATATCCCCACACATTTTTAAGCTAAAACAAAGGTCCCATCGTTAGTCACCAGCGTCCGTTATAGCGTTAAAACCCCCGTGGGACTGCAGGGGTTTGGATGGGCAGGAGCCGATTTTGCCGCGTCTGATCTTGGATGGCTTCACGGATCATTTACACGACATGGTGCAAGAGAGCCGCATGGATGGCCGTTGAGCGGGGCGGCGTTTGGAGAAAAATGAAACGAGAGTCGGAAGGCCTTGAAGATATACCCTCTGGTTATGTCAAAATAGCTATTGAACATGGCCATTTATAGTGGATTTTCCCATTGAAAATGGTGATTTTCCATAGTTATGTTAGTTTACCAGAGGGTAGTCTGACTTAGAATGACACTTTGCACCATCTGGGCTCATGCTTAAAGCATACCACCTGGGCAAAGGGCCGAAGACACCTGCCCTGTCACTGCCCCCTCTAGGGGTCAGTTGACAGCGCTTGGCACCTTCAAAAGGTGAGAAACACGGTGCTGCGCTGCTTCTTTGGGTGATGTCCGGGAATTCGCAATGGGGAAGCTGTGGCCCCGAAAAGCCTGTGGATGATGGTTGTTTCTTGGGAGCCAGTCCAAAGGTGGGTCTTGACACCTGCTCAGGCCGTGATGTTCCCATCAGATAAAGCACCCACTGAAGGGAATAGCTCCATTGTGATGGCTTATGTAGACCAATTGCAAATGGGATCAGAGCAACTTTGAACTAGGTTTCTATATCAGCGACATTGCGTGAGAACAATCACACCGACTATTTTTATAGACGACTCCTTCATGTTCGTCGTTGTTGTCGTAAGCCTCTACAAGGCTTAGATACCGCTTCAATGGAGTTATAAACCGCTAGTTTTTTTTTTTGTGCCAGTGAACTTGGTGTATTCTTGGTCTCCACCCAGTGACAGCAGTGACAGCAGTCAGTCGCCCTCCCTTCGACTGGCCCCAGCTTTAGCTTCCTGCCACCCTCGGAACGGCCGGATCGATGGCCGTCATGGTGCGGGCGCTGGTAGCACTGGGGCTGTTGGAGCTGACGGCAGGCCGGCAATGCGCAGCCTGACCTGGGGTGGAACGTAGATTCTTTACACTCCTTCAATTTAACATGGAACCCATATTTATTGCCATATTCAATAGGAAAATGATCTTCCAACCCCCCCATGCATTGGGGTTCCACTTTCAAATTGGGGTGTGTGGGGTCACAACCGAATTTTTCTCGCTGGAATACAGCCTCCAATTCAATATAGAACCCGAGAATTGGGCAAAAGGGAAGCTGATTTTAATGCTGGAACTGTTGAGTTCCATTTTAAATTTTTGGTGGGTCTATTGGGCCTCTCTAAAAATAGGGTAGCCTCAAATTTGATGGTTTCGAACCATCGTCCCCAGAACTCAAGAGCCATTTTTGGACACCATTTCCAGACCCAAATATGGTTGGGGGGTATATCCCCATATACCCATATTACATTCTCAACAAATTGGTTGATTTTATACCTCAATGATCCCAGAAATATTCGTGGTTCTATCACCATTGACTCCCCATGAAATCAACATAAATCAACTACATGATATATTGAGCTTATGTTTTTCCCAGTGTTCATCTCCCCACCATTTTCAACCCTAAGATCTCCCAGTTTTTTTCCTCTCCCCCTCCGAGCCAGGCGAAGATCCCTGCGTGAAGGTGAACACCTCCTACTATGACGACAGCAAACCCCCTGTGGCGTCTCGATTTTCTCAATGGGTGAAACTCTGGAAGTTGCTGTTTTTTTTTTTGGAAGGTGGGGGGAAAGATATGGCAAGATGCGATTCCGATATTTCTGTGGTAACATTTCATCATTTATAGATTACTTTTCTGCATTTTAAAGTTACTACAGGGATAATCTATACTGGCAATGGAAGACTACATTGGTAAGGTAAAGTATCTGCAAGGGGCTAATTTTCAATGCTTGATTGCTGCTGTTTGTTTTTTGGCAGTCTGGAGTCCACAGTGTGGTTTGGCAAGAGAAATCCGGACATCATTTGTGCTTTCCGCTGGTTGTTTGGGATGATTGATCCCACTTGACCAATATGAATCAGGGATGAATTCTCAAGACCCAGATGATGTAGTCGTTGAGGAGGTGCCCAATTGTGCTTGGTGTTTGTTCCTGGGGAAATGCTCAGGTTTGGTTGAAGGGAAAAATGCACGAAACCTTTGAAACTTGGTTTCTTTGAGGTTAACCACCATCGTTTCCATGGTTTTGTATAGAATCTTTCCTGCAACCAATCTGTTCAAGAGATTAAAAATCATCACCCAAATTAGCATGGATTTATATTGGTTTATTGGATGGTTATTATTGCTGATAAAGGATGGTCCAATAGCATAAACCATCACCAAAAAGACGTTCTTTTTTCTTGGGGGATGATCATAAGCTACGGCTCTACGGCTGACAGCCGTTGGCTTCCCGGCCGTGCGAGGCCGTGAAATACATGGCCAATGCCATTGCCTGTCAAGCGGTGCTTGAGCCCAGCTGGGGCAGATCAATACCAACAAGATCCGTCAAGTCATAGAGATGGATTTCCCAGATTTCATGGGTTGAAGGGAACATCTACAGGTTTTGCTAAATGCAGGGCTTTCCGGTTGACATTTTGCCTGAGACCAATTCTTTGGAGGTTTGAATTATTCTGAATTCTTTGAGTTTTTGGTACAGTACCTTCCCAAACCGTCAACGAATTATCAAGGACCAGAGAAGTTGGCACGAAGGTGTCAGCTGATGCTTACCTCGCACATCAAAGGATTTGAGGATCCCCCAAATTCTGTGAACATTCTGGGATGAAGAAAAAAAAACGATACACAACTGTCACAACTGGATTTTTTGTGCGCTTTTGGGGCTAGATGGATACCCAATGTCACCCAATGTCACCCACTCAAACTTCTTTTGGGGCATCGAGAAACTTTCTTTTGTGGCTGTCATGGTCCAAAAGTTGGACTGGAGAGTTCTGGGTGACTCAGCTGGACGAACTTCGATTCCTGAAATTCTGCGGGATGCACTGCTGGAAAGCCATTCGGGAGTAGAAAGCCAGGAGAAGGTTGTGACCGGCGAAAGCATGCTGAAGAACTTCAACCATTTTTTCAGAACACCGAAGATAAACCAGAAAACTGGATCAAGGTGGTATTTCATTAAACATCATAAACACCACCAGATTCACCATTTCACCTGAAAAACGATATAAAACGCAGATTTACCACGCCTAAGGCTTGTGAGTCCAACGCACCCTGCGAGGCGGCGAGGATTCTGTGGTGTTTATATAAGCAACAAAAAATGGTGGTTTAAGGGGTAGATCGTGGGACTTTTGATAGGGATATCTTGTGGTATGTTGAACTACAACTTTATGGTCCGAAATGGTTAGTATACCCATACTTTGGAGCCATTCAATGGGAAATTCATGATGAGCCAGGGGATTTCGGCGCATTTACGATTTTCAGACAAGTTAGAAATCTGAAGTATTATCATCATCATCATCATCATCATTATTCTTGTGAAATCTAGAAGCTTTTTTCATGTTGAGTGAAATTTCATGATTTACATTACATCCATTTCCGTCCATTTTCATTTATTCCTTTTGAGGTCGGTGGTGATGTCCACCTTGATTATCCCCATGAAGTACGCCACGTAAATGGGTCAAAAAGCCCCTGGTATGGAATCTCCCCACTTATTGGAGGAAATAGAATAGGGGTTACTTAATATAATATGGTTACACATTTATAAACTACCCTCTGGTAATTTGTTACATAGCTATTGGAGCCATGGACCATTGAGTTCGTTGATTTATACACCGAACCTCAAGATGGTGATTTTCCAGTTCGCAAACAGTTAGTTCACCAAAGGGTACATCCATTAATATCCCAGCATTATCCCATCATTATCCCATTATTATCCCTATTAAACATCCCAAAATGTTAGTTTACCAGAGGCTAAATCCTAAAAAACACCCAATGTTGGTTTACCAGAGGATAGTCCCCTTTTTAGGTAAACCTACCCTCTGGTAATTTGTCACATAGCTATTGAAAATCACCATAGAAATAGTGAATTTTCCCATGAAAAATGGTGGATCTTTCCATAGCTATTTTGACATAACCAGAGGGTAAACCTCCATTTTCCTATGGTTTTCCCATGGTTTTCCTATGGTTTTCCCATTAAAACCTCCATTTTCCTATGGTTAGTTTATCCCCCATGGTTTTTCCAATTTCTGAACGGCCCATGGTTCTCCGGAGGCTTGGACCTTTTTGCGCGATGCAGGCAGCTGCTGGCAGCTACCAGCCAGTCAACAGGTGGGGGGAACCATCTAATGATTTAATATGACCATCATTTAATCATCATTTAATCTATCATAAACCATCATTATTTTCATGGATTTAAGAATAATGATTATAATGGATCGATGATGAATAGTGATTTATCATGGTTCATGATAGATTTCAGATGAATCAATGATAGATTTTGATAGATTGAGACTGGATTTGATAGGTTTCGCTTTTTTTGAGTTCACCAAGTTTTTTTTTTAAACCATATAGCACCATATGATGGGTTTCTGACTGCGAACAATTGTGTTGTGGACGCTACAAACGTATAGCCAGTCACACTGGAGGGTAGGGTAGGCAAAAAATGGCCCCTGATATCAGGTGTTGAATGCCACCAAGGTTCCCAAGTAGCCGCCAAGTAGCCCAAGTTTCTAAGTGGACCCCATATCGTTTCAATCCCACGGGATGGCCGCAGATGATTTTGGTGGGCAACCCCAACGGCGAGAGCGGGTCCAAGCTCTGCAGGCCGGAAACCAACAGCATTTGCCATCGAAGGAAGTTTAGAAGTCAAACTTCCGACAATATGGACAGATGGAAAAACAGAGGTGGGAAGAGTCAGAGAAGAGAAGAGAAGAGAAGAAGAAGAAAAGAAGAAGAAAGAAGATCAGCGAAGAGAAAGAGTCAGAGGAAAGATGCAGGTGCGCAAAAAGGTAGAAAAGTCGCGACTGTGTTTTTCCAATGATTTGTGGCTCCGGAGGGTCGAAAAGTAGGCTCGCTAAAGTGGCGGGTGCGGAGCCACCTGGCCAGATGAGAGATTAAAAGTTGCACGCCATTGTGGCGCGAAGTACATGTCCAAGGCAAAATGTACAAAACACTTCAGTGTCGGACCGCTTTTGGAAGTTGACATGTCGAAAAAGTGCACGCCGTTGTGGCGCAAAGCGCGTTTCCAAGTCAAAAGTGCAAAAAACTGACGGGTACGGAGCGCTTTTGGACGTTCAGTGTCGTTTCGCGTGGCAGGCACAAGGGATTGTGCACCTTGTCAAAAATGAGCAAAACGTGAGGGTTTTGTAGCATTCCAAAACGATGGCAGGCGTGAGACATTTGAAGAGGATCTGCAAAGATGCATTTTCTGTGGCAGGCGCAGTACAAGAGACATGTTTATCAGAGATGTTAGGAGGTCCGGGCGCTGATTTCCTGAGAGGGTTTGCATTTTGGAGCATCAGATCTTCAGGTTTGCTGAGATGATTTTGCGTGACTGGTGCAGCACTTCGTATGACCCGGTATCACTTTTTCGTGGCAGGCACAGTACTCTAGCAAATCGCATTGGTGCGAGGCCGTCAGCTCTGCACTCAACTTTCTATTTTTGAAGGACGTCTCGCCGAATTGCTTCGTTTTTGATGTTGTCAACTGAAAAAAAAGAGGAAGTCTCGCAGAATTACTTCGTTTTTGATGTTGTCAAGTGCAAAAATTGAGGAAGTCTCGCAGAATGGCTGCGTTTTTGATGTTGTCAAGTTCAAGAATTAAAGAAGTCTCGCAGACTAGCTTCATTTTCAAGCTTGCAGATAGATAGATAGATAGATAGATAGATAAACAGCTACAACTACCACTACCACCACACTACATCTACAACTACAACTGCAACTACAACTACATTACGCTACACTACGGCAATCACAGCACACTACATTACAACTGCAACTGCAACGACAACGACAACAACAACAACTACTTCTACGACAACAACAACAACAACTACTACGGCTACTGCTACTGCTACTGCTACGGCTACTGCTACTACTACTGCTACTACTGCTACTACTACTCCTATTACTACTACAGCTACTCCAGCTACTACAGCTACTACAGCTACTACAGCTACTACAGCTACTACAGCTACTACTACTACTACTACTGCTACTACTCCTACTACTACTACTACTACTACTACTACTACTACCTACTACCTGCTACCTGCTACCTGCTACCTACTACCTACTACCTACTACCTACTACCTACTACCTACTACCTACTACCTACTACCTACTACCTACTACCTACTACCTACTACCTAC
>Ga0126342_10018036_pt1:2500-12136 | contig 12136 bp, 7 predicted proteins | sample Cyp1metagenome_FD_92528 | JGI IMG/M metagenome (GOLD analysis project Ga0126342, IMG submission 92528) | Coral microbial communities from Lord Howe Island, Old Settlement Bay, Australia - Cyphastrea 1 metagenome | ecosystem: Host-associated > Invertebrates > Cnidaria > Coral ... | reverse complement strand
CCACTGCACTGTTGGCTTCAAGTTCTGTTCGATGCTACAACCAAGGACTTGTGGAGAAGCAGAAACGACCTTTACAACTTGGGCATTGGTCAAACCCAAGTCCAGCATCCACTGCACAGTTGGCTTCAAGTTCTTCTCGATGCTGTACCCAAGGACTTGCGGAGAAATAGAAATCACCTTTGCAACGTGGGCATTGGTCAAACCCAAGTCCAGCATCCACTGCACTGTTGGTTTCAAGTTTTGCTCGATTCTGCAACTCAGTACTTGCGGAAAAGTGGAAATGATCCTTACTATCTCACATTTTGTGAGGCCAAGGCTGATAAGCCATCTGAAGCATGGCCTCAAGTGCTTCTCAACTGCAATGTGGGGTTTATACATGTGTGGCTTTCCAAGCTCTTGGCTGGCCACATCCAATCCATGGCTAGCCCAAAAGTCAGATATCTCTTTAGGTGTGCTTCCACCTGCCACAACCGCAGCTGAACGAACAAACTTCTCTGCTCCCAAAGGAACTGGCATGAAGTCCTTGTCTGCATGGGTCTGTAGGCGTTTTGCCACATCCGGCCTCAAAGTTCCATGAAATTGGGTGATTAGTTCTACCAAAACAACTTTCAAAGCCTTCCAAATGGACTTCTGGTCACCTGAACGCCATTGTCCCACGGCTATCCAAAGGACACCGCCTTCTCTGTAGCCACTTGCTGCGTGGCTAATCCGAACCACCAAGGAACCTGGAGGAGCATACGCCAACAATGCAGCATTCTTCCTCCTGTCGGCTGAAACACCTTCCACCTCCCTGTGCCTCCAATATCCGTCATATTCAACAAAAAGGGCTGCATTGTTCTGAAGCACTCCATGCACTGATAAATCTGGCTCCAAATAGTGTCCACCCCATCCTTCTGGCGCCGGGAATCTCCGAAAAAGCTCCGCAAGAGGTGTGCGTGGCTTCAGCAAACATCCCAACTGCGACAGCAGCTCCGCCTCAGCGATGCTTCCGGGACGTTCCCGTGGCCAGCCATTTCTCCACCACTTAGGCGGAGCTGAGGATATCCAACGAATAAATGGCATCCCTTTCCACACGCATTGTCCGCATGGCACCAACCCTTTTGCGGGTCCATGGCGACTGACAAACCGTGCGGATACTGTTAACATGTCTGGCTGCTATTCTCAAAGCCTGGAGCCACCAGCTGGGCTGGATGTGCTGCCTCATCCTTGAAAAATGCTGAATTCCTATTCATTCTGACAGCATTCGATAGGACATGAACAATCACTGTTGCAAATATTGCACCTATCCAAGCAGAACAGGCTCAGTGTACCCTACAGTATTCATCAGTACTCTATGAAGCCAGGTCACCACAAATCACCACAAAATCAGACCTCCAGCATCAATCCCAAATCCCACACCAGGCACCATGGAACTAACGGGCACTACACCCATGTTCAGCAACTGCCTGCAGATGTGGCCAAAGGTCTTTGGCACCTGCAGGGGCTCCACCAACACCACGCTTCAGCAGTTTTTCCTTGGTGTTGGGTACAGGTGGGCTGCACAAGAAGGGGGAAAAACATCGGCAAATGTGCTTCTTTCTGCAAAGTCACAAGTACAGTGCACTGAGATTGTCTACATCCGATCCACCCCCTTTAGGCCTAAAATGAACCAATGTGAACTCGCAAACCTTGCTTTGCAAGATGCTTTTCCTGGAACACATGGCGATCTCCGTTAGTTCAATGATGTTCAATGCTAAAACCCTCCAACCCTGACTTCACAACCAAAATTTCTGAACCTTCCATCAAACTTTCAATACTCAATGTTCCTTCCGGTTCCAATCTCAAATATCTGAAATGTCCATCAATCAGCCAATCAACATCAATCAATCAATATTTCAATGGTCTAACCTCCCCCATCACCCCAACCCCCACCCCTACCACCCAGCACCCAGCCACCAGCGCTGCACCCGAGGCACCACCTCCAGCGCCCTCCGTCCATCGGGTCCTCTGAGCGCCGCATCCAGCGCCGCGCGCAGCTCCGGCTGCGGCACCTCCTCGGGCAGACGCCGGTCCCAGAGGTGGCCTGCAACGGGGCAACAGGGATCCCAACCGGTGGGAAATCTGGGAGCAACCAATGAACCAACCAAAAAACCTGTGAAAACATAGGAAAACGTGGGGATAATTCATGGATTTGAGATGATTTAATGATGACAGGATTCACCATTGATCGTTATTCACCAACCAATAGAATGACTTTGAACAAATAACAATAAGAATCATGCTCATAGAAACATAAACAATTCAATAGTATAGTACAGGTAAAAAAACTTGGTAGTAATATATACTGGAGAAATAGTCTTGAATCAACGGACAAAATAGTTCAACCGAGATATCAAACTACTATTGCCATCTATTCCCATCCAATAAATCACAAACACTCAGCCCACTGAGTGGTTCATTCCACTCCTTCCACATCGCCAAGACCAGCTCAGCCAAGGCTCCATTTCGCAGGTCCTGTACCAGGTGCCGGCGATGGTCCGAGGCAGTTTTCATCAGCGTGTCGTAGACCAACTTTGCAGAACTGGCCTGGAGCACTGGTCTAGTCAGCTGCCACCATTGGAAGGTCCATTTTTGAGGCTCAGTACGTGTTGAATATAGCGATAGTGGGGAATCCGACTGTTTGATCCAAAGAGCCCGTGGTCTTAGGTTTCTTATGACCTGGTCTTCCCCAGGACGTCTGGTTACATGTCAGACCGCAGCTCATCCCCACCAGCCTGGATCATATTGAGGCTTCTATCTTTCAAAGAGAACAGGGTATGCGCGTAGCGCCTGTCTGCCTGAGCAGAGTTTGTCAGCTGATCAATGACATGGACAAACACCCAACCAAACCTCAGCCACTTAGGCGTAGCACCTTCCTCGAAATGCAAAAGAGTCATTGCCACTGTTTGAGTTCATGTCACCATGATTCAGGGGACATTTGCGTCTTACATAGTCCTCCATACCCTGGGGAAAAAAAAAAGCAATCGCAGCTGTTGCCAAAACATGCTAAACCCCCTTTGTTGATCTTTGTTGACCCTATACAGTACCCATCATATTTCATTACTTCATCTACAATCTACATCTATCTTCAAGGTTTACCCCTTCCCCAGATCTGTCCTCCGTTTTGAGATCATACGCCGCCATTGGGCTGGTGCACAGGAAGCTCCCCAGCCATCGCAGCCGATCCTTGAGGGACGCTCCGAAGAGGGCGGTGGCCAGGCGCTGGTCAGGGCCGGAGGGGAGCACCGTGAGCCTTTGCAGCTCCTGCAAGGCTTAGGGGGATGATTCGATGGATACATAATATTATGTATGGATACATACCACAATTTGGATACATAATATGGATATGGATATCATATATCTGTGGTGGAGAAACCTATCCATCATGGATACATGATATGAATGGATGAATGGATATGAGATGTATAGTATTTGAGGCAGGATATGGCAGGATGAAAAAGTAAGGCGTTGATATGATAGGTTTAAGAATCCTCAATTGGATAATGAACATTTAGAAGCAACCTTCCAGAGTTTTTGATTGTATGATCTACAAAGCAAGTCATCCTACCTGGTGTTGGATGCTGCTGAAGATCCGTCCTCCTCGATGCTGGGGAAGGTATAGCTGAGCACAGCAAAGGCGGGCAGGAAACCTCTCTGAAGGAACAGCTTCGAGACCTCCAGTGGGCACAGTTAGGAATTTACTGGTTGATTAAGAGGGATTGAATGGATTCTCGTTGACAATATTCCCAATATTCCCAATATATTGGGTATATTTGGGCATTATAATCCCCGAAGTACTCATCAAGCAACCGGGGGGGTTGGATAATGCTCACTTAGCCTTAAGGTTGGCAGGTCCATCTCTGAATCTGGGACCGCGCCTCTTTTGTGCCCAGCTCCTTGCCCAAGCCTTTCGTCTCAAGGGCATCGGTAGGCTCGGTCAAGGGATGGCTCTCGCGGAAGATGTCGTAAGTGGCCACTCCTCTAAAGCAGAGCTATGGTGAGGGACCCACAACTTGAAGTTCACAGCTTGGCAGACGGAGTCCATGCTCAAATTGGAGGACTGGAATATATTTCGCTTCGAGGCTGTCCTAAAGGCATCTAGAATGATCAGATAGATTCAGATTGACTGCTCTTCATAGCACTATCACCTTGAATTTCAATGGATCGTCATCTCCCTCCACCAGATGCCAAAAGCCCATTTCCCCTACCATTCTGCTGCAAAGTGTGGGGGGGAACCCCGGGGTGTCCTTGCAGTCCGTTTTGGAAGGCGTATGGGCTATCCTGATGCCTTCGAAGGATTTCGGCCAACAGCTGCTTCTGCACCTGCTTCTCTTCACCGGAACCATGACATGATGACCCGGACATGCGAGGAATCATTCTGTATCGTTGTACAACTGGAAGTCCATCTTGACCACTGAGATATCTGAGATCATAGGTTTGTGTTCTCCGTGCAAATGGATACAGCTGAACGGCCTCATCTCCTCTCTGCGCATCGCGACAGAGCTGCTTCAGCTGCCGCCGGCCCAGGAGTTTTAGAAGGAAGATTAGGACATACCTGGGAAAATCGGAGAATCCGCAGATGTCAAGCCACTTGGGCCTTCCTTGAGATACCTGGGGCTGTAACATTAAAATCCACACCCATCGATGCCGAGCAACTGCTTGGCAGCCGTCCACTTAGTGTGTTGCACCGACCAGTCTCGGTTGCTGGCGTCATACAACACCACGCCACCAGCACCTGGGGATCTGACATGATGGCCATGGGCCCAGTGGGTGTCAGAGATGGATAGCATCAGGATTCTGGACTCACACTTTGCCATGTGTATTATGGAAATTTATGGAAAATCAACCTCTGCCATCCCCATAGTTTTCACATGTTTTCACTAAACCGCCCGAGCCATGTCGGCGTGACACATGCGCCGGCCACTTTGCTCAGTCGACCCAAGTAAGCCAACATGGCACAGTACACAGAACTGGCGTCTTAGGCAGTGTGCAGGACTGTGGTCTGCGGATGTCTGTGAGTGCGTTAATGCAAAACTTGCAAAACCGGGTCAGTTTTGGGCCAATCCCAGTTTGGGTGATGTGTCCCGTTCAACGTCTCCCGCTTAAGATGGGCCGTGAAAATCTGCGAAATCTATGCTGGTTGTGTCCGCGTGCATGATTCTAGAGGCTGAGAAACGTCGTGCAGTTGGATCTCGGAAAGTTCTTAAGGCAGGACCAATTCGGAGTACTAAATGACCTGGACTGGGCATCTAGCCGATCCAGCGGCCAAACCCACAAGAACCCCGCAATGAATCGTTCCAGCACCTGCCCATCCTTTTCTACGGAATGCATGCGTGCTACATGCGCTCAGGGTTCGCACCACTCACTGTTGGGCACCTCCTTGAGAGCTACCTCAAACACAATTGATGGTGAAGGAACATGCTACAAAGACATGTCTTGTTTAAGTCCACAGTTATCTACATTTGGCATTAGCTTGCATATTGATCATCACCCAACAAGCAGCGCATTGTGAGTTCGAAGACATAACTGTACGCCACACGCATAGGGACGCCATATGGAATCTGCAGCATAACCCACAGTGTCTCAGACTCCTGTCTTGGGCACCCCGCACTCTTTCCAGCATCACTTCACTCCCTGGGTGCCGAAGGGAATTCAACCAGCAGTTCGGACACTTTTTGTTTGCGAAAAAAAATGCGAATCTCTAGTCACCAAATTGAGATCTCTCTGATATCTCTCATCATTGCCACAGACTGAGTTCCTTGCTCGGACACGCATCTGCTGCATGATGTTCAGGATTGATGCGTTCAAGTTGGCCTGTGGCGATGGACATTCCCGTGGGCAATGGTGTTGTGACTGGGCCCTCAGGTCCCACTGCCGGAGCCTTGGTTGTGATGTCCAGCACCTCATGAAACGGAAGGGTTCAATGTTGAGGATGATTCAAGTCTGCATGTCTTTCCACAAAAGCCACAACCATTCATGGTTACCAACATCAACATCTATAGGATCTATCTGAATCAATAGTTACAGTACTATAGTTCCATTCAGCAAATCACTGTTGAATCAAGGTTCAGTGATGTCAAATGATCACCCATCGCTACACCATGAGGAACTTTTCAAGCTGGGGCCGCTGGGGCCGCTGGGGCCACTGGGGCGGCTGGCGTTGTTGTAGAGCGTTGTTTTTAGAGTCGCGTCAAGGCCTCGGTCCACATGGTCATCTGACATGCCGTAGATGCTGGGGATGATGTGGGACATGATATCGTGTGATTCGTATGATAGCATACAGTATATTCATATTAAATATATAGTCATACAGTTAAACACATCATGTCAATCATTACATATATGTAATCATATACACAATTCTATATTTATATATACTATGTATATCTATTTATTTATCTATTTAATTAGTTATGTATTTATATCATGTCCTGGCATAGATAGATATATAGATAGATAGATAGATAGATAGATAGATAGATAGATTAGATAGTTAGATAGATAGATAGATAGATAGGTAGGTAGGTAGGTAGGTAGATAGGTAGATAGGTAGATAGGTAGATAGGTAGATAGATTAGATTAGATTAGATTAGATTTAGATTTAGATTAGATTAAGATTAAGATTAAGATTAGATAGATAGATAGATATACGCGTCATATCAATCACTTTATATATCATATATATATATATAATCATACACACAATTATATACATATCATATCATAATATATAGGCCCCCGGGCAGTCGTTGGCCTCGTCCAACAAGGCCAGGGCTCGGTCCACGGACTCCTGGGGCTGGTGGTGAATGAGTGCTTTAATGGTGGTTAACCAACGGAAAATGGAGGTTTTAATGGGAAAACCATAGGAAAACCCATAGGAAAATGGTGGTTACCCTCTGGTAATGGTGCTTAACCAATAATATGGAAAATATGGTGATTTATTGGAAAAATATAGGACATATATGGTGATTTATGGATGTTTACCCTCTGGTAATGACCAACAGTTTGCTATTGAGAATGGCCATTTATAGTGGATTTACCCATTGAAAATGGTGGATCTTTCCATAGTTATGTCAGTTTACCAGAGGGTATTCATGCTTAATACCTGTTTACCATGGTTGATACCTGTTGAGAATGGTGAATACCTGTTAATAATGGTTTATATACCTGTCGAGAATGACTGTTAATGGTCGTTAATTATGATGTGATTAACCAATATTGCTTCACTAACCCATATCAGTTCATGAGTGTTTTATAATGTTTTATAATATTTACTGATGGCTAACATGTATTAATGAGGGTTAATAATTTAAGCAGCAGAAATATGGGTATAAAGACCAATCTTTTCATGGAGATGAAACTGGAAATGATATCAATGAGATGAACCCCAAAAAACCTCAAAAGTTGAACCCCCCAATAACAGTGAAGATTCACCCAATAGTATCTGTTGTTGTTGGTTAAGAAGCCCTGGAGAAACATCCCAAAACATCACTGGAAGGGTCACCTTTGGAGGCGCCATCATTGTGATCTGTCGCCATATCCAATAGGCTTGCTGGTTTTGGAGGGCATCATATCCAAATGTTTATGGAAATTGCCCCGTTCCAAATCCCAATTTTTTTGGGTGACAAGGGATTCACGAGTAAGGACTCGAATTATTCGGAATCTATATTCATAGCATGGCGTGTAGATACAAGTATTATCCCTTCCTCCTACTTTCAACACATTGCACTTGCGCCTCAGTGATCAACTGGCCAGCTTTGCAGAAGGCCTTGACCTAGGCATTGGTGATGAAATCCAGGTTCACAACATCTGGAATGTCCGCCCTGGGTATGGCTCAAATTATAGTCTCAAAAAGAATGGGTTGAGAGTTGTTTCATTGCAACAAAGCATCCTTTTTCAGGTCTATTTTGAGCCATGCAGATATGTTTGGGATCTCTTCCAGCTTCAAAATGACGCACATCTTACCCCGTTCCGCACAGGGGCTTTGATCCTTCCCATAAGCTTCCAGCCAAAATGGAACATGTAAACTTGTCAGGCTTGAAGCCACGCTTCCGCATCTCCTGAACCGAAGGATCGCTGAAGTTGGGGACATTCCCTGTGATCCCCTGGAAATCGTGCGGTCCTGAAGGCGGGTCCAAGCCTCCTGGGGTTTCCCCGCGCGCACGGCTGCATCCATCACCTGATTAGCGAAGTCACGATCTGAAAATGGGGCAGACCCACATGCATAAACTGCATAATGGCAATGTTGATGAGAAGGTGATGGTTGCAATTGGACAGGCCAATGTTGTGGTGGATCCATAGCGATCCAATAATGGTCACCAGTAGACAGATTGGGAGAGGCAGCAACTTCTGGCCGCTCGCCATTGAAGGAACTACGATGAACTACGGGTCTGACCGCACTGGTCTGACCGCACTGGGTTTGAGGTGCTGGCCGTATTGAATGTAATCGCATTGGGGTATTTCTTCCTCTGCTGCATCCGATCCAATACCTGGGATGGGCCGGATGGGAAGGGGATGACATGGGAAAAAGGAAGTGGCGCCAAGGTCTGACATGGTGCAACCCCCAACCGTTTAGGAATCAGCAAGCCTTTTAAAGATGCACCTTATGCAATATGATGGGAATGTGCATAGCCTGCCTTGCATGGCTGGCACAGCACCCAGAATCGTCAGGCCTCACACGCACCCGCATAGTTCGCTCGCTGGGCAAAGGCTTTGATGAGAGTATTGTAGGAGACAACCTCGGCTGCGACCGAAACATCTCTGTCTCTGGCTGTCTCTGGCGCCCAGAACGGTCAGGGGTGCAAAAAATCCAAGGGTCCGAAACGAACATGGGAGAGCTGCGCGACTGAGTCAACTGAGGGCTGGAACATCTGGAACACACTTCTCCATCTGCTCCGCCTCGGAGTGATCAAAAAGATCCAGTCATCTCTGAAGATTCACGCAACTGGTCAAGGTGGGGAGACCATTCCAGCATCAACTCGAGGCAAGTATTCTGAACCAAGGCTGATTTCCCACAAAGTGCCTAGAGGAACAAAAACATAAGTCGTCTCCCGGCAGCCAGATGCAGCTGGTGACAAACTCTTGAAGAGGAATCCACACCCATCCCTCCACACAGCCTCTGCCAAGAGCTCCAACACCTCTTCCACCTGTGCAGGTAGGTGGCTGGTTGGTGATACTTCTGGAATCCACCAGCATGATCTATGCCCCGAAATGTACTCTAGCAATGAGAAATCCTCATTTTCGAGCAGTAAATCATCAAAGAACTCCGGTGTTCCCCGTGAGAATGGCTCAAAATTGGCTACCAATGGACACGCATTGATCGTGTGAGTCGACCGTTTGACCATCCCCAAAACGGATGGTGAATTGTGAGCCATGGCCATGGGTCAGAACGAACCATCACAAACCATGATGCAGCACACCATTCATTGCATATTTATCATATACATAGCATATATAGCTACCACACAATTACCATATATTTCCAAAAGTTGGTGTATATAATTACATATAATTACCATATGGTCACCATGTAACATAACAGACTGACAGGGCTGCACCTGCGGCTCCCACCGCAGCCCCGCGTTTCGTTAAACGCGCGCCTTGTCTGCTGCCACGCCT
>Ga0126342_10018035_pt1 | contig 12136 bp, 11 predicted proteins | sample Cyp1metagenome_FD_92528 | JGI IMG/M metagenome (GOLD analysis project Ga0126342, IMG submission 92528) | Coral microbial communities from Lord Howe Island, Old Settlement Bay, Australia - Cyphastrea 1 metagenome | ecosystem: Host-associated > Invertebrates > Cnidaria > Coral ... | reverse complement strand
CCTTCTACCTAGGTTTTGGCCGCGCTGGGCTCCGTCGTGGTCGAAATCCGGGATTCCAGCTACGCTGGTTTCCGGCCTTGGTTGCTTTATGCGGGGCTGCTCTATGTCTCTCTCTCTCTCTCTTTTTCTGTCTCTTACTCTTTCCCTCCAACAGTGCATGAACTTCTTACGAGATCCCTACCTAGGTTCTATAATTACGATATTCACGGATGGGTTTACGTGCGTACTACTAGGACCTATACAAAATAGTATATATATATATATATATGTAATACATAATATATATATATATATATATTACTATACTATACTATATTATATTATATTATATTATATTATATTATATTATATCGTATTATATTGTATTATATATATATTAAATATAATGTCCACCCAACAAACACCAACCTTCAAAACCGCCCATCCATTTTATGTCATTAGCTAGGAGACCCATAAGCGTGCTGCCAGGCAAAGCGTGTTCAACGACCTCAACCTGGACAACAACCTCACAATAATTTCGTTTTTCAGACGACCTCACTTAATTTCAACCCGCGATGCCTGCAATGCAGATTTGGGGAGCCATGACTTGTGAAATACCAACAATGCAACAAGCAGACGGGTTGCCGCTCACGATTCCCACAAGTGGTATCAAGACGACAAGTTAAGTTGTCAATTTGTCAAGCTATGCGATCTCAAGAGTTTGTGTTTCAACTGTGAGCGCTTCAGCCCTTGTATAAAAGCCAGCAATAGTTCGAGCACCTTGCTCATCTTCGGCTCGGCGATTCAGGAGATCGCTGCCCCACTTCTTAACTTCTTGTGTGTTCTGCAAGCCCTCGGTGTACCGAAAACCTAACAGGAGGATCAGCAGTTGCCACTGTTTCTCAGACAAGGTATCAGTACGTCGCGGTCTACCTTTTCAAGTCCAAGTCACTGCAGGCTGTTTGTAGCAGGGGATAGCCACCTCTTCTTTACAAGTCTGTCGCGGGCCGACTTGGCTATCCATGTCTGGCAGTTGTGTTTCGGATTCCTGGTGTTCCAGTTGTGTGGAAATGCGAAACAATCGGATCCTCGCAGAAACATGAAATTTGTTCTTCAGCTTGCCCTTGAGATGCACCTTCAAAGGACGCTTGAATTCCAAATCAATACGGTAAAAATAGTTGGAACTTTGTAAGGAGCGTGGTCCAGGCGTTGATTTGCTGTGACAATTTGAAGCTTTGGAGTATTGTATGACATTGTATGTGCTTTACTCTTGATTCTTTGCAAAGAAGAAGTGCCCCTCACAGAAGCAGCAGGAGTTCAACCGGGTTGGTCAGTCTTGCGTTCTGCCATGCAGAAGTTCGTCGCCGTGAGAATTTTGCGCGCACATCCTGAAAACGGCGCGGGTTGATCTCCAACTTTTCATGCCAAAACAGAAAAAGGTATCAAAAATTGTGAGTGTTGGAACGTGACGCCCGGAACACACTGTTGACAAGAATTGGTAGTGGAAACAATATTACAATATTTCCTGGCGACTGTTGTTTTTTCTTTTGGCAGACTCGTCATGGTGCCGAGCAAAAAACGGACGTGTCATGTGATGGCCGGGTGACAGGGAATTGCAAATTTGAAATTCGACAGAAGTTGCCATTCCTGAGACTGTAGGTTGACATCATTTTTTGGAACATGTTTGCAGCTGCATTTCCGTCTTAGAGTCAGATTATATTTCACATATCAATGAACAACTGTCATGTAGCCAAGAAACGCGAGTTGTCAAATGGACACACCCAACATGCGCACATGGTGTTGCACCTTTTATTCATTCCATGTACAGCGCTTAATGGACCAATTGAACTGAACATGAATGTTTGGATCGTCGACGTTTCGATGTTTTGACGTTGTGCAAGCCACGGACATTGTCCATAGACTGTATCCAATGCACAGGAAAACATCAGGCGACCATCCGAAAAAACATCAGGTGAAATTTGATCCCTGGATCCTCTGGATCCTTGCCGCGTTTCGCCATGGAACTTCTTATGGCAGCAGGCCTTGGGGCCAAAGCGCTGGCCTCGGACAGGCAAAATGCAGAAAACGATCTGTTTAAGTCTCTTGCCCCAAACCTGCAAACATCGATTTTCCTTACGGAAATCAGATTTCAACGATACGTTGAACAATGGTGTTTTTTCCCCCAATTGCTGGAAAACATAAAAGTAGAATTTCGTAGATTTTTCCAACGGAATTCAGTGGAATTTTTCACTCGGGCGGTTTTTTTTTTTAAACCATGTATAATTCAACAAGTCGTTTTGTTGTGTTGATGTTGAATGAATGTTGATTACGTTGCTTTGCATGGTGGTGATATCTGTTTCAATGTCCCCTTTGCCATGACACGTTTTCAACCAAGGAACTCTTCACTTACAATCGGGAAAATTTCAAGTTTGATCAAGACCAGCGGATTGAACGAGAGGCCTGGTCCTTTTCAACATGATGTTTTTTCAATTTTGTGATATCTGGGCGTATTGCTATCCAGCCAAATTTCGTTGCTTTGGCATGTTGTTCACTGAAAAAAAATGACCATGTTTCTGTGAGGCGTTGCGATTGGAGATGCAAGTAAAACGCTTTGAATTATTCAGAGAGGACATTGCGTGTAGACACAATGCAGTTGCTTTTGTTTCCTTTTGCCGTGTTTGTGAGGGAGGACAATGTTGAATGCTGCATTGTCAGGACGTGCGAGATTTGGTAGAGCTGACCGTTGACAGGATGGACGTCTATCATTTGGTGCCCTTCCGCAATTATTGGTTGCTTAATGCTCCTCAATCTGCCTTTATTCCATACAGGCATTTACATCCTGCTTCGCTCGCACGTTTATTATCTTGCATTGCTACTTGGATCCTTTTTGATTTTTCCGGTTTTTTGGGACACGTTGATTCCGATTGTGCTGCCCTCATGACTTCTGACATCAGGTGGGAGCGCTTTTCTTGGAATTTTGCATTGTGCTCTTTTGTGAAGGCCGAGTGCAGGTTGGGACACGCGCACAAACACACACAGATAATTTTCTAGATTCTAGCGAAGTTAGCAAACAAAATGAAATGGTTTTAGAATATTGCGTTTTCACTTCTTGCCGAAGAAAAGGAAGGTTGGTGTAAACAATTATCCTCGCATGGGTGTCTTTTCCTTTCACACCTTGCACATTGAAAGTGCAGGCATCAGCTCCACCGTTCTTACTGTCGCTGTTCTTGCTGTCCAACGCGTGTGCATTCATCTACTTGCTGCTGGCGGTTTGGCTCAGTATGCACGTTCTTGACTTAGGAACTGCATGGAGAGAAGGATCAGAAACAACAACTGGAATACAGTGAATACAGTTCTTTTTACCATTCTGACTGTGTCTACGATGAGGCTTCGATTGCATCGCACAGCTTCGGTGTACGTCTGTGGACAACTCAGCTGGTTAGAGCTATATGCTTTTTGTTTGTCTGGCCTGAATTGACAAGTGCCAAGTGCCAACAGTCCGAATGTGAGGCTTACCAGATTTGTCCGCCTGCCGATCCCCAGCATGAAACAGATAGCTGGCCTGAGGAGCCAATATATTTGGTAGACAGGTTTATCCTCTGCCTGAGTGTTTCCCTCCAGGAGCACGCTGAAGGACTATGAACGGCAAGGTGTAGCAAACTTGCTACGTTTGCCCTTCCAGGACGATGCCTTGCTTAAGTTGTTGCGTTTTTTTTCAGCTAAGATTGGCTATTTGACATTATTTGACATGGATTTGGATGGGATTCCACCTCCCAGGATCAGCAAGAATGGCAGCAGGTGGGGTTTCAGATAGCGATTCCTGCAGTCCCATCCTGAAGATCCTGAAGCTATCCCCAACTCACAGAGCACAAGGTCACGGATCAGTTGATGCCATGTCAAAAAATATCCCTGAGAGGTGCATGGGGTAGACGAGGACTCCAAAGGAGAGTCCAAACCTTTGCAGCACTGGACTCGGAGATGTCGCATGGAATCTCCAGAGAATCTCATAGATTGCTGCACATGGCTACCCTTAGCCCTTGCTGACAGTTGCGACTTGAAGGCCTGAGCACGACATACCGACTGTATCAGTCAGTGCGCCAAGTGCGCCAAGTGCGCCAAGTGCTCCGAGTTCTTTCGCTCCAAAGTCAGGGACCCAGAAATCAGTTACGTCAAATTGTTTTTTGGCCTTCAAAAACGACGCATCCCTTGTTTTGCACTCTACATTTCAGCAACTTGTTCCTGCACTTTTAACGGTTATGGCATGGAATTTCCTCGACATTTGGTGCACTCCAGGAGACCTGAGCGCAGTTCGTCTCCTCAGGCGCAAGCGATCGGAGATCTTGGGATCTCCGTCCATCGTCACATCGAATCGCTACAGGTTCGCCACGAGGTCGGGGCGAGAGCCTCCGCCACAACCTTCGGGAAGCCCCATACTCAGAGACTCAAATGATTCCCACAGAGACTCTTCTGGTTTTTCGTTCGAACATCACTGTGGAACTGTGGGGTCCTTTTGCTTTCCTTGGACCAATGTCCTTCCCAGAAGTCCCCTCGGCTGCGTGTTTGAACCGCAGGTCCGCAGATCAGGCGGCTCTGTGTTGGTTTTGGGAGATTTTGGGAGCATTACATGCCTTTCACTTTTTCTTTGCAGAGGCGAAGGGCTCGAGTACCGCTAACCTCCTACATTCAGGTGCTTGCATTTGTGCACCGGTCACATGATAGTGTCATTTTTTCTTTGTGAAATTCTTAGTTGAATGAAGTTGAATGCAATGATTCATATTGTTTCAAACTGGAGGACAAAACCTGCTGCCAGAGCAAGATGAGACCGTGGTAGGTGGTGAGGACAGCCGAGTTTTCAACATCTCCAATGCGATTATCGAAACCACTTTTCACTCTCCTGCAGTGAGGATTTGTTGACATGTTCTCAAGGGGCGCAACCTGAACGTGCAGAGCATAGCATCCTGAGAACTGAGAAGATCAAGCAGTATCTCTGTATGGTGAGAGATCTTGTTTCAGTGTTGGACCGGCACCCATCTTTCGATGATTGCCGCGGCTCTGTCTGAGGCCATGTGCAGCTTTTCCGGCAACTTCAGCCAATCCCTTAGATGCAGAGTCTCAAATAGTCTCAAGATCTCAAGAAATTTGTGTTTCAGCATGTTTCAGCCTTTCCAAAAAGTGAAGGTAGGATTCTTGGTCAAAAAAGCCAGGTCAAAATGGCAGTGCTATGATGCATACTGCCGAGTGTGTATGGGCCTGGGTCAGTGCCCAAGCAGCTTGGGGCAAGTCGGTCTTGGAACCTGGGACCAAGCTGACAGCAATTTTCTGTCGGAATGAAATGAGATGAACATGATTGAAATCCAGACGTCCCCAAGGTGTGAATCAGATCCTCCAGGGTTTGAGCTACTACTGTATCTGTCCCTTTCTCAGCAACCAGTGAATACCGACAGTATCCGACAGTTGCTGCGCAGTGTTGAGGTCACACCTTGGTTGAGAACCATTCGCCCACAACGGGCTATGCTCTGGTGACACTCTTCCAGTGGACTCTGCATGTTTTTCTGCTTGGAGCTGTGGGAGGAAATAGAACGGAGATGAACGGAGCTTGGGTCAGGAGCACAACCATTGCTTTGGCAGTGCTGGATTTGGCCAGTGGCTCAACATCTGATACATCTGCCTCAAATGGGACATTTTCGAAGAGGTAAGCTGTGTGGCTGAGGCGGGGTTGCGGCGACGAGAGATCCTTGCTGTCCAGGCAGAAACGGATGGAAAGAGGTTGTGGAAACGGATGTTGGTTCTTGTCTCACAGAAGGGAGGAGGAAAAAAACTGCATCTTCAAAATGTCTAAGTTTGGCAGGACTTTTTGCATCTTTTTGCTTTGTTCAATCTTTTTGGGCAGCAAGCCTTTGAGCCATCAATGAATTGCTACTGGTGAGACCACTGCAGGTGGTTGGTATCATGCCTTGCTTACTCACTGCGTGGGGTGTTGCACATGGACACAGAATCTTGGCAGGACTTTTTGGGAACAAAGATGGTAATCTTTCTCGAAGGCTCTAAATTGAAGGCTTCACGTTTTTATTTTTCGAGTTCCTGAGTATTCTTTTTTTTCCTTTTCATTCTGTTTGTTTCAAGGCAGTTTTTTTTTAAAGGGATGCTTAATCCGGTTTGTCTTCTTGCGGTTTGTCTTCCGCTTTGCAGAAATGGATCAAAGCCGTCTGAAGTTGCGATATCCAAGGAATGGAGGGAGGAGTCCTAGATCCAGCTCAGACGTGCTCCATGACAGCCTTTCTTCCGGTGGAAGATGTCCCAATGGACTTAGCTTCCAGGATCTGTTGTTCTCAGACATCCAAACACATTGTCATTCCAGTCATTCCCTTCTTTGCCTTTTCCTACAGATCATTTGACCCATTAGCATCCAGCACGTGGCAGGTACATCTTGTCTCCATTGAGCTTCCTGTGCCAGGCACGCTCTGTGTCAAGATGTGCTTCAAAGCTCATGTCTTCAACAGACAAAGCGTCAAGCCAAGCATTCGGATCTTCCACTAATTCTATTTACATGATTTTGTGTCATATGTGTTGATATTTCATGTAAACTGATATATGAATATATGATATCCATTAATATACATCAATATACATTGATATACTGTACATTACTGCACCATTTTGTGAACCAAAAGAGAGAGGTGCTTTGGTTGGAGCTTTGGCTGCGAGTTGCGGCTCCGCATGGTGACGACCAAGCCAAGTTTCTTCGCAGCAGCATACTGCAGCATACTGCAGCATACTGCAGCATACTGCAGCATACTGCGGCATCGTGGGAATTGTGGGGATACATGAGACATCTGGAGACAAATTGACTTAATCGAGTTCTATACTACTCTATACTCCCTGCCTCAGAGTTACAGAAGCAAAGATTAGTGATCCAGTGATTGAGTGTCTTGTTGTGTGTCTTTCACTTTGCATGAACTTCCAAATTTCCGAAGTTAGGCTTCCACGACGCTTCCGCCAGGCGGACGATTTGTGATGGGAGTTGTAGAAAGTGTCAAGCAGAAACTTTCGCCATGGCTTCTGCAGTTTTGCGTTCTGACAGGTTCTCTTTCTTGACGTCTTTGGTGATTCCACAGGCCGAAGCAGCCAAGGATTCGTGACACCTCTGAAGCCGCCTCCGGCATCGCCAGGTTGGGATCCCCATCAAGAAGGTGACAACAATTGCGAGGTGCCCTGATTGTATACCCTGCATGCTAGAGCTGTCAAAGTTCTGAAGCAAACTCCGCAATTTTTGCCAAGTACAAGTGCCATGAATCAGACAAGTAGAGATGCAGGATGACATGATCGAGGGAGAGATGTTCAAGCAGCTTGGAGTTAAAGAAGAGGACAAGGAATCGGATGAAGAGGCTCTGCCGGCTTTGAGCAAAAGCTGCTGGTGCTGTTCTTCGACCTCTCATCGTTTTGAGAGTTGGTCTTTGATCTTTGTGGATGCAAGGCCTTGATTGCAGCAGCGCAGAGAGCAGCTTCGCAGTTGACCATGGCACAGCAGGGAGCCCAGACAATATTTTTTCAGCAGATATTTCGATGATGCTTGTCCTGAGCAGCACATAGCTGTTCCATCTCCATTCTTTATATTCTTTGTTCTGAGCTGTGTACTATATTTTCATTAGCAAAGATCAACATAGCTAGAGCCTTTCACGATGGTTTCCGGTGCAAGAATTTGAATGCACGACCTCCTATCAAAGTCTATGCGGATCCGGGAGATTGAAAACAGAGTGACTTTAGAACTAGAGCAGTCGACTTTCATAGTCCCATTACTTTCATATTCCCATTACTTTGTGGATGCTGTAGACCTCCATGAAGCACAGGTGTGGCGTTCGACGTTGGAGTGCAGCTCCCTCTTGGGCCTTGTCACGGCAGCAGCACAAGGACTGGCCAGAGCTCATGAGGGATGCATTTCCATTCATTTTCCCATATTTTCCCATGGTTTTGTGGTGACAGTATACAGATTTTACAGTTTTTACAGAAGTTTAGGACGCGATCTGCAGCTGCAAGGTTCCAATTTCGAATCGTCCCTTGATATTCAGCGAAGCTGCAAGGAGTTGGAAACCTTACGAGACCAGCTCACGTGCCTCGCTGAACATGAAGACATTTCATTTGTCCATCGCTGCCATAACTTGAACATCATTGAAAACGGAGAATCAACGGAAAATCATTCGGAGAAGTTGGAGATATCATTGTGGGCCGAAACATGGACGTTTCAAGAACGGAAGTCCAATGATTGATCTTGATTCACAATGATTCACATCGATGTGTTTCTTGAAAGACCCGGATGGAAATGAGAGTAGAAAGTAGTTGAATGAGAGTATTACACTCCTGACAGCCTGACAGCAGATGACAGCAGATGACAGCAGATGACAGCAGTAGTCTCAGCTTGCGACGTCAGGAATTGGAGTAGCACCATTTCCACAGAGTTGGAACGCTGCTGCCGCCTCAGAGGGCCTGAAACTCAGAGACGTCACAAGATATCCACTGCACTAGTCACACTGGAACCACCATCCACCCCACCATCACCATCCACCAACGATTTTTGAATGTCCAGGATTCCTGAAGCCCTTCGAAACATGGAGAAAGGACTGCGGCCCTGGTGCGCCAGCTGACGTGTTGGAAGTCTGCTTGAGAGTGACGTCAGGTTGACGTCAGGTTGAGGAGTCACAAAACGTCGCAGGTCTGAGCTCTCCTCGGAGGAGCAGTCAGCTGACCCATTTGCGGGCTGTTTGTCCGATTCTCAGGGTGGTCGAACTTCTGTTCAGTTGGTCCAACTTTTACCTTCTCTATTGATATCATTGATATCATGAAGAACCATATATGAAACTTTCATTATAAAACATATGTGACGGATATTGTATTGGACTTTCTGGCCTGTTCGGCACGTGTGACAATGGCAGGGTGGGACCCTTTGAACATGACGATGGCTACAAGACGGCGTGCTACCACTTCGAAGCAGTCCCGGCATTTTAAACACAAAAATGATCAAACATGTACAGAAACTGCACAGGGCACTGCTTTTGAGTTCCTGAGCTTTGACTGGCAACCCTTTCCCCAGAGTTCAGCCTGGCAGATTGAAACTCAACGAACACTTTTCGAAGATGCTGCCAAACAGTGTCAAAGCCTCAGAGAATGATTTTCCCCTGCATTTTTCATATTTGACTATTTAACTATTTTTCATATTTTCATAAGGGAGTGATGGCAACTTTGATACATGGAAGGATTGCAATGCCTTGAACCTGGAAAGCCATGAATTTGGAGTTGCTTTGTCCGCAGCTTTTGGCTGAAAACTTCGCTTCGAGCTCGGCATTCGCCATCAGGCCATCAGGCCATCAGGCCGGGGTCGACTCTTTTGGGAAAGCCAATTTTTCCACAGATTGGAGCTGCAGAGCCCAGAGGACGACTTCAGATCTTTAATTGGGAAGTGTTGCTGCAGAGCCAGGAGCTGATGGCTCGAGGTAGATCAGGACGAGTTTTTGCTATTTCGTTTTGAAATTTTTGAAGGATCCTGGATGATCCTGGTATCATATGGTATCATCTGATCATTGGTTCGCCAGGACTGGGCTCAGCCCTTTGCCTTGTGGCAGCTGCACTCTTCACCAAGAGTCTGTGGATGCCAACCTTCGTACAGGCGCGGCAACACAAAAACAAAGCGTCCAGGATGGCACAAGATCTGTCAATGTATTGATCTATTGATCATTATTTCTTAAATTATTTCTCTATAGTCTATATTTATGGCAAGTGGTAGGTACCATTGAAGAAACATCATAACTACCAGGGTTGATGCAGTCTTTCCCGAGTGAGTCGTTTTCATGGCATGAGTGCCATGCGTATTACGTCCTCTTGGCGTGCGATTGCTCATAGACTCATGGTGTTCGGAACACAGTCGCTAAGACTTTGAAGACTTTGGGCTTGACCGCTAAAGTGGACAGCTTTCGTTGCTGGACCAGGTTGGGAGAAGAGAAATGCTGCTGGCCTGCACAGATACATATGATACATATGGTGTCTTCAGACAGATAAGGCAATTCTGCCATTTGGAAAGTATGCCAGAAAACGAAGACATAGATAGAAAATACATGAAAAGTAACAGGTATAATATATATATATATAATAATCCATATATATAATCCATATATTTATGTTTTCTGTCACAGCGAGTTGCATCTTGAAAGGTTGGCGATCGCCGTTGCTGCTCCTCTGCCAGCTGTGGCAGCTGTTGAGCCTTGCGCAGTTCCCTCTGCATGTATTTCGTGGGGGGCTTGGCAGGCTTGGGAAGCTTGCAATGTATGATTTTTCGGGGAATACCATGGAATACCTCAAATGATATTTGTGGTATTTGTGATATTTGTGATATTTGAATAGGTGGTAAAACACACCACATATTTTCACAATTTTCTACAAACTGCCAGGTCGGGGCAAACAATTGCCATTCCACAGCCAGTGCCATGAAGCCTTGGAAGTGGCCAACTGGCACCAGCCGCCAGGTCCCAAGGACTGAAAGATCGCGCCCTGCCCCGCCTGGGGTCGGCAGACATCTATATCTCTATTCGACTCTATTCTCTATGTATATACACATGTATATACGCATTATATTATATGGATATCAAGATCTCTCTCTCTCTATATATATATAAAAATGATATTGTCCATTTTTTCCTCACTTCTCTTGATCTTCCATGACCTCAGATCCTCAATGGCATTTTTTGCGCATGTTGCAGAGCTGGACCTGGCCCAATGTGTCCCAAGGTGATGCTGCCATCAAGGAACTCAGGACACTGCACTCACTGCGCGACGCAACAGATGCTGTTTCGCAGAGCCAGACTCCATTCCATGGATCTGCCAGGACAGTCATTGAGGCATATCCAAAGGCTGGGGGCCATGATAGCTTGCTCCAACAAACCTGCAAACATGACAATTTTGCCACATTTGGTTGTATGATAACTTCGAGAACCGTGTTGTTCGGGTGAAAGTTTAGTAGTTGTCTTCCGAACCCGGCAAGCATTGTTTTCGCCTCATCCATCAAAGCATTCGTGATGGCTTGCGCAGCTTGCAGGAAGGACAGGATGGCGTTGACCAGGGTGGATGGTCTTTTGCAGTGGATGATCTTTCCAGCAAAGGCGCGTATCAACAGTCGTCTCAAACGTCTCACGCAAGTCACGTAAGTCACGTGAGTCATATCTTCTTGTGAATGCTACCAGTATCAGACAGATGTAGACAGCATTTCCCCATCCCTCCCCTGTCTAGATTTCCTCGATTTCAGGCTATGCACGAGTGGAGTTCCTTTCTGGTGGCTCAGCTACCATCAGAGCGGTGAGTTTTTCGGTTTCCGAGACATCTTTGTAAAATGCCTTGAGCCAAGCAGCCACGCAGCCAAGCAGCTCAATGCAGTCTGAGGTATCGGCAACTTTGCCAAAAGCTCAGCTTCTGATCCTTTTTGATGATCTGATGATCTCATGTCCACGGTAGACCCTAAGGGGCCCTAAGCGCATCAGCTGTAGAAAATGCAGAATACATATTTGGAATCATGTTATGTCATTCTGATACGTATCCTGTGTTTTATCTGATATCAATATCAATATATAGATCTAAATATATATCTGATATATATCATTCTATATCAATATCAGTTTAATTCACTTTACATCTGATATGCATTGACCTCTGAGATCCGTAGCTACATTAGCTACATTGCTTGTTACAAAAGACAGTTGTGTTACCTGGAAACAAGAGGTTGTAATCATGTTCAATCATGTTCAATCATGTTCAATCTGCCAGGCGAAGTTTTTCAATGGTGGAAAGCCCTTCGTTGATGAGCCTTAGATGCAAGAGCCACTCGAGGCCAAACAGGAGCTTTTCAGGAGCTTTTCAAGCCAAATGGCCATGAAATGGGCAGAAGTGCACTTTGGGACGGCAATGCTTAAAACATCTTAAAACATCTTAACAACAAAATCCCTAAACAAGTGTGTAGAGGCAGCTCACCGGCTGACAAAATACAATGTTTAAAGACAACACACACTGCTGATGGGAGCATGTTACTGAGTAACATTACTCGAATGAGGAACTTTATAGTGGTGAAGTAGTTCATGCCTTGAGGGTTCCTAGGTCCAAAATCCTGGTCAGTCGAGTAGGG
>Ga0126342_10018034_pt1 | contig 12136 bp, 10 predicted proteins | sample Cyp1metagenome_FD_92528 | JGI IMG/M metagenome (GOLD analysis project Ga0126342, IMG submission 92528) | Coral microbial communities from Lord Howe Island, Old Settlement Bay, Australia - Cyphastrea 1 metagenome | ecosystem: Host-associated > Invertebrates > Cnidaria > Coral ... | reverse complement strand
TCAATCCCAAATCAACTCGTCAAGGGTACCCCCCATGAGGTGCCTTGGCACTTATTAGAGTTTGACCCTGAATAAAGCTAAATGTTTTTGGCCCTAAACCCAGATACTAAATCAATACTAAATACATGAAATGAATACTAAATCAATACTAAATCAATACTAAATCCATGAAATGAATACTAAATCAATACTAAATCCATGACATGAATACTAAATCAATACTAAATCAATACTAAATCAATACTAAATCCATGACATGAATACTAAATCAATACTAAATCAATACTAAATCCATGACATGAATACTAAATCAATACTAAATCAATACTAAATCCATGACATGAATACTAAATCAATACTAAATCCATGAAATGAATACTAAATCAATACTGAAGCCATGACATGAATACTAAATCAATACTAAATCCATGACATGAGTACTAGATCAATACTAAAACAAAGGTTGGATTCCTTTTTTTTTGAAATTGCATTTTATGTATGCGTTTTAAAGTGTGGTAATTGAAAACCTTTACATACAAACAAATTTGATGGTGGCTTTAAGTTTATTTAGGGGAAAAGAGGAGGGGGGGGGCCCTATTTATAAATCAGAGGTGGACATTACCCCTCTGAAAAATATTAGTCAGTTGGGATTATGATTCCCAATATATGGAAAAATAAAAAATGTTCCAAACCACCATTTCTGACCATTTCTGCGGATCGTGCTTGCTCGGGGTAAGGAATGAAGCACTATGTAACCATGATCAAAACAGGGGCAAGCAACCCTTGTTGGGTTGCCTGACGACCGCTGTAAGCTGACCCGGTGTCAGCAGCAACATGCCATGTAAGCGCCGTTCGGCGTGAATCGAATTAACAGCCTCCACCTCAGCAAGCCACGCATGCAGAGGTTGCACCAGCAGCTTCTGCCCAACAGTTCGCGCAAGTATGGATGAAGCCAGCATCATCGGCGCCAGGTCAAGCGTCGAGACCAAAGGCACGCCCAAAGTACGTAAACACCTGCAGAACTGTCCAGTCCTCCGCACATGCTGCACAAAGTGACAGGGACCCCAATCACCAGTCACTTCCATAGCGTCAACGTACCACTGGGGAGCAAAGAACCTAGAGGGCCAAGGGCAGGCCTTCACAGAAGTACTCAGCAGCAGTAGTTGTCTAATCAGTGTCAAGCTAGGCAAAAGGCTGTGCAAGAATTGAGACCAAGGCAAAAAGCTCTCTTGTGGAGCAACCATGGCCGTTGCGAAGCTATGCGCATCAGTCCATGCACTTGTGGTGCTTTCCGACCAACTATTTCGTTCTGTTGCCTGATGAAGATGTGCACCTTCTTGTCTCTGCATGGATGCCGTTGAAACACACTGAGTCCGAGCAAACTGCCATAGAGGCAAAGGGAGACACCACGATGATCACAACATGTATGGCAAATCGACCAAGGCACTCCCGAGGGCGAATAAAGGAAAGCGATCCCACATCGACATCCCGGGATGGAACGATCTCCACAGTCTGGGCCGGTTTGCAGCCCAACTGTGCACTCAGAAAGTCCGCGGAATAACTGTGACCTGTGTTTGTCGGACCAGCCGGTTGGTTAATCTGGATGGAGTCAACTGAAGCGCACGGAGCCCAAACAGAGTTCCCAGCAAGCCGGATGAATGCGTAAGGATAAGCCACATTAATCCAAGAAGGTATGTGGGCAGAACCGATGCACTCCCCAGATCCAAGCAAGGAAAGTAAGCCCAACTCAAAATGTTGGTGAGGAACGATCTCCGCAGTCTGGACCTGTGGAAAACAAATCTGAGCGTACGGCAAGCCTTTGGGATGACTTTGACCTGCGATGGTCTGACCAGCAAGCTGCAAAACCAGTATGTGAACGTCTCAAGGTTTGGGTCAGATCTCCATCATTTTTCTGTGCCGACTTGCTTACCCTCTACGAATCTTACATAGCTATATGGAACGCAACAAAAAACATCACCATTGTTGGTAAACAATCTTCGACTGGGCCACTTTCCATAGGGTAGATGCTGTGATGTGGAACGCCCAAGTCGTAAGTTGGTTTACAGCGAGCCATGAAAAAATGTATGCAGTTTATTGCATTGATTCCATGAAATCTCCGCAAATATATCTTATATTTAGTCATATTAAACCATATCCAAAGATATACTCACCTTAAATCCAACAGCTATTGTATCAATATCCTGACCATGTACTCTGATCAAAAGAAGTTCAAAGTAGTGACGCTTTGACTGACTGCTGCAAAATTAAAAAATGATTGGTGTGCGGCTGGTCGTTTCCAGCTAGTACTTTCCCTGGCAACCTGGTGTTCACATCCAAACTAACTGGCATAGATAGATGGATGTTCACACCCCTACAGGATGGGGGCCCCAAGATAGCTAAGTTGCCTTATAAGTGTGGCTTAACTAACTATGCTTTATGTTAGATATACCTATAGTTAATGGGGGTTAATTCATGGTTTATAAACCAACGTTCACATCACTGGGGGGCCCATCCTGTACAGATAGCATCATGGATTTGAACCCATACCTAGAAACATCACTTTGAGTCCCTATGCTTGGAGATGTTGCATCTTTGCCAGCCAGGTTTATCTTGTTGTTTTTTTCACACCAAAATGGAGTAATTTCTGGGTAAATCGCCCACTTATATGGACAAACCCATAAAAACCTGCTGAGTGTATGAAAAATGGCATCGCATCTATTCTGGTTGAGTTTGTCCAAACATGGGGGATAGCCACACTAAATACATCACATTTAATGGGCTACATAAATAATATATATATATACATGTATATATATATATATGTGTATATATATATATTATATATACCAACATCAGACAAGTATATCATATTCTACAATGATGCATTTGCCCCAACAAATGCTACGATTCTTGGTCACAGTTGGTTAAAAAAGGCCCCAGAACGAGACGCATCCAGAACGAGTAAGGGGATCCCTACCTGGACGCGCATCCCATGGGAATCCAGTTCCTCCATCTCGCCTCAGTTGGGATGAAAGCCCACTATGTCTTAAAGCCTCTGGTTATGTCAACATATGTCAACAGTTTGCACTTGAAAATGGCCCAGTCGAAAGTTCGTGAGTTTTCCCATTAATGGCATGGTGGATCTTTCCATAGCTATGTTAGTTTACCTCTTACCCTCTGGTAATTTAACATAACGAACTGGAAAGATCCACCAAGCTATGAATGGGAAAATCCACTATTTCTATGGCCATTTCTAATAGCAAACTGTTTGTTTACCAGAGGGTAGCTGATAAACAAGGTCGGCTCTTCTTTGATCTTCTTTTCAGGTCTACCTTCAGCGATCTCATCAAAATGCCAAGAAGAAACAGCTCTGTTCCGAATGGACATTTCCAAGTGCTTATAGGAACATGATCGAGACACGTGGAACGTGGATAGTGGGGAGGTTTCAATGCAACGTTTGAAACGACGATAGGATGATCCCGACCAGAAGGGATCAAGATGGGTCCCTTAAAATTGGTGGAGACCCCAGTCAATGATCCTGAAAAAAACTCAGTTTTTTTTGGTACAAGCCATTCTGGTGATTCTGGTGAGCCGGATTTTTGAAAATCACATCACGGAGCCACCAGGTCACCAGGATGTGGAACCGGTATGAGCCCATTGCAGGACACTCCACAACTCCACAACCATCCTCCGCATCAAATCCATGTGAGATGAGTTTTGACCCACATTCGCAGTAGATGTACAGTAACATGATGGGACATTTGAATGGATGTAACTGTTGCACATAAAAATTGCCACATTCATTGCTGGGACATTTCCAAGTTTCTCCACCCACACAGTCCACACAATTTGTCGAACTTGACACTGGATTCCCAACGCTAAGTTTTTTCTTCTGGCAAAAAAAACAGGAGCCACCTAAGAAGGTAGGTTTGTAAAGTTGTACACCTGTTTTTTCTTTGTATGCATCCATATGTAGGAAACCACGGCGGACTGAAACTCGCAAAAGAATAATGGACAAATCTGAATCATATCTAAAAATAATTGGCATCTCCTGCACATTTTCCATCATTTTCCAACCGCTCCAAAAAGACCGCTCCCGCACTCGCAACTTAGTCACTGTAGCATCCGCCAGCCGGCCGCTTCGGGCCCTTTGTTTGGCCGGCGGAGCTCGTTTCAACTCTGAACCGAACGCAGCAGTAGCGGAAATGCAGGAAAACTGATCCCATCTGTTGAGATGCAACATAATCAACATATGTAGATATAATATATATATATATTTCATACCATCAGATAGTACCCATTCCCATCAATGTCTATATTCAAATATATATATATATAATATAATATAATATAATATAATGTAATATAATATAATATATATATTATATTATGTTATATATATTCATATTATATTTTCTTATTATTGTTTTTTGAATGGACAGTGTCAGCATTTTGGTGAGTGGTTCACCCCAGAGAATCCAGAATTTTTGCCCCAAAAAATATGGAAACAAATGACCAATGACCTGCATTTTTGGGGGGTCAGGGAGTCTCATATTCCGACGCATACCCATGTGTCGCTACGTGCGTTATTTTTTTATGTATGTATATATATATACACACATCTAAAAGAAAAAACACAAAAAAAAAACGAAACTGCAGTGATTCTGTATATTATATACTATTTTGATGATGATGCGTTGTTCTCTATTTATGTGGCTACTATCCACTTATATTAGTGTGCTTCAATAGACGAGAAAACGGCTGTGCATGTCCAGAAGTGGCATCTCCGGGCGCCGCTCTTTTTTTCATCCCACTTCGATCACATTGGGACTTTCCGCCATCTTGACCTGTCAGCAGAGATGGATGTTAAATCGGATGTGGTCAGTTAAGCCATGCTGATTCCTGGTTGAAGGGAATATCTTAAACGGAAACGATGGCTTTTACCATCAATTTGGTTGGACTTTCCTGTAATATGTCACTTAAATCAAACCAATGCCAACAACTGCATTCGTGTCACCAATATCTTCCTATGGTCAAACAATGTGAAACATATAATATGTACGTTGATATTCTGCCTGTTGCACGCGTCGACATTTGCAACCCGGGCACACAAACTGCACCCATACTTTCCGGCAATTTACTGCTGAAAACAAAAACACATACTGAAAATGATGCGTGATTCTTTCTTGATAACTTGTATGTTAAAACATGTTTAGAACCAATAAAACGTGTAGAATCGTGTAGACTGTTTGGTGCCATGTCTAAATCCACCGACCCCGCCTCCAGCGCCAGGTCCGAATCCAGTTTCTTGCGACCTGCAGGTGACCATCATGCGTGTCTAAAACCGGCCACGCAGAAAGCGGTTTCGTCAAATGCCAACAGAACTGTTGGAATCAGTTAAGTTCAATATTCTATATGCTAAGAATTGAGAACTATCAAATACTATAATGATTATCACGGTCAGCTTATATCAACTGGATCATCATACATCTCGATTTCAACTTAATGGGAGAATACCCATAACATGTATGATGGTACTGCCATCCCTGCTTAGACCTACGTTAATGGGTAATTTGAAATGGGTATATGCAAATGTTTGGGTGCGTCACATGATTCCATCAACAAACCTGACATGTTGGGTGGCTTTGGGGAGTGTTACTACCGCTTTTAGGTGGATAAATGGATGCCATATTCTGTACAAATGAGTGATTCTTGGAGGAAATGTTACGGTAAACGGTAAACCATATTACCCTCCGGTAAACTAATATGGCTATTGAACATGGCCCATTTAGTTCGTTGATTTACCTACTACAAGCGGTGATTTTCCAGTTTGTTATGTAAACGTTTACCAGAGGGTAGACAATGGTAAATCAGCACCAGGATCGATGATCCGAAGGTCATCGGATGTCACTGATGGAGAAGCAACCAAGAAACGAGGACACAATCAACGTATCCATGATTCGAATCATATGATGAACACATCAATATAATATCTGTATACGGTCAACATTAGGTCAATGGAAGGTAAAATTTAGTATTACAAACACCTTATCATAATTATGGTCTATATTATACAATTTTACCTTCCATTGATCTATCATATAAAGACCAATCACAAAAAAAAACATAGGAGCAGTGATGACATGATCCACTTGAAGGCCAGCACTAAATCTTGGCAATGCCAGGATGTCCACAAGGATTAATCCCCATGAAGAGAAGTGGCCCATTTTCGGACCGTCGGAAGGTATAGTAAGTGCACCCAGAAACATATCCTTGGTGAATTCGGTTCTGGGCCAGTCAGGTGACTAAAATTGAAATCACTTACCCACCATGATTTAACAAAAACAAAATTCAAATCATCCAAGGAATTACTTAGTTACTTCTTATGTGTTTGATGGTGTTTTCTTTTCTTTGTGATTTTTTTGTCTGTATGCTCGAGCCACCCAAAACGTATCACATGAGAACCATTGGGATAGTCATCCCATTGACTTTTGGCTTCAAAACCATCAGCGACTTAGATCCAAATTCCAAATTCATTTGACAACATTGTTTCACGAAGAAAACGGGATGTTGTCAAATGGGTTTTTACCCCTAATCTTAGTACTTTTACCATTGGATTGGTATATATATATATATATTATATACGTATATCAATGGTAGACTAAATAGATCGACTTTGGATCCAACATGCGAACGCCCCATGGAAAACAACCAATTTGAACCACCTGATTCCTCCCACCGTCACTGTCACCCCCATACTTGCCTGATCTTGGCTCTGAAATCTAGCACAACTCGATTTTGGGTTTGCATCCCCATATTTCTTAGTGAATACCCCCTATTTTGTCCTCATTGCACATTTTCCGTTGAACATCTCCATTCTTTCTCGGTGAAATCCTAGTTAAATCACCATCAAATTATGTCAAATCTCATGCAAAATCACACTAAACTAAACTTACAACTTGTCAATCATGTTCAATCCCAAGTCGTGCTTGAAAATCTACAAATTGCATTAAATTGCATCGTTTTGCCGTTGGACCATGGTTTTCATCGTATTTTTCACGGCCTCGCAGGTGTTGGAACGCCACAACGGCCACAGCGGCGTCGGCGTCGCAGTAGGTCACCGTCACGGGGGCCTGGCCTAGGTCCTGGGGAACGGCGTCACGTAAGGGAGTATATGTTATCATGGTTAATGGTTATACTCCAAAAAGTGATGAATATGTATATATATATATATATATGATGATGATGATGATGATGATGATGATGATGATGATGATGCAATTATATGATATAGTACTTGGTGGTTCATCCCACTTAGTAAGTGGGTTATAACCCCAGTTATAAATGGGATAAGTAAAGTTAATCCACTTATAACTGGGGTTATAACCCACTTACTAAGTGGGATGATCCACCAAGTAGGAATATTGCATTCTGTAAATCACTATATGTATGGCAACAAACATGTATATAGTTGGGACACATGTATAGTTTATATATATATAGTGATACATACATATATATATATATATACATAGATAATATATCAACCATGATAACTATACAACATTATGTACAGTTGGAACTATTCCGCAATATTCCCATTATGGCTAGTAGGATTTCTACATATGCTAAACGATAATGGGAATGTGCATGTATGTGTATATATATATATATATATACAATTGTGTATATATATACACAATTATATACATTTATATACATATGGGATTATGAGTATGGCACAGTATGGTTGGTAGGATTCCTAATCAGCCCTAAACACTGAATATTTAGGTTTTAAAGAACATCCAGGTGTACAGAACCCTAATAGCATTATCAAAACAGCTGTGTATATACAGTGTATATATTATAAATACATATATATATACTATCTGGTTATTTAATATAGCCATGGAAAATCACCATTTTTAATAGGTAAACCATCTATTTCTATGAACCATCTATACCATGGCAAAGTGTTAGTCATAACCAGAGGGTATATATGCTACCAGCACTTCAGTCATACGCTGCAGTGACAACGTCTTTTCGGGACTCCGTGAGTTGTCGTGATGGGAGGCATGAATTTTCAACCCGCCATCGGCTCAGTTCCGAAGCTTCTGCAGAGGTGCGCTGGCGCAGAAGAAATGCAGAGGTGGCGAGTGTTTTTGGCAACCCCCAAGTTAAGATAGAAAAGTAAGAGCCTACTGAAAACTAAAAAAAGTGATAAAACACTTTTGTAGGCTACTATGGTGAATGTTGATGTTCCTGGTAAGTAGACTTTTTTTCAGCGATGGACCTTGAAACCACTTGATCGTCTGATGATCTTTGTGCAGACCCCAGAAGCGAGAAAATGTGACGAAGCGAAAACGTAGAACACTCCAAACTTGTCAAGTCTGGATGAATCTATAATAATCATTAATTACTGTAATAATCTATATTTATATTAATATAGAATAATAATAATAATATATATATATACATATCCACCGCGTTGTTTCAGGTTTGCCCTTTTGGTGATCTCCTGTCAGCAATATTCATCACTGGCACTGGCACTCGCTCGGCACAAGCTCGGCCTGGACATCCCGTCGAAACATTCAACGATTGCACGACCTTCTCGGATGAGTTCTGCCGGAAACGCATCTGGACGCAAAATGTGACGCATCTTAGAAGCCTCACTAGCCTCTGGTTATGTCAAAATAGCTATTGAACATGGCCATAGAACTGGTGAGTTTTCCCATTAATAGCATGGTGATTTTCCATAGTTATGTAAACGTTTACCAGAGGGTAGCCATGAAATTACTCAATGGTCCAATGGTCCAGTGGTCCAATATGATATGGTCCATGTGTGACAAAATGGCCAGAAGGGGGCCCAGTCATCTACGTAATGCATACTCGATGCATGGAATACTCAAAGAAACTGGAAGGTTTCAAGGGGGGCGGACAACCAAAACAAGGCTGATGTCCAGGACATGAATCGAGGGAGTTTAGCCCCAAGTGGACTCACCATCGAAGCAAGAGCATTTCACGTCAGCTTTTCAGGGAAGCAGTGCAAAAAGAAAGTATGGACACGTACTGACGTGTATAGATTGTATGGACATTGAGCCTGATTTCAACCCATCCCCAAATTGGGATTCTTCTGAAACCAACAGTGAATCCTTTGTGGATTTCATCTCTCTACGGGGGATGATTTCATGGATGTTCCATGGCAACAAATAGAACGGGTACCCTCTGGTAATTTGTTACATAGCGAACTGGAAAATGGCCATTTAGTTCGTTGATTTACCCAATGAAAATGGTGATTTTCCATAGTTATGTTAGTTTACCAGAGGGTAGTTGAAAACCAAAAAAAACGAACCAAAAAATCCGAGAACGTCGTGGGAGGGCCAGTGTTTGGCGCCCACCCTTCATCGAACCGGCCGGTCGGCCGACAACATTTTCTGCAGCGGCTTCGCACGTGTTCTGCAAATTACCTTACATCAACCTCCCAAATAGGTGAAAATTATCTGGAGTTATATCAACCACATATCCCCTACGTAAACCCCCCGGTGCTGAAAATCTGGAGACCAGAAGGGCTCAAATATTGATACCCTCCGGTAAACGTTTACACAACTATGGAAAATCACCATTTTTAACGGGTAAATCAACGAAGTTTCTATGGCCATTTTCCAGTTCGCTATTTTGACATAACCAGAGGGTAAGTCTGGGGTCATCATTCCAAACATTTTGAGAGGAGTGGTTATGTTCCGTCTCTCGATGTCCATCATCTCAGTCATCTTAAGAAATCACGTCTAACGCCGACTGTCGGGTCTGTCATGTGGTATCCACATGTTATCCCAAAGTCATTGAACATAGGTCATTTCAACACATATGTCTATAACAGTCTATAAGACATATTTATGTATATATATATACTGTATACGTACAGTGTCTATACTCTGTATATAGAATGTACATAAATGTACGATGATTAAGGTTCCCCAACAGTTGCTCTGAAACAATGTTCTCTTATCTATTATGCAGCATGCAGCATGCAGTATGCGTCATGCTGGAAATGTGTGGTTTTGGTTTCTGTGATAGTTTTCAAGGTGTCATGTGCCAAGTAACTTCGTGGTAAAAGCCGTATTAAGATCTTTGATCCTAGTACCATCCCCACACTAATCCTAGTAACCATTGATCATTGACTTTGGACCTGGGCTGACAATAAGTACGTACTGGTTGGTGGTTGACCTACCCCTCTGAAAAATATGAGTTCGTCAGTTGGGATAATTATTCTCAACTGAATGGAACAATAAGAAACGTTCCAAACCACCAACCAAATATATTGTTATTCCAATTATTAACCATAGATTAACCATAGATTAACCATAGATTAACCATAGATTAACCAACCAGATAAGTAATTGACTATAGTGTCAACAGTGTCAACGTCACCGCGGCATGCCGGCGCCCCTCATTAAATTGGCACCCACCCGAGAGAGGTCGCCGTGTCTTAGCACCTTGCTGCCTGGCGGCAACGCCAACCAGCGGTGACTGGTTGGCAAGCTGCCCCAATGGAATGTCATGGAGATAGCCTGAAACAACATGTTTATGGACATAGGCCCCCGGGGCCCCAGGTCGATAGCTAAGTTGATTTATAACGACAATCATATAGTAATTTATGGTACTTATATGTACTTACAACTATAGTTACTGGGGTTTCTGCACTTACAACTATAATAAATAACGATAGTCGGGTGATTTGGAAGCCCGTCTTCCGGGGATGTCCTACATAACTGGCACACTCCTCTGGCAGGAAATCTTGGAACGAATGGAAAACTATCGAACAAATAATATTGGATAAACATGAGGGATCAACGGTCATGAAAATCATAATTGAAATAAACCTGATAAACCTGATTGAAATGGCCAATCAGGTTTTGGAAAGGCAATTCTGATGATTTATCAGTCTTTTCTCTTTCAAACAATTGCCAATTAGGAGGGTCAAACGGATGCACCCTGGTCAATCATGTTCCCTCAGACAGTGAGATTGGAATAAAATATGAGGGATCAATCTCACCCAAATCTATCGCCTTTGTTTTGTCTTCCGGGTCCCTCCCAGGTACCCATTTTGCATCGTCACGTTGCCAATTTTTTCAAATGATGCCTGGAGAAAGTTGATTTTCTTGCTGGGTATGAAAAATTCCACCCCTGAGTGTTGCCAAACAATGAAAGATATTTACCCTCTGGTAATTTAACATAGCTATTGAAAATGGCCCATCTATAGTGGATTTACCCATTGAAAATGGAGATTTTCTATAGTTATGTTAGTTTACCAGGGGGTAGCACCCTTGTAGACATGTTTTTTTGTTATTCTTCTTTGGAGGGACTGCTCCGACTGCTCCCCTCTGGAAATCCAACATGACATAGTTATGGAAAACCTAAAACACCAGCATTTTGTTTTCGGCACATAACATCTACGTCAACGGAACCCTTTTTTTTCCCTAGCTATGTTTAATGATTACCAGAGGCTAACATAGTTTTACACTGATGTTGGACTAGCAACGGGTTGGTGAAACATTTCACCCTGATGCCATCCCCCGAGATCCATCGATTCAATCCAACGTGACTGATGCGGAAACCAGACCACTCTTCAGAGCTCAAATCCCCTTTTTTTTGCTCTGAAATTCTCCCCGTTGTTTGTTGGAAATATCCCCATCCAAAAAGAATGACAGGTTCATAGGCACTAATATCATTCTATAGTAGAAATCTTTTGGTACTGGATTAGAATGCAAGGTGGCCCCCCCCTTGCACCATAAACCCGAATGTGAAATATGTTCGTGAAGTGTTCACCAACTCAGCTATTGTAAACACGGGACCCGCATTGTACTTCGGGATGCAGTTGAGGTTACAAATGGGTATAACGGTATAACCATCGTTAAATATAACCACCAAAAAAAATAGGATATAACTTAGGGCCCGGTATGGCCTCTTTATCAGCTAGTTTCTGACGTATACACTTTGGAATTTCAGAACCTAGAAGTATATCAGCTGAAACTATATAGAAACTATATTGAAATTTCAGAAACTATATTGTGAAAAATCTTGCCAATGTTGTCTGGATACTCACATGTCACTTGTCACACAGTGTATAAAACAATAT
>Ga0126342_10018033_pt1 | contig 12137 bp, 7 predicted proteins | sample Cyp1metagenome_FD_92528 | JGI IMG/M metagenome (GOLD analysis project Ga0126342, IMG submission 92528) | Coral microbial communities from Lord Howe Island, Old Settlement Bay, Australia - Cyphastrea 1 metagenome | ecosystem: Host-associated > Invertebrates > Cnidaria > Coral ... | reverse complement strand
TAGCATGACCATCATGAGTGCGAAGTTCAAGAGAACATACAGTAGCGTAGCATGACGCATGAGTGCAAAGTTCAAGAGAACATACAGTACCGTAGCATGACGCGTAAGCGCAGAGTTCAAGAGAACATACAGTAGCGTAGCATGACGAATGAGTGCAAAGTTCAAGAGAACATACAGTAGCGTAGCATGACGCATGAATGCAAAGTTCAAGAGAACATCCAATACCGTAGCATGACCCATGAATGCAAAGTTCAAGAGAACATACAGTACCGCAGCATGACCATCATGAGTGCGAAGTTCAAGAGAACATACAGTAGCGTAGCATGACGCATGAGTGCAAAGTTCAAGAGAACATACAGTACCGTAGCATGACGCGTAAATGCAAAGTTCAAGAGAACACACAGTATAGCGTAGCTTGACGCATGAGTGCAAAGTTCATGAGAACATACAGTAGCGTAGCATGACGCATGGGCGCAAAGTTCAAGAGAACATACAGTAGCGTAGCATGACGAATGAGCGCAAAGTTCAAGAGAACATACAGTAGCGTAGCATGATGCACGAGTGCAAAGTTCAAGAGAACATACAATAGCGTAGCATGACGAATGAGTGCAAAGTTCAAGAGAACATACAGTACCGTAGCATGACGCGTAAGCGCAGAGTTCAAGAGAACATACAGTAGCGTAGCATGATGCATGAGCGCAAAGTTCAAGAGAACATAGATTAGCGTAGCATGACCTATGAAAGAGAGAGCCATGGACGTTATTATGCCACGCCACCCCACCCAACCCATGAATACATGCACCTGCCGGCAGCCACAGCATAGCATGTACTTCATCTTCAAGTTCACATGAACGTTAATACATGCCCCACCCCACCCCACCCCACCCCCCCAACGTCAACAAAACACCACGGCCGTCTAAAGGCCGTGGTCCAACTATAGCGATTATCATCATAAGTCCTACTTAATATAGTTGTGCCCCAACTTACCCTCCGGGAATCAAACATGGCAACCGAAAATCCAATATAAAAGAATGATGGGACAACCAAGTATAAAAGAATGATGGGACAACCAAGTATGGATGATTTTCCATTGCCACGTTTGATTACCGGAGGATAGCTCTCATAAACCAGCTATAAATTCTATGAGTCCCAGCTATAAATCCATTATAAATCCAGCTATAACATGCTATAGCACCATCTTTGATGCTTAATTAAAGTACCATAACACAAAAATAGGTAAAACACCCACCACATTGGGCCCTGGGCTCAGAGTAACCCTTCACATTCAGCAGCAGCTTGTTATGGTGACCTGCCAGCTGGCCAAATCGAAACAATGCAATGTCCTACCACAGCTGCACGTGTGTATCTATGTATCTATAATTATATGTATAAGTATAAGTATAAATGCATGATGTGCATATCATATCTATCAATCTATATCTATATATATACATAGACACACGCGCAACTCCTGGGTGTTTTCCCAGCGTTGCAGTGTACAAAGAGGGTTCTCATTCCCAATCAAATGTTGTTGCAACGTTACATTCAATTGGGAAGATCAACAAAGGTATTAGGAAATATTAGAATCCCACCCCCGTTAAACATGATGGTGATGATGATGATGATGATGATGATGCGTTGCCCGTCGTCGTTGCGGTTCGGGGCAAAGCCGAGGTGACTCTACTTCTGCCCCCTTTAAAACTTTGAACCCATTAAAACAATACCATATATACCCATATATAAACTGTAAATATGCCATGTGTGTGTTCTCCATCAGCCTTTTGCTTAGACTGACATGCCTTTGTCACAATCAGCTCGCATCTCATCGCGACTTGACTCCGACTTGGACCAAGGCACGGAGCAGCAAAGTGGCACCCAAGACCTTCGCCTGGTGGGCTTTGCATAAACGGGAAACTGGAAACTGTGGAAAAAAGGCCAAATCAAATATGGTGGGTTCAATGAATTGAAAGCTGAAGATTTAAAAAAACTGAAGGTCGATGGATTTAAGCTACCGCAAGTGGAAGATTGGCAAAGAAAATTAGGGATTAAGAAATGTGCATATTGTGTGGTAAGTCTCAGAAAAAAAAAAGGCACCAAAGCATCCACCCAGTGAAGAGCTACTGAGCATTCCAATAACAATCAATTCCCCCAGTCAATCCCATGTTGATGATGATTCTGTTGCATCTGGCGTCAAGTTCTCTCATGCTCTACCTATTGATGCATCTATCTATCTATGTCTCTTTCTATCGTCCTATCTGTCTGTCTATTGTCCGGTTTCTTGTTCAGTCAATCGATCGATAGATCAATCGATAAATCGATCAATCAATATAGTTTTATCTTATGTGTTTTTTCCTCTTGCTCTCGCTCTCGCTCTCTCGCTCTCTCTCTCTCTCTCTCTCTCTGCCCAAGTCATATTTATATTTATTTATCTAGATAAACCCTCCAAGCACCCGTAAAAATTGTCTTTTATACCGGAATTTCGTACTTTCAACAATTTTGTTGGGGTATTTGGGGAGGGTCTTGGCCAAGGCCTCATTTTGCTCACCTTCCACCAGCTTCAGGGCCTCCAGCCACGAAAATTTGTGGGAAATGACTAGGTTTAATGTGAACGTTGAATTGATTTACTGTGTATTAATTATAAAATATTTAGGTACTTTAAGATGGGATGGACAAGCGTTAGTCACTTGTCAAGATGTATTTTGGACATCTAATCCAATTTCTGACAATTCACAAGCCTCCTTTCCATGCTTTGGATGGGGCGACGGTGCCTATGCTGAATTGGTCTTCTTCAACTTAAAAACGTTGCTGGAAATATGCAGGTGCACAACGTGTATCTCTTGATAGGTGTTTTCGCGTATTGGGGGGGTGCATATCGGCAAGTATTTCATGTGCGGAAGCGTATCGGGTGGAATGAACCTGCGGACTGAAGGACTCGGATGGACAGTCCGACATGCATATATGAACAAGTGCAGCAACTTCATGCAGTACTAGCTACTAGCAGTACTAGCACTATTCATCACAATAGCCGTTGATATCCACTCTTGGAACTTGATATGACAAAACCTGGATCTACGAGGTCATGGAGCCAGGTTTCAGGCGGCATCCACCGACACGGGAGAACATCCATCCGCCTGGGCTACGGGGAACGGAGTTTCGGGAGATGTTCCAAATGATTTCTCCAAACAGGGCGGAAGTATGTCTATGAATATGAAATAATATGAAAATGTAAGTTCTGAAGAATCCCAAAAGTTTTTGGTTTTCATTATGCAAGTAGGTCAAGACCCTGATGCACCAACGAACATCGAAAACTATAGTTGGTGCCCACTGGTTTTGACCCATTGCACTAGAATAGGAGCTGGTGAAAACAGATTGAGCAAAGCAGCACCCTTCAAAGATAGAAGAGTAAATTCCCATACTAAAACAACATTCCATAAATGTGTTTATCTTTCATGGGTTGCGACTGGTGTGAAGATCCAGGAAGATCCTGGAAGTTCCCCCAAGCTCAAGAACGATGGGATGCCTCCAGTGCTTCCAGGTCCAAAATGTCGCACCGAATCATCACCCAACAGTTTTTTTTCTTCGCCCTTTTTCGATTCTCTAGGCGGTTCACTGCCGCCAAGCTGGCTCCGCATCACACAATGGGGACCAGATGGGATCAGGTGATGATGCCGGATCCAGTGCTTCAGGGACATTTGAAGATCTACAGGCTCTTGGTTGTAACTAGGGGATTCCCAAGGCCTGAATTTGGGATGATTGGATTGGTGCAACATGTGTTCACCCTAAACGTAGGTGAGGTGAAAACCGAAACCTTGCGAACCAGCCATGGGTTCCCCTCGTACGACCGTTCAGTTGATGATCTTTGTACACATCAACATCAACGGTGTCGTCACTGTGCCTCACATACATCGCCAAAAGCTGGTACAAAGCACAGTGTGCCAGGGACTTTTTTCCTGGCATCATGGACCCCTTGGGAAGTATTACCCCTCCAACTCACCCCTGCGAAAACAGTTGGAAGTTGGATGGTTTATCCTCCAGTGTGGCTTTTATATATGAGTCACCCATCTAAAATTGTGAATTTTCCACATCAAATATGTGAAAAAAACATCAGAGGGTATCCTACAACACTCGTCTGGTTGAATGATCATGTTTCCACAACCTGACACAAGGTGATTTTGGGTAACTTTCCCTTACTAAGAATCAGCGGTGGAGATCCTTGTGAGATCGTTTTAATTCACCAAACGCCTCTGTGCGATACCACATCTTGTTTCTTGAACCATGGGAACCCCGCTAGGTTGATGGTTATATTATATATATATATAATCCCAATCCCCATCATTCCTGCGTATCAACCTCATTTGGCTCCTCAAAAGCCATCTAAACCATGAATGTCATAGTCAGGCAACTCCACATGTTTCCCATGTTTCCCAGTAGCCCAGCAGTCCTGTCTTCTTCCCTTGAGCTGGCTGAAATCCAACTTGGGCACCACAGAGGGCCGTTTCCCGGAGCTTTCCAAGGGGCCCACCGAATCTCGATGCCTGAGGAATGCAAAATGAAACGTGTCAATCCTATCCTCTAAAACATCATCTATGGAAACGTTATTGAATAATCTTGGAAGATATGGAAAATAAATCCGAAACTTTTCCATTTCAATGGTCTTCAAAAGAAGTTGGGGGTTGGAATCGCTGAAGATGGTGCATATGGCCTCAAAAGCTGGTGCTGATGTGGCCATTGATGTAACATTCCATAATAGATGTATAAATGGAATAACCTGGTATTCACCATGGCAATCCCAAATGAGGATTACTAATATCGAAACTAATATCTAATTATCATTCTTGAGTTGTACAGTACCCCCGGTGGCCCGGTGTCCCTTCTTTGATGCTAACCTACACCTGGACTCCGAATCACCGTCATTTTGGAGTTTTGACCTCCCACTTGTATGGGTCAAACCTCCAAGATCTGGGTAAATGTGGTTTCCAAGCATCTGGATTGGATACTCGGATACTCGAAACCGGCAACCAGTTCAAGCCCATGTCAATTCAAGGCATTCTCAAGGGCTCCAAAAAAATCCTAAAGTAGAATAGGACAATCATTCCTACAAACTTCCCATACCTCTTCCATAAACGAACAGTTCAGAACAGCGTGATTAGATGATTAAGCTCATTCTTGGACGTGGTAGTGCTAGCTGAGTAATCCACATTCTCTCATGGTTCTCATGGTTCAAAAATAAAAGTCGACCGCAATATACCCTCCACCTTACTGACTTACACGTGAATGCTACATTTTCCTAGTAGACTCACATAGACTCACCATGTTTTGATTATTTTGACACTAAAAATGCTACATGTTCTTCATAAAATCTCTTTTTTCCTCAAGTTTTGTCACTAAAATGCTATATGTTCTGAGTAAAATGCCACATGTTTTTTCAGCATCCAAAGCTTGGCGCCTCTGCTCTTCCCCCTCGAGCCCCTCACTCGGCTCAGGTGGGGCCTTTGGGGGTAAAACCTGGCGTCCCAGGAATGGGCAGTGGATATGTTGCCCTCTGAGTATCTAACGTAGCTATTGAACATCAGCATTTTTGATAGAATCATGATAAATCATCATTTCTATCATAAATGGGCTATTATGCTATTTTCCATATATCTATATTGTTATTTACGAAAAGGGTAATGTGATTAACATGTGAAAAAGATGCGAATCAAAGTAGGACCTTCAACTTGATGGATTCGGATGCATTCGGCACGGGCTTTGGGTGATATCCCCAGGGAACACTTTTTTGTCTTCAGTTGGGATCGCTAACCCAAATCTACAGTAAAATACAATCCAAAAAGAACATGAAGTTTCCGAAACCATTAAAGCCTCAAAATATATTAAAACATATTGGCACTCTAATATAGAGGCATGTTCAAAATCCAAAAACGAAATTGGACTTCAGAGTGCGAATTCCCAAATATTCACCAAACAATACCGTCCAGCAAATTTTCATACATATATGCAATTGTCGATGATTTTTCTTGGGAAACCATGCTTGTTTGTCATCTCTGTATTAATCTACTGAAAAGTATTTGATAAAATTTGGTTGGGTAATAGGTCCTGGAGGAACCATGAATGAGCAGTTTAGTGCGAGGCTAGTCATCATCATCTCAAGTTGGAAATTGCACACTTACGATTTTGTTTCATTCAAGAACATCTACAGATGAAGCTCCTGGATACCACACCACAATCGACATAGACACTGAGAATAGACAACATTTTGGGGTGGAAAGAATCGTCTGCCAACCAACGTGGCAGGGCCGTCATGTTATGTCAATGTTGGGGGATGGTGTCAATCCTCGACTGTTGATAATTGAAGGGTTGCCGTTTTAGCAAAACACATCACTGGGGCAAATGCCACGGTAATTAATCAACTAGGGTTTACAATATTCCGGGCTTGACATTATCCCGATAACCCCTACCGAACTAGAGTACAATGTTTATGAAAATACATATATATAATAAACATTACTGTTCTTGGCTACTAATAATTTATGCGTTATTGAGTCCTGATATCTCATCAGGAATTACATGATTCCCATTCGAACATACTATTATGATAATATGATTAATCATTTATCTAGCGTATAACCCACAAATTCCAAGGCTATATGAGTGTATGATATGTAATTAAGTTCAAACATGATTACTTACTTAGTATCAGGTGGTGCCCCGAGCTATGTTTGCTGATTAACGATTTATAATCCCAATTAACTATAACCATATATATATACATATATATATATATATATATATCCATCATCAACTAAAGTAAACCTGAAGTTAAAGTCAACTTAGCTAACTAATCCATCATCATTTATCAGGGTTAATCTATATAAAACATCATTTTCCTTGGTTACCATCTGGTAAACTAACATAGCTATGGAAACTTCATCGCTAAATCAATGATAAATTATGTTGAATGGGTCATGTTCAATAGCAAACTGTACCAAATTACCAGAGGCTAAATCATTTATAGTTGATTTTGCCATTAAAAATGGTGATGTTCATTGATTTTCCATATTTGTTGTTCAATTACCATACATTTACCATGGTTTTTAGCCATGAAATCCGCATTTTCCCAGGGCTTTAGGCCTGGGACATCCCCACCTGTTGCGCATGCAGCACTGCCAGGCCGTCGGCGCCGGACGCCACGGAGACCCAGCCCGGGCGCACGAAGTGAAGCCGTTGGCCCTGGCAGAAAAACCAGAGAGTTGGTGATTTCACCAACAAAAATGGTGATTTAACCAACAAAAATGGTGATTTAACCAACAACCATGAGGAATTTCGAGGGATTGAAGCCACAAAATGGTGATTTCAATGGTGATTTGACCAAACATGGTGATTGAATGGGATTTTTGAAGGGATTTTAGGGGATTGAATGATGGTTTAATGGTGGTTTTATGGGAGTCAATGTCTTAATGGGGATTTAATGGGAATGGCTATATAACTAACCAAGTGGCAATCATGCATGGCTGGCTGGGAAATCCCCTGTAAGTGGATGTTCTAATGGTCTATGAATAATATGAATAGGACATTTTCCGTTAATCATACACGTTTGACTGCTGGAAGGTAAAATTGGGATCTTACTGACAACTGTTCTTAACTAGTTATTAAATGCGAAGATCTTCCAGGTAATGGGTATGATAATGACAACAACTCCCGCAAATTGGGATACAACCCCATAACTATGGCCCCTGTGCTCAATAGCCGTGGTGGGCCCTCCACAATGACATAAATGGGCCGTTTCCCCATAGCTGTGTTGAGTTACCAGAGGGTAGATGTCCCCCATGACTCGTGGGCCCGTAGCAACATATGGATTATCTAAGGAAATTCTGTCATGGACCTCCAGTTTTTAATTGTCTCCAACATCATGAGTTCATCTCAGCCCCTGTAGTGCTAAAGCTTGGTTGATTGGGGAAAACACCCAAAAACATGATACAGAGTAAACCTTCCGGGATAACCATGGCACCTCTTGGGTCACGATTTCACATGAAATCTCAAGTTACAGTATATTTATGCATACTCTATATTTAAAAACAAATGATCTACACTTTTTTCTTACAAGTCAAACCAACTCCAATGAAATCCACCGTGTCACTATGAATCACATAAACCTTGAAAAAAATACCCCTATTCTACCGGTTGGTTGGTTGGTATCCCTATTCTCATATATTTTGAGCACTATTGTTAGCTATATATATAAAATTATGTATGTATGTTTATATGTACATATATATATAAATTTGTATATATAATTATATAATATACATATGCATATACATATCCCATGAGTTCTATCCTAATTATTCCCTACTCTCTCTGGTAAATGTTCAATCGCTGAGCGGTCAACGCGCCGTCCTTCAAGACCTCCGAGGGGCGCTGGTCTTCTCCCACCATGCGCCAACAGGTGCGGCCAAACAGTCGGGGCCCTGGCAGTATAATGTGTATGCATGATCAGGGATGTGCGTGTATATATATATATATATATACATATACATATATATATACATATAAATACATATAAACACACACACACACATATATAATCATATATACATATGTATATATATATATGTATTCAATTCTATATGCATGTATATACATGTGTGTGTGATTGTATACATATAGTTTGCGCTTAGGAATTAGTAACGTTTTCGAAAAACAAAAACACGCGAAATCGGCCTGGGACTTTCATTGTGGACTTTATTGTCTGTGCATCGGCGCCTCTAGACACCTCGCCGATGACGATGTAGCCACGCTTGATCTCTAAAAGCATGAATTCAACCTGACATTGGTCAATCGACTCGTGGTATCCACGCTTGATCTCTGAAAAAAAGGATTAATGGAGTGGGTGTACCCCAAGCACACTCAGATCGTGTAGGTCCTCGGGGCATTGAAGTTAACCGCAAAAAAACATGGCATGTTACACTGGAAGAACCTCGTCTTCATGTCAGGAAACAATAAATATTGTGTCAGCATTTGCCGACGTCAAAGACCTCATCCTCCTGATCCCCATTCTCATCCTCATTCTCATCATCCAACATGTCAAAGAATTTTACCCCTAAACCAGCCACAAATCAACAAACATGGAAGAGTTCAATTATATCGCAATAGTACACTTGGCTGAATAATTAGTTTCCAGTAGAGTACCACCAAAACAAGAGATCAATTTTTGCATGTCTATCGTTTTGGGGGTGCTACAAATAGAACCGGAATGAATTTTCATGAACTATCTACCCTCTCCAAAAAGGCCCTCTGCCTCTTCAAAGATGTGGTGCCATGACAGTTGTCCAGTGATAAAGCCGCTGCTGTTGTCCGACACCAACACGCTGCAATTGCTTTCCATGGCGGCGTAGCCACGCGTCCCAAACGTTCAAGGCGGAAGGGGTGAAACATGCGGTGGTTGCTTCAAGATGTTTTCTGATACACGTTGTAGTTTGTAATGTGTATGCATATGTGTATATATATAAATATAATTATATAATATATATATATATATATTTGATATGTATATATTTGATATGTATATTGTATGTGCAATATGTCATATCAATATGTGAACTATGTAATATGTATATGGATATACGATATGTATAAGTATATGTATATGTGTATGCACATGTTGATTCATACATTCGTCCGTATTTTGCATACATGAATGATACAATCTGATATGCACTATGATAACACCATACCAATAAACAAATCATCATATCAGCAAACTTGCAGCTATCAGGTATAATATATATATATATACATATAATATGTGTATATATAATTATATATATATATATATATCATCCGATATAAATATGGACAAAACACACATCTGACCAAAAAACATGATCTCTTGCGTCAAGGTGGTGGGTATCCTCAACTTGACCTCATCTGACATCGCTGTGGAACACACCGTTTGAACAATCAGCATGTCATGAGACCCCCAACGCAACCCTCAAATGCTGTGTTTGTGATGGGGCAATGGAAACAATGGCCATTTATGGCCGTTTCATGGTGAAGATATATGGGAACATGGGGTTCTAAATCATCCACATCGAGGGGTCAACTTCAAGCCCAATTCCTACAACATACTTGTCTGATGAAACAATTGTGAAATGATTGAACTGGGAGAATGCCCCTCGAAAGCGGCAGTCCTTGCCTCCCAGAGCCCTCCAGCTCTACATTTTTCTCCACATCTTCACTGGTTTTTGTTGTGGCGATGCGAACTTGCCGGGCGTTGAAGTTTGCGTCGTTTTTTTTTTTGTTCACTGCCGTGTACGTGACATCTGCCTGCACTTGGCCAAATTTGCTAAACTTACTTGAAATTACATAATCATCATAATCTATAATCTGGGCTCGTGTTGCGCGGATGATTTCGGGTCTAAAAGTCCAGCCGCAACTCTTGGCCCAGCATCGGGCAGGAGCAACCTATTCCCTTTGAACATTCTCATTCGGGGGGTGCATTATCCCATATTAAAGAAATAGCATCCCCCCCAAAGTAAAATCCCACTAAAATAATTAGTGAAGAAATCACTTTTTGCAATCTTTTTTCGGCTTACTATACGTCATTTTCAGACACATTCATAATTCATAATTCAATGGACAGCCTCACATCTTCCGATGATCAGCCGATTCCGCCAGCAAAACCGCAGCCACAAGTGCCCACAGGAAAACGTGTGCCCAATGGACTGTTCTGGAAACTCAAACTGAAGAAACACCGAACTATGACGGCTCCGCTTTCAGTCTCATGCTGTGTACTCCATCTTGTCTCTACGCACAGCAAACTTGAGTTTGTTCAAATTTATTATTTCTGCTTGTTCCAGTTGGCGTCTGTGCCGAACAGCCGTTGCACGCTGCACATAACATAGAATGAATTCGTCAACGGCGGACACAATGACTATCAGAAACTCCTAGGGAGACTCCTACGCATGGTCTGTACAAAAGTCTCCCACTACGCTCCAGATTTCACTCCTGGTCGAAGGGAAATCGTACAGAGAATTTGTGGCATCCAAAATCGACCGTTGTTTGATTTCTCCTTGATGTATCTATATATATATGTAATTACATGTAATTACTATTTTTCCCTTCAAACCGATTTCGAGATTCTTTCGGATCGACAGGATCACAGCAACTTCCTTCCCAGGGTGGCGCCAAATTGTTCTCGCTGAGCCTTGTCCTGCTCCTGCTTTTCAAAAGTGGCTTTTCAAGCGCGAGGATTCATGACAAGGAAGTGGAATTTGCCAAGTTTAGGATTGCTTGAAGGTTAAATTCTGATTGTTGTTTCAACATCTCTTCGAACAAATGTCCCACTGCGAAATCATCATCCATCGTCCCAAGCATGAAGAGATTGATTTTGTTTCATAAGAAGAAGTACTCATCAGAAAACAATCTTGGGCGATACAGTACACTTCAGACTTCTTAAATCCTTTAGGATGCCGTGTTTGGCAAATATGTTTTTTTTTTTATCGATTTCAATATGATTCTTTTATGATTTGCAGATATGTTTTTTATGGATGGGAAAATTACTTGTTTTTTTTTATGGTTTTGAATACTTTTTTTTTATGGTTGGGAACATGACTTATGGTCACCGACAGAATTATGGAAAAAAAAAACGTTCAACTTAGACAGGCGGCGCCTGCGTCCGATTTTTCCATAATTGGATTTTTCATGATTTTTCCCCATAAAGGTTCAAAATATCCCGGAAGTGATCCGAACCTTTTTTTTTTCCATAATTCTTGGAGGTGGCCATTATTTCCATAATTGATTTTGCCTGTGAAATCAGGGGGCTAGGGCAGATTGACCGGTTTTTCCATAATTATTTTTTCCATAATTAATGTTTGGGGCTACACCTGTTGGACATGTCATGGATCCACAATTCAAACCCGTTATTTTTTGGGGTTATGGAAATATGTATGCAAATGCAAGTATGTAGTATCAACCCAATTGGTGGCTTGGCAAAGGGAAACATCCAAATATTATGCATATCAATGGCAGGCTTTAGGGGCATATACCAGATCTTTAGACACATATTTTCTATAATTCAATATTCCCCCTTAAAATGCATTCAAATTGCGAACATCACATGATATTATGTATATCAATGG
>Ga0126342_10018032_pt1 | contig 12138 bp, 8 predicted proteins | sample Cyp1metagenome_FD_92528 | JGI IMG/M metagenome (GOLD analysis project Ga0126342, IMG submission 92528) | Coral microbial communities from Lord Howe Island, Old Settlement Bay, Australia - Cyphastrea 1 metagenome | ecosystem: Host-associated > Invertebrates > Cnidaria > Coral ... | reverse complement strand
TACAAAGGGTCTATATCTACATTGGCACAAACACTTTCAATACCGGAGCTGTTCAATACCCAAGGCCGAGTACTGTCCGACCATACGCACAAGTGTTCTGCAGGTCATGCTAGCACCGCCCACGAAAGACATTTTCTTGGGCCTGCGTCAGCAGGTTTGCAGCCTTTTGTCGCAGCTCCAGGGATGGTTCCTGCACACGTGCAATCTGACAGCATGCTGAAAGACACAAAAGGCACCAAGTATCACATTACTTGAAAGTCAGCGCTGCTCTGACCCAACCTTCTTGGACTTTTCTGCCAGAATCCTCTCCAAGTCACCGTTTTCTGCTGCCTGAAAAGGATGACCGGTGCGCAACGCATGAGGCCTCTGCCAAAGCATGTTGTTTTTGTTCCAGGCTGCCTGGGTGAGAAGGGCTGCAGCCCTTTCCCGAAGCTCGAACGGATCCTAGCATCCAGTGATTTGCCATGGTCAATGAACAGGTTTTGTTGGAAAAAACTTCACTGGAATCACAAAGATCGAGGTCTCAAAATTTTCCCATGATCGAATTTTGGGACATTGCTTCAATCGAGGCTAAAGTCGCTACATCGGTGTCCTGCTTGCTCTTCATGTCTTCGAGAATCTTCTCCAACTGCCCAGTGTCTGCAGCCTACATCGTGGCAGCTGTGTAAGTGCGACTTTTAGGGGAAGGGGTGTTCTGAAGCCTTGATTCCTTCATCTGTTAATCGCTTGAAAACGGAGGGAAGGTAGGTGGGGACAAATACAGGAGGGACAGGCAAGAGGAGCGCCGAACCTGCCAGAAGAGAGACGGGTCCCGAAACGATGGCTTCACTGTTACACCACCACACACACACACCTTGAGTCCAATGATGTACCAGCTTTTCCAATGTTCCATTGTCATTGTATGATCCTGAAAATAGATGGGGTGCAAAGGATGCCTGGCAAGGCCTTAGAAAGCCGTCGCCAGGGTCTACATAGTTTACATCCAGGGTCTACATAGTTGTCATAGATAGCAATAAGAACCACAAGCAATGATCATGTTGGTCAGTTTGTTGGCCAACTATATGAAGTAGAGAGGCTAAAGTGCCTCAACCGATTGACGCTCGGTTGAGGCACTTTGCGTGGAGATTAAAAGGTTCATGGGTCAGGGATACGTGTCGGGGTGAAGGGACGCACTGCTATTGTTTCCTTATCTGGCATGAGCAATGTCCATGACCTGTGAAGAACATGGGCTGCGTGTTTGTGACATGAGTAGAGCACTGACTTGCTTCTTACCGAGCAGGGAAAGAATGCCATGGCAACAGTTTCACAGTAAGCACGTGCAAACAGCCAGTGCAATGGACTTTCCGCTGTCATGAGTTTAGAACATGGATTGGAATCGCATGCGCGCAAGGATGATCATGTTAGCTGTTCCCCATCATATTAAATATCCAATATCACCAATCTCCAATGACATGCGCTGATTCCATTTTTGGCTGCGGACCAGGGGGGAATCGAATGGGGGGGGGCCCCCTTAAGTGGAGATTCCTTACTTTCAGCTCTCAATTTCCGGGAAAGGGCCAACCACCTCCCCCAGTACTAAACTAGTACTAAAGTACATAGAACTCAGGTAGCCTAGGCTACCTTTCGTGATTTTGCTTGATATCATTTTACCTGATATGGAACATTCGACATTATCTTGAAACATTACACAAGTGTTGGATAAAGAATATATAGACACCACTATTTTGCTACGTCTCTCCATTCAGGAAGCACCTGTGTATGATAATCAAATACCCTCCGAACAAGAGGGGACCATCGTAGACAGTGACAGTGTCAGACCGAACTGGGAGGTAGTGGCAGCTCTGGCATGGGAACATCAACATTTCCTGTCAATGCCAGGAGAGTACACAATGACTACCCTCCTCATGCAGTTCAGATTCCTTTGGTGCCGCAGATTTGGACATATTACATCATATTACACCTCAGGGGTGCAAAATCGACATAGACCTTTCACTTCTTTCACTTACCCTCTGGTAAACTGTTACATAACTATGGAGAAATCACAATTTTTCATGGGAAAACTCATTATTTCTATGGCCATTTTCAATAGCAAACTGTTGACATAACCAGAGGGTAACATCCATGGTTCTTAGATCATCCACTGATGGTGCAGCAGTGCAGCCTCTGAGAGCAGGTGAGCAACTTTCCCTCTCAGCTCCACGAACATCTCCTGAAAAATCTGTGCAAACGCTGCTGTAGATACTGTATCTAAAGAATGGCCATATTTACTGTATATTTACTGTATGATATATATTTATGCTGGACATGCTGGTACACTTGAGGTCCAATAGATTCTGTGGTGTTAATACCTCTAGAAATAGCCGTCTATCCCCCCTTCAAGGATTGTTTTCTGTTCCTTTCTGCGGTCCCGCATGAAAATTCGTATGATCCGTTGATGCTTTGTGGTTTCCACATGTCCCCAACACATTCGTCAACTTGAATTGGAAGTCCCAAGCCAGTGGAGGCAGGATATAAAAAACGCGGAAGCACCAACTACAGTATTGCTAAATTATGTTGAATCGCCCACCATTGGTTGATATAGCGTATATCAAGTTATATTTACACACATCTATCTATCTATCTATCTGTCTGTCTGTCTGTCTGTCTGTCTATCTCATCTTATCGTATCTGATCTAGTCTATCTAATCTATCTAAGCTATCTAATTTATCTAATCTATCGAATCTATCTATCGATCCATCCATCCATATATACAGACCAAAAACAAAACCTGGATAAACCTGGTGATACATGGAGAGTGAGCCCCGTCTGCTGAGTATCTGCTCCACATCGGGGTCCTTCTTCACCTCTGTCAGTATCTTGCCCAAATCACCCGTGTCAGCTGCCTGAAATGGGGAAAGGTGGGAGGTTTTGATTGGGAGGCTTCAAAAGAGTTTCTACATGAGATCGCGAGGTTTGGATTCATGAAAGTTTATGGACCTGATTGGAACCTTGTCAAAGGATTCAAGGTTCCAGTTATATCCGCGTACTGAAGGTGATCGTTTAGATCTCTGCTCATGGATGACCAAAAACTGAACGAATCTCCCAGATATCCCACTGCTGAACCCGCAGCTTGTTGGCCGTGCACGGCCTTTGTCAGCAAGTCAGCAGCTCTTCGCCGCACATCGCTTAGGTCCTGCACAGCAGTTGGTGTCTTGCGCTCCTAAGAACTCTTTTTAGGTCATCAATGTCATCAATGTCATCACTTAAAGTGACTTAAAGACTTAGATAACTATAGATAACTTAGGCCCCTTGCAGAGTTCTGGTTTCAACATGTTTCAATCCTAGCGATTTTCGATTTTTGAAAGTTCGCTACAGCTGAATCGAGGCCTCCGTGTGCGCCAGCTCTACCTGGTGGGAGCTCCCCAACCAATTCTAGCGTAATGGGGTGGTCTATATAGGGAAAAACGGGAAAATGAGTAGTGACGAGAATCACAGCATTCAATTAACACAAACAAAACAGTCCAAAGTCCAATTCATCCATTCATACATTCATCCATTCAGTGGATCTGGAGGTGAAGGCGCCTGTCATGGAAACCATAAACCATCCCCAAACCTGTGAATCATGTGGGCTTGGGTCCATTACCAGCTGCGGGAAGAAACGGCTGGGTTTTGACTCCGTCCACGCCTCTTTCAATCGACCTCCTCTGTGATCTACCTTGGCTGATCTCGGGGGATAGAATGCAAAGCCCCCAATTTTTTTAGACCAAATAGAAAACTAATTCAATGGATAAGCATGAAAACGTTACCCAAAAAATTGTAAACCAAATGGAAACCAGTGCCTCCTGGATTTAAAAAAAAAACCATGAACACACATTTCAAAGCCCCCAGATATCGTCCCTCAGTTGCAAATCAAAAAAAAACTGGGTGCGGTACCAAGGCATTCACATGCTCATCATCAGCATCTTCTAGCCCCTGGCATCAACTACACGGGGTAAGTTGACAGCATGAACTTTCCGTCACTTGGGCCATGATGGCCTTTTGGATCCTTTTGGCATCTCAAACATGTAAAAGCAAATTAAGTAAGAATTATATGCATCCAGAAAGGGATGGACATCATGTTTTTGCTAGCGGGTGGAAAACCGCGTGTGTAGTCGTGGGGTGGGGTGTGGTGGGCAATAACGTTCAACTTACTTGCACACTCAGGTGATGCGAATTTGGCCATGGAGATGGCACCATGGAAATTCCATGAAATTCCAAGGACTAAAATCCAAGGCTATGGCAGAAGTGAAAAGCAACCACCATCCCAAACCCACAAAACCCTGTAAAATACCATGGGATCACTTCAAAATGTATGGCAAAGTTGATCATAAAATGTGCACGGCGCCACAACGCCAAGCACTTTTTTTCAAAAACTTGCTCAACCGCCAGCACGGTTTCCCACCCGCCGGGATGTTTTTGAAATATTCTTCTGTGCCCAGGTGTGGTATCTTTCAAGGGGGGCACTTTGAACATGTTTCTTTACCAGCCAGTTTCTTGCAGGAGGAATCCTCATTCAACAGTTCCATGTTGGAAAAAGGAGGGCGTGGATGACAGTTTGTTGCAGGATGCAGTCCGAAGCAAAATAAACGGCCAAGTGGAATATGTACACTCTGCTGGATGGACAGCTGTGGGATTCGAATAGAATATCAGCAGGTTGTCAGCCAGGAAACCTATTAAGAGACCCCTTACGTAGCCAGGGAATAAATGAACCTTGCACCAGGTTCGGTATGTTTCGGCCTTTCATTTGCATCAATTTGGTCTGATGTCTGCAAGCAGCCACCCAATCAGTCAACCTCCATAGGAGGTGGAGGTGGAGGAAGGTCACTGAAGTATTGAGCACCTGCCAAGCGCGGCAAAACGTCGAGAGCCTGTCCCAGTCCTGGGAATTGAATCGGGTTCAAATGGTCCAAAAGGTTTCATATATTTTCATCATCTATTTGTTGGATCGTTGAACAACTTTCCTGTCATCTTTTGTCCACAACTTTGTGGGATTCAATGGATGAAAACGCACAGTGTCCAATGCCAAACTTTGTTGCGCCTGCTGCGTGCGCTGCATTCTCAACAGCCTCATGTTGTACTTTCGGCAAGGAAGGATTCATAGACACCCCCGAGCTTGAAGTATATAGGTCCATCGAAGGGATGGGAAACTCATCGACACTTCAAAAAACCATCCCATGAACTTGGCGTCATGGCAAGGTTCTTGCAAAGGGACATCTGCGAGTCAATTGAAGAACACTTACGAACAGAAATCACCAAATGAATTCTACACGTTTGTAAAGTTGAACACTGTGGGCCATAGAACAGTTGCCAATCCCGTTTGAAGTCGACAGTCAGCACAGTCAGCACAGTCAGCACAGTCAGCACAGTCAGCACAGTCAGCACAGTCAGCACAGTCAGCACCGAGCCTCATCCAGTGAGCCATCGTTCAGTTTGGACAGCATCGCATTCTTCACCCTGGCTGAGTTGGAATGCGAAATGCGATGCTGGCGCCGATGCAGGCAGCCATGGCCAAGTTCCATGGGAGTGCAGTTATGGCCCAAAATACCAGTTATAAGTACTAAGAAAACCCCATTTATAGAATGTATAATCCCATTTATAACCAGTTATAAGGCAGTGGTTTATGGTCATCCCCCATGATATTCCCATCGATTGGGTTAATCCAGGTAATCCAGTGCCATGCAGTGCCTGTCTTTGAGGTCGTTAATGTCTTCCTCTTCGGGTGCCGAAACCTTTTGGCCGAGAGAAAATGACCAGTGGCAATCGCCACCATCGCCAAATCACTGCAATGGCTAGCTCTCCTCATATTATACGTGTATATGATATGTACAATATGAATATAAATATAAATATGTAATATATCTATCTATCTATCTATCTATCTATCTATATATATATATGTACTATAGACTAATATAGTTCATCATAGCTACATGTCGATATAATTCTACATACATTTTACAAACACACGCTACAATGGCAGTCGTTGAATAATCCGCTGCCGCCTGCATCTCTTTTGAATCGTTGGCCTTGATCAGCTGGGCAACCATTGCCTGATCTGTGACATGCCGCGAATGTCAATGGTGCAAATCTCACATGTCGCAAAAAAATGCACCAAACATGTTCTTGAGAAGTTACACCAGCTTTTTTTTTTGCGTGTTGAACCTAGAGACTCAAATGCCGAAGTTCAAGTCGCAAAAGTCATCACTGAAATATTACAACATATCACAACTAAACAGGCGCCTGTGTCGCTTTTTCATCTCCAACTAGCGTGGAGAAAACCTTGGACCCCGAAGTGACGGTGCTAAATGTTGTGCTAAAACTAGGACATGAATCCCAAGGTGACAATATGAGGTGTAATCTGTGACAATAAAGGTGCCATCTTCAATACTGGAACAACACATGGCTTCCAATTCTGAAAACCTTCAACATGGAACAGGGCAACCCCCCTGAGCTACCCAACACTCAACAAACTTTGAGTTTTGGCATGTTCCTGGCACACTTCCAAGAGAGAGAGAGCGGAATCTTCAAGACTAGATGGACTACATGACTGCCGTAGTCGTCATGTCGACCAACACCAACCAACGACTGTGGCTCAAGGAGCGTAGCAGCTTTTGGTAGATGGTTTATCCCATTCTCCCATTGTAGTCCCGTTGTTTCATACTTACAGTTAGCAACAAAAATCCCATTACACTCCCAATATCATATCATTTACAGTTTACAGTGCCAAAATAATACCAATAGTGTATAAGTATAATATCAAGTTACTGTATGATGATTTTATCTGTTATAATACCAAGAAGTGTTGGTACAATACCAATAGTAATCTACTGTTGGTAGATGGTTTATATCATTATACCACTAGTTACTGTACCAACTGGTGCTGTTGGTCAGTTGGTCTCTGGGACTATGCCTCGGTTGAGAGGTCGGAAGTGAGAATTGGGAAGAGCTCATCCTTAGTGACTGAGCAGCTGAGACATATGTGCAATTATATACAACCAGACATACATATACATCCATGATAGATCTATATCGATATCATATATATATATATATTAGAGTTGCAATGAGTTGCATATATATATATATATATCATATTTATAAACAAGTGGGTTGAATATAGCAAATGGGAATGGGTTAAACTTGGTTACCGGAATACTGGATGATTCACACTCAACAACTAAACCAAAACCTGTGGTCCACTGTTTCTTAAATTTTGACCCATCCCCACAGTGGGTGAACAGCAACAGGCTCTGGGCAAGAGACCGAGTCCGACAAGTGCTGGATCTTGTGCTCTGCAATGCTCAAACGGCTCGCAACCTGTGATCCAACTCATGCCGACCAGAGCCACAGCCGGAATGTATTGGTCTGTACCCTGGCAATGAATTTTTGACAGCTTCCTGAAACTTTTACAGCTTCCTGCACATACAACACATCTCCGACACCCTTGCCGCCTCGTAAACCGCCTCCAGGACATCTCCGTCAGACATGTTGAAGGTGTCCATGTTGTAAATCCGGAAGCAATGTTCAACCTAAAGGGCTGGGTTTCCAGGTCAAGCATCAACACAGTGAGTCACAACCCATCCCAACCGCTTTCAGATATGCAAAGTGATTTTTTTTTGGTTTAATCATGTTTCATCATTGAGTATGGGTTTCATTCGGTTTTCTTTCCATTGCCATTCTCTGTTCGGTTTCACGTTTTTCTCTTTGGCCTTATATGGAGCCTGAGGTTCCCGTCACTTCGGCCTTCCAGAGCACTAACAGGTTCGACCTGACAGGCGGGTCGTGAAGGGACAACATCCAGTGGAATCTAAGATTGTCTGTTTCACAGTCACAAACATCAGGAAAAATCTCACTTCACTAAGCTCGAAAAGTTGAAGGCTACTTCTGACATCCGAAAAAACAGGTAGAACTCGTGAATATTCTATGGGTATCAGCGATCTTGGTCAACTTCAACCACCAACGATTTTGAATCAGCAGCTCAGCAACTCCATCACAGCCCTTGCAGTCACTTTCAAATGTCCTCCCAGAATTTGTTGAAAACAAACAAACATATGTATATATATATAGGTATTGATACCACCAGTTTCATAGGTCAGATCAAGTCATATGCCCGTTTTTTGTGGGTAAACTGAATAAACTCCACATTTTTCATCCGTTTGAAACCATCCAATGGGACATTTTCCACAGTGCCTGCACTCGCATCAAGCCAGCCCAGGCCCTGCCGGGTCAGATAGCTGCAAACATGGATACGTCAATGCACAAAGATGTTTCAATCCACACACAAACACAGAAAGATATATATATATATATTATATTATATATATGTATATATATATGTACACATGGAAATAGGTAAACATATATTCGACAGTTGAACACACATACTTACATATCTATATACAATATACTCTTGCCCGCCTCCAGCTCCCAGCTGCACTGCAAGGATGGGACGCCTGCCGCCATAAAGGCCCCGGAACGAAGCAGAACGGCCCACGGCCCGGAACGGGGGTTCCATGAAGTACGCTAAGCCAATAAAGAAAACACATAGCACCTGGTCATTTCATAGGTAATTCCATTCTTAAAGCATCAAAAGATACAATGTTATGTGGGTTATTCCAGTTAAGAGGTTATTCATATACGGTTTGGAAAATCACTGCTATTTTTGAGATAATCATCTAAAATGGACCATGGTTTCCATAACCAACTGTTAAATTCCCAGAGGTAACTTATTCAATAAACATGGAAATCAATTCAATGAACATCAATCAATTCCTAGAAATTCCTTGACCTTACCCTCTGGTATTTACCAGAGGGTACCCGCCCCACTGAAACATGAAAAACCATAAGATCACCGGGTGAATCTCAAGCCGCTGCCTCCATCTGTGCAAGTCTAGGGAGCTTCAGTATGACAGCCGCCTGGGCGAAGAACCGGTTTTCAATCCGCCATAAAAATCACTTGCGAATGGGGAAATGTGACTGAAAATGATCCAAACGGGGAGGTTTCCATGAAACTGATGGAAGCGAAGATGGAACCGAAGGGAGTCAGACAAGTCTCCAAGAGCTGTGCAGACGTTTTTGTCACTTCAAGTCTTGGGTGTGCAATGCACAGTTGAGCAACGCCCACATCCCCGTGTCACTCCTTTCACCAGTTGATTGGATTTCGAGAATCTGTAGAATCTCCATTAAACTAGTGGCTTTTGGTATACTCATGCGTAACTATTTCGTACCCGATTTGGTAACGCCAAAGATCCACATATGTCCCATGGGTCAAAACATGATTACATCGGTATTAGGGATCCTTACATTGGCCATTCTAATTTCCCATTGATGGTGGTGTGACCATCCCCCAAGAAGGGTATATCGGTATATCATGGTACAGAATCAAACTCTTGATTATAGTGGATTATATTATATATATCCACAGTGATATATATATATATATATATATACCATGATCAATATACCATCGATATACCATTACATGCCCTTAATATATATATATATATATAATATAAATATAGTATATAAATACATACATAATTAGGTGTATATATATAATATATATATATATATATATATTAATATATATAATATGCATGATATCCCCATGAAATTCATGATATCCCCATGGTGATGAAATTTCATCACAGCCCGCTCTCCGTGCCTCCAAACTGCAACCGAGGCCTGCAGCGCTGCGGTTCCGTCACAACCCGAAGTCTGTGTTTTTTTTTAAAGAAATAACAACACAACCCGACATAATATGCTATGATATGATGTGCTATGATATAATATGATATGATATGGTATGCTATAATATGATATGATATAATATGATATGGTATGATATGGTATAGTGTAGTATAGTGTGTAGTATAGGGTAGTATTAGTATAGATACACAGAAACACGTATCAAAATAGTACATGGACATATAGACATCATGATTGATATATTACATGGATGTACATGTCAAAGTCTACCATAGTCGACAACATTCTACAAGCCTTTATTTTGCCAATAATTGAACGGCAGAGCTAAGCTCCCGACCGTGCAGGTCCGAGGTCAGATATCCAAGCCTCTCCGTCCATGCAAACGCCTGCATCCAACTGCCATGTTTGAATACCAAAGGGTGTCCAATTGCTGAGGGGTCGCCACACATTTTGTGTTTTGGGTAAGGTTTCCAGTGATGGAATGGGACAAATATGACAAATCATCCCCAATTCCATAGCAGTAGCGATGTCCAACTTGGAGACTGCAGGTATCTTGCTGTGTCTACATCCTACGTGGGCGGTTGAGGCTATGGCTTTTTCATGGTCGTCTAAGTTGGGATACCCCTGCAACTATGGAGATCTCCTTGCTAAAAAAAAACCTAGAAGTGCACAAACAAAACATGAAAAACTCGTGAAACATCGCAGCTCACATTTTTGACACTGGATACCCTCTGGTAAACTAACATAACTATAGAAAATCACCATTTTCAATGGGTAAATCCACTATAAATGGCCATTTTCAATAGCTATTTTGACATAACCAGAGGGTACAGCCCAGGGCTTCCCAGGGCTTCAGTTGGTCACCTGCGTCTCTCCAGGTTGTCGCCGCCGCAGAATCTCTCCCAGGCCATCCAAGGCCCGTTGCATCTCCCTGTAGCAATGGGAGGTGGTGCGGTTATCCAATCTCCAATGGCTAAAAAGGCGACCCTTTTTAAGGCCTTTTAAACGGTCATAAATCGGTGAAACATCCCCAGTTAAACCTCTGGTTGATGTTTTTTGTTCCCATGTATAGACTTTTCACCATGGAAACTTATGTGACTGATGGGAGACAGGCGATGTCCACGATGTCCACAGCCTGTAGGCGACGTGCAAGTCTTGCCCCAGCACCATCATTGTGAGGTGCTCCTGGTGACTCGAGCAGAAAAAAAGTCGCTGAAACACACTTCTCAAGCACACCTGGAAGCTGGTTCTGTAAGGTACCCTCTGGAAAAAACTGTTACATAACTATGGAAAGATCCACCATTTTTAATGGATAAACCAACTACCAGTAGTACCGCACAAGGCGGTGGCGGAAACTTCAAAAATAGGAAACCTATAGGAGCTTGGTTGTTGTGAATCAGGGATGGCAGAGCGAAGCCACTGACTCCATCTATTTCTCTAGCTGTCTCTCTGATTATTTATCTATCTGTCTGTCTGTCCATCTATCTGTCTGTCTATCTATCTATCTATCTATGTATCTATCTGTCTGTCTATCTATCTATCTATCTATCTCTCTATCTCTCTATGTATCTATCTCTCTCTCTCTCTATGTATCTCTCTCTCTCTCTATGTATCGATCTATGTATCTATGTATCTATCGATCGATCGATCGATCTATCTATCTATCTATCTGTCAACCTGTCTACCTGTGGTGCAGTGTCATTCAGTCTAATGTAGTGTAGTGTAAGGTAGTGTGATGTAGTGGAGTGTGACGGAATGCAGTGTAGTGTAGTGTAATGTAGTGTAGTGTAATTTAGTGTAGTGGAGTGTAGTGGAGTGTGGTTGTGTTGTTGTAGTTGTAGTGTCATGGAGTGTAGTGTAGTGTAAGGTAGTGAAGTATAGTGGAAGATAGTGTAGTATAGTGTAGTGTAGTGTAGTGGAGCGTAGCGTAGTGTAATGTAGTGTGGTGTAGTGTAATTTAGTGTAGTGGAGTGTGCTGGAGTGTAGTGTAGTGTAATGTAGTGTACTGGAGTGTAGTGTAGTGTAATCTCCTGTAGTGTAGTGTAGTGGAGTGTAGTGTGGTGTAGTATCATGTAGTGTAGTGTAGTGAAGCGAAGCGACATCTGAACCTCCAAAAGTGGTCCGAACCCTGGTGTTTTTAACATTTTGACTTGGAAATGTGCTTCGCGCCACAACGGCGTGCAATTTTTTATCTCTCATCTGGCCAGCTGGCTCCGCACCTGCCGCTTTAGCCAGCCTACTTTTCGACCCTCCCGAGCCCCAAATCATTGGAAAAACACAGTGTTTCTCGACTTTCCTACCTTTTCGCGCATCTGCATCTTCTTTCTTCTGACTCTTTCTCTTCTACTCTTCTCTCTTCTAATCTTTCTCTTCTCTCTGCCTCTTCCCTGCTCTGCTTTTCATCTGTCCAT
>Ga0126342_10018031_pt1 | contig 12138 bp, 11 predicted proteins | sample Cyp1metagenome_FD_92528 | JGI IMG/M metagenome (GOLD analysis project Ga0126342, IMG submission 92528) | Coral microbial communities from Lord Howe Island, Old Settlement Bay, Australia - Cyphastrea 1 metagenome | ecosystem: Host-associated > Invertebrates > Cnidaria > Coral ... | reverse complement strand
CTGGCGCTCAACACAGGGGCACGGCGAGATTTCGTTCCCTTTCGGCAACCACCCCCCCCCACACCCCCTATTCTCACTTCGTTCGCAAACAGCAACTAGCCAGCTAGCTGGCTTTCGTAATAACTGCCGGACACATGCAAGTCTCCTGTCAGTTTGCTCAGCGTGCAAACAGTGAACTAACCCGTGAATGCCGAGCAACATGTTCATGACCGTCAAAGATCCAAAGAGGATAAAGAGCAGAACCAAAAGACCCATCAGCCAACTCACTTCATTGACTTCTTGGAAAAAGCTTTCCTGAACCGTCAGGCTTTCCCCAGTTCGAAGGCAATGCATCGCCCGGGGCAGACCTATCCTACTTGAACTTAACTTGTGAGAACTGTGAGAATGGGAGCCAACATTCAGTGAAACATCAACATCGCCTCGCTGGTGTTACTGGTTTCTTTACCGGCCTGGTCCGGCAGAATGCCCTTCATGATCAGGGCCATGACCGAATCGCCCATCGAACTGAAGTGGGTTTTTTCAAGGGACGTGCCACGAGCAAATGTCATAAATGCCACACTGAAGACATAGGTGATCAACAACAATAATACCTCAGGTCAAAAACGTCCAACACGTCCAGCACACATGAATTTGACAAACTATTGTCAGCTGTGTCATCTTTGTTCCTCTACAAGTAGAAACACGATGCAATGCAAGAAAAAGCACAGTCACTTTTGCTTGGATGAGAAAGACTTCGAGCTGGATTCATAACATCAAGAATTGCGCAATATTGCACACACCTCCTGAATCCGCCAAGGTGCCAATGTGAAGAAAACAGAGCGACATGCCACCATCATTCCCTTTATCAAAATCCTTGGCACAGCTGAGTTTTGGTAATCTGACAAGCTTTCGGTAACTCTTCCCTTGTTTAAACTATGTATGATATGTGTCATATCCCAAAGCCGATCTGGCACAAAGTGAAATTCCGTCTAGATATGTGTATATAAATCACACACACGCACACACACACACATACGACAAGCTTTGCGCAGCCAGGATGCTGATTAATATATAATGATTAAAATAGAAGGTCGGCCCTAAAAAAGAACATGGAACACGGAGCCTGCGGAAAATCTTCAACGTTCCTCCTCTCCATTCCAAACACTGTTAACATGTTAAAGATGTTAAAGCATGTTAAAGCCAAGGCAAATCTGTCAGATTCTATCACTTTATGACTTTATCTTTGCCAAGTCTCATCAACTCGGGCATCAATCTCACCAGCCGTGCCATCCGTGCGGTCCTCAACACTCGCATGATTCGCGCCACTCGTAGTACGCTAGCTCCACTGGCTATGTTGCTCCCGCCACCAGTCACTGCATAAACGATGGCCATGGCCCATGTCTCGAAGATCATCAGGGACACCAGCAGTAAATCGAACAGGAACCTGTGACGGATGTGGGTGAAAAGCCTGGCTGATGAACAGCAAGGTAGATCAAAATAGCTGGTAAATGGATGTAAATGGATGTTCATACCCCTACAAGGTCGCCGAGGTAATGGGTCATCCCCAGATCAAAACAAGAGGGACTGATGAACTCATGAACTACCGCCATGATTTGCTGATGACTTGCTGATGAAATCGTTCAGCCCCATTCTGGTGTGGAACGCCATAAGTTGGATTGGTCAAACAAAAGGTTGCTTAAAATGTTGCGCTGCTAATGCTGCAACTAAATCATACTAAATCTCTTCATGCCGGTGGATGTTCTATGGACGTTAAGGGAAACCGGGTCCAGGTCACTGCAACCTTCCTCCTTCTTTGAAGATTTTCTTAATGAGCAATTAACATCAAATGAACAATATGTATACAATATGTATATACTGTATATAGATGTATATAGTCTATATAGTATAGATACTGTATACTGTATACTGTATATTACATAATTAACTTAATTAACTGCGTATCCGTATATATGACATACACACCATTCAAAACATGGATTAAAATTGAAATCGTTTCTCAATGCCATCCAGGGACCAAGCATCTTTCAATGCATTGCAAGTGCGCTTGTATGCGCCAAAGCGGATCAGCAGTTCCACGGTAAAATACGTGCAAAACAAATTCTCCACCATGATGAAGCCCCAATCGGCTTCACTAATGATGACAGCATCATTGAACTCAATGTCAATTGAAATCCAAATTGCGTTGAGGAAGATCACGCACATTGTCGTCGACCCAAACAGATGATGCCGTGCAATTTTGGGAAGTAACCCATCAGCCTTCAAAACCTCACTGGGCATCTCAAATTCTTCGGCTGCTCTTTTTCTGATAGCCTCTTTGGCAAGCTCTGCGTTGAAATGCGACAGCCTTGGGCATGGACTGCCAACACCCAGGAAAAAAACATAGCCCGCTCTTGATGTCCTTGTGAAAGCGTACGATTACTTCTCCATGAGGCTCATAATATACATTCATTAATTGTAGGGTTGCTGGGGGAAAGGAATCTCCGCAACCACAAAATTTGACATGGAAGCAACTACAGTATGGTCACAATTCTACAGTACCGAACAAGAGGTGCCAAAATATGCCAAAAGACATTCCAGCTTCCTGGTAGTCTTCTGCTTCCTTTTTGGCCTTGGACTTCTCTTCTCTCGTAAGGTGGGCTACCACTGGGCCTGGCAGCTCTTCCTCAATCTTATCCACTTGTGGCACGTTTGGAAAGCCTGCCAATTCCTGAGATAGGTGTCCATCGCTTCCACCACCAGTCTTGGGGATCCATGACATGCGTCGCTTCCGTTGCTTGTCTAAACTCTGAAAATGAGTGAAGGGAGCTTGGTGCAGCTCATCCGGCTTTGGTTCAACACCTGACACGGAGCAACTCCCCAAAATTCCAGCCAGCATTGCAAGACTCCTATGGTCTGAAATTAGCCAAGTTTAAGCTTCATGCTTTTGTGGCTTTCCGCTAGCGATCAGGCAAACTTTCTAGTTCCTCATGTGAGCCTACTCTACATTTGGATTGTGAGAAAGAGATCTAGATATTTCGGTGTGGGTTCAAGCACTTGCCTGGAGGATCTTCAGCACTTGCCGCAAGGGCTCCTGGCAGCTTGACTTTTACCTCTTTGCTGCTGCTGGATTTGGATGCAGATTTTGACGCAAGAGACATGGCAGTGACTGCTGCTGCAGCCAAGCCATTCTTCACCTTATCAAGCTCCACATCCAAAATCGACAAGGTCTGCACGTGATTTGCTACCAAGGTCTCTCGGAAGGTCGCGAGGCTATCAATGAGGCGCTGATGATCAAGGTGAGACTGGGAGTTGGTACGGCTTAGAGACAATCGGTCTGGAGCCGTAGATGGATTGCTGGGCTGGAGGTAGTTAGGAACTCCAGGGCTAACCGCACAGCCGCTTTCTTCATCTGATGAGCTGGTTGTTCCACCCAAGCCAGAGTCCTTATCCTGAGATCCTGGAGATCCTGGAGATCCTGGAGATCCTGCATCTGCATCAATGTTTTGGGTGGGTTGCTTCCACACTGAGTCGTCGGCGCACTCCTCAAGCATCTCCTCCGTTTTGGTGCGCCACGCTGTTGAAGCCTGACTCTTGATGCTCTTGCCTTTCAAAGGCGCTGGCATGGCTTCGGTTGGATAGCGACACTGAGGCGCCCTGGTCCTTCAAACCTGGAATTGTACATGTACCTATCTATACCTATCCATCGGCCTCAGTGTTGTTTGAAGGACCTAATGTTGGGGGACCTTTGGCCATAAATGCTGGGTGCTGCCTAGGACTACTTTCCTATGAATGATCTGTGAACCCTGGGGCATGGTGATGGCTGCCCTGACAGTTCCTGCTCACCTTTGCGCCGGCCAATCCCTCTTGCCTTTGGGCCAGAAAGGAGGTCCATGTAGGTGCAGCACATGGTAAAAACCGCCATGGACAAATTAGAATTTCCAGTCAGCAGCCTCCATGCTCCTTCACAAAGTCAAGCCCACTAACGGTAGAATGGTAATGAAATCCAATGAATCTGCCGTCCACCAAACTCGACTCCTATCACTTGGAATCCAGCCACGGAACTGAATATGGTCATGCAGTTGTCATACTGTCATTCCATGTCGTCACGCTGCACGCTGGGCTCACATGCCATCCACAGAGGCTTTGTTGATGGCTTGCGACCTCAGCAAGGCAATGCGAGAAGCTCAGCCCAATCGCAAGGTTGAAAAAAAATGCGTGGCTCCAATGATTTCGGCAATTTTCAGCCCCAGAGTAGAACATGGTAAACACACATGACCAGAGCACAAACAACGCCAAACAGATTGTTCACGTGACTTTTTGCTGTAGCCACTGTAGCTTCAGCTCTGGGCCATAACATTTCGACCCAAACACCCTAAACCAAGGCGCCCATTACTGAGAAGAATCGACACCACCTGCCGCGCGAAACGGCAAGCCTGGGAAGCTGAAGACAAGAGGCAGCTCGGCACCTCCAAGAAACCCTCCTGGGAGGCCAAGAGCAATGATGTCTCCCCTGACAAAAAATCACAAGCAAGTTGCCAGGGGATCCCCAAGCTAAAAGGGGGTCGGGACCAAGGAGCAATAGCACATAACAAATCATAACAAATCATAACAAATCATAACAATATGATACAAGAGATGACAAGAGCGTGATCTCCATTCTACTGGGGTTTGCCTGCCTTGCATAGGTCGATGGAGGCACTGCGACTGATGAGCTGCCAGCGGCCCAATCCCTCGGACATGTCTTCAACTCAGAATCCCCACGGACGACTGAGGACAGTTTATGACAGTTTATTTTTCAGATCTTTGCCATCTCGATCCGCAGTGTAATACACTGTGCCTCACAACTGCAACACTACAAAGCACACGAAGCATCGTGAGCACACAAGCAGCAGGTGATAATACAATCAATGATAATTTCACATACCACCAATTACTTTCAATTCTCCATCATAGAAGAATCATACACCAAAAAAGAAAGTAGCCATAGGATGCCATAGGTGAGTTTCCTAGCTGTGACTCCCCGCAAAGCATCCAAAGGCACTGGATTTCAGACCTGGCCTGGCTGCTCAGAATCAGCTTTGCTGCCTGAGAAACAGTTGCGCTTCGAGCTGTGGTGCTCTTGAGATCTCTTGAGCATGTACATGTACATGTAGAGCTACAAGTAGACTGATCGAAGATGTGCCAAAGGCCAAAGGTATTCGAGCATGTGAGGTGTGGGTGTCTGGATGCATGAAAAAAGCAGCCATGAGGGCCTAGCAGCTAGCACGAAGGCTTTCATCCCACACATGCACAACGTTTTAACATGTTTTAACTTCCTCCCACATGTCATTGTGCCAGGGCTCCAGTGCCGGCCTCAACATGTCCCTGCTTGGCAGCGCAAAGCAGGGGAGTTTCCCCACATTAGCTGTATCGCCTTTAGCACTGCCTGGGCGGAAAATGGCAGTGCTGACAGTGCTGACAGTGCTGACAGTGCTGACAGTGGTTGAGGAGCCAGTGTATACAAGAGACGGCCTTGCTGGGTGGCAGGCTCTTAAGAAGAAGCCTCAACACGTGAATGCAAGATACGTAACAATTATTCAACAGGCGTCGCGGAAGGACACGAAGAACTTGATGGAAATGTGAGTCGCCAGTCCCAAATTGTCGTGAAGCCACCCATGTTCTCACCGAAATACCAAACAAAATGCTATCCGACCCCCCGGATCGCTCAGCTGGAAACACCAACGTGGCCACCATGCGAGGCCATCAGCACTCCTGTGTCGTGGAATGCTTTGGAATGCTGGAGCACGAGGCACATGATTGGTGGACTTTACTTTCATGTGAAGCTTCACCTGAAAAAAACAACGGACTGTGAAAACATGTGAAAGCCACCAAAGTCAAGCGAAGCGCGGTGATCATATTTTCAGCTCAATCCATTCAATCGCTTCCGGGTCCAGCCAAGCCGATCAGGAGTATCTATGGACCTCATTGAGATTCGACGGGGTAAAAGGCTGCGGTGGTCGGGGCAGGATTTGGCAACTTGAATCAGCTCGACTCTTTCCCTCTGTCAAGCCACTGCGCTTTCCCTTCCAGCAAGCTTTGCACCATCTCAGTTTCACCTGCAATTCAAAGAGGATGCACATTCCGTACACCACCAGGGTTTTGACAGCTGCAGTGGCTAATTAAATCATATTAAATCAACCAAAGCAGAGGTTACGGTTACATGTACAATTTTCATCAATTTTCCCTGTCAGCCGCGGGGATGATTTGAACCCCTGACTCATCTTCCCGCCTTTGGTGGCTGCGAGCTTCAGAGGAGTTTCCCCGTCATTGTTTGGCAGGTCCACCACTACCTCTGGGCAACCCTGACTGATCGGTTGTGTAAGAGAAGCACCTTCACAATGTTCCTGCCTTGGAGGTTTCAATTTGCGACAAGCCTTGGCCTGCTAATATGATCCAATATTCCTTAGGACCTTATATAAAAAAATTGATACAAAGCTCATGCATGATGTGCCGCTTAAGGCTGCCGAGTCCCAACACTGACCTTTCATCTTCTCAAGTTACCATGTCCCTCGACCCACACCAGTAGGATCCAATCGCAGCAATAAATGCGTGCAAATGCCATCAGCCATCCGAGTAGCGGCCCTTCTGCACCGCGCCAAGCAGTGGAGTCTCCCCTTCGTAGTTGGCCTTGTGCGGTGCTTGCCTTGGAAAGCAAATCGTGATAATCTTGAAGTAAAAAGTGATAAGAAAGTGACCAATGACCAATGCTCGATAACCCCATGCCTCACACTTGCATCACTCCCAGTCGTGGCACGCTCAAATGGACCTTTTCACTCGCAATCTCACAAGTTGATGTGCAGCGCTCCAAACTTTGCAGCTGGAGGCTAATACGTCTGGGTCACTCTGGACCCTTGTGGATAATTTCTGGGACACACCGAGAAAGGCGGGATAGAGCTGGCACTGTTTCGTTCCCTCCATGATCCCAAGGAGGCACAGTGCAAGGGCAAGTGAAGTGATGCAGCCCAACCCTGTGCTGAAGCTGGGCTACAATCTTGGAGTCAATTAATTCATGAGGGATTTTGATGGATTTTGGAGTTGAGAGGAAAGAATGCTTCAGCACTTTAGCCGAAACAAACACAAACCTTCACGATAATAGAGTGGCTTCTAGTGGCTTTCTGTTTCACTTGCGATAAACGACCCAACCCCCAAGACTTGTTGCATCAGCATTCTCTGAATGGAATGGGCTGCCAATATCGGTTTTGTCTCCTTCCACCTTGAAGTTGGTGATGGCAAAGCAAAAGCTTCAAACAACTTGGTGCTTGTTCTCAATATCGTTAGCAAAATTGTGCAAATCCTTGGGGGGTTTGCTACAAATGCAGGTTCTAATGCGAAAATAAACTATAAATCGTGATTGTCCATTGCCATGTCCATTATCAAAGGGTAATCCTGATGGGCATTGGCTGCCGGCAGCCGACGCTCGAAGCATTCAATTTCTGGCATTTCGAAGCATTTTCTCACAGCTTTTTTTCTCCCTTAATCATCACAGTCACAGGCGCACAGGGGTCGAGATGTGTTTTGAGGTGGCTTGAAGAGGAAGCCACTTCCAAACTTCCAAACGCATGCTTCTCCCGGTGTGCCGAAGGCAAGGGGCAGGTCACCATTCCTACAAGGGAAACCATGAATCGCAACCTTAAGAAATTTTCCCATTCTTTTAACGTTTTTCATGTTCTTGTGCCATCACTTGATATGACCTAGTGCTGGCCTCACATTTCTTCACACAACCCAACCCTGATACTAACATTGCCACGGACCAGCTGCACACGCCTCCACTTTCTGAAGTACCAAATGCAATGGTTCCTGGCCGATATTTCCTTAGTCGTTCACTGGGGTCTACCTTCTTTGCCCTCCATTTCCTGTCCACTCGACCCTGTCTGAGTTATATATATATATATAATAATAGTAATAGTAATAATCATAATAATATATATACTGTATATATATATACATATACTGTATATACATATATAATTATTAATATATTATCATATCATAGAAGTTTCTGCCAAATGTCCCAAGGGAACATCGCGATCCACGATGTATCCTGCATAGGTCACGTCATACTCGCCTTCTCTGAGATTTGCAGGTAAATAACGCCTTAGCTCCAGGATAGCATCCAGTTATATAATCCTTATATGGGGATGGGTCAAAACCCTATCCCCCTGGTGAACATCAAAATAGCTGGTAAATGGATGTTCATCCCACTAAAAATGGTATTAATAGGTATTGATCCATACCCATATATGATCTATGTTACAGTCCTTCTATGCCGACATGATGCGACACGTTCGGACCCATTTCTAATCATTTCTACATGCTGAAAAGGAACTCCAGCAGTGTCTCCACAGTGATGTCCGTTGGCAAACGCAAAGTGGCCGGCAATGACTGGCAAATGGCACGGCCGTCACAAGCCGGTATGACATGGAATGACATTGGGCAAATACTACGAGTACACTTGGAGTACCATAGAATCAGAGCCGTCCAACACGATTTTCAGAAATCTTGGGAAAAAAACATGCAAGTGATTGCCCCTGTGGACCAACAGTTCACTATGATCTCATTGTCTGGCCAAAGAATCCGCATGTCATGGTGTGCCGGGTGTGCTCGGTATTATTCTAAGATTCTAGAATGCTATATAGATATCTTAGATCGATATGATATATTATATAATATACATGTTGAAGATTATTTTTTCGGTGCCAACAACCCTGCACCCTGCCTGTGGACGTTTTGCCTTGATCTTCTGCAAGTGGAGCAAGGCCTGCAGCTGTGTTCTCATTGAACAAGTGCAACCAGTTGTCCATCTTCAAGCTGATGTAATCTGATGTCTGATAATAGATATAACATGATATAATATGATATCATGATATAATGATATAATGGAACCAACTTGCCACATTCTGCTCCGCGTCAAAGGGAGCCTCCTGAAATGGCTTTGCATAATTGGTAGCATTGGGGAGTTTCCATCTGTAAAGCTGCAACATGACGAGTCTAATGGGAGCAACATCATCGAAAATGCAGCGGCAAGCCATTCCTCTACCAATACATTTTCAAAGTGCAAGGCCTGCTTTGCTGCATCTTGCTCTGCCTCTTTCTTTCTGCTGAAGGCCTTGGGTGCAGAACATCACGTTATATTAATGTAATTCAATTAATAAGCAGCTCAACCTAATTACACCTGTAGCCCAACAAAGATCAACAAAGCATACGAACCTGCCTGGATTCGGCGTAGGTACAAAGTTAGGGCAGATCCGCGCAGCAATTTCTGAAACTCCAAAACTCTGAAACCCCAGTCAATTCCGCCAGGATTTTCCCGTCCAGAACTCAGAACAAGATGCTCCACTGATGAAGGTGCCAACTGCCCAGCCCTCCACGTTTAGATTGAGGGACACGACAAAACCGGACCTCAGCTGTGTCGTCCCAATTCTTCCCCACTTTTTCTTCACATTCCACATCAATCCAAACGCTTCGCCAACCGTTTTGCATGACTTGTCACTCGAATGATGCAGCCAGCAGCACTCTTGCACGGAGAAGTCAAAGTTCCACTGCACCTCTTCTTCGTCGAGCGAGCGGCGCACTTCCTCGAAAACACTGAGACCCAATTGTCAGCTGGATTCAGCTGGATATGCTGAGATCATCCAGAGCAATAATTAGGAGCCTTATGGAGCCTTAAACAATGCTTGAAGATTTGAAACAGTTGGCAGTGCCTGAATAATTGTATTCCTTTTCTTTCCCCTCCCTCCCTCCCTCCCTCCCTCCCTCCCTCCCTCCCTCTCGCTTTCAAAGCTCTCTCTCTCTCTCTCTCGCCCTATCTCTCTTCCCATACAGGGCATGACTGCCAACAGGGGCTGTGCCACATGAAATCACAAGTTTTATCGGTCCTTCACCAAAAATTCGAGTAGACGGCCCTTGGCATTCGCCAAATTTCGAATCGCTTCGGGAGCCTGCGTGCTCGATTGAAGGAGGCAAGCATCCGGATCTGCTGTTACTTCTGCGGCAGTTTGATGCGAACTCCACATCCCACATCAAAAATGCAGGACATAAACACATGAAGGTCATGAAGATCATGAAGTGTTTCGGTCATTGTTTGTCATGCTCTGGGTCATTCTTTCTTTGTGAACAACTACAAGCTATCAGCTGCCTGTGGCAATCCTGAAGAATCAAATGAGGTAGCTTGCGCTGTTTCGTCTTGGTTCAATCCTTAGACGGGAGATTGCCTTGCACATATGGCAAGATAGCACACTGGCCAACACAGCTGGGCATGCCAAGGCACCCTCTCCAGAGAGCTCAACGTTCATCCATTTACGCTTTCGTCGGCGTGCACTTTGCAACTCTCCCCCGTCCTGAGTGAACGAAACTCAGCTTGGATTCCGATGAGAACATCTTGTGTCCACCTGTCTGGGTCTCCACCCTGTGCACTACAGGAAATAATGTCTGGTGGTAGATAGCATCCTTCTGATTTGATGATATAGGCTCGCTTCAACCTTCCAGAATGTTCGGCTGAGGACGGCAAGATCGCAACGGGAAACTTAGCTGCCAAAATGTCAGAACTGACCTTGGAAGTTGCGAGTCGAATATTCTCCGCGCTCTGTAATTCCTTGGACGGCACTTTTGAGGACATGGGGACATTTGTGTTGTTTGGGGAGGGCATGGTGATATCACACAAAAGTGACGACATGGCAAACTCCCAGCTTCAAGGTAGTTCAAAGCCTGTAGGGCAGCAGAATGCTTAGCGACCTTCTTCAGTTTGTAAGCATCTCCCACGAACTCCATAGGAGGATCTAGAGCCTTGGACACCAGGACCAAAAATGCTGCTTCAGGAAGACTCATGGATTTCAAACTTTGCAAAGCAACATCTGTAATGTTGAATCCTGATTAGTGGGTAGGTCCGCTATTGTGTAAAGTTCTTCCAAAATAATTCAGGATCTGTGGAATTGATTGGGGGATTTTTTTCTATTACTTAATTATTATTCAATTTTTTTTGGTTTTTAAAGAAACATATGTTTTTTTTAAAAAAGTTTGTCACTGTTTTTTGTTAATTATTTTTTTTTGTTATTTTCTTGATTTTTTTATTTCATTCTTTTTTCATGAGCATTGTTGATCCTAAATAATATGCTTGTTGTGGGGGTGCTCTATTGTGTCCAGCTGTTGTCTGAAGAAACATTTTTTAAAGGTTGATTATGACCCCATCAGCAATAATTAATTATATAGGATGCCTTGATAAAACCCGATTAAAAAGCAGCACTCAAACAATTTTTCAAGGGGGGAGTCCATGAGCAACCCTGATCCTCAATAGTAATAGTATGTTTATGTATGTTTGTTTTGGGGGTCCACTATTGTGTCCAGCGGTTGTCTGAGGTGAAAATGTTCAAAATCATTCTCTCCTTTCCTTGTCCTTTACTTTGCTAATACTTTTATCTTTTTTACTTTCTTAGCTCCATTCCTTTGGAATTCTCAAAATGTCTAATTTCCCAAAATATAGGATGCCTTATTAAAACCCAATCAAAAACAGCATTCAAACAATTTTTCAAGGGAGTAGTCCATGAGCAGCCCTGATCCTCAATAGTATGTTTATGTATGTTTATTTTGGGGGTCCACTGTTGTGTCCAGCTGTTGTTTGAGGTGAAACTTTTCAAAATCATTCTCTCCTTTCCTTTTCCTTTCCTTTGCTAATACTTTTCTCTTTTTTAATTTCTCAGCTCCATTCTTTTGGAACTATCGAAATGTTTATATAATTTCCCAAAATATAGGGTGCCTTATTGAAACCCAATTAAAAAACATCATTCAAACAATTTTTCAAGGGAGTAGTCCATGAGCAGCCCTGATCCGTATGTTTATGTATGTTTGTTTTGGGGGTCCACTATTGTGTCCAGCTGTTGTCTGAGGTGAAACTTTTCAAAATCATTATCTCCTTTCCTGTTCCTTTCCTTTTGCTAATACTTTTCCCTTTTTTACTTTCTTAGCTCCATTCTTTTGGAATTCTCAACATGTCTACTTTCCCAAAATATAGGATGCCTTATTAAAACCCAACCTGAGAAGAGGGGACGAAAGCCAGGGTCAAGTTTGAACGGGGACAGGAGAGTGGAGAGCATGGGAGGGAGTGCGGCGGGGGGTTGGTGGGGGCAT
>Ga0126342_10018030_pt1 | contig 12139 bp, 12 predicted proteins | sample Cyp1metagenome_FD_92528 | JGI IMG/M metagenome (GOLD analysis project Ga0126342, IMG submission 92528) | Coral microbial communities from Lord Howe Island, Old Settlement Bay, Australia - Cyphastrea 1 metagenome | ecosystem: Host-associated > Invertebrates > Cnidaria > Coral ... | reverse complement strand
TTAATTGATTGCTATAGGGGATTATACTACCTGGTTTACTGGGGATTATGATAACCCATAGTAGGGAAACCTATCAACCAAGTAGTATAATCAGATGGGATAGGGGTATTTTGTATGGCTCAAATAGTTCAATTATGTAATTTCGATCACTAAGTATATAATTTATTTCTTAATGGATTATTTGATCCATGTCCATACCAAGTTGGTTTTGTTTTCAAATAGTTCAAAGATGTTCAACCTTAGAATGTAAGAATGGGATGATGATCTCCAATTTGACATTTTTTCTGGGGGTTGAAACTACGACCAGCACAATTTCCACAATATGGATCAACCACTACTGGTGGTTCGAAATATGAAATACCCTAGGGTAAACCAACATAGATGGGAAAACCCACCATGAATGTAGATCATTTTCCTGGAAAAAACCTTGGGCCCGCTAAGGAAGATGGGAGGCCTTAATTCAGGTTAGTGAAATATTATATTTTACCCAGATTTTTGTTAATTTTGGAAACACTTGGGTTTTAACATGTTTAAACATTATCACCATCTTGTCCTTTAGGGAAACCCAACGATTTTCAACGGGAACCATTGGTTGCTTCGGTGTCCGAGGGTGGAGCTCAAGGTAGCCGCCCAAGGGGTAAACATGCAAACTTCGAAACGTTCAGTGTAAGGTGGTACCCCCAAGTTATAAGCTGTTCCTGGACTATATATATATATTTATAGTTATATACATATTCAATATATATATATTATTGTGTTGATATATGATATTTATATATTTATATCCAAAATTTCTATGATTTATATAGTGTATGATATAATATATATATTTATTTATTTAGATATAGATCTATCATTATCTATGCTAAACCCTAGTTATTGTAGTGGTAGTTATAGACCAACTTGGCTCACAGAGCAGTGCACCACCATGTATTAGATTCAACATGAACGACCTGGATCTAGTACAGTAGCATTTCATATATAGCATCTGGTTATTTGCAGGTTCACCGATGATAAGGTACCAAAACAAAGTAACCTGACACACACACACATATCTGGGCAAATTATAACGACCTCGCTGTTCTCCCGAACCCTGGAATCATGGTTAATAAGAGGAATCATCCCAAAATGGCCCAACATTTCAGGTGAATAAATTATTATCATTTGCCCAGACATATGGTATACATGTATTGTTTTTTTTTCCATAGACAACAGACCGAGATTTCTTGGTTTCAAACGGATTCAACAGAACATAGCCTTGGATTCACAGTAGTAGCTGGCGAATATATAAACTTATCTAAGTGATGGTTAAAAACCCTGTTGTAACTACAGTTGTAGCCCTTTTCACAGTTCTAACTGGCGTAGAAACCTCATTTAAGTGATACTAGTTGCAGGAGTTATTTCATGGCCTGTTGAGGGCCATAACTCCGGAAGACTAATTTGAGCAGTCGCTGCGATCTACCCCAGTTGGTTGATTCTGAGTTCGGGGAATATACATTATTATACTAACCAATGTATATATTTATATAGATACATATATAGACATATTGTATAATGTATATTATATATATATACATATTAGTATGTAATATATATATATACATATATATATATATTATATATATATTAGATATGTTTGTATAATATATATATAGACATATATAATAATTCCATTATCATTTTTTACTCAACTGTATCATCTACGATTCGAAAAAGAGCATAGGATTTCCAGAAAAATCCCAGCCTGCCGTCCCGCCTGCACTGAGGAAACACTGGTTTTAGCCAAAGAAGAGGTTGTCGAAGGCAGCGCAGATGGTGTATCTTGGGGCACGACGCATGACGCATAGCCTGGGAGCAACCACCACAAGTTGGGATATGGATGGATATGGGGCTTTCACAGCCCCTATAACTATGGTTACTTAGAACTGAAACTTCACCCAATGGATCTAATGAGGTATGACTCGGAATGACCGGATATCATGGAACATCTAATGGGATTCAACCAACAAATGCCAACAGTATGAATTGGGCATGTCTCAAACACTATGATGATGATGATGATGATGATGATGATGAAGATGATGAAGATGATGATGCTGATGGTAAAACACTGAATTTTATGAATGTTCTTCATGTTCAGTCAAAGCCATACGTTTTTCTGTATCCATGTGCTGGTGCACTGATGGCCATATGAGATTCCCCAACGATTCGTGACAGGAGCAGATGTCAAAAATGACCGGAGCCTCATTTTTTGTTGCTTTGCATTTATTTACAAACAACTTGCCAACAATTATCATTAAACTATGCAATATACACTGTATTATAATGGATTACTATATATATATATGAGATATGTACATATTGTAGTATATGTGTAAATAATGTAATATTCACTATATTATATGTGTTTTACAATTATACATGTCCATATAAAGAGAGACACATATTCTTATGCCCCCCCCCAACTTCTTAAATTCCAACTTCATTGACTTTGTCCAACAATGACGTATCCTCATTTCCGTGCAAAGCCATGGCGCTAAAATCCCAGATTCTTGTTGGTTGAATTTACGTTGAATGTGGGATTCAAAATACCAATTTGGCACACTAGTGAATGAGGATACAACCAATTTGAATAGGATACAACCAATTTGAGTTGTTTTTTCAATTGGTTGAATCCTCATTTTGACACTGCCATGTTGTGTCCCATGGATTGGAAGGCCTCAAGACGATGTACGAGCAGAACGTGTTTAAGCGTCTCTGTCTGCAGTTTCTACTGGGGAGACAGCTCCGTATAGCAGGGTTTAGGGTTACCCTCTGGTAAACTAACATAGCTATGGAAAATCACCATTTTTTATGGGTAAATCAACTGTTTCTATGGCCATTTCCAGTAGCTATTTTGACATAACCAGAGGGTACACTCCGAATGTGGGATTTCACTAGTAGCAGCTTCTCGTAGCATATGTTGGAACTCCACCATTCTTGTCGGATAGAAATGCAGAAGACTCAACCGTTCAGATAGTCGGAGTCACGGAGACAGAAATGGGAACTCAACATCTTGACCCCCAACTGAGGCTTCTGAATAGAGGTACCCGGCCTGGTAAACTAACACAAAGAACGATGGAACATCACCATTTTTTAGCTGGGTAAATCATCGAACTTTCTATCACTATTTTCAATAGCAAACTGTAAACGTTTACCAGAGGGTAAACATGATCAATGTGGTAGGTTGACAACCGTGTTTTTTCTGCTTCGCATATCATAGGTATTTTTACATGTCAGACTTTCAAAAACACACAATGAGTGTAACCCTCCAATGCACATAAACAGTCATAAACATGGGAATAACGTGTTTCAAAGCCCCCATGAAGTGTTTTCAAGTATTCTTTATGTGCACGTTTCAGAGATGTTGTGCACGTTTCAGAGATGCTGTGCACGTGTCAGAGTTGTTGTGCACGTTTCCCAGCAGTTGTGCACGTTTCACAGAAGTTGCGCACCTTTCACAAGCTCCCTAAAAATGTTCGTGTTCAACTGCATTGGGGCGACCAAACACGTTCTCCCGATAAACATATATGGGGGGGTTCTTAAAATTTGGGATCCCCAAGTCATCATGGGTTTAATATTAAGTCATGATCTGATCTTGGATGCTTTGGAGCTACCTTCATTTTTTGGAAACCTCCCCCGATATATGGTTCCCATCCGATAGTCCCGGATGACACATTCTTCCGCAATGAACCCCCATGTTTTAAGATGTTTTCGGAACCTCCAAATGGTCTAATTATGTCTAATTTGGTATAGTATATATGCGTATATAGCTGATGATCATCAGATTGTTACCATGCTGCCATTTAAATAGCCTTTAATTTGGTCTTGTTTCTCATTGAGTTTAGCAGAAAAATCAACAACCTCGTGGAGTGAACCCTAGCGTTCACATGACCCAGCAACAGCGGAAGTGTAACCCCAAAGTGCCATTGACACAACTGGGTACAGATCAAAAGCCCAAGGGCCCACACTTATTGCTTTTTTTTGGTGATTTGGAAGATTTTGGAACATATTGGAACATGTTTCATTATTTTTCCATATGTTGGGAATATCATCATCCCAACTGACGAACTCCATCATTTTTCAGAGGGGTGGCGAAAAACCACCAAGCAGTAATTGTATTTAGTTTTGATATCAAACCATTGTAGACAATCCATGGTTATCTGGTTGGTGGTTTGGAACATTTTTGTTCTCCATATATTGGGAACAATAGTCCCAACTGACGAATTCATATTTTTCAGAGGGGTGGCTCAACCACCAACCAGTTATCAATGTTTGATCATTTTCGGAAATCAGTGGATGGAAAATCATCGTTTCAGTAAGCCTCTGGTTATTTCATTCACATTTTGGTAACTGGAATGGCTGGAAAATCACCATTTTTACGTCATCAAAAATCATCAACGGCACATCTAAGAAATAAGCGATATGGGTACATCGATGGGATTTGTCATGGGATATACTGGAATATCAATGGTCAATTTCGATATTAATGAGATAGTAATGGGATGTTACCCTCTGGTGAACTAACATAGCAATTGAAAATGGCCATTTATAGTGAGTTTTCCCATTAAAAATGGTGATTTTCCATTGCTATGTTAGTTCACCAGAGGGTAATGGGATTTTAATGGACATGTTCATTGTCTCCTGGCCTTTCCTTTTTTAGCACCCTGGCCGTCGCACGCGCGCTAGGCGAGCCGCTTTGCACGTCATTGTAACCATGCTGAATGATGAGCAGACCAGCATCCCGCGCAATACCTTCATGTCCCCTGGCACTTCGTTGGAAAATCCATAGGAAAACCATGGGGGTTCCCCTAGAATTTATGCTAAAAAGCCATGGATCCATGGTTTCTGGTAGATTTTCTTAGTAAACCAACCCATTGATGACTACAATCTTTGGGCCAAGTGAACATAGATACTGGTTGTGGTCCTTGCAAGCCCCAGGTGTTTGTTGGTATTATATGGACTATGGTGGATAAAACGAAGTGAGACTATTCTTTGGCGAATAAACTGAACATGTAGTATGATATAGTAAGCTAACATCATTTTGCAGGGTATCTAAGATTGGCTTTGGCTACTGGAACAGCCTTGTTCGAGTAGCTTGTTTGTTGTTATTTTGCTTGTCATGGACGGGGAATTATAATGACCAACCAGCAAAATACGTATGTTTTGTCGTTCCGGGTATCTAAAGTGGAACTGAAAAAACAACACCGGGAACTTTACCAGAAAGAATCGGAATATGAAACTGACACTTGAATTGCGGGATATATTTATGTAATTTTATGTACGTATACGAAGGTTTCCTAAAATGGGGATACCTCCAAATCATCCAAGTCATGGATGACCATGACTTCGTATCGAAACCAATGGTGACTTGGGGATACCAACATTTTAAGGAACGCCAAAAATCGCCAATATACGTGTACCGTATACACCAAACATACAGTCATGGCCAAACTAACAGTTATGTTTATGGGTTTATAATGATGTGTATATATGTAACCCTAGTTATAGGAGTTATAATTCCATGATTTACATTCCATTTATAACCCATGTGTAACCCATGTGTAACCCATTTATAGCAGTTTTACACTTCCATTTATGTCCATTTATAAACCATTTCTGGCTGTTAAGGACCATAACTGTATGAATGTAAAGTAATCCAGGTGATGTGATTTGATCCATTAGTTGATCCATGCTTTGCTGGTGGAGTGCACCCGTACGGCGACTGGGATGTCTAAGAAAAGGCGACTGTTTAACAAATGTTAAACCCCGGAAGTAAAAGCTGTGGCTTATGAAGTGGGGGATCCAAAGATTGTTAATCTTATACTTAAACATCTTGAAACTGGTGGTTGTTTAATGCAGTGTTGACATTATGCATTTTTTCATGTTTCTTACAGAAATTTACTACCAATCAGATCAGTGGTTTGATGACGAGTTTTGTTTACATCATTTTGGTTGGTTCAACCTCCCAACCAAAAAACAGTTGGAACCTACAAACCCAATAGGCTAAATGAGCAGTGCACAGTGTTTAACGTTATAATTCCACATATATATATATATATATACACATGTATGTATGTATGTATGTAATGTAATGTAATGCAATGCAATGTAATGTAACGCAATGTAATGTAATGTAATGTAATGTATTGCAATGCAATGCAATGCAATGCAATGCAATGCAATGCATGTATGTATGTATGTAACTATATATTATATACATATATGGCCCAGTGTTTGGTGGTCCTCCCCTCCTCCCCGAAATGGTGAGATGGATGTATGTGTATATATATATATATATAGAATAACAAGATTTCGCAAGTATGTGTGAATCTATGTATATATAAGTTTTATGTATATATGTATATATCGAGTTAGTATACATAAGTATGTAATGTATATATATACATGTGTGTATATATGCATGCAGTATGTTTATGTGCAATATATATATATACAGTATGTATATGTATATGTCATTTGTATATGTCATATGTATATTTTTATGTATCCTCCCCGCATACCATATTGGGTTGGGGGGGCCATAAACACGAGACATGGGATCATGATATGTGTATATATATATTAGATTATATATACATACACAATATATATATATAGTCTGTATATGTATATGTATATACATTGGTTAGTATGATAATGTATATTCCCCGGAATTAATCACCACCCAAGCGGGGTAGATCGCAGCCACTGCTCCGATGGCCGCAGGAAACTTGATGCCAATGGTGACGGTTTGATCTCTGAAGAGGAGCACCTTGCTGGTGATCGTTTCTGTTAACATGCAGTGTTTTGCCCTTAGCCATCCTTAGCCATCATTTATCAACTATGTCCCAATTTCGAGTGGCTAAAATCCATATTGTTGATGATTAAAAGACCTCTTGTAACTAGAGTTATAGCCCTTTTCTCAGTTCCAACTGGCTTACAGACCTCATTTTAGTGATATGCTTCACCTCAGTTGCATCATTTCATGGCCAAGTTACGTATACCCTCTGGTAAACTAACATAACTATAGAAAAGCACCATTTTCAATGGGAAAATCCACTATAAATGGTGATTTTCAATAGCTATGTTAAATTACCAGAGGGTAGTTGGTTGGGCCGCAACTGTGAAGAAATGCCCTGAAAGTCCGGAAATTTCGGAAAATCCGGGATTTGGGCGTGACATCACGACGAATTGAGCTCGCAAGTTACCCTCTGGTAAACTAACATAGCTATGGAAAATCGTTATTTTTTTAATGGGTAAATCCACTATAAATGGCAATGTTCAAGTTCGCAAACTGTTAGTTTACCAGAGGGTAAATGCCTTATTTCAGATTGGCGAATTGTGATATTTGAGACGCATGATGGTCAGTGAAAAAGATTGATGGTGAGAAGTACACGCACGATATTTCCATGACCGCAACTGGACCGCGGTTGGTGGTAACTGAATGTTGACCGTCTATGAGGCCTCCAGCAATTGGGGTATCACAAGAATCGGCAAAATCCAGGAGATTGACTAGCGGTAAACCGAATACTAAACCATCGCCCATTGGGGTTTATTATTCGCATGATGGTTTAAATAAACACAACCATCTTTGGTGAATGGGATGGTTTACATGGCTCAAAGACAGGATACGGATGGACTTGGTTTTTTAGCTGGTCCAGCCGGTCCTTGTCATCATTGTGGCATTTTGGTGGTCATCATTGTGAGCCAGAGCCACACTGCTTGTAAAAAGTCTATGAACCAATTGACGCATCCATATATATATACATAATTATATATGCTGGTTGTTGGTTTGGAACATGTTTTACTTTTCCATGTATTGGGAATAATCATCCCAACTGACTTTCATATTTTTCAGAGGGGTGGCTCAACCACCAACAAGTATGAGTAGTTAGATCCCATGTATGCCATTACTCTTTGATCCATTTAACTGGGGTATATATGTCATATGCTTCTTACTCGCTAAGTGATATGCACTCACAAGCCCCAAAAAGGCTGGTGTGTCCATTCTGTGAGCAACAATTCCACTGATCTGTGAGACGTTCAACCAGCACATATAAAAATGAGGCTTCAACCAACCTCCTACTTCCGTAATCGCTCAATTAAAAGATGGTAAATATATTTGGCATTGTTTCTATTTGTTGGAGATGGCGAGAAAGCCCTTCACCGACACTTGGGAGTCACCTTTGGACCTCTTTGGGGGTGAACACTGCATCCCCTTGATGTCATGGCCCTGCCACAGGAGCTTGTTGAATTCTATGGTGCTTGCCCTGCATCTTGGCATGGAAAAAATTGGAGGGGCGCACAGGCCAATGTTTCGTTGCGTAGCCGGAGGCCAATTAGCAACGAGCAACTCCTGTACAAAGTGGGTTCCCCCACAGTTATAGCCCTTAACAGTTACAACCGGCTTATAATCTCATTTAAGTAATAAATGTAACCCGTTGTAACCATTTTATAATTGTTACGGCCCGCGACTGCAGCTATGTTTGTTGGTTCATGTCCACCCATCCAACTGGACACATATCCACCTTTTTAAGCCCAGTTAGTGTAGGTATTTCAAGCAACTTACCCTCCAGTAAATTAACATAGACCCTGCCAGATAGGGGTTGGAAGATTAGTTTCCATTAAAAACTGGTTATTTTCAGGCTCTATGTTTATTTACCAGAGGGTAACTATTGTTTGGGAGCCCCATTTTGTAAGATTGACACACAGTGGATGTGTTGAGGGGACATGTTAAGGAAAATGCAATTGGAGTCCAATTGCCTGAATAAGATGGGAACCAAACAATGCAACAAATGAATGGGCCACTTCACCAAACACAAGAACCATTTCCATTGAAAACGTGGAGTTTTGTCAAGCACATTCGCAGGGACTGAAGCCTGGTGTCCTCTGCTTTGGAAGAAACTCAGCCCTGGACAAGTAGGCACTTAATCCCAAAATGGGCAAGGAAAACGTATATATGTTTCTGCAGGATGGGGTCCCCAAGATAGCTAAGTTGACTTATAAGTGGCTGCATTCTATGGTTTATGGTAGATATAACTATAGTATTCATGGGGGTTATTTCATGGTTTATAAACCAACAAACATCACATGGGGGCCCCATCCTGTGGTTTGCAGATGATTGTCACTGGCCCAGTCCATTGGGAGACTTGGTGCCAGAAACCAAGATGTGTTTTGGGAAAAGATGTGTGTTCACTCTTCATAGCCATAATTCAAGACCAAGGGACCCAAGGCAGCATATGTCTTCTGGGTGAATTCTAGTGACATTACAGACGTCGCTGTCACCAACCAGACATTCATTACCCAGCCATCTCTTAGGGTACCATCCGGGTACCGAGTTTTCGTTGTTTTACAACGGCGGCTGAGGAACTCGTTGCTGAGATCTTTCTCGAAGGAGGTCGCGACGGTCGTGAAAGCTATGGTCCGGACCCTGTGGGGATCTCGCCAGGGGAGTTCACCAGCCAAAACCATAAAAATCACCATGGCTACCATCCCCAAATGGTAGGCATGGTAGGCATGGGGTGCCACATGATATTCCCATTGAATCCCTTGGATCAGCAAAAAATGGTGATTTGATCACTACTAAAAATGGTATATGTATATACACAATGGTGAAGTCATCTTAAATGATCATCTAGATGTTCCATACGTACAATATAAATCACTACTAATCATTGCCAATTCATCCATGATCATTATGGCCTCTCAACAAAAACATGAATTTCATGCTGGTTGGTGGTTTGAAACATGAATTTTATTTTCCATAATATATGGGATAATCCACCAACCATTGACTTTCATATTTTTCAAGATGGTACAAATGGTAGGTGGCTACAAATCATCCCCAAATGGTAGGTGGCATGGGGTGGATGCCACATGATATTCCCATTGAATCCCTTGGATCAGCAAAAATGGTGATTTGATAGGATTTCATCTGGGGAAATTTCATCATGACCGAACCCTGTTCTCCGGAACCCTGGAAATCATGGTTAGGATTTGGGGAATCATCCCCAAATGGCCCAACAATTCAGGTTAGTGAAATATTATAACTATTTACCCAGATTTAACGGGAAAATCTGGGGTTTACCATGATTTAGCCTCTGTAAATGGTGATCTGGCTGGTGGTTTGGAACATTTTTTTTATTTTTCCATATATCGGGAATAATCATCCCAACTGACTATATAGTAGTTTTCAGAGGAAACCACCAACCAGTGATATGTCATGGGTATAAATTCGGGGATATGATTAGAATATGAGTGGCATATTGGCTGTTCACCCTCCGGTGTCATTAAATGTGGCTTGCTGGAAAATCATCAGTTTATAGATGATTTTTCCAGCTTGCCATGTGTGATTGCCGGAGGGTGTTTGTTACTGGGAGGCTAAAAATCATCACGTTGACCACATGAAGCATATGAGATCCCTGCTTATAGGTAGATACTATATATAAATATATAGCTATATATAGCTATATGTATATACACTACAGGTATATATATATATATATACACGTAATATATATATATATGTATATAGTTGTAGGTTTATATAGCTATAATAAAGGGCTATATACGATATAGATACGTGTAGATTGGGTGAAAGGAGTTGGTCCACTTGTGACTCGTGTTGGAACAGGATCTAAGAGGAATGAACCATATCAAGTGTATGGGACTCGAGATGTTTGCAAGGAGAATCGGGATGTTTGGATGTTTTTGCATGGGAAAATCATGAATATCGATATCTTTGAGAAGCCCACAGCGAAAATATATGCCGATACCATTGATTTTCATGGGCATATCCCCATCATTCACCAGCACTTTTTCTGTGGCTTTGTCTGAAAATAAGTTAGACCAAATCATACCTCTGAATATAAGTTAGACTAAATCATATCTCTGAACATAAGTTAGACCAAATCATATCTCTGAACATAAGTTAGACCAAACTATATTTCTGAAAATAAGTTACTGTAACCAAACCAACAGAGATACCCATATGCTCCATGGTGCTGGAATATTTACCAACATTTGCCCTAAAAATCACCCAGTTGTGTAGGTAAATATACCAGCACCTTACGGAGCAGATGGGATGGGAAGACCCCAGGGTTTTTTTCATCATTTCCAGACAGTAAACTGAGAAACAATTTAGAGGAATCATGTCCTATAAGAAAACATGGTATTCCCATATATTTATGTATATTTATATGGGTATGGATCAATACCTATTAATACCATTTTTAGGGGAATGAACATCCATTTACCAGCTATTTTGATGTTCACCAGGGGTACAAGGTTTTGACACACTGCCATATATTTATATCTATGTATATATATATATATACATATTTACCTACATCTCCCATTTATTGATATCCCAATTATGTACCAACCATACATTGTGTCTCAATCCAATTTATTGCACACTTCCCCTCCGATACACAGACATAGCAATCGGAAATCCCTCATTTAGTTCGATGATTTCCCAAATATAAACCTCCATTTTTAGAGGAGTTGTCCATTATCACATATTTTATTATATCTTATCCCAATGAGATTTTATATATACCATTGATATACCAATGCATAGCACATTTACATCTCGTTGAAACATGGCAGAGCAGAAACGACGAAACGACGCCAGGTATCTCCTACACACAGTTCTTGGCTGCAACCTTTGACAAACGTTCCTTGGTGCCACAGTCGCAGTCGAAGCTGGTCCTGGAATCCCATTCGTCAACTGGCCCTGTAAGAATTTCCCTCTGGCAAACTTACATAGCTATTGAAAATGGCCAATTTATAGTTGATTTACCCATATTTACCCATTAAAAATTGTGATTTTCCAGTTCGTTTTCTGTAAACGTTTACCAGGCCGGGTATAACTGATGGACACAGGTCAACCGTGCATGGGTCACTACTAAAATCCTGTTGTTTTAATCGCTTGCGATATTAGTTGCGATTCCAATAATTGATAGGAATATTAGTACTATTAGGGTCCAGCTTGTGGAAGCCGAGTTTTATGCATAATCCCAGCCCCCATTTTTGGGTTCCCCGTGTAGGCTAGTGTTAGTGTCATCTCTTTGCAAGCATGTGCTTGCAGCGTGCA
>Ga0126342_10018029_pt1 | contig 12139 bp, 11 predicted proteins | sample Cyp1metagenome_FD_92528 | JGI IMG/M metagenome (GOLD analysis project Ga0126342, IMG submission 92528) | Coral microbial communities from Lord Howe Island, Old Settlement Bay, Australia - Cyphastrea 1 metagenome | ecosystem: Host-associated > Invertebrates > Cnidaria > Coral ... | reverse complement strand
GAAAAGGACGTTGCCACTATTGAAAAATTGGCAAATTACCTAGGCGCCAGCTGTTTTTTTACATCTTCAAGCTCAAACACAGCTGAGGGTATCGGAGAACCTGAGGCCCCTCGCGTATATATAATATATATATATATTTGGGACCATTAACCATTGGGGTCAATATGAACCAGGGATAGGGTTTCTATTTTAACCCTCAAACCCCTAAGTTGAAAGGATGGCCCGAAATGATCGAAATGTCCCAACGTTTGTTTGGATGGTTCATGATCGAAATTTACAGATGCCCATATATATATACTGTATAATATAATATATATATATGTGTACACAATTAATACACATATGTCATTATGTCATTTTAATTCATTATATATATATATCATTGGTCTCCGTTTTTATGAATGGTTGGTTTTCATCATGTTTCACAGCACCATTGTTTTGTTGCTGAAATCCCCAGAACTGAAGCAGCTTGCCGTGCCGGCGCCTGGTGCTGCCTGCTGCAACCGAACGCCTGACCAAAGGGTCTTTGGATGGGTCAAACGGACATCTTAATCCCATCACCCTAATATTAAACACCCTACGAAAGATGGGATTAACATCCAATTGTGTGGTTAATTCCCATTTTTAGTAGGGTGTTAATTACTAGAGATGGTCCCAATGGAATGTGGAAATTCCCTACTAAAGCATGGTTTTTCTTAGGGGGTGTTTAATATGAACGGGGGAAGGGATTAGTGGAAACCAAGATCCTTCCCACTGAATGTTAGGGATTTAGAAAAAAAAACATGAGTTGATATCGAGGAACTCTGATGTAAACAAAAATATAATGACGTGTATTCGGTCTCATATAGATATATCAATAAACTGTTGTAATATGGGCTTCCACAACCATGTCCCTCATAGAGTGGTTGAGGTGTATGCACCAATCATGCGGACCTCTAGCAAATTTGAACCAAGAAAAACCAGATTAAAACCAGTTGAAAGAAATAGCAGTGTGGAAGATTCACTGGTCAGACAGAGTCAGACTAGGTTCGCCCCGCTTCTTGACATCTCATAGTTCATCTAATACATTTCTGAGATGAGCCAACTGAACCTAGGATCCATGCTGGGAAGCTGGGGCATGCAGTAACCCCACAGCCAACTTGGATTTTTTTTGTTGTCTTTGGGATGAAATCCCATCCCCCGTTGAATGAAGCACCCCAATTTCAAATCTCCCATTTCTACGCTCCCGTTCCTCCCGTTCATCCCCTACATCCACCATGGTTTCCTGGTTTCCTTTGCAGGTGTTTAATATGAATGAAGGATGGGATATAGTCACGAACTTGGATCCCCCACATTTTAGCCTCTATGCAGGGTGAAAAAAATGGTGTCCATAGGAACTAAGGCCACTGGAAGGGACCAAAACTGTAGGAGCCTTAAAGGAACCAAGTTTTTTGGTTCAAAGAAAGTCGTCTTCCAACCCCCATCAATTCCGAAGGCCGGTTATTGCAGGATGCAAGCCATTAAATCATTTCCCATATAAAATGATAAAATCCCTATGGTTTTCAGATGACCCCATATTAAAATCCCATATTAAATCATAAGCCATAGAATTTTCCACATAACCCCCATAAAATGCCTATGGTCTGGAAAATCAAGGGTCCCATTAAAATGGCCAAGAATTCGGTATCAATCTCCCAAGGTGAGAAAAGCCAAAAAAAACACTGCAAACCTGACCGGAAAATCAACCATTGCTTCACCCAAAGATTAAGAATTCTGAACCATTATTGGCCAGTAATGTCAACCACGGATGAATAAGCTCTTGTTGATTTGGAATCGGGGGGATTGCCCTCAAATAGTGATAGTCTGCTATTGTATGCTACCCCCCAATTCAACAGCCCGGCGCGTGGCAGTCGTCGCCTTTGAGCCCTGGCCGTGCAGCAATGCCTTGTTCATACCTCAGCGAGCTGCGGTGGATGTGATTTCATTGTATGCGTAGAAGAATCGATGGATAATAGTTGGGTAAGCAATCAGTTAATGAATCAAAATTGGGTGCCCAAAATGATAATCTGTTTCATAGCTCAATCACGTATTACTATGAAAATAATTGTTGGGTGCCATTAACTCAAATACGTGGAAGGGTATCCATCAAAAAGGCATAGCTATGCCAATTGATCTCCGAGAAACCCGTCAACCATGTCCACTGAAGGCATCTGCCGCAAGATAACTGCTATGGTGGTCCAATCCACCTTTAAAAGATTGGTATGCCATGGTCTGCCTCAAAAGAGCACAACAAATCCTTCAGTTGCAGTATGAAACCATGAATTCAGCCAGTTTAAAATGTGTTAAACCAATATTTTTATGGTTGACTTCCCCCCTAGTCTTTTTTTGGGGTAGACAACTTTGAGCCAATCTTAGAACGATCCTCCTAGAGAGGTTCGGAGTTTTTCGACGACTGGACACCCTATTTTCAGACAAATCCACATGTCAGCTAAGCAAGGTTTGGAGAAGGATTCTGCAGTTGGCTACCCATCTGACGGAAATCCAGCAGATTAGGACTGCTGGAAATTCCTTCATTATATATATATACATAATCATCTACAAATGATGCATTTCAAGGGATTTATGGATATCTATGGTTATCTCACTAACTTCCCCTTTCATTATCATTCCCATTAAAAGAACTGGGGCCCCCGCCAACTGTGGATGGCACGCTTTCGCTCGATCATCACCTTTGACCAAAGTTGGGGTTGGGCAAAGTTAAGATGGTGTTGTAATACACATATGTAATATACATATGAAATATATTGAATATATTATTATACATACAATATATTGTATATTAATATATGCACATGGTGTATTTGTATGCAAAAATGGCAGGCTCCCTAAAAATCGGATCGTATCATACCAAAATTGGCTTGGGGGCCTTAAACTTGGGGGTCATGTGTCTGTCTGGAAAAGTGGGGTACTACGGTACCACCCAAGTGTGCTAGGATTGGACAAGATACCAATCTACACTGTCCATGAATAATTAGAACATGTTCAATATACCTTGGGATACTTGACAGAGGATATTTAAAAAGATGGCTCAAGCTACTAAAAAGAACTCCCAGTCCCAAGGTTTGGGACGGTTCTGTTGGCAGTTTTTCAGAACCTGATGGCCTGCTGGCAGGTTCTGGCAGGTCATTGGTCTTCTTCGATCACCGAAAAAAGTGGGGCTTTCTGTCTGTATCTGGAGCCCAGAAAAATTCTCTGCTAATCAAAGATGGTGAGCTGGAAAATCACCCATTGTCCATGTAGTTCGATGAGTTCAAACAGAATTTTCTACCAGGAAAAGAATGGAACATCCTACTTGGCAATGGAAAGTGACTTAATATCCCTAGTTCATAGATGACTTAAATCCCCAACTTGTACTGGTTGGTGGTATACCTATCCCTCTGAAAAATGATGGAGTTTGTCAGTTGGGATGATGACATTCCCAATATATGGAAATTCATAAAATTCATGTTCCAAACCACCAACCAGTATAGATGATTTTCTTACTGACATGCCCATTGATGTTGGATTTCTCCCAGTCTGACGCCCATCATCAGGCTCCGGGCAGGAAGCATTTCGGCTGCGGCACAACCAACAGCTGCCAGCCTGGGAACCCGAAAACAACGGCTCGGGCTTTGGATTCCAAAGAACATGTGGTTTTTCTTTGGAAAAATCAACATATGAGACCATATGAGATCATATCTGGTTGGTGGTGCAATAACCATCTTGAAAAATATTAGTCAATGATTATCCCATATATGAAATGGAAGAAAATGTTTGACACCACCAACCAGATATGTTTTCATGGAGAAGGGATTGAGAATATCCAGGACATGGGATCGAAAATGATTTCAGCAACAAAGTGAGATTGGTTCAAGAGAAGCGGTGATTCATGGATGCGGTGGGTCGAGCCATGCATCACTCTGGAAGCAACTGACTGAGATCTGACGACCGATGAAGTTTGGCAAGTCTACCCTCAAATGGCACCTTGACCCACCCTCAAAACAACGATGGAAACAGGTTTCGAATTACTATGTCCCACCACAAAGAATCGTGTTTGCTGTTTGCCATTGTTCGTATTCGTGGGCAGTGACTTTGAAGGTCCAGGTACAATACAAACAAAATGAATGAGCAATATAGCAAGACTTGGAATATTGAATTACATTATATAATAACAGTTATAACTTATAATACGTATATAAACATAAACAGTGCAAACATGTCGATAACCATATGGAGGTTTCCTAAAGTGGGGGTACCCCCAGTTCTCATCCATTTAATGGATGGATGTGCCACGAAATAAACCAGCGATTTTGATTTATTTTGGGGATCCCGCATTTATCGAAACCCCCATATCAATAACATGAGTTTGTGGAGATCCCACTTTCAGTCATCAACCGAGTAGTCCACATGTTGCAATCTTAGAAACACTTTCTTTGGATTTTTTTCCCCCTGGGATTTGGAAATGTTTGGAACATGTCCTTCAAGACTGTATGAATTCCAAAATCAAAAGTGAATCAAAAGTTTGCAAAGTGTTCGAGAAATCCTTCGGGCCCCAAAAACCATCTGTTTCCCCATTTATCAGCAGCATTTCGGCAATTGGAAGAGTCCCCAAGATGGAGAATGCAATTATCAGGGTTTGGTTTTCCACGTTTCACTCAAGCCCATCTGTGGCAATTGGAACCTGTTTTCGCAGTCAAGTTGCGCCATGGGTCAGCATGATGTTACTGTTGCCACTGTTTTGCTCCGGTTTCAAGCCAGCAACAAACATGTTCAACGCTTCCGTCATAAATCGAAGCCGGCAACAAAAGATGCTGATTCCATGCGAATGGCTTTTGGATTTCCATGGCCTTTTGAGTTTCATCTTCATTTGCAACGGAATGGTGATTGATCAGCGAGTTTACCATGGAATCACCATAATTTACTGGTGGTATACCTACCCCTCTGAAAAATGATGGAGTTTGTCAGTTGGGATGATGAAATTCCCAATATATGGAAAAAAAAACATGTTCCAAACCACCAACCAGATTTACCATGGAGTTCCATTCCATGATCATCTTTGATCCAGAATTTCATCGCTGGTCACGCACCACTCTCAGGGCATTGGTCGTGGCGCAGTGGGCGCCCAGTTTCTTAACGGATCTGGAGGCAAGGCCAACCTCGTTGCGCTGCCGAGATGGGGGGCAATCAGATTTTTGGGGGTCAAAAGTGGGATGAATGTTGGAGAATCATAGGGATAAAGTGGGATACGTACAGGATACAATGAAGATACCCTCTGGTAAACGTTTACATAACTATGGAAAATCACCATTGTTAATGGATAAATCCACTATTTCAATGGCCATGTTCAAGTTCGCAAACTGTTAAATTACCAGAGGGTATATGGGGATATCATGGTGATATAAGGGGATTCTAGGATTTAGAACCAACATGATTGAAATTATCCTTGACAATGGATGGCCAACCTTGGACAGTCAACAGTTAAATGATTTGGGAATGATGATGTGCCAAGCGGCAAACGTGGCTTTAGAATGGCTTAGGTGGTATGCTCCAATATCTGTCCAGTTTACATGATTTTAGTTTTAAGATGTTTTAAGGGTGTTCATTTTTTTGGAAACAATTGGCAACTGCATGGGCCCAATTTCTTTGACCATCCATACATACTTGTTGGCATTTTTCTCTGACATTTCAACCATCCGACACTCCTGAAGATGATTGGAACAAATGAAATTCCTAAGAGAAGACCCTTCTCAGTGGGGGGCACGGTGGCGCGTGCCCTAAAAATCACGCATGACCAGAAAGGGGCTGCAAGTCAGAACGCTTGTGTGCTCAAGCGTTGCCATATGTAAGGTTTCTCAACTGCTGAAAATCGCACATTTGTCCGGGCCATAGTCCCTAAAAATTGCCAAACAAGATATTTTTTTGGCCAGAATGCTAGGCAAACAGGAGGCTTCAAGTTCTCGCATCATGTGCACCTTCACCAGCGACAAGGCACTGGTAACGCACTGGCAGTTTGACGTTCTGCACCGCTTCATCGGCAGCCACCTGTTGGGAACACCTAACTAATGGAATTAGTTATTAATTGTCTGTACGAATTGTCCTCAAGTTTGTCAAGAGGGTGTTTGAATTTGCTCTGACCATCTCTGACCTATTTCACTCGGCATTTCAACTGCAACTAGCCAAAGGGTCTTGCAGGGTTTGTATCGTTTCTGGCCATTTCATTCTTTATTGGTTTTTTGAGATGTTTTCTTCTCTTTTTGCCAGAAATTATGATTCTTGTAGTTATGCCGGTATGCCATGAAAAAGCGCTTGTCTTGTCGAGTAAGATAGCATCCTTGGCCAATACCAGCCCTTGGTATGAGCCAGCAAGGTTAAAGGGAATATTTTAATTTTGGGGTCTGCTTGGGTTTTCTATGTTAGAATGTCAAGAGTCATTGAGGATCTGAACAGTTTTCGGTGGTTCGGCAATACCACGCGTCTACTTACTCATTGTTTCTGCAAGCTCGATCGTAGTATTTTGGCAATGGGGTTTGTACAACTTTTTCAGCAGGGGTCAAAGAAAAAACAACATTGGATTCTATGTCGCAATTGCGCTAGCACAAGCAGAAACGTCCTGGCCAAGGGTAGATGGCGACTGCCAAACTTTGTCAATGGGACGCAAGTTTAACTGGTGTAGCTAAACCTGTGGTTATTCGAAATGATATGAGTAGCTTAATCCACTGGGTGGTGGGATTCACACCATCATCATACCATGTTAAGATTTCAGGACTGAAAAACCCACTGCAGAATATGTTGCCCCCAAGCTGATCTACTTAAACTTCAGAACCGCATTCATCTGCCATCTGAAATGGGCACGGGAGCAACAATGCCTCTGGCTTAACCGGTAATGCTTCATACCGTTCTGCCGAATCGGAATTTTGCAACTGGGGTTCGTGATTTTTGGCACATAGAGTCCCAATGGCATAGAGATGATCATACATTTTTCGCCTGGTTTTTTCTGCGCAATTTTGTGTCTGCAATAGCCTTTAGTTCTTGCCGCAACAACGTGCGGAAGGTCGTGAGATCGATTGAATGAGGACATGTCCGGAATATTCCGGAATTATATAGTTCAGTGATGCGCTGAAATGGCTATAAATTGTCGTGGATTGCTGTTGACCTTTAGCTCTGAAGAGCAGCATCGATGGCCTCATGTCTGAATTTTGGTATCAATATCAGGTGACTGTAAATTCACGAGGAATTTCCATAGTCATGGAGGATCCCCAAGCTCGCTGGAGAGTTCATTTGCTGGAAAATCCGAGAATTGATGAGAACTGGGGGTACCCCCATGACTTTGGAAACCCCCAATTGTTGGTTGCAACCCACCTGATGTATTTGCTTCTCACCAATGAATCTGTTAAATCAGGAATAAGGTAGGAACACCCGATTCCTACATAGGTTCGTTGACTGGGGAGTCCTGTCAGTTGCCATGAAATGCTGAAACTCATCTAATTGGTGGTTTCAATCATCAAAATCAGTACTGTAAATGGTAGGTGGTGACCCCAAGGGATGGAAAACCATTGACCAGATGGTGGGTTCCTGAAATAGGGGTACCCCCAGTTCTCATCCAAAACATTGGACCATTTTAGTCTTCAAACCCATGGTTTTGGGGATCTCCAATTTTAGGAAACCTCCATATTGATCCATATTGGGTTTGCGTGAAAAAATGGTACAGTTGCCCGAAAATTCCTGGTTCATTCTCATATGATATCATATGTGCCATAAAAATTGCTAGTTGATGTGCCCCATGTTCAAACACACCCAGGGTGGTGGGGAACCCTATGTAAACATCATGCCCAAAAAAAGGCACAAATTTGGCCGTCAGGCCTGGTGATACTTGTGTACAAAATTCGGTGTCATCAAGCCATCCAGCTGGTTTTTGCCGATACCCTCCGGAGATTGAACAGTTTGCGAACTTGAAAATGCCAATTTATAATAATTTATAGCTGGTTTACCCATGAAAAGCATGGTGATTGTTCATAGTTATGTAAACGTTTACCAGAGGGTAGTCAGAGCCGGGGAAACAGAAGCATGGCAGATGGAGCAATCAGATCCACTGGATCTCCATTTTGGATTCATAGGATGTAGATCTCCGAAGCCAATCAGGTTGAAAAGCTGGATACCCAACATGTCACATGTCACATGCATAACATGACCTCTATACCAGGTACAAAAACTTTGCTATGTGGCATAGTTTTCCAAGCGCTCAAAGCGCCATTCTTCGCCAAGCTTTTTCACCGCCCAAGTCCCAGCCTGTGCATGCTCCAGGTAACCTGCGAGATGTCCGACTAGTCCGAGTGACCGGAAAGATCATGTAGAATGGATGAAACTGGTCCAAAATTGGGTAAATCAAGGGATATGTTGGGCAATCTACCCACGGATTACGTCCCAGGGTCCCAGAAATGGACACCTGTCCGAGCGCAATTTGATGTACTCTTAAGGCTGATGGACATATCCATACTGCACAAGACTTACGTGTTGTCTTCGGATGGATCTTTCTGGCAGTCGGCCGTGAACTGATTTTTTTGGAAGGCCCTTCAACTGGAAAACAAGAATCCCATCCCCCCTTATCCCCTAATACAAATATCACCGATACATGGACCCCCAAAATGAATAGATCCAATACTAAAGCAGTGTTTCTAGGGTTATTTCACCAGGTATTGAACATAAGGGGCCAAAGATTCTATAATTTTTTGAGACTCTGCCCCCAAAAAAATAGGCACCCAGAAATCCAAGGTTGGTGGTAGAGCCACACATCCAGATATACGTAAGAAGTAGATATATATAATTAGATAAAGCCAAACATAGGGATCATCCTCCCAATATTTAGGTGTGTCAATTATGTCATATATGTTAGAGTTTGAAAGCACCACGCAGCTGTTATAACGTCTGGAACCCGAGGTTTAGCAAGCCGACCATCCCATGTTCGGAAGATCCATTGGTTAACCCGTTTTCAGGAGAACAGGGATAAAATATCATAAAAGGCATCCCTAAATCCATTGGTTAATCAGTTCATCATTCATGTCCCGATTAGAATGGCCACAACTTGAAGAACTTGGGGGTATATACATGTATATACCCCATTTTTGGACAAACCCATGTAATTACGTACATCTGTACATTGCATAGCCTAAAAGCACCCAACCAGACCAGTGACTACAAACCTATTCTAGCCCGGTTTTGTTGGATACTTGGTTGCTCTCCAATTGCAAAATACTTTGTACCCACTACCTGGGAAGACCTGGAATATATTTCCGACCACCTTGAAATGTGAGTAATTCGTGGGATGTGTCCCCCCATCACCATCATTCATGCAACATTCATGTAATCGATCCAAGACGCCCTCATCTTCTGCCTTTTCTACGCTTGCTTTGGCCGCTGCCAAGTGATCTTTCACTGAATCCTCCTGCGGTCTGGCAAGACCGGCAGCATGTTGGAAGTTGAGGATTTAACCACCAAGCATGATAATGTGTTAAACCCAAAAATACCCTCTGGTAAACATACAAAAAGCTACTGAAAATGGCCATAGAAATAGTTGATTTGCCCATTAAAAAAAAATATTTTCCATAGTTATGTAAACGTTTACCCCGTGGGTATATGGGATACTGGGGGACAATAGTGGGATAAGATGGGAGAAGTATACTAGTCACCATCCCCAATGTTGGTTTATTGTCGGATATGACCCCTACTTGGGATGATAAATATGATTGGCTTTGCCGCATCACGATTGGTCACCAACGAGACCAACGAGAATCGTTGGAAACCCGGCACACCCGATTGGGATTTGAATGGAAAGAAGAGTTTCGGATAGTTTCGGAGTGTCCAAAACTATATTCCCATCATATTCCCACGACCTCCATTGCCGCAGCCGCGCTCCTTGGCCTCCGCCGCTCGCATTTTCTCCGCGGCAAAGCGCTCCGTGATCTCCGCCTTCGTCAGGTCCCCCTGGGAGCGGAGCTCCACCGCCTGGCAACGCTACAGGGGCCCCAGCCCCCCTAGTGATGTTTGTTGGTTTATGGAGTTATAATTCACTGGGTTGGTTTAAGGGAAAATCTACAGGAAACCATGGTTTTTACCATTAAATATGGGGGGTTCCTGTAAATTTTCCCTTAAACCAACCCAGTGAATAATTGAGATATTGAGAATCAATATGAATGAATAAACAATAAATGAGGAATCTGCAGAATTACTGATTAATGGGATTTAATGGGTTTATAAACCCAAAATTCCGCAGTATAAGTGTTCAGTTGCCTTATTTCAGTGGCGAAAAAAACCTATGGTTTATGGTAGATATAACGAACTAGTATTCATGGGGGTTGTAATGGATTATAAACCAACAAACATCACTGGGGGGCACCATCCTGTAGTGATGTTTGTTGGTTTTGAACCCCCATTACCCCCTGGTAAACGAACATACCTATGGAAAACCACCATTTTTATAGGTCAATCAACTATAAATGGTCATTTTCGATAGCTATTAGCTATGTTGGCTTACCAAAGGGCAACTGTAGTTATATCCTCAAACCAAAGGTTCACCAAGTTTTGTGAGTCAACTTCGCTATCATTGACCCCACCTTTCAGAATATTCCAATAATGGGAGTTACAATAAGGAATTATTTAAACCATCATGGTATAGGATATTTGGGGATATTGGCTTTATCCATCATCCTATACCATATTGGTATATCTGGGGACCCCACCTTGCGAATATCCAAGTTTTGTGAGTCAACTTTCTCTTGTTTTCTTCGTATTTTTTCACTTATACCGATTCGATGCGGATCATGTGGGTTTTCGAATGGAATAAGGAATTTAGATGGGGATTTAATTTGACTACAATGTAGATATGATGGTAATTTGGGCAAGCTCGCCAATATTGACTAATATTGATGTGTTCACCATTTCTAGAATATCTGTAGTACTTGAGGGTATTACCATTGTAGGTTTCATCTTGTGCAAGAAAAAACCGTGAACTTCAACATCCGAGTTGTTACCTTGCTAGTTGTCGGTTTCAGTTTACATTTAACGAATCAAAATTAGGGGATACTTCAGTATTTTGATAAAGAATTACTGGATTAAATTTATATGATTGAAACATTAAAATACTGATTTCTTGGGGATTGAAGTAAATCTTGGCCAAATTTTGGAAGTCCTATTGGATGGTCCAAAAATTAGATGTGTCATCACATCCACCATGGTTTCTAGAGGGTTCATAAAAAAAGGGAATGGATTATACATCAGTACATCACATTATATCAATTTATATCAATTTATATTATCCCAATATATTCCCACATTGTTGCTGATATTCCTTTTATATTCCCATCATGGATTATCATACGAATGGGTTCCAATGGTCATCAATTTTGGCCCGAATTCACTGTAATTAACCACAAAAAATCCTCATTACATACCCTCATGAGTCTCCCATTTAGCATTAGGGGGAAGAGATTACCCTCTGGTTATTTAACAGTTTGCCATGGGAAATGGCCCATAGAAATAGATGGTTTACCTAGCTATAAAATGGTGATTTTCCATGGCGAACTGTTAAATAACAAGATGGTAATCGTAAACCAGACCTGCTCTGTTTACAGTGCCTGAAGTTGGCTGGTTTATTATAGTTATCCGATCCAAGGTCGTGCTGTCATTTAGCTTGACCAAAAATTGTTCGGTACAGGATGGGGCCCCAAGATAGCTAAGTTGCCTTATTATAATCAGTGGCTTAACTATGGTTTATGGTAGATATAACTGATTCAACTACAGTATTCATGGCGGTTTATAATGGTTTATAAACCGACAAACATAACTGGGGGGCACCGTCCTGTATCAGATGATCGTACTCCCCAAGCCCAAAAATAGAATCCGAATCGATTTCTAGTGATAAGACAAGTTGCCGCCCTAGGGTTCCATCACCAAAACATATTCTGGTCCTTTGCATTCGCAACTTAAGTGTGCATGATATTAATGTATATATATATATATATATTATCTAGATTCTAGAAGCCTGTGGGCAGAGGTTTCTAGTATGTACCAGGGGGTCTGTGGCAAGCTTAGTTGGTGCAAATGGCGACGGCATGACGACGACATGACG
>Ga0126342_10018028_pt1 | contig 12140 bp, 17 predicted proteins | sample Cyp1metagenome_FD_92528 | JGI IMG/M metagenome (GOLD analysis project Ga0126342, IMG submission 92528) | Coral microbial communities from Lord Howe Island, Old Settlement Bay, Australia - Cyphastrea 1 metagenome | ecosystem: Host-associated > Invertebrates > Cnidaria > Coral ... | reverse complement strand
GGTTGGGAACCGTAAGTTTCAAGGTCTGGGAACCGGCAGTTCCTTGCCATGGTAACATTCGTTTCCCACGTTGGGAACCATCAGTTCCAACCTTTTCTATCTGGGGTCTATGCCGGTGTAATTCTATGGTCATTTTCAATAGCTTTTTGTATGTTTACCAGAGGGTAATTCGTATAACTCATTTGGACTGGACCGCAGCCTTTCAGCGGCAAACGTGCCGCTGGGCATCGCTTCGTTCTCTTGAAAGACATGGAGGCGTTCAGCCTCAGCTCAGGAAGCCTCACTGGAAGGACCAGACCGAGGGCGATCGTGTCGATCGTGTCTGGCAGCAATCTGCAGCAGCTTGTCTTTCAAGACCCAAGGAATTTATGTTCTTTGCATGTTTTGCATGTTTTGCAGAATGGATCAGAATGGCATGACTCACAATTTACATCAATTTACATCAATTTACTGATAAATTTCATGAGTGCCAGTCGACTGCTTGCTAGCAGTTGCTACTGTAGTGTTGTTACTGGAATTGGGGTGGTGTTTGTCGCTCTCTCAACAAGAGATGATGTCCCGGTGCTTCTGTCGATGTCAATCTGCACAATTGTTTGTGCCTTGTTTGTCGTGGTCGACATTGTTTGTTGTGGGCCATCCCATTAATTTGATGCTGAAATCTATGTTAGTCATTGTTAGTCATCATATTTCCTATCAACAAGACAAATTTCCGACAAATCCATTCTTCATGGCATGCGGCAGTTGAACGTTGGAAGACAAGGTCATGGACATCAGCGACATCGCGAGGATCTGTTAGATCCGTTGGTCTTGGAGCTTTCATTGGTCTGGTCTTGGCATTCGGCATGGCCGGTCGGCGTCGAAGGGTGGGAGGGGTAGGCCGGGTAGGCAGTTGGCGAAGTTGGCGTCCGTGTCGGGAGGAAAGTCCGGAGATTGTGGAGGAAGTGCCACAAAATGTGGAGCTCAGCTTGTCCTTGGCCTTCCAAAGGATTCTTCAACCTAGTCTGGCAAACGGCTGGACCTTGCTTGGAGATTTGTTGACCTGTGGCCTTGCGGCTCCTTTGTTGGCGATCTTTTACTTGAGAGTTGGTGTTTTACATCCAGATTGGTTTACTGCCATCGCAGATGCAGAAAAGGATTTCATTTTTCCGGAATTTGCACATGGGGTCATTTTCTCATTGTGCTGGTGCTATGGAGGGCTGGCCATTGGTGCTTTCGAAGCAGATGCTGTGAATCCTCAGAATCTGTTGCAGACCATTCAGCGGACAATTTACTCAGGGGCAGTGACAGCTTGGCTTGCCAGTGTGGTGCGATCTTTTCTTACATTGAGTGGCAACCTGGAAGCAGCCTATGCGTTTTGTGGATACTCTGTAGCTTAGCTGCACGAACAAATGGTTTAGTCAAACGATAGGTGTCAAACAGGAAAGGCCCTCCTTGTTTTTCTTTAGATGGCGCAAAAATGATTGACCCCGCAAAATGGGATGGTTTGTTTCCAAACCTGAGCGATGTTATGGGTCCATTGTGATGAATGCACCCAGGCACCACTGTCGCACGCCATGCCAAGCTACCCCGATTTCTTCATTGACCTGCTATTTGAGGCCTGGTTTTGGGTGAAGTCATTGGGGTAGCAGTGGACCCACAAACAGGGGAATCTGCAAAAACTGCAAGGGACCTATCGAGCAGCACCCTAGAGTCTGAAGTCATGAAGTAGAGTCCTTCAAACCGGGGCCTGGACAAGTTCCTGCGTGACTCCTTCTAGGGTATGATGATATGGGTATGGGTCAATACCTGTAGATACATTTTTAGTGGGATGAACATCCATTTACCAGCTATTTTGATGTTCACCAGGGGTACAAGGTTTTGACACACTGCCATATGACAGGTGTTCAATTTCAATAAACCTTCCATGTCGGCCACAGGTGTTCCTCCTGGTGGCTTGGCGCTTCACAGCAGCTGTGGTACTTGCAAAGAGCCCAGTGCCAGAGTGACTTGACTTGGCCCGGATCTGGTAATCAAACCTGGCCTGGCAATGGAACATCCCAAATCCCACATATATGTATATATATATAATATATATATATATATTATATTACATAAATGATATATATATATATATACTATATTACATAAATGATTTTTCCACTAAGCTCTTCAGGGGGTTTCCATGGATTTCCCATTGCCATGTTCAAGGGTTTTTTGTTGGTGGCAGTTTTCTGAGGCGCGATGACACTGAAGTCGACGGCCGTCTGCTCTTTGGCGACTTGCTGGCAGCTGGATTTATCACACCTACCCTGGTCATCGAGGTCTTCTTCAAGACTCAGGCGGCGTTGCCTTCAAAAACCATGTTGTTTGAGGATTGTGGGAGACTATACTACCCTTATCATAATCCCTTTGGGAAAACGTTCGGCAATTCTTGTGCTCTTCGGGGGTTTCTTAAAAATGCGGGACCCCTAATTTTCCTTAACATTGGTGATGTTTGCTGGGGGAACCCATCGATGTTGGGGTACCACACCTTTTAGAACCAGCCTAATTACCAAATTTCATGCAATCTCATTGCATCCGAACATCAACGCCTTTGGCCTCCCCTGCCCAGACATACACGCCTCTATGGACGGTCTTTTGGGATGTGTCGGATTATGGCGTTTGGAAACCCATCCTGGCACACGGCTCTATCCTGGCCGTTTGCTGGCTGGTGGGTGCCTTTGCGGCTGGTGCCTATTCCAAGGATGCGCTGGCGCCGAAGCCTGGCTACAGATGGACTGTTCATTTGGAGCATTAACCATCCAATTTTAGGGCCACTCAATTTTCTCGTGGGGTGACTAAGATATGGCTTTGTCCAGAAATGGGGATACTCCGAATCCAGCGATGAATCATGATATATTCCCCATTTCAATGGTAAGTTTTAGGAGAATGCCACATCTTCAGACAATTTTGGTGGGAATAATGATGATAAACCATTGGATTCTGGGGTACCCCTAGTTGAAGAAACCCAGATGGTGGGGTCGCTGTGTTCGAAGATTGGATGGTGGACATCCACACATTCCCAAATTCTCAGAATCAAGGCGACACTGTTTTGCAGTTGCCTGCTTGACATGAGGGTTTGACAATCCCAGGATCGATCTACCACTGATCTTAAAGCGGCTATGGACTGCTGGAATCATTGCAACGGTCCTTCTGGGGGCCTTCAACTTCCTCAGTGGCAACTTGGTAGAGTCGCAAGGTTTCCTGACGGCCTATTCCGCTGATGTAACGCTGCTCGGCTTTGTTTTTGAATATGTGGGTTGTTGGGACCTGTAATTACAGAAGCAGGCGGGTTGGCAAGACGTTGGAAAATGATTTCCATCTATGAGATACCTCAAAGACTGGCAAGATGCTTGAAAAGTGCACCCAAGGATGCAGAAACAATTCTTTGACTTCACGACGGATGTGGTCTTTGCAGCGGTTTGCTTAACAACATGGCGGCTATACTTTGCGGGATACATTTAGTGCACAGGACATATATATCAGTTTACACTCGGCAGTAAACAGTGAAGCTGCTTGAGAACAACCTGTCTCACCCCAACCTCACTGGAAAAAGCGCAAGATCAGCATAGTCTGAGTCACTCTTCGAGTCATGGCTTAGTTGATGCTCAGAGTGGCTCCGTGTCGCAGGGTGTTGCGATTTCCAAGATCCAAAGCCAAGCTGTGTTCACTGCCAGGGTAGCTGCCTTTCATGGCAACAAGCCCACGGTCCCCTCCTCAACTTGGCCGGGGCGTACCGCTCCGTACGGTGCGTCGTGTGTTGCCTAGGTTGTTCGACTTAAGTGAGTTGCCAGCTGGTTCACCTGTTCAGAGCCCGCGACCGGGAAAACAGGTGGGCACATTTTTGGAGGTTTGCTTCGGAATACCCGACCTGAATCGACCTGAGGTAATCTTTATCATTCTTTATCACACTGTCATGGGATGGCGATTCGTACAGTACGACTAGAAGGATTTGCGATAAGTTTTAGGAAGGACTTGCATACCAATGATCTTGTGGCTGCAGCCTTTCAGGCAAGGCACTTCAGTGCTGACAACAACTAGTATCACTTTTAGGCTGAGAGACTTACACATGCAGTGGTTCTTTTCAATCTGCCATCAAGGATGACATTGACAAGTAGTCGGAGCGTTTGTCCTAGATGTGCCAAAGAGCACCAACGGCATTCTGCCAGCAATACTTCAAATTCCACTAGACACCGTCAATGTGGCAAGCCTGGTATGGCGCATGCTGAAACTGAGAGTGGTTGGATGCTCAGGTCAGACTGGTTCAAGACAATGGAATTGGGAATAACGGAATAACCAACCAGTGACTGCCTTTGGTTAAATATTATCACTTATACACGACTACACTTTGGGCTTTGGCCGTTTCGTGTGCGCAAGGATGGTATCATCGAAGGCCGAAAGTGTCTGCGCGAAGAGGGTTGAGAGAATTGAACGGGCAAAGGTCCAAAACTTCAAACGCTTCGATCCAATGACCTGAAAATAAGTCTGGACTGGAACACTGTGATGCGATAAGGTGATGTATCATAGAAACATGACTAGAGGCCGCTGGACCCGCCGGATGCCATCGAAACTGCTGCTAGAACGCATTTTGCAGGCAAGGACACATGGCAACCTTGGGCAACCACCTTGCTCCGGTATTCCAAACCGAGTCCAGTCCGCTGGAGTCTTGTTGATTGGTGACCAAGTTGACAAGGCCTTCTCCAGAAGGCGAAGGACTCAGTTGCTATGTATACTTCCGCTGCAGGAGCATTTTTCCTTGTGAACACTGCCCTTGTTGTGTTCTCGTTCGCTGTAAATCCGAGGTTTTTGCGCCGTGTGTCGGCTCGAAGCTGGAGTTGATCTATTCAGGCTGCACAGTTTCTTCCAGTTCTACTAGTGGTAGCTCCACCAAAAACTTGCAGAGATCTGAGCGACAAAGAGATGAGTTTGTCCGAAAGGAGGGTACGATAGGGTACCCCAAATCCAAAGATTTTTATATCATGCTTTTACAACATGTTACTGTATATTATATATATCTTATTAATCAGCATTTTCACCATGATCGTGAACTATTCCGTTGCAATCTCCGTCATCATTTCATCATCTTTCGGCACTATTAGACTATAGTTGCCATAGCTTGGGAGATTTTATCATATTTGATCCTCATTTTCCCCAGGAGAGTTGCCAATTTTCTTGGGCGAACGTCCCTATTTTAGGGACATTTCAACACCCAACAAATCCGCACGAGACCGTGGTGGACCGCATGGACGAGTTCTCACCGAGCTCTTTGCCTTGGCGGTGCGCCGTTGAGTCCTCGCTTCCGCTGGGAGAAAGGGATAGATCGATCGCCAGGACACAAAGCAAGACGGCTCAGTAGTATTTGGGCTTGCTGATTCCTCAGGAGTTTCCTAATTTTTTGTGGAATTCAGAATGTCAAAGAATGTCGGCCATTTTGATCCATTTTGTTGAATCACTGAGGTGTATGCTTTGCTCTCGCTTCCTTGGAACCGAAAGGTGGTACCAGGCAGCTGAATACTTTTGGATTCTAAACTTCAGTGCATCTATTCTTTGAATCGCAAGTCTTCATGAGGATACTATGACTATTTGTCTCTGATGCGAGCGTCCTCCCGGCCTTTCTTGTGCTGATCTTTGCATTGGATACAACCTTTTGAGAGCTCAAATGCTTTGCATTTGTTTGGCAGGTTGGATGAGTCTGATGTGGTGGTCCGCGTGCAGCGCTGAAGATCATGACTCCCACCAAATGGGCAAAGAATGACAAAGAGATCCAAAGAGTCTTCAGGTGCAGCTTCAGTCCCAAGGCTTTGGCTGCAATGTCTTCTCGATTTGTGGATTTGCGGAGACCAGTCAGGCAAGGTATGGTTGAAAGATTAGGACGCGATTCAGTCATTGCCATCAACAGACGTTGCCTTAGGATTTGGTTGAGTCTGATGTGTGTGTGTGTCTTGGGAAAGGGAGCGGTTGCTCTTCCTTTTTGCTGATATGGCACGGAGCCAAGCCATACGACTGGTGGTGACTTGTGTATTTTTTCCTGCAGCTAGCCAGCCTGAAGTCTTCCAACGATTCAAAAGGAGAGATGCATTGTAGCAGGTAGCAAAAAGACACCAGGATGTTATCCGTAAAAGGCCGTTTGCCAGGTCAAGTATGGCTTCCCCTTCCGGGGCAAAATGTAACTTGTGTGCCTTGACTTACTTGCCTCGATTGCTATACTGTAAATGGTCAAGAATACCATGCTGTCAAGATCTGCCAAGCTTAATTACTTTTAGTTACTACTAGATTCGGCTGATTCATCACTGCAAGAGCACAGAGGTGGAAGCCAGTTGGCCAAAGGCACGATTAATGTGAGATATGTGGGATTGATGTGAGCGCCACCATCTATTTATGTGTGCGCCACTCATCACCAAAATGCACAACGTCCAGGCCGAGTCGGTTCTCTTGGCCTTGCAGAGGCTTGGGCTTTTATTTAAGCGCATCAGACAACACTGTTTCATCGCAAACATCGCAGGGCTGCGCCTCCAGGGAATCTTTGGCCTGGTGTAGCCCGGGGCCTACCGGGGGAAGTCGGGCTTCGTAGTGTAAGAATTTCTCCAAAATTGCTGATGCGATTCCAACTGAAGACTACGGATGACTCGTGTTGGGAATGTGATCGGAATTTGTGCGTGGGGAAGCTTTGGAGACGTTCCTTGCTCCGGTGTAATGGTCTCGCCCGCCCAGGCTGCTCAAGAGTCGTGAACTATTGTGTAGCCCGTTGTCAAACGCGGTAACCATGTCGGTTGTGGATGGATTGCCGTTTGCAGAGGATAAGAAGGATTACATCCTCCAGACCCTCGACCCCATTTTGGAGGAGATGGTCAGTGACCTGGACTAGATAAAAAATTGCAAGATGGTCAGATCTCGTCCTGTCTTTTCCGATTCCAATGCCTAAGACCTGCCCTGCAAAGGGTGCGTAAACTTCTTAGCTTGCTCCAGTGTAGTTCTTTTTGCAGACTCTAAATGGGCGCCTTGTGTTGGATGATAGGAAGGGTCTACGCCCTTTGTGTTGGTTATTCGTTTTCTAAATGCCCTTGATTGAACAGTCGTCAATTTAGACCCAGCCCAGGTGACGTCCTCCAGGAGATGCCAACTATCCCGATGGACTTCATGATCCAGTGGCTCAACAAGCGAGCAGGAAAGGCCGCAGCATTCAGCGAGCATGTCTCTGTGACCCAGAGGACGCCGATTGAGTCGTGGGGTTGATTTTCTTTGGGAGTCTTGCTGCTTCTCCTGTTCGTTTATAGTCTGTTTGGATCTGTTTAGGGTATTGCTGGTCCCCTGCACACAATTTCTGTCAATTTCTGATTTCAGATTCCTGTTGTGTGGCAAGTCCAACAGACTATGGAACAGTCGTTCCGGGATCTTTAGACGGCTTTGCTCGACACAGCAAAGTCACACATTGGGCGCGTTGATTCTTCCTCGCTTTTCTTGTGTTGCAGCAGGGTTGCCTTCTTATTTGTTCCAAGGCACTGCACCACACATCTTCCCTTCCAACTTTACAGCTTTGCAGCTTTGCAGGAACCAGATGCTGAAGCAAGAACTGCGTTCCTTGCAGGAATCTTTACATGAGGCAAGCACTGCGGCCGTTTCAGCCGTTGAAAATGTGGAGGATGAAGAGGAAGAGGAAGACGATGAAGACGATGAGCCCCCTGAGGGTTGGCTCAAGTCTGAGGACCGGCGAACCAGTCGATACCGTGCGCACAGCGCACATGGTGATCATGGTGCGATGACACGGTGGTGGGGAATCTGCAGGTAATGATTTAACCATAACCAGTCCTTGGATCAAGTTGCAGGGTATAGCCATAGCCTGGGACTCCTTGGAAACCAAGATGACCAAAACTGGTCGAATGGGCAAAGTTAGATTTGCAATGAATTGCACAATACTAGCAAACCTAAAGCAGCTGCAGAAGCATTTTTCATTTTTTGCGAAACGCAACTGCCAAAAGGCTGCATCGGTGGAGTCTCAAATGTTGGTTATCTTTCAATTGATCCGCTGAAGTGCCATCAGTGCCATCTACTTGTCACAGGAGAGTCAGTCGAAGACCCGCACGTCGGTGAGTGCTGAAGCATATGGAGAGTGGAATGCCAAGAAAGCTTTCACACCGCCAAATCATCCAAAGAGTGACGATCAAAAGCAGCGCTTGAAGCAGACCCTTAACAAGAGCTTCATGTTTTCAGCCTTGGAAGAGAAGGACATGCAGTTGGTCTTGGGTGCCATGAAGGAGTGCAAGGTTGAGGCAGAGATGACATTCTGTCACCAAAAGCACTTTGCGGATGTTTATCCGCAAAACCTATTGTATCATTGAGGGGATTGACTCGCATTGAGCTGTTTTTCAGTTCACCAGCCACGTTTTTGATCCAGACCCATTTCAGTCTTTCTGAGTCTTTCTCTTGTGCCAGGCTGGAGAGAAAGTCATCACCGAGGGTGACAATGGTGACTTCCTTTTCGTGATCGAGAAGGGTACGTTGAATTGCATCAAGTCTGTGAATGGTGAGGAAAAGGTGGTGAAGACGGTCAACGAGGGCGATGTGTTTGGAGAGCTTGCACTTCTCTACAACTGCCCTCGTGCAGCTTCGGTTATGGCTGCGGATGTGCTTTGGCAGCGGTTCATGGCAATCTCATGTGTCTTATCATTTTACAATCCAAAATGAGAACGCCAGGAACAGTGAAATGTGAGTGCAAGGTGCATCTGTTGTTTGTGTCCCTTGGGGGTTGTGGTTGCCCTGTTTTGAGGCCTGCATCTGCTGGCAGCTGGACCGAGAGTCCTTCAATCACATCGTGAAGGATGCCGCTGTGGCTCGCCGCACCAAGTATGACGAGTTCCTGAAGTCAGTGAATCTGCTGTCCTCTTTGGAGGCCTATGAGCGCTCTCAGATTGCAGATGCTTTGGTGGCAGAGACTTGCAAGAAGGGTGATACCATTGTCAAGCAGGATGATCCTGGTGACAAATTCTACATTGTGGAGGAGGGAAGTCTCTATGCGCTGAAGAACTTTGGCAGTGAAGAAAAGCGAGTGATGGAGTACAAGCCTGGAGACTACTTCGGCGAGTTGGCTTTGTTGAAGAATCAGCCACGGGCTGCCAGTGTAGTGGTGGAGAGTGAGACTGCCAAGGTGCTGTCCATGTCTCGAGTCTCCTTCAACAAGATGCTTGGACCTTTGGCAGACCTACTCTCTTCCAAGGTTTCCTCCTACACCTGATGACATCACCACGTGACCGGTGCGTGATGCGCCTGCTGGGTGAAAAATCTGTGGAAAGCACTTCGAAGACTTCGCCCTGTGAGCCGCGCCGGCTGTACGAAAATCGTGCAGCTGCAAGCCATCCCATACGCTGCAGCTGCGCATTGTCCACCTCAAGTCTGACCTGTGCATACACAGGCTGGGCTGTATGAAAGGCCTTAGATGGCAATGCTGGTCCCATTGCAAGGAATCCTACATATATATATACATATCATATCACACCATGTCATGTACTGTATACTTGCACTGTAAGAAGACAGCATTCTTACATACATGGTTTACGCATGACAGCTTATCTGGCATTTTTGTGCCAACTTGCTCAAAGTGATATGAGCAGCTGGGCCAGCAGGACATTCTGTAATGTGGGAAAGGGCACCTTGAACCCTTTGCAGCTGCACCGATTGTGACACTTGCTTGACACTGACACTTTCCTGCACGCAAAACATTTTTCTGGCGCGTGCTTGGCCTTGCACTGAGGACTGATGGGATTTTCAAGACAATCTAGTCTGCAACAATGAATTTCAACGTCTTGAGGATTGCCAATTTTGGTCAACTGTACCAAAGGTCTAAGTTTAAGTAAGTACCTTGAGCATTAAACCAACCGCCGTGACTGGGACATACTGGGACTTCTTAATCAAGTGACTTGTGCAATGCTGATACTGGATCGTTCAAAGGCGCAGCTGATTTCCTCACTTCTGAGCTGCTTAGTTGCCTCACCCTCAGTTGGGGGAGGTTACAAAATTGCAATGCATGCAAATTGATCTACCAAGTGGATCAAGTACTAAAGTTACAAAAGTTACTAAAGTTCACTGAAGTGGCCCAGAACTTGAGCTAAGGCCCAAATCAGCTGGATTTTGGACATCGAACCCGCAGCAAGGTTGCCAGCACCCCAGCAATGGCCATTTTGCCATTCCTATTTCGACGCACGCAAGTCACGGTTGCCGAGGACACTCCTTTGGCTCGTTCGTCAACTCCTCAGTCCTTGGCACATCCAGTACACATCCTAAGCTGTGGGAACTCTGGGAACACCTTTGTCTCTGCAACCTGCATGAGAACAGGCACCGCGTGTCATTTCCACAGTTTGTTCCGCTAAAACTGGTGCGTGGCAAAGGGCTTCCATCATCAATTTTTGATGTCAGAACCTATTTGCCCAAGCAACTTTTGACCATCAGAATCAGGCTGGAGATTTAAGTGTTTCCAACTTGGGAGCAGACCCATATGTGCCATGATTACAGGAGATGTTGTTTTTGAGTCTTCGGGGATGGCTCAAGAGTCGTAGTGATAACAGCAGATTATGTCCACAACATGATAGAAATTGGGCAAAGGTGGGAGGACCATCCAACACATCATCCACCGCAATAGAAATCCGCAGAATTCGAAGGCTGGACCAGCTTCGTTGAGCAGATGTCCGAAACAGCCAGCAGCTCAGAGGTGAACTGACAACACCAAGCTTGAAGGCTGGTAGCTCCATTGGTTGAAGTTGTGAAGCCAAAAGCTATTGGAGCTGCATAGTGGTGGCCATTCTTCATGATCTTCGACAATGGCAATGCATTGCTCAGAAGAATCTCAGGATTTGGACGACATGAAAACAGATGACCTGCGACAGGAACTTGTTGAGGTCCAGCTAAGGGTTCCTGGAGTCAGTTCGTCAATATCGTTTAGCCATTTCGGAAATGTGTTGAAAATCGTACCGACAAGCCTCGGCACATAATCAGACATAATCATGGATTTTTCTGCAGCAGAAAGGGGCAAGAAAAGGTAGAACTCAATGAACCGATTTTTGTGGGTATGGGAGTGAGTTTCCAAATTGCAGGCCTTGCTTTTTCAAAAGCAAGTGTTCAGTCAAGTGCAGGTGGCTTCCTTGTTACCTCATGACCGCTGGACCGATATGGCTCAGGCTACACGGTTGCTGGCCACCAAAGAGACGCTACAGGCTGCATCAATGTGTGACCAAAGGGACTTCATGGTGGAATTTTCTTCAGATTGACGCCAGGACTCCACAAATTCCATGATGTTCACTGTTGCATCTGTTGCATGTTAGGGCGAAGCGTTGCACTGGGTTTGGCACTCAGTTCGCCACAGTTCGCTGCATGAAATCTCTGACTCAACTCTCATCCCAAGGCGCAAGTGGCCTGCCGTGTGCCATTGGACTTCAGGTCTATGGCTGGTAAGGAGCAATGCCCCAAGGCTGGTTCAACAATGCAGATTCGCTTGGGCAGAGGAAAGAGACACAAACATAGACATGATCGTTTGGCGGAAGGATTTTCTGGCCAACGGCTTCAGAATATTGAAAAAATCTATATATCTATATCTAGATTTAATATCTCAATCTATCCATCTATCCATCCATCCATCTATCTTTCTTTCTTTCTATCTATCCATCCATCTATCTATCTTTCTATCTATCCATCCATCCATCTTTCTTTCTATCTATCCATCCATCCATCTTTTTTTCTATCTATCTATCCATCCATCCATCTTTCTTTCTTTCTTTCTATCACCTACCTAGCTAGCTAGCTAGCTATCTGTCCATCTACCTATCTAACTATCTAAGCTATCTACCTGCCTATCAATCAATCAATCAATCAATCAATCAATCAATCTATCTATCTATCTAGCTAGCTAGCTAGCTAGCTACCTACCTCATCTACTAATCTAACCTGATAATCTACTAATCTACTAATCTACTAACCCACTAATCTACTAATCTACTAATCTATTTATCTCTCTATCTGTCTATCTGTCTATCTGTCTCTCTGTCTATCTGTCTATCTGTCTATCTGTCTATCTGTCTATCTGTCTATCTGTCTATCTGTCTATCTGTCTATCTGTCTATCTGTCTATCTGTCTATCT
>Ga0126342_10018027_pt1 | contig 12140 bp, 13 predicted proteins | sample Cyp1metagenome_FD_92528 | JGI IMG/M metagenome (GOLD analysis project Ga0126342, IMG submission 92528) | Coral microbial communities from Lord Howe Island, Old Settlement Bay, Australia - Cyphastrea 1 metagenome | ecosystem: Host-associated > Invertebrates > Cnidaria > Coral ... | reverse complement strand
TGTATGTATGTATGTATGTATGTATGTAATGTATGTATGTATGTATGTATGTATGTATGTAATGTATGTATGTAATGTATGTATGTAATGTATGTATGTAATGTATGTATGTAATGTATGTATTAATGTATGTATTAATGTATGTATGTATGTATGTATGTATGTATGTATGTATTAATGTAATGTATTAATGTAATGTATTAATGTAATGTAATGTAATGTAATGTATGTAATGTATGTATGTAATGTATGTATGTATGTATGTATGTATGTATGCATGCATTTCGTACACCCCCTATATATGTTTGGCGGGTTCTTTTTCCCATCCGATGGGCTCAGGGGGTTCGGTGATCCTGGCTGATGTGCTCCTTGCATTGGGCGCCTTTAACTTGGGCGGTGCCAACGCGGTGGCACTGGTGCTGTGGAACTCTGGCCTGCTGCTGGTGGATCACGTGTAGCTGGGCAGATATCAAGATGGGGACATAATTGAAGATGTTCTTTGAATCAATAGAACTTGCAAGGATTTGGATTTCATTGACATTTCATTGACATTTATGGCTGCATGCCCAAAAAGTGATGAGAAATGTGAGGGCACAGCCCACCAGACATGGCGGATCTTGAATGGCATAAGGTTAGACTTTGCTCGGCTAAAATCGGGGAGCCAAAATGCAGATATTAGCCCAAAAAGTTACCATTATGAATATCCAATGTATGGGAATGTGTGGGACCATTTTTGTGAACAAGTTCACAGGCTAGGTCGTATTCTTTGTTTTGGGCACCTGTTTCACAACAAATAACTTGTAAACGTGTCTTTTTGTTAACTGGCATTGTCTCTGAGATACTTCACCCATCTTCACCCTATCCCACACTCTCACTTCTACCACAAGGATCTACGGGATGGTCGGCATTCCTCACAACAGTGCAGTGCTGATTGTTGCTATTTGCACGCCTTGGGTTTTTTTCAGTTTCTGGTATACAGATTATACAGGTCGCAGAATAACCGCCATTGCGTGATTGCCAAAATTGCCAATTAATGCATCCCACCAGGCAGCACTGCAACTGTTGGTGCTTCACCCCAGCATCACCTGCAGGCATTTTCAGTACAACGGTATGCTCTTGGGCATCTTATTGCTGTCTATCTCGTGCATGGAAACTGGACGGACCTATATTGGGGCACTACTCTTTTGCCTCCTCCTGTGCATGAAGTGCCTTGAGCGCAAGATTTTGGACATATCTTTGTAGTTGTAAGCACTGCAGCGTTTGTTTTTTTGCAGTTGGGCGTCTTAATCATTTTCTGGGCGCCCCGAGGGAGATTCCAGAATCCGAAAGTTTGCTCTTCAGATCAGGGTGGGTCAGGGTGGGTGACTTGGGGATCCGAGGCACATTTTCCTCTACGTCTCTCCGGTCTTCTTTGTGTATTTGCTGCGCTTCCACTGTGGTCTCACCTTCCAGCCCCTGCGCTTGCAGATCGGCGCAGCTTGCCTCGGTTGAGCGAAGCTGGGTGACAAAATATGGCAGAACCGACCAATGTTCGTTTAACCCATTGACTCATACTCATACCATCTCATACCCAGGGTTGGAGTACCATTATGTTCCATTGGTAGCCAGCAAACCAAGCCCAATCACCAGATGCTTCAGGCGTTGCTTCGCCTTGGCCTTGTGGTGCTTGGAACTTTTCTTGCACCCTGGCTGACAGATGGTGAAATGAAAGCTGACGGCGAGATCTACAAAAATGATAGCCTTATATATATATAGCTAATCTTACGCAATGTTATCGATTGGTTAGGAGAAGGGAGCGATTCGGAACTATAGGTGTTCATATTATATAATTATGTCATATTCCCTATCGCTGGTATATAAATGAATGTAAATGATATTAAATGTTGAGCCAAGGAGCTACTAAGAGTTTCCTAACCACATGGCAGAATGAACCATCAAATTTTGGAATAGGAACTTGAACGCAGCGCCATTTCTTTGATTTAGGACATCCCAACCAGCGGTGCGAGGGTTTGCCGAACAACAAATTCGAAAAATGATCTTCGAACCTTCCAGGGCCATTTTGGACTGCCATGTCCAGATCAACCATTTCACCTGTCGAACTTTCCGACAAACCACAAAGTAAATATAGCTTTCACACATGGTATCGCACCCGAAGGATCATACTACATCATACTACATGATGTGCTTATTTAATTGTGCCCAGCATTTGCAGATCTCGTGGGCTTTCACTCGTGCGTTTCCAGAGATTTCCGGCTATGTGGGTATGGGTGCCCAAAACCAATACTTGTAACTAAAAATGATCAGTTTAATTTGTAGGTTTTAGTGTCTTGAGTTTTTGACCCACACTCACATATCTTCATTTTGAATCTGCCATATTTTGGTTGCTAAAAATCACTGTTTTTTTTTTAAGATACTTAAGTATCAGTACTTAATTCCCCCAAAAATCCACGGCGAGCCGTGGCTCGAGGCGCTTCTGTTTCCGCTTCTGATCTCCGGACCCGTCGAGAGCCAACTACCGCAGCTGCTGCGGCGGCTCTTTCCCTTCGGGCGCGGCTTGACGCACGCCTACTGGGCACCGCCACTTGGCGCCCTACTGGTCTGGGTTTGGGGCGAAATGTGGGGCAGATTGATAGGAAACCCCTGTTACAGATGATAGATGATAGATAGTGCTAGTGGTTTTGGCAAGTTGAAGGCTATGTCAGAATAGTATGAGCAGAATTGGATGAACAACTCCCGGAAGACCCATGAAGACCCTGATTTTAGATGAGTATTCCTACCACGGGTTTCCTTGAAATTCAACCAAGTGGTTGGGAACTGGGGGGCTCAATCGGCAGATAGTCCTTGAAAGCCACAAGATGGTACCCCATAATTAGCCAAGTTAGCTAAGTTAGCGTCCAGTTTACCAGTATGTTAACAAGAGTTGATGGTGATTCATGGTGATTAATTTCGATTGGTGATTCATGGTGATTACAATATCACACACGATTAAATCACCATTAAAAACAGCAATTTGCACTTCTTTAATCATCAATAGTATGTTGATTCAGAGCAACTTAAACAGTACTTAAACATCATTGAAATTCATCAAAAAATTGAAATACATCAAAACACCATAAAACACCTCTAATTCGTGAAATCCAAATACCATCAATGGCGCTATGCGCCGTCGCATCAAGGAATCTGTGGGCCTTGTACAACACCTTGGATCGGGTCTTGGCCAAGGCGTCGATGGGATATAATTGGCCGATTTGGAGAATTTTTCATTGTGATCAGATTGTGAATCTATGGTGAATCTATGGTGAATCTATGGTGAATCTATGGTGAATCTATGGTTAATAATGGTTAATAATGGTGAATCTATGGATAATATATGATATATCTGGGTAAATTTCATCACGATCTCACTGCGACCGAACCCTGGAATCATGGTTTATGTTAGGGAAATCATCCCAAAATGGCCGAACTATTCAGGTTAGTGAATTATTATAATTTACCCAGATGATATGCGTTTATGTATGTTTATGTATGTTTATGTCAATCACGTTCAATCCTCAGCCGTTGATTTGTTGGTGTTGCGTGTTCTTTTCTCTAAGTGACTGGTTGAAGACCACTTAAAAGTATTAAAACTAGGTTTGGGGGTTGATTTTGGAGCAGCAATAGCCTGCATGGTTCTGGCTTCTAACGCACATGCATGGCATATCCAGAAACCCAGTCACCCTGGATTCGTCCAGATCTTGGGGTTGAGGCAAGTCTCCTCTTCTTTAAAAACATGTTGATCCATATTAGTTGGGCCTTTTTTCAAACAGAAGCATCATCTGGTTGGTGGTTTGGAACATTTGGATGATTTTTCCATACTATATGGGATGTCATCCTTCCCATTGACGAACTCATATGTTTCAAGATGGTTATTGCACCACCAACCAGTCATTCACCCCGGGCTGTTATGGAAATCACTAGTTCAGGGCCCAATGTTTAATCCACCAAGGTAGACTTGAATTGCCGGGCTTTGCCCATCCCACAATCTGCACCATGATTTGATACAGTCAGCACTAGTCACTTTTCTATCACATTAGAATCCCATCACATTCCCATGATAATCATGATATAATTCCCATTAAAACTCCATGAATCGAATCCATAGATCCATAATCATTTATCCAAGCTATTGTTGATTTAATCACCTTCACAGTAATCACCATCAATCACCATGACAGTAATCACCAATAATCACCATTAATCCAGTAGAAATTATACTCCATTATCATCTATCATAATCCATTATAACCCATTATAATCATTTATAATCCAAAATAATCCATTGCTGGAGGGCATATGTCAGAATAAATCCCGTCATATCCCCCATTGATAGTTAAGTTAAACCCCAATCATTCTCATCAATGCCATATCATATCCCATCATATTCCCGTTGAATACTATAATTATGGGATATACATCATATTCCCACAATCATACTCCCATAGTCACATTCCCATCAATCAAAAGTCGAAAGTTAATACATCTAATGTGGTTGCCATAATTAGTCATTATATAATTATTATTATTATATATATATGTACATATTCCTGGTTGGTGGTTTGGAACATTTTTTATTTTCCATATATTGGGAATTTCATCCTCCCAACTGACGAACTCATATTTTTCAGAGGGGTAGAAACATACCACCAACCAGATTATCATTAACCATCATTAATCACATATATATATATTTATATTCCATATAAAATAACCATTATTAACATTTATTAACCAGGTATATTAACCAGATTAAATCACCCAAAAAATCCTAAGACTTTGGGCACCTCAGTTTTCCCCATGAAATGGACCCATGACATTTGCAGGTCATGGGTGCCTCAACTTCGGGCGGCTCCACCTCCGGCTTCGCGGAGGCCGTTTTTCAGGGGACTTCGGGGCTTGACCAAAGGCAGCTGTGGGTTGACCAAGGTTTAGCAGGATTACCCTCTGGTAAACTAACATAGCTATTGAAAATGGCCATTTATAGTGGATTTACCTATTGAAAATGGTGATTTTCCATAGTTATGTTAAATTACCAGAGGGTAAGTCTAATTGTAAGCTATTTTGGTGGTTTCGGAACCACTAAAAATATTGGGTGTTGATGAGGTTGAAGCATCAAAACCGTGGGGATAGCCCATTTTTATCAGTTTTTCACATAGCCATGTTATGCATGACCAATATTCGACGGCTGGTTTTGAAGCTTCCTCAAGTTCCAGCCAAATGGGATGATGTTCCCATCAACAGCGATCTGATTCCTACACAGCGACTGAGTCTATAAGGGACAAGCCAATCGTGATATGGCTATGGATCAATACCTATAGATCCCAGCTATTTTGATGTGAACTACAGGGGTACAAGGTTTTGACACACTGCCATATTGAGAAAGAGAGACAGAGCATGAGATTCAACATCAAACATCTGGAAAGGATACTGTATGTCAAGTGAAAGATGGTGCGATGTGCAGCCGCTTGCAGCCGCTTGCTGCCGAGAAACCGATGGATTTCCATGTAAATTTCATTAAATTTGCTCAAATGGCAATCCATTGTTGATGATTATATAATCCTATTGTTGATCCCATTTTTCAATGAACTAAAATAGAAAACCTGGTTGGTGGTTTGGAACATTTTTTTTTCTCCATATATTGGGAATGTCATCATCCCAACTGACTAATATTTTTCAGAGGGGTAGGTCAACCACCAACCAGAAACCTTTTTATAAAGTTTATCCTGTTGATGAATCCAGCATGCTTCTGAAACGGTTGGTGAAACTGGCGCTTGTTCACCTCCAAGTCGGCCAGGTCTATGAGTCAGCAGTTTTGTGGACGGTGCCACCCAAGGTTTGGGGCGGTTGGGTGGTTGGGAATTTTTCGTTGGCTGAATGGGTATGGCTATATGACATGATATAACATAATATATAACAATATATAACAATATATAACATATTAAAGCCATGACTTTTTTGCACTCAGATATAGTGATATATAGTGGTATCAGACGTGGTATATGAGTCGTATATTCTCATGCCATGGCATATCCGGTTTTTGAACATCATTCCCACTGAGACAAGGGGTCACCAGGCTCCAGGTGGAATCAGATGGGTCACCCCAATTACGGTTACGCTTATTCCACCTCTTGATTTTGCACAATACCTGGTAATTGCACCATATTTTTCACATAGCCATGGAAAAAATCATGGTCCACTTATAGATGATTGACCTGGAACTTATATACTATATACCTATGAAAATTGCCCATTCGTCCCCGAGGCAACTTTCGGCTTGACGCTGCTGGCCTATGGCCCTCTATTGTGGAAGATTTGGCAGGCTAGGGATGTTCCCAGGCAAACGGGCAACTTGAGTTCGAGCTTTCCCAGTTTGAGTTGCCACATATTCGGATGATAATTTGTGTTTTGCTTGCTTTGTCCACATGCATATGCGTGCACATGTGTATGTCTACACATATTCAATGTGTACAATATAATAATATGTAAAATGTAATATATAGAATCACGTGCCATTGTTTAAGAACGATGCGTGCATACAATACATACACTGTACATGTGGCATCGGGAAGCGACAGCGATGGGTAGTGTCAACCCCAGATCTGTGCTGGTTTTCGGGACAGCGCGGATTGATCTTCCTTCAGTGTGTTGAAAGATGTTGAAAGCTCAGGGCCCCGGGTGGAACTACAGCAACCTGGTTTCACACATATTGAACTAGGATGCAAGGAAAGGATGCTTGGCCCAGGCTTTTTGCGCATACTACTTTGCTGAATATGTGGTACAATGTGGTACATGTTTCCATTCCCCAACCGTATTTTGTTCCTACTCTTCATGATTCCTTTGGGCTAGCCCACTCTTATATTCCCATGTTCTTCCCAAAGTCTCACACTACTAACGTATAAAGTATGAAACCCATTTTCTTAGAGTACTTGCCAGTGCCATCCCATTCTTTCCATTCTTTTTCCCCTAGTTCCCAAAAAAGAACGAACGGTTCATATTCCTTCTTGCATCTTCTTGCCTAACATTTGTCATCTTTCAATATGTTTCATGGTTTATTCCCAGTTTTTATTCCCAGTTGTTTCATTGTTTTCTATAGTTTCTCCAGTTCGTTCACCAGTTTCCCCCTCGTTTTTCCCTGTTTTTTGTCGCCTGGTTGACTTCTCCGTGGTCGTCCAGGCGCCTGATCGACAGGGCCTGGCACTCTATGTGGCGCTGGGCTCGGCCATTGCCTTCACCTTCGGTTGGCACGTGCACGAGAAGGCCACGATGCGCCACAGCAGGGCGATAGCTGAGCTGGATTTTTGTCGATGGTACCACGAAGATGTAACCATCTGGAGGTAATTTTTGTAGTAACCATTCATAACCATGGGATTTGATGGATTTTGGCTATGCATCTAGGCAATAACCATGAAAATTGATAACCTATCGAATCGTATCATATCCCATAGTTTACCCGTTTACCCTCCGGTGTCTTTTTTGCTCCGTGGCAAATCCTCTCTGTGTCTGGATCTTATGGCCTGATATCATTGGGGGATGTGGCTGCCAAGTTTGAAAATGACGAGGATGATGAACCAAAAAAAAGCGATCCTTGGGATATCTTGGGATGGGCGGAGAGGATTTTCTACATGTTTAACCAGTTAAACCATGGTTTGTTTGCCATGGGGCCATGGGGGTTCGATTGTGACATTCCGTGGTTCGAAAGCTCCAGTGAAAACGCCAAGTTGTTCGAGGAGGTGAAGCATGAGAAACATCAGGGTCCGATGGAACATGCGATTCACGATAATTACTAGTTAAGAACTTCATGTTTGGTTTCTCTGTCATAGTGATAGATACGTGGTACATGTGTATATATATATATACATGTGTGTGTACACATAGTATGCATGTCATGGCCATTATAGGTAGATAGGCCCTCACAAAAAGACGGGCAAGTTCACCCAGGATCTTTGATCCCTGATTTTTGCAAACATCCAAAAATTGGAGACGTTCCAAATGTGTTGTTGGGCTTTTTGTGACCATGGTTTGTTGGACAGCAATCGTTGATCTGTTGATTAATTAATGATTAATGATGTTGCTTTTGGTGAATTGGTGGGTGAGTGGTTCATGAGTGGAACATGCTACAGCACTTTCATCTAATAGAAAATTTCGAAAAAGCAGTAGTAGACATAGGGAAATGTTAATGAAGACAATTGATTGGAGGGAAGTTTTTCTATGAGTGATGAGTTCACTATTGGAACAGGGGTTCAGTCACCAACGATACATAGGCAAGTGACCAACGAACATGGGGAGGTTGACCAGAGTGAAATGCAAATTTCAATCAGTATGCCTGAGTAAACCTAGATGAAAGGTCAAATCATGCTGTAAAATCCTGGTGGAATGTGGTGCCTTCGTTCAATGTTGGGCCCTATGTGGCTAGATGGTGAAACCAGTTTTGAACAAATCGATGGTTTCTAGTTTCCAGCGTCTAACCACATAGGTGTGTCTGAAAATGGGGTATACCCATGTATACCCTTCAAATAGCCATGTTAATACGGATAATGGTGATTAACCATGATTAACCAATGGATTTAGAGGTACCCTATTTCAGACAAACCTCCATCGCTTTCCAGTTTCACACCATGTCGAACCGAAGAAATCCAATGGGGAACCCCGGTAGGCCATTTTGATGGTCACCATTCCTTTGCTGGCAGCGTTGCCGGCAAAGGATAGAGGAGGCGCGGCCGGCGCGGCCACGTGGATGATGCTGTTCCTGTTTGGTCAGACATGCCCAAGAGGGTAATCAAACGTGGCAATTGAAAAGCCACTTGTGTTTGACCTCGTCATGAAGTGTCAAGCTTGCCATTTTGATGGGGGAATACCTACTACCCAGGTGCAGGTCAACTGCGGTGATGTACTCAAAAGCTTCAACCATGCCTGATCATCTTTAAATCACCAATTTTTACAGATCAAAGCACGAATTGTCCCAAGTCATATCATGTTATGTTTTCCATTCCTCATATCATGTTATGTTTTCCATTCCTCATATTTGTTGATTGTTTGATTGGAATTTTGTTGGCGCAAAGTGGCGAAATTCCAATTTCATCATTTTTGCGGCTGAAAACCCACAGCTTTCACGGTGAAAACAGCATTTTTCATCATGAAATCACCCATTCGAATCCCACATCGCTTCCCTCCGCTGCAGAACTGCCAGACCTGCGCGACGCGGCCGTGCAGCTGTCAACCGTGGCCACGTTTTCGGTGATGCCTTTGCTGCCGCTGAAGCAACCAGAGACGGTGCAGAAATTGGGAAATCTTTGGTCAGAATACCACCGGGCAAACTAACTTTGCTGGGGGAAATCACCATTTTAATGATTTGAATGGGAAAATCTTCTATAAATAGTAAAAATCTATTAGTAAACAACAAAACCAGTAATCTATAGTAAATAACAACCCTTTTTATACAGCCACAATCTACTAATGTGGGTACAACAATGCCATTTTCGCCACCCATTGTTTTTTTTTCCACCTTTTTTTGATGGGGTATCCTCTGGGTAAAACTGATGATTTTCCGTAGCTTTTTATTAGTTTACCAGAGTGTAATCGATGAGAAAAAATCACAGAAAATGTATGAAAATGTAACATTTAACCACTTACAGTAATTACTACCAGTTATTACCGGAGAGTTATTTATGAACAAAAAATGTAACACTGGCAATTAATAACCGGCAATATCTTATAAGGGGTTTAACTTTGTGATTGCCAACTTTGTGTGTGTTTTTTTAAAGTAGCAACACTAGTAAGGTTGCCCGATTTTGTCATAAATAGTTGCTATATGCTATCAGAATGCGGGCGGTTCTATTATTGCTTTACTAGCACTATATAATGTAAATTGGTAATTTGGTATTTTTGCCGGGGACTTACGATTTGGTGATGATCAATTGATGTTTTTGTTCAGTCTTAAGTTGGTATTGGTATATAAGTAGTTCTGATTTATCGGTGTTATTTCGTCGTGTTGTGTCAGAAGTGTAATTTTTGCAAATACTTGGTAAATGGATGTAAATGTTATTATTAGGTATAAACATGGCAACGTAACACGATAACAGTAAATGATGATACCCATTACATTGGGATAACTTGGTGGTTACACAGTTTCGCAACACTGGCAATGCTGTAATAAAATGTATTTTTATTGGGATGCAATCATATAATGTGAGAAGCATGTAATTATAATCTAGTAATGAGATGGTAATTGTTGATTTGGACAATTGATGTGGTAAACCCAATGATAACCCCAACTCTAGCATAAATGGGTGGTATGCCCCAGATGAACATCAATGGGTGGCATAAACCATCCTCAATTCATAGGTTTATTACTGGGTTTGCCACATTATTTCACGAAGCAAAATGTGTTGGGTAAGTAGCAAGATGGTGCACCGTGGCGTTTTTTTTTTATTACGACTTATTAAGTATATAAGCACTTAACTACCAACGAAGGGGTGCTGAACAAGCAACAACTTTATATATATATATCAGCAAATAAGATATATATTGCAGCAAATAATTGGCAAACACTGGTGATTTGAGGTGGCTAAATGGACATTTCATGGCAAACATCGGTGAACATGGGTGATTTCATGAAAAAAAAAAGTGTATTGAACAAACCAGCAAAGATTGGCATTCTGAGTTAACGACTGGCCGGCAAAGATGTTCAAACATGCGCATTCAACTCGCAGGAATATTTAACTCGCAAAAATGGCCCTTGGAATTGATCCAGTCAAAATCAAAATGTGTAATATCCCATTAATCAACGGTTTACATCGTAACTTGATTTGCCACAACATTTTGGAGTGGGACCTGAGTCGCTATGCCATAAAGAAGCAAACCGGCTCCAGGCAGGGACGCAGTGTAGTTTATTAAGTGAGAGGGAAAATGTAGGGACACATGGATAGATGGATAAGCAGATAGATGGTGTGAGATAAGTTGTTTTTTAAGCTAAGTAGTGTGCATATATATATAATATACACATGTATATATATATATACATGGAGAGAGACAGACAGAGAGAGAGAGAGAGAGAGAAATGCATTGTCATACAGCATGTCACACTTAAAAAGCTAAGCTGCGCTTTACATTTTGTTTCTCAAAAAGCTGCAAGAGTCATGCTCATCACCCCAGGTGCTGAAATGGGCTCTGTTTGTCTTCGGCCTGGTAATGGAGCACCACTTGTTTTGTGACTTCAAGCTGGGCACAGGTCAGGAAGATGTCACCAAGCAACTCAAATGGGAAGATCTCACCTGGTTCGATTTTTTTGACATCCCCCCCAGGCGGTGGAAATTCAAAATTTGACACGCATGCCATGATATGTTTCAGGTGTCCCTCCATTTGTCTACACACAGCAACCAGAACACATTTCCCACTTCTAAATAGCCAGTTAAAATCATCATCACCATGATCATTGGGTTGATCAAAAGGGACATTTGCAGGCAACTAGCAGATCCTGTTTCTTTTAATCATGACAGCCTTATTTGGATATTAATATAATATATATATATGTATATATATATAGGTACCATTACTAGTCCCCTCGATGGATAATCACTAAGAACCCCTAGACTAGTTAGATGTTGCAAGCATGCTTTGATCATATGGCTATAGATGAAAATCTATGAAATTGCCATCTGACTGGGGGAGGAACCATCCAGCTATACTTGCTATGACTAAGAGTACCATTAGTAGCTTTGATCCAGAACTCCAGAAGCATATGAAGGGACCAAGTTTCATCATGAAATCTATGGGAACTCAAAAATCCGAAGCCTTCCGAGGCTCCGACCCAGCAGTCGTTTCGGCTGGTTGCTGTTGGCCTTGGCTGGGCTGGGAGTCTACCGCGATGCAGGCGGTGGCGAAGGGCTTCCGGAACCTTGGGGGTTGGGGTAGATGATGGTGCAATGCTGGTTCTTGTTCCCCACCTGCCAGGTGAGGGTTGTTAGATTTTATGTCAGTTGCGTCCTCCTGCCTCCTCCTGCCTCCTCCTGCCTCCTCCTGCCTCCTCCTGCCTCCTCCTGCCTCCTCCTGCCTCCTCCTGCCTCCTCCTGCCTCCTCCTGCCTCCTGCCTCGTCCTCCTCCTCCTC
>Ga0126342_10018026_pt1 | contig 12141 bp, 14 predicted proteins | sample Cyp1metagenome_FD_92528 | JGI IMG/M metagenome (GOLD analysis project Ga0126342, IMG submission 92528) | Coral microbial communities from Lord Howe Island, Old Settlement Bay, Australia - Cyphastrea 1 metagenome | ecosystem: Host-associated > Invertebrates > Cnidaria > Coral ... | reverse complement strand
GGTTATTTTACAACTTGGCGCCCTCTGACAGTGCACGTTTAAGAAATTGCTTTACAGTTGCGGCCGCAGGCCGTTAGTTACACAATGTTTTACTGACTCTGCATGTTGTGACAGGATTGTTCTCCCCTTCGACCTGGCACAGTATTCATGTCTACCCAGTGACGAACTTGGTTAGTGGCGGACCACGACTGGTCACCTACCTTGCCTTATGTGACTGTCCTTGCCACTGCCACGGAGCTGCTCCCCGCAGGGGGGGCGGCACAATAGCAATCTGGCCGCCAACAATACACTCTCCCTGCTCCTGAATACACCGTTCAGTACACGGCAAGTTCATTTCGTCTTGGACTGAACACCTGAGCAAGAACCTGTGAGAGGACTCTGAGAGGCTAAGACGCATGGTGTACAGCTAATGCTTTCCTTTGTTGTCTGTCAGCAACAACAATTAAGAACGCGTGTTTCACCTTTCTGGGTAGCAACCAATTCGTTTGGTGCATTTTTTTGTGAGTTGCGACACAGTGGCTTTCACCACTGTGTCCATGGCAAATCCTTGTTCGTGGTTGTTTTTGTTGGGCCCTGCCCCGTTTGCTGTTCTGCTTTGCTTCTTTGCTGGATGGCGAAGCGCATATCTGGGTGGGGGATCTGCGTTTCGCCTTTTTGGTGTTTTTGTTTGTGGTTTTTTGTGCTGTTGATTTGCCATACTACATGACCACAGGTGTCAATGTAGATGTTATTTTAAACTGCTTCTTCAAGTAAGGACCGAGCCTCAGAGCGTGATCGGCCGTACCACAGGAAAAAAACCAAAACAAAGTCGTTCTTAAGGCAACTGGATCGATCAACTGAGTTTGTCATGAGCCGTGAGAAGAAACTGGATGCTATAGGAAGCAATGGTGCTGTCAGATCCAGCTGGTGGTGCTCAGCCAGAAGCTCCATGGCAAGACCCACCAATTTTCACCATCCAAAAAGATGAAATTGAAATGATCAAAATTGAATGAGAAACCCACCCATCCGACCACTTGACACAAAAATATTGCAGTGAAAAATTGAGATGAAGTCCAGAACGAAAAATCATAGACGAATGTGCGACACGAATGCACACTGAATTGGACGTTGATGTTTTCAAACAGAAACGCTTTTAAATTAGACATAGATTTTGCGGTTGGTGTTTGCCAAACCGACACCATGAACGCGGAGCAGCAGTTGTGCGTGCAAATTTCTGGGAAAGAACGAACAATTTATTTGTAACTGCTGGGATAAGGCAACCATCTTCTTCGATTTTTTGCATACCTTTTTACCCGCTTCTCTCACTCTCAGGACCGAGCCTTAGAGTGAGATCGGCCGCAACAGAGGAAAAAAAAAGCCAACCATCTTCTTCCAAGAGCGACTGGGGAGGCCCATTTTTGGCGCGCCTGCTGTTTCCTGCGTTTTGAGGACTAGAAAAGGACCCCTTCTTTGTCTTGTTTTGCTTCAATTTCGGGCCTTACCCTCGAGGCCTGCCTCGAAGCCTGCCTCGAAGCTTGCCTTGAGGTGTTCTGTTCTAATTTCCGTGGTCTCGCGACACTGGAGTTCGAGACTTGCATTGAGACCTGCCCTTCAACTTTGTTTCATCTCATAACTTTTGGTTTGCTGCAATTTCCATCAACTTGAAGCCTCGAGGCTTGCCTTGAGGCCGTCTCTTTGCGCCAGCTGCGGTAAAATTCTAGCAAGGCAGCACAGTTGCCAACTACTTCAAGTTCAACCTTGCTGGGACTTCAACAATAGTATTTTCAGTTTTCAAGTCCCCGGAAGCCTCGCTTTGTCCTTGTGTCAATACGTTTTTGCGTCTGAGGCAGAAAGGGAAAGATTATCATGACCGAGACAAGCAGATACAAGGGGCTAGTTTTGGGTTCGTTTTAGTACCTGAAATGGAGCTCCTCCTCTCAGCGACTACGTTACGCACTTTCTGGTTTGTATCGCGCACTGAGCTGTCCAGCAGAGAGCCAGCAACTCACATCAAAAGGAGACGGTCGACCCAACACAAAAAGACATCAAAACAACGCAAAAGGGAAACAAATTCAAAAACAGGGATGAAGGGAGGGAGAGGGGTGAGATCCCAACTCTAAATAGGAACTTAGTGGGGAAAGTTGGGCCTTAGGGCTCATGGCAGGATCGAATGGTATCTGACTGACTTGTTTATCAGCACGCAATGTGACAGCCCACATGGTCTTATGACTGATGTTGCCACTGCATTAATTCGGTGAATTTGCAAAATGCAATTGTCTTTCCGGCTTGACAAGCGACCAGGCGAGAGCCATCTGGCGTTGGACGGAAAAAAAACGCAATGTGACAGTCCAGCTGTTCTCGAGCGCGCATGAAACTACAATACGTTGCTCTTGTTCGGTTGCAGATTGTCGTAGCGCATCGCATTTTGCTGTAAATGCATCAACATCTTCTTGGGACACTCGGCGCCTCAACATTCGACTTGGGAAGCCAAATGTTCGCCAGTCGTCCTCGTGGTGCAGTTGGTATCGCGGCACTCTTGTGTCGCTGACAGACTGCCGGTGGTGGTTCGATTCCCCGCTGGTCCGCGAGTAAGACTCAAGACCGTAGACTCGCCGAAAGGCAACGGGCTCCGTCATTAAAAAATGGGAAGTCAAATGTTCGCCAGTGTTTCTGTAACGTCGCATCCGAGAACCAGTTAGCAGGCGAATGGTGAAGTACCCACCCTGTCAGGGTGTCGGCATTGACGAGCCAAGATGAGAAACACATGCTTATGTTCCAATCACCCATATAGCATAGCAGCAAATTGATGCAAACTTTTCTTGTAATGCCGGTGACACTCTGCAGGTGCCTGAACAATACTCTGCCTAACATTATGACATTTTTATGCCCAATACCATCATTACACCTTTGCATGACGCTCTTTACCAATTGAGTGCGACTGGTAATCGCTGTTTGCCTTGTTACCTCAGAGAGACATTGACGTGGTCTACCGCACAGCTTCCTATTGGCCCTCTCTGGTTCTTTGACAATGACGACAATACTGATCTCTTCAGCTATACAAGGATTGCTTGTCGGAGACTGGCTGTCCGGCTCTGCCCAGGTCACCTGCGTCCATCAGGACTACTTTGCCGTTCCCCCTCTCTGGGGGGGACGGCCTGCCAGCAGACATACCGAGATACGTATGGGCTGCTGCTCTCAACTTGAGCGCTGGATAGCAAAGCTTCTCTTTCTACCCAGAGGTCACACTATGGCGGATGCTAGCAAAAGCACACGTGAGAGGACTCTGAGAGGACGCTTCCGCAGTGTACAGCTTTTCAATTTGCTTTGCAATTACACTTGCACAATTTGAGTACTCTTCTGTCTCACTTTAGTCTGCTTAGTCAATGATGGATGTACACAATTAGTTTCGGTTTCTGCATGTTTTTGTGACATGGTGGGAAACTCCCCCTGTGTCCTGTGGCAAATCGTGGGTGATTTTCTGTTTGTGTTGGGCCCGGACCCTTTTCTTTTGTTGCTTTGCTGTTGCTTCCCTTGGCGAAACGCAAATCTGGCTGGGGGATTTGCGGGTCGTCTGCTGTCTTCGCGCCTTTGCCTTGTTTTGGTGATTGTTGATTTGCCAATGTACAGTACAGCTGGAACCACTGCGTTTCATGTAGAGTTTTTAATTAGTTTGACCTGTTTATACCAATTTCAGGACCGAGCCTTAGAGCGACATCGGCCAAACCAGAGGGAAAAAAAGGTGATTGTGAACATACCGCCCAATCAGTCTGTGAGACTCTTGCAACGAGTGATGTAGCTGAGATTTTGAGGGACCTCTATTTTTGGCAGTCGCTCGCTACAAGTATGAATTTTGCCGAGTTAACGGAGAAGATAACCACAGCGTTGTTTGTTCGGGTTTTCCGCTCATTTGCATAGTGACAGCCTATTGGACTGTGTACTGGTCCTCCGGCAGCACTACTTTTGCGGCCCATCACTCAATGATGGATTAATCACAATGCCTGAATTAATGAAACATGTTGCATGCCAAGAGAGCGTGTGAATCGACATGTCGAAAGCCAACGGGCGAATGGTGGAAAAAGTGTTGTGTACTTGTTCACTAATGTTTTGGGGTAGTAGGACTTCATCTACTAATGTTGTAACATTTTGGCTCAAGTTGGCTTCCATGCGTTCTATGCTTATTTTCTTGTTTTAAATGCTTCATTTTTCTCAGCTTAGACATTCAGCAACACTGGTTGGCTTTTTTTGCGTTTTCACACTGCAAGATTCTTTCAGTTGTTTCAATTCACAATACAACATTTCATATCATTCACTCGTTGGCATTGCTCGGGCGTGCGGGGCGCTTCATGTTTTTGGCCAGCGGTGGTGGGCCATCAAAATTTTTCAGTTGATTTTCACTGACCAACCAATTCGCAGAGCTTCGAACCATTTTTTGCTTCCCAGTACATTCCACCACTGGATCATTGGCCTTTTGAACCTCCAGTACATGGTCATTTGCATCTGGATGTGTACTATTTCAGCATTGCGGGCATTTCAGTGTGTCATACTTGTGTGACCTTCCGAACAGTGGATCCTCCGTGCTTGGCTCAGTCTTCGGCCTCAGCTTCACCTTGAATTTTACTTTCAATGGAGGTTGACAGTATTGAATATGACTGGATTTTGATTTCAGCTCCTACCCCAAAGCAACGAAGCGCCCCCAAATCTATTCCACCTCCGGTTTGTGATAGGGCTCCCAGTCTTGAACAACCTCTTGAACTAGGAGGTCGACCTGCACCTGAATTTTTTCAGACCAGTTTCTTTGACGACTCCTCCGACGTCGACCGTGCGACAGTGGGGTCCTGAGCCAACAGTAGAGGTCTATGTACATGTGCCACAGGATAGCAGCCAATACAAGATTTCCCGACATGTTTCAGTCCCACGTGGATGCACAGCAGGTTCACAGGTCGCAAGAGCCTCCAGCATTCCAAGGGATTTGATTGCACGTTGGCTGATCCTCATCAACAGTGTAGTCAACCTGTCACCTATTTGGCAGGCATATCATCAATCCCCTCAGTTTGAGGCGCATTGTCAACGATTACTGGCAACGTACGCACCTTCTACCTTGTTTAAATATATTACCCTGTTGCAATGCATTTACAGCATCTTATTGGACTTGGCCTGGAATTGGAAGGACATTGGATGCCATCGTTTGTCAGATTTGCTGCACATATCTCATGAAGGGAAGCACTCTGAATGGGGCTTCGGCACCTCCATAGCCATCCAGGCTCTGCGATGGGCTCAGACACTTTTGATGATTGCAAAATGGCAGATTTTGTATGACCCGATCGTTAACTCCTTCTTCAATCCAGGTAATCATGAACGACGGGAATCAATTCTTTTGAGTTTGTTTTTGGTGGTGCAATGGGAGCGACGGCTCCTTATGCAAGAATGCTCAGTTCAAGAACAAGTCTTATTGGGATGCCTTCTCTACGTATTATGGGGTGGCCTTCGTTTTGCCGTGGGCCCACAGATTTCACTGAAATCATTGTCATGGTGTGTTACTGCATTGCGAGGTTCATGTGATAGGAAGAAAACTTCACGATCAGGAAAACCTTGGGCAATCCAGGCACGTGGATTCCTTTCCCACAGCAGTTGGTCTTGGGTTGCGCAGTGGCTCTGGTCATTAGACATCATTTGGTCTTATTCTCACGACACCCCATCTGAGAATGCTTTTTTGCTGCTTATGACCCATGGCGATGGTTTTTCATGTCCATTTGTGCACATGCCATACTCTCAAGCATTACATTGGTTGCAATATTTTTGCATACTTCCCTGGAAGAATTCGGTGGTGCCAGCCTCAGCCAACCCCACTGACTATATACTGCTTTCGTTGAAGACCACCACATTGAGTTGGTCCAATCAGTTGGCACAAAAATGCTTGGTCACTGAAGAACAGCGTCATTTACAGGGTCATCATCGTCAAGGTAGCATGCAGCTTTACTCACGAGATGACACCGTTGGTCAGTTGGCGCTGCAGGATACCCGGATACAGCAGGTTCAATCTGATCACAGGTTTGTGACACCCCTTCACAGAGGATCTCCGCAACCGATCCACGAACCGGCTGGGCAGCTGGAGCGTTTCAACAAAGGGTATCAAACATACAACTGGAAGTTTTTCGATTTCAACAATGCTACAAATGATCCAATTTTGGAAGGGATTCCATCTTCACATGAACCAGCCACGGCTCCTCAGGCATCGTTGGAGTCCGTGGAATCATCACTGTCCTCGAGCAGCTCATCCTCATCTTTCGCTTCTGGCTCAGACACTGAGGAAGTCAATCTTGCTGACTCAGAGGAATTGGTGTTTGCTCGAGTTACCAGGATTCAACATACGATGCTTGTGGCAGACGATTGCTGTCAACCCAAATGGAATGATCAACTGTTTCGAGCAATATGCGGAGCCAGATTGCCCAGTGACACTTGAGTGTTTGATACACAGCTCAATCCGACACTTGGCATGTGTCGACATACAGCTTGCTTCAAGAGATGGCAACAGGCATCCGCTTTAGGAGAGTGATGCACCCCCTCCCTTGGTGGTCAAAAAACCTGCGGCAGCAGACTTAGCATGATTTAGTGCATTTCACCACCTTCATCACAGTTCAAGCTTGTTGCACAGTGCATTGCCTTCCTGTCAGGTGAAATTTTTCTTCGACGTAACTTAACGGTTCAAGCCCAAAAAGACAAAACCAAAAAAGGATTTTATGCAACAAAATCCCCATTATCTTAATGTTATAAATATGCCCATGTCAACAACTTGAACAGTGAGAGATTTCCGGGATTCGTGGACGTCAATTTAGGTCATGACTTTTTTGATTTGCGTTAGTTTGCGTTTTTCGACCTTCCTTTTGAGGGTGCATGGCTTTGCCCGATCTTGATGATCATTTGGCAGAAAATGGCGTTGACCCTGCTCTGTCATCCCATTTGATTTCGAGCGGCTAGAATTCACAAAATTTTTCAGCTGTAGTGGATTCAAAATCGGGATTTACAGATGAAATCTGGGCTGAATTTTCAGATCAACCGATTCCCCTTGTTCAGCGTGCAAACCTGAAAGTGGCTTGGCAGCGTCTTCAACCGGAGACTGTGTCTGCGGTGCGTGAATTATCAGATGGGGCGGCAGCACCATCCGCGGGTGTCCCGCAAGAGGGCTCTTGGGCGGAGTCGTTTGCTCCCAAGATTCAGTCCTCGACAGTTTCAAAACTTAAGAAACAATTTCTGGAAGATTACCCTAGTGAAGTACTCACCATGGAGACCATGCCGTCGACACGTTTGTTATCGCTTGCACACCATCAGCATTCCAAACAGGAATGCCGATGGATTCCCTGGAAATTCAGAATGACACAATCCAGAATGGAAGACATGGTCATTTATCAACGCCCAAAGACCCCGAAAATTGAAGGCCTTCAACTTCATCAGTTAATTTGGGATGAGCCCCCTTCTTTGGATATCAACAATCAAGGGATGGGAGTGAACGCAATCAGAAACATGCTGGAGGTGCACAATACAGCGTTAGCTCTGGTCGGGGCTTGTCATTTGCAACGACTTCGGGCTTACACGTTGAAATTTATGGGGTTCCTGACACAGCGCCTGGACTCCGATTCCGGACTCAGGCCACCGAATGTCCTGGAATCGCAAGCGGCTGACAAAGCCCTATGGCAGATGATACATGATTTGGTGATCGATCAGAAGTTTACGTTGGACAATGCTTTGCATGAGGTGACCCACCTGCGATCAGATATGGCTTCCCTCCTTCAGCCTCGGCCGAAGATATCAGTTCGCCCACCTTCCACATCCAGCTCTACAGTGGCCCCAGCTTCTGCCAAAGGTCGTGGGAAATCCAAAGGGAAGTCAAAACAGGGGGGCAAGAAAGGCGACACCCCTTCTCGTCCTACTTGGGTCACTGAAGCCAATGTTCAAGGAAAAAGACATCAGCTATGCATGCAATATCAATCCGGGAAGTGTCAAAAGGGTGACACCTGCAAGTTCAGCCACTTGTGTGCCCATCCGTTATCATCCGGTCAGGCGTGTGGACAGCCACACAGCGCATTTGATCATCAGCAACAACCTCACTGACTCTTGGCTGACCATGCAGATACATCAATGGTTTCACAAAAAGACGACCAGCCCCAGGTGCAGACTGGATCGCAGAACGATGTCCCTGAGGATTCAACAATGGTTGATCATTCAACAGATCCATCAGTTTCACATCCTCCATTAACAATTCCACCTTGGTTCCAACCTCTGTGGCTGTTTCATCACTTGACGGATTCAGAATTTTCCTGGATATTTGTGTGGGAGCAGACTACTTAATGACCTCAGCCATGCTCAATGGTGGATGCAAATGCTTACCGGTTGATAAGCTGATAGATGCCAAGATTGCGTTTTTGGATATCAATTTCTTCAAACCTTTGCTATGCATATGTACGTCGGGCATGATCGAGTATGGCACTGCAGCACCGAATTGTGGTGAATACAGTCGTCTTAAACTTCAACCAGGCGGACCTCCAGCTTTGAGAACCCCACCATTCTTGGACGGCATACCAAATTATGCCTAGCTGACCTGGGGAAGATTCAATCTAGCCATACTATGATGGCCCGCAGTGTTCTGTGCTTGGAATTCATTTTTGCAGCAGGAGGTCACGGGCACCTGCAATAGCCTACCAACTCAAGGGCTTGGCTTGAACCACCTGTACGACGATTACAACATTTGGTGCACTTTTCTTGGTTAAGTTTCCTGTTTGTGCTTACAATCGTAACTGGTAAAAAAGCTGGCTTATTTCCTGTACATACCCAGATATGAAATCCCTGGGTAAAATATGTGGCCCTCCTCCGGGCACTCACGAGCAAATTCAGAAACCCGGAATCCAGCCGGGTCATACAAAAGTCGAGCACCAGCTGAATATCCATCTTAGATGTGTTCTGCTATAGCGGATATCATATTACCACCCTGCTCTCCGGATTTGGACAACTTTGGACCTGTCTTCAGTGCAACAATATATTCCGGTCCAACACCTGAGTGATCTGCCAGTGAGCTATGAAGATGGTGGAGGTTTATTTTCTGAACCCGCCTGGAGTCGACCATTTCGAGATGTCACAGATACGTTTCAAGATTTTCGCAGGCAATGGGTGAAACTCTTGTTGAATAACGGTTTGGTTCCAAAAATGAAATCATTTTTCAATTCAAGGGATGCTCAACCACCTTTTATAGAAGCTGTTTTGATCCCAATTAAACAAACCTTGACCGAATTTATCCAATCTCATAGACTGGTTCCTGATTGGTCGATCAGAGCAGCTCAACCCATGCAGCTTTCGATCATGGCAGCATTATCTCGCATTTTGGATGATCGAGCTACAACCTTATTTCCCAGGTTACTAGCAGGGGCCCCAACTGGTTTTGATGGCGACATTCCGCTTCTGGCTTTTTTCCCACAACGGAAGATAAGCGCGATGATACGGTACAACTGGCATTTCATTCAATCAATTGGCAGTCTGCAGAGTCCGATTTGCCTACGACACGCGACCTTGTCTTTCAAGAACTTGAAAAGGGATGGATTTACACATATACTGGCACTCTGGCAGATACACAATAAGAATTTGGTGACAAACTTTCCATCGGGACATTAGGCATGGCATTTAGCGACAGCCGGTCGCCAAGATTAGTTATTGACTCATCAATCTGCGGAGTTCACAATGGGTGCAGCATATTGGAGAAGACAACTCCTCCGAGTGCTCAGGATGTCATGCGAGTATACCCTTTAAGGAAATCCACCGAACATCAAATCAGCCCACCAGTTGGTTGTGATTCGCGAGTATGATCAAGGACTCCTGGGATTACCTTGGATGGGTCATCTATTTTTACACGGTAGCCCCATTCGGAGCCACTTTCAGTGCCTATCATTGGACTTACGTTGGCAGCTTCATTTGGCGCTGCATCCATTTTTTATCATGGTGGTCACACGCTGGATTCATATACGTTGATGCCTTCTTTTTCCTATTTCCTGAAAAGCTTGCATGGATCATGGCCCACTTGTGATGCATTCAGCACAGGTCTTGCACATCCCTATATCCTGGCGCTGAACTGAGTTTGGCCCACATGTCCAATGGATTGGCTGGCAATTCCACATCACAGCTGGATTTATTAGTTTGCCACAAAGCACCGTTGACAACCTGGCGGCGTACATCTCCTCGATGCGGAACTCATCCCGGACCTCAAAGAAATCCCTTGAGAAACTGGTGGGATTGTTCCATTGGATCATGCAATTCTTCTTATTGATGCGATGTGGGCTCCCCATTTGTATTGCGATTTATCTCATGTTCCAGCCAGCCATTACAGCTTTGATCCAGGACAAAGAAAACCTATCATTGATTGCCTGGATGATGGTTTTACAATTCTTGAAACTCCAACGAGCACAGGCACCTGAATTGACAGCACATTACTGGCAGTTCGACATCAAGCTGTCACTTGCACAGCGGATTTACATCAAGTTTATTCATCTACACGCAGGACTTGGCTGCGAGTTCGCGATCCTTCCTCAGTTCGCAGATCATTAAGCGCTGACTCTCATCGAGTCCTAAACCTTTATGCAGATTAGCTACAAGCAGTGCATTGGTTACATGTCTACGCCCCAAACAACTTTGGTCAGGGCGCTGTGCAGCAAATGCCATGGCCTCCACCAATATCTGTCAGATTGGGGGCCTTATTTATTTTCCATCGGGCACTGTCATTTGATTCAATGAAAAATTCATGCTTAATGTTTCTGCGGCACTGCACATTCCGGTCACCAAAGAAATGCAGAAGTGTATTGCATCCTTTGAAACCCTGGCTCAGATGGCGATGCGGTATAGTCGATTAGAAAGAGAGAGAAAATAGATGCTATGGATGTTCCCATGAGAGAAAGGTGTCAGGCGGATGCAATGAGACGGATGTCTCCGGATGCTAAAGTTGATGGAGCGATATTCGAAAAACGATTGTGCAATGCATGATGGAAAGGTGGTTCACTAACAAAGTCCCAACAGCTCATCGTCTCAGCTTCGTCATTTCGATTTCCAGAAAGATGTGATAAATCTAGTTCCACGCTATCCGTTAATGAAGGAAACCGTAGCAGAAATCTGAAATGGGATGGTTTATTGCGTTTGTTTCCCAACAGTCAGATAGGAAATGGGGGAAAGTATGACCATCAGACCATTGGGATAAAACCTTATAACATAGATCAAACAGATCTTTGTTGCTTTGAAATCGGATCCAACATCGGCAGTCGAAAAAGAGTGAGAAAGCGTTTAGCCTCGAGAACCGCAGGGTGATCAGTTATGTTTTAGGGTTTTTGTTATTTGTTTATTGTATATAAATAAATAACTATTATAGATGGAAGCCAACTTGAACCAGAACAAAGGAGAAGATAACCACAGCGGTGTGGTACGATCGTCTGTTGCCCTAGCTCACTTAGGGTGTCCCCGTTTTGACAGGTTGCCCAAACTCCGGTAAGTTCACTCTGGCCCTCAACATTGTACAGTGCTTGGGTTTGGTCAGAACTCGAGCTACTTCGAAGAACTTTTGGTTATTTTCCCAGGACAGCAGACCTTATTTCAGTATTTCGGTTCTTTGCACGGACTCCTTTTATGATGGCAACGATTTCAAATGGGATCGCATGGAGCATTCAGTTGACTCCAAATTGGAGACGGGGAATTCAAAACAGGTGCGTTGATTAAGGAGGGCTATCATGCCTTTTCGTATCCGTACTATCTTTCCGCCACCATGGCGGTCTTGTCTTCTTCGGTTCCACTCATGCAAGAACGGGGCACCCCGCCCCAATCAATCAGGAAGCCCTAGTTGCATATATCAAAGATGCTTGGAAAAATGGAAGCCCCCAAATCATATGGAGTATTTGGCGCAGGCTCCTCAGAGGTGCGTCGGCATTCAACAGAAGGTCGTTGAGTAGCTGCTGAAGATTCGTCCAATTGGGACGGCATTCAACCCAGCGGACACAGGCACAAAGTGTTTGTCAAAGGCAAGGCCGGGTTGGGAAGTGTAACGTACCAACAGGTTTGTCTTTTGAGAAAACCTTGGTGTGGGGTGGGACGATCTTACTTACCGTAATCCACTCGTTGTTTCACTTGTATAGCTTTTTCACT
>Ga0126342_10018025_pt1 | contig 12141 bp, 9 predicted proteins | sample Cyp1metagenome_FD_92528 | JGI IMG/M metagenome (GOLD analysis project Ga0126342, IMG submission 92528) | Coral microbial communities from Lord Howe Island, Old Settlement Bay, Australia - Cyphastrea 1 metagenome | ecosystem: Host-associated > Invertebrates > Cnidaria > Coral ... | reverse complement strand
GATTTGCATTCCCCTGCACAAGGATGACACTAGCACAAATCGAGATGAGTGTGCCATAGTTCAGTCATGTACACATGAATAACATGTGGATATATCCGAGGCCCTCTTGGCTTGAAAAAGGTGCGCAGCCCGCTTCGCAGTTTCACATGTTGTTTTTCCGAGGATTTTGTGTTTTTTGACGGTTTCACCACGTTTCCCCAGAAAATGTTTGCGAAGCTCTTGCCAAACTGGCTCATGGCAGCGTTGGCTTTTAGGGATGAAAACCACCGGACAAACACCTCGATGAAAAACGGCATTCGTTGTTGATGTATACTAACTACTGTTTCAACCGGAAGCTAAATTTTCTCAACAGTTTCAAGCTTCGATCAGAAAGAACTATAATTACTATATATTACTATATTATTAGTCTAAATCCAGGTTTTGGAAGCCAGGTCTTTCTAGCAGGGTCAAATGGTCAAACATGGGACTGCACCTTCCAACAAGCCCACGATTTTTTCGACCCACTTTAAGACTTACATTTGTTGGTTGATAAGCACATCTAACTATATAATACTCTATATATATATATAGACATACAGTACACCATAAACCATAGAATTCAGCTAGTTACTTCAACTAACCTAGTTTGTTGTTATCCAACTTCTGTTGGGTAGTTACACAAACTACATTCCTGTGATCCCCAACAGAAAGCAATTTTAAGCACCGACCGAACTTCGTGGGGTAGATAGAGTCACTAGCTAAACTAGATAGTAATTTTCATGGTTAGAGCTATGGCCCATATATATATATATGTATATATATACACATTCATATAGATAATGATATCATATATTCATCATTCATTATGGCTTGAAACTAGATAGTAATTTTCGATCATCCCTGAGAGCTTATGGCGTTACCCATCAAACCTGGGGGACTTTCCATGGCCGCTTTAGCGGCCTTGCGGTCTCCAGCCATGCTCCATCTCTGTGAAAGCGACGCCACGGCTGCGCGACAAGCAGTGGCGACTGGGACGGATCTGTTGTGGCGATCGGAAAATGATGGGTTTATGGGAAGAAACCGATGGATGAATGGGAGAAAACATGTTTTTTTTCTCGTGATTCATCATGGATTTCATGGGATCTGATGGGAGATTATCCAAAAATAGGGATTTCCATGGGAAATATCCATGGGATAGAGTACGCACATAACTGTAATGTTGGATGCTGATTAGTTTTTTTCACCCCTCTGAGGACCACAATATGAACAAAAGTCACTATTGGTGTCTCAAAAGCTGGTAGTTACCATACAAAGGCAGTATTTTATACTACAAAGTGGGGCCCCTAGATAGCTAAGTTGGTCAATAAGTCCAATAACTGTGGTTTATGGTAGATATAACGAACTAGTTAACGGGGTTTATAAACCAACAAACATCACTGGGGGGCACCACATTGTAACAATACTTGGGATATCATGAGGCATTTCAGGGGGATATTGAAAATGGGATGTCTGAACTTTTTTTTTCTTCTCCCAATTTATGGTCATCAAAAAGTAGGGCAAAGCATGACCGAAAAATGTGTATTTCGGGACAAAACGAAAATGGCGTAGAATCTGGATTTGCTGCACATGGCCGTGTTTTTTTTTTGTTTTTTTTCAGCAGATCCAAAAATTTTTTGTGGTCAAATGAAACCATCTAATTTGGGAATGGCCGTGGTGAATGATGGACAACCAGCCATTATTATTACAGTAATGGTTAATGATGGACAACCATTGTTAACAATCCAATCATTAACCATCTAATTTGGGAATTGTTGTCGTACTAAACCATCTAATTTTGGAGGTCAATGTGATCGGGCTAGTATCATATGCTGGGGATGTTTTTTTGCTGTAGAAAAGGATGACAAACACCAGGAAGATCTTGACACGTTCCACTTCCAAAACAAACAATCACAAACAGATGAAAACTGGTTAGCTATAGAATTGCAGCTTTAACTCTAGAATGATCATGACTTAATAGGCAACTTGGATGTGCATCCTAGTTAGTTAGTGGATAATAAACCTACGTATCATACCCTCTGGGAAACTAATAGGTTGCTATGGAAAGTTGCAATTTATGGTTTATTTACCTAGTAAAAACGGTGATTTTCCATAGCTTTTTGTATGTTTACCAGAGGGTAATCCACTTATTGGAGAATCCCTCTGTGTACATATGAGTTACCATCTGGTCATATTTAACATAGCCATGGAAAGATCCACCATGCTATTAAGAACGGTAAACCATCTATTTCGATTAGGGCCATCGAAAAACCATGGCGAAATGTTTAACAGTCATAACCAGAGGGTAAATTCTCATTACATCCCATGGAAAATCACCATTAAATCACCATTAAATCACCATGTTGTGATGCCTGGGATGAACATCATCCATTCTGAGTTTCCGATCGTGGATTCCCCCATGAATTTTGGGTGAAGTAAAGTACGGGCGATCCAAAGCAGCGACATGGGAGATCCCCCAAAGTGTTGCTTGAGATATCTCATGATATGGCTATGGATCAATACCTATTAATACCATTTTTAGGGGGATGAACATCCATTTACCAGCTATTTTGATGTTCACCAGGGGTACAAGGTTTTGACACACTGCAATATCCCATGATATCACAATCATATCCCCATTTAAAAAAAACAATCATTTTCCCATCAACCCTACCATGTGATGTGGTAGACATAACAATAAATTACATCCCCAAGATAATGATAAATGGGTGGTATAAACCATGCGTAAATGGTACCATCTGGTTATTTAACATAGCCATGGAAAATCACCATTTTTAATAGGTAAACCATCTATAAATGGGCCATTTCCCATGGCTATATTAAATAGAAAGAGGGTAAATCCATTATTGGGTTTCCGACATTGTGGTCATTCACCATTTACGATGCCCGCGATGCCGCCCCCAAGGCGTTGCCTCTTTGCCATGCCGAGGTGCTCTTAGCTCTGCGTTGTCGTGCCGCGGAAATGGCCATGCAAGCGGTGACGGCGTTGGTAGAGGCATGGGCCAAACAGCTGGGGAGCATGTGATTTGTAGTAGTTACCCTCTGGGAAACTAACAGGTTGCGAACTGGAAAATTGCCATTTATGGTTGATTTACCTAGTAAAAACATGTAAAAATGGTGATTTTCCATGGTTTTTTGTATGTTTACCAGAGGGTAATGAGGCAAGGTTGATGACTTAACCAACCGGAGATGAGGATTTCAGCCCGGGTTTATGGTGATTTTTTCAGTACACTTGGTTGGAGGGGGCAGTGTTGAAAAACCGATGGGCAGTGTTGAAAAACCTTGGTTCGGTGGTTAGACTTCCCTTTGTATATTGGGGATTATCATATGGGTATGGATCAATACCTATTAATACCATTTTTAGTGGGATGAACATCCATTTACCAGCTATTTGATGTTCACCAGGGGTACAAGGTTTTGACACACTGCCATATAACCCTTTTGTTTTTCAGCCCGTCTTAACCAACCAGGATTAAATGGAATGAGCTGGGCCCACCTTGCCTGGATGCAAACAAATGTGCCCCAGTTGGGTGGCGCAATGTTGGTTTGTAAATAGTAGGTTAATTGAGATTTATATAGATTTATGGCACATAGATACATCTGTACTTAATTGGGTTCATAAGCTAACGTTGTAGGGATTTATCATGATTTATCTATACTTATACCAATTTCGTTCACAAACCAACAAACATTTCACTGGGTGGGCACCAGCTTGTACAGGATTTATTCATCAAAGAGTTTTGGTTTAACCAACGGGATGTGTGTGGAATTCATCATTACAAATATACTCAGTACTTTTATCCTTTGCTACACATGGTACACATACACATACCAATCAGCTAAACAAAGGCTGCATCCACAATTGGCAATGAGTACTTGACTTCCAGGCGGAGAATGCATGATAGACTGAATCAATGGGAATAAAAAAAGATCCTAAAATGGAGGTACGTTAGTACCATATAAAGCCATAGAAATTGGGTGTCTATCCCCCTACATAGCCCTGACATAGGCCTTATTAATATATGATAGGTACTAGGTACATCTAGGTACCACCAATAAATCGGTACCTGAATTCAGGACTATCCAACCATTGGTAAATGATGAAGTTGCTATCTGCACATCGGGAACTGGTCCGAAGAGGATCGGAGACGCGAAATCCTGCACCAAAAGGATGGGCTTCAGAAACCCATCAAAAATCATGGGATAATAATATTTCCACCGTTTTCAACTGGTGATGAACGGATTTCGCAACCACCCATCCACCGTATGATGTGCATCCCCCAATTTTTTCTATAGTTTTTGGCCAAATCAGCCAGGCTGCTTGATGCCAGAGACCTCCCTTTTTACTCAGTTTTCCTGCGCCGAATGAGGGAATGAGGGAATGATCCGAAGTACCCTCTGGTTATGTCAAAATAGCTACTGAAAACTCTGGCAATTTGTTACATAGCGAACTGGAAAATGGCCATAGAAATAGTGAGTTTTCCCATTAATAGCATGGTGATTTTCCATAGTTACGTTAGATTACCGGAGGCTAACTCTTCACCATCATCCCACTCTCCCCATTTCCAGTCCCAGTGAGTCCTTAAAAGACCCATTCGTTAACGCCGCGTCCGAGGAGGGTTTGTTGCCCACGGTCTCCTTAGTCTTGGATAGGACTGAAACCCCGTTCAGCGCTGCAATCCTTGTGTCGAAAGATTGGCTCAGCGTAGGTTTTCACGTCTTCCCTTGTTGGGTTGTTTGGTTAAAAATAGATGGAGGATTCTATCACCAACAAGTAGTGAGGATAATTGAGGATATAAAATGTGGAAACCATGGAAAAAACAAACAGCATGGGGATTTTAAGGTGCTTACAAAGGTAACATCGGGGTGATGTTTTAATGAGTCACCAATCCCATTCCAAAAGTCTTGGATATCATCAATCTACCCTCTGGTAAACTAACATAGCCATGGAAAATCACCATTTTTAATGGGAAAATCCACTATAAATGGTCATTTTCCAGTTCGCTATGTAACAAATTACCAGAGGGTACCCGCTCACCATATCTCTTCGGATCATTTATCCCCGGCAATCAAAAATGGCTGGAACATCCATCATTTGTAGACTGGTCGGTGGTTGTTTTACCATGGAAAATCCAGGAAAACCATGGGAAACCGTGAAGATTATCACTGCTTATGGGAATATCATAGAATACTGCTTGGTGGTGACTGGAAGATTTTATACTTTTTTCCATTCACTTGGGAACAATCATCCCAGTTGACTCATATTTTTCAGAGGGGTGGCGAAAAACCACCAAGCACCCGTCACATTCATAGGGGATGTTCCACTGAATCATGGCTGCATTGCCACGGACGACGACCGGAGGGTAGATCATGTTACAACCTGAGATGACTAGGGGATGCCGCAGATGATTTTCCTAGTGGATGTTGCACGTTGCCGGTTCCATATATCCTCTGGTAATGACTGTGACATAGCGAAGTGGAAAATGGCCATAGAAATAGTGGATTTACCCAGCTAGAAAATGGTGGATCTTTCCATAGTTTTTTGGATGTTTACCATTGAAAAAGTGACGAAAAAAAGGTAGGTGAGGCTGATGAAAAGCAACACTTTTTCGTACAGGGGGCTTTGAATCGACCGACTGAGGTGAAAATCTCAAGTTTGATATCACCCATTGGCTGTCCTGTATACGTATGTCCAGCGAGAAAATGGTGTGTGTCGATTTTTGAAAACATGGTCGAGATGGGACATTTAAATGGGTGATGTATCATGATTCAATGACTGGTTGATGGTTTGGAACATGAATTTTATTTTTCCATATATTGGGAATAGTAATTCCAGCTGAGGAAGTCATATTTTTCAGAGGGGTAGGTCAACCACCAACCAGATGATGATGTATCCATTTTATCAATGTTTAACCATTTTATAGATGATGTTCCCAGCGAACTGAACCTCCATTTAGTGCCGGGATTTCCCATCCACTTGGGATTTTTTTCAGGTGTCTCTGGAGGTTGCCATGGGTTACCCGACACCTTTTAGGATGACCCCCCAAAAAAACTAGATAGATCTAGATCTACATAGATCCAGATTGATCTATGAGACAGATAAAACTAGATCTGCATTGATCATCTATAGATCTATCCAGATTGATCAAATCCAACAGTGATAGATCAGAATGTGGGAAAAACAATGCCATAAACCACAAAAATGACTGGGAATGGTAAACATACTATACCACCTATAAAAATGCTGATTTGTCTGGGGGATGGTAAACATGGCATTGTTTTACCCGCATTAGATCTACCCTCTGGTTATTTAACATAGCCATGGAAGATTTATGGTTGGGATTTTCCATAGCTATGTTAGTCATAACCAGATGGTAACATATGGTAACCCATTCATAAATGGGATAACCCACTGAATGGTGACTTACGATCACCAGGGTCTTGTTACTATTAACCACTTACATTAGATCTAGTATAAAGCCTATCCAGCAACAATCAGAGGACCTGTGCCTACGCCAAGCGCCGCCGCGAGTGCTTCAGCCTGGAGTCGGCAAAGGACGCGTTGAGGGGTTGATGGGCTCATGGATGCCATGGTTAGTTCGAAAGCCATAAAGGAAGCTGATGATTTTATAGGATTTTTCAGGATTTTTTAAGGATTTCATAGGATTTTTATAGGATTTCATAGGATTTGATAGGATTTCATAGGATTTGATAGGATTTTATAAGGATTGTTTAAGGATTTTATAAGATTTTTTAAAGGAATTTATAGCTTTTTTTGGGGATTCACCAACAAATCAACAAATATGTGATTTTACAAGGGGACAAACCAACAAGTAGAAGATTAACCAACAAACACAAGTATATTATGGGGATATATATATATAATACGTAGTGGGGAAGCACTGGCGAAAAAAAGTCAGGGTGGTGCCCCCTTTCGTTACCAACGTTCGTTCACAACTTCGGGTTTATGGGGGTTATATACATTATATATATATATAGATAGATAGATAGATAGATAAATAGATAGATAGATAGATAGATAGTGAGGGTTCTTCACCAACTTGTAACTGGAGGGTACCACCCGGATGATGATATCCATGGTGAGTTTACCTCCATCAGTTGGAATATCGGTAAATAGAATGGCTGCGATCATATGCTCCATGTTTGGTATATTTGTAATGATTAGGTCATTTTGAGGGAACATGTTGCTAAATATTCCTCATGGAACGTGTAGGGTTACTAGCTGGGTACAACTGGCTTTACATATAGTAAAGTAAAAGCTATGGTTGTTCCTTCCCAGAGTTATCATCTAGTTACATATAGTTATCCTATAGTAAAGGAACTGGGTTTACCACATCTTCAGACACGCTGATGGACCCAGTTGTGTTTCAGCATCCACTAACCCGGCATCCGTAAAGTATGGCTATACATCCACGTAAAGTATGAAAAACATCACATCCACCGATCGTCTTCAACACCGATCGTCAGAAAGCCATGGATGTGTAGATGAAACGACAGAAATACCCTCTGGTTCATCCTGGGATTCATCCCATAGGTCAAAATAAAAAATTCTAAGTGGGGATAACTTCAACAAATACCCCACAGATAAGCAACAAGAAAAACATATATCACCATGATATTCTCATTCTGAATGGTGATTATGTCGGTATGAGATACCATTAATCATTAATCCTAAATGATCCCCCATGAAAAGAAACAACAAAATCATTCTCCATCTTATTCCTGAATTCCTCAGAATTCCTCACAGTTGGACTCAAGCTGGCACCATTCACCAGGAGGGCTTGGGCTTATTGCTTCAGAGGGGTTGGTTGCAGGAGGACAGGGCCTGGGGATGCCATGGCCATCGAAAGTTCGTTGATTTACCCAGCTTTTTTACCCTCTGGTAAACTGTTACATAGCTATTGAAAATGGCCATCTATAGTGGATTTACCCATTAAAAATAGTGATTTTCCATAGCCAGAGGGTACATGATGATTTGAAACAAATGTTTTTTGTATGTTTACCAGAGGCCAACCAACAAGATCGACACCGATGAAATACATTGAAATAGCATCGGGAAATCACATCCACTCTTTGGAGGTGAACAGAAGGCTGGGTTTTGACATGTTTTGTCACAGCCATATGGAAACTTCAGGCTTTCAACATGGACATCACTGTCTACCACAACACTACAATTCTTGATGAGCAAAATGATGGATGTTCAACATTTTTCAACCATGCTGATAAGAAAATGGAACCAAGAAAGGGATGCAATGCTTGCTCCCCAAGATCTGGGCTGTTTTTTTCTAAAAGCAGCCCTGATTTTTGGGGAAGTTTCACCATGGTCATTTGATGTCATCATCCCACAGGATGGCGCCCCGGGGGCCCCCGTAAACGTTGGCTCGCGTTCAGTTGGTGCAAAGAAAAGTGGCTGAAGCAACGATGGTTTATGGTAGATATAACGAATGTTCGTATTCATGGGGATTATTTCATGGTTTATAAACCAACTTATAACTGGGGAAGTGGCTTAACAATGGTTTATGGTAGATATAACATGATATAACTATAGATGGGATTATATATTTCATGGTTTATAAACCAACGTTCACATCACTGGGGGAACCCATCCTGCAGTGAATTCATGGGTATCATCCGCGGACGTCAAACGTCAAACGTCGCGGACGTCAATTTGGAAAGTCAACACTGCGGGGATGTTTTCCTGCGAGGATCATTTTTGAGTGAGAGTGGTGGCATCTCGCAGTGATTTATGATCGATATATGGGGGTTCCCTATTTCAATAGGGATCCCCGGTCGCTCGCTGGATGTTTTCATGGAAAATCCCAAGACAACATGGATGATGCAAGGGGATGCCCATGTTATTTTAGGAAACCTCCATATAAAATTACCATCTGGTTATTTAACATAGCCATGGAAAATCGCAATTTTTTATAGCTAAACCATCTATTTCTATGGGCCATCTATACCATGGCTATGTTAGTCATAACCAGAGGGTATATAAAAATATATTTATAGTTGATATTCCCATTAAAAATGGTGATTTTCCATAGTTATGTTAGTTCACCAGAGGGTAAAAATATCTATAAGCTTATCATCAAGAAATCAAGGTTTGTGATGGTTTATACGATGGTTTATACTTCATCTTTCATATGTTTTCGCTTGGATGTCTGTTGGAGATATCATCCCGCGAGTTACATGGAGTGCTAGAAAACTAGCAATGAGACTATGATACATATATATATATATATGTCCGCCACACACTATGATATATATATATATATATCCAGAGATAAATATATGATGTAATATTTTGTATCACGTGATCAATTTTCTTGGATTGATGTATATTATGAGATATTAGATAGATAAGATACCCTATGGATCCATGGCCACTGTTTGAGAAGGTACGGCTAACTCTCCAAATTATAGTAAATTATACCCCAGTCCCACTTCCTTTCAGAAGGTACTTGGATCCATAGGGTATATTATATTATATTATATTATATGTACATAAGTACCATCATGATATGTGTGTTTCCCTGGTGCAGACGCAGGAAGCCTCGCGATTTTACACCTTCCTTCGTTGCTCCGAGGGCCAAGTCAAGGTGGACATATGTTGGGACAAAATCCACATAGCTCAGAGAATATATGGATATTAATGGTGATTTATGGTGAATTAATGGATTTTAATGTTGATTTAATGGATATTAATGGTGATTTATGGTGAATTAATGGATTTTAATGTTGATTTAATGGATATTAATGGTGATTTAATGGTGATTTTAACTGGATATTCATGGTTATTTTACTGGTGAATTAATGGTGGTCAAATTGTGATTTATGGTGATTTAATATGATTGGGAATATTAGCAATACATATATATATATATTATATAATTTTAAAGCCATGTTTCTGGGGTATGTCCAATTGGGATATGAATGAGAACACATTATCATATTCCATTAGATCTCCTCCGGTGGAAAATCAGTTTGATGGCCGCTGGAAAGTTCCCCAACTCCATGGCATCTGGGAACATCATGGCGCTAAATGGTTGATTTTACAGCAAACCATGATTAATTACCAGAGGCTATCCAGAAATATGATCACCTGAAATCTTTGGTGGTGTTCTTTTTTTTAAACGTTGGATGGCTACGAAATGGTGCAACTTACCCTCTGGTAATTTAACAGTTTGCTATTGAAAATGACCATTTATAGTTGATTTACCCACTAAAAATTGTGATTTTCTACAGCAAACTGTTAGTTTACCAGAGGGTAAGCTTTGATATCCAATGGAAAGCAACTGGTTTGGCTATGATTTCATAGTTGAGAAATGCAACGGGGATTTCATAAGGATTCAGAAAGGATGCAGCTCGCATGGTCTTTGTATCTTCAGATCTTCAAAAAATGGGGAGTAACTTCATCAGGATGTGAAAACTTCATCATTTCAAACACGAATTGACTGATTGGTGATTGGGAAATCTTGGTGAAGATTTTTGCCGAACACAGGGGTGGGTACGGCAATGATGAGTCGATCTTTGGGGAGAAGACATGTTTTTGTTACCTTCTAACCTGCGAGATAAGATCAACAAACAATAGCAACAAATAACAAGAACAAATGCAGGGTATCTAAGGTTGGCCATGGATTGGACATGGGGATTGACTCGACACATGTTTCTGAGTGACCATATTAAGTTACATGAATTATATCAATTTCATGCTCCTCATAGCAACTAGTTAAAGTTTCATGAAATAACACAATTTATTGGGATGTGAAGAAAATACCACCAGTTAATCTATTGTAATTTTGGTCATATATGTACATACTGTATGTATATATATATATACATATATACATGTTGCCCAACTGGATAAGTTAATCTAATATACTGGAAGCAGCTGTCCCATCGGACTTTTTCTACAAACATATCATCTTCATGGTCATTATTTTATTTTAGCACATCAATATTTGTTTAAGGCACATCACAACAAAACTTGACTATAGTCATGGGTGTGATTAAAGTCTCGGATCTTCCTGGCTTAGTAGATTTATTAGATTACTTACAGTATATATATATACACATAAACCCTAGTTACAGATACCAAACACGCTAGTTAACCCACTTAGTTCAACGAAGTTATCTAGCGAACTGGGGCCCCGCATCATGGGGATGGTCATCAAATGTATATGTATATAACATGTATATATATATCTATATCTATATGCACAACAAACTTTTCAGTCTTCTTGATCTAGCACTGTAAGTTGTATGTTAGTGTTATCTAATATACAGTATATATATATACTGTACTCTAGTTGAACCACTTATGAGACAACGCCCCACTGCCAGGTCCCATCTTCGCAAGCCGCGCCACGTTTCTCGCGCCAACCTTCGCTGCCCATGCTGCGACCGTTGTGGGCTGAGCTGGCGAAGATGAAGGCTGAGGCGGCGAAGATGTTGGCAAACCCCCATGTCTTTGTTGATTTTTGAACCACTTTAGAGGGTTCCGAAATTCCCAACTTTCATTGGTGCTTTTGAAACCATTCAAATCGTGGTGTCATCATGACAATCCCAACTCTTCGCCTCGCATTCCGTTGACCCATCGCTCATCGATGGTGGTAGGCGGAGGAGAGGCACGGTGCAGCACGTCTTCTAGCGCTGGCGCTCTAAGGTGTGATGGGAGCAGAAAGTTGATTGGTACCCTCTGGTAATTTGTTACATTGCTATTTAAAATGGCCATTTATAGTGGGTTTACCCATTGAACATGGTGATTTTCCATAGTTATGTTAGTTTACCAGAGGTTACACCCTACGGTCATGGCCCGAATTTTACAAGTCAGTAGGTGACCCATGGTCACCCAGAAGGTCAGAACTCTACCTTGCAGGTCATTTTCTTGACCCCCCCTTAATAATAAGCACTCTGAACCATAAAAATTTGGATATGGCTTGAGTCAATTAGATCATCATAGAATTCCATTGGATTTGTTAAAATCTCATGGATCAGAAAGGTGGTTGATTAATCAGGGGCAAACCGTGGTTATTATTAATGGGGGACATGGGCTCATGGGGGGTACCCTTTGGGAGCTAT
>Ga0126342_10018024_pt1 | contig 12142 bp, 16 predicted proteins | sample Cyp1metagenome_FD_92528 | JGI IMG/M metagenome (GOLD analysis project Ga0126342, IMG submission 92528) | Coral microbial communities from Lord Howe Island, Old Settlement Bay, Australia - Cyphastrea 1 metagenome | ecosystem: Host-associated > Invertebrates > Cnidaria > Coral ... | reverse complement strand
GAGAAACATGGCACCATGCATGTGGCAGCCAAGTAACTTGTAAAGCTAGTTACCAAGTGCCTAGACCTATACTCCGCAGCCCCAGTGGTACAAAATAAGAGACAGCGTTCACCGCTTTTGCATTGACACAAAATTATCATCACAAATTATTTGAGCAAGGTCGACTTGGTCATCAACATGGCTTTCACCACAGCCTGGCAAATTCTCACAAGCCAGCCAAACTCGCCATATACAGGAACACCCCGCCTATCACATCGAACAACTGACAAGCAGATTTTCGACTTGCAGGCCCAAAAAGTGATTGCGAAAGTCACGTGCGACAAGGACAGAGGAGTCTTGGCCTTGATTGCCCAAGAAGGCCTCATTGACACACCAAGCAACTACTGGCATGAGGCATGGAAAATAGCTCACAAAGGACACCCTCACTACCCATCATGCAACAGGTATCCATACGCAGTTACATTTGCCGCAGCACGACTGGAAGATGAGAAGCCTGGGCCTGCAGAGGAGCGACTCCTAGAAACACAGCATTGCATCAAGCAAAAGCACAGATAAATACAAGGCACATACTGTAACAGGCGAAAGGAAAAGAGGACACAACAAAAACAGAGAAGGCAACACATGAGGCAACAGTTCTCCAGGCAAGACAGTAGGCAACAAATGAGGCAACAAAACACGAGGCAACAACCGGTGAGTGGCAGCAGCCACCACCAGAACAGCAAATACAGCAAGGCACGCTGCTCTGACAAAAGAAGAAACATTCCAACCTTCACACTTTGGCACAAAGACGTGACCGATACAGTGAGGCCTTCTAGCAGCGCCCCGGGACAGTGCCCTTTGGGCTGACTGAACAGACCCGGGAGCCGTGATCAAAAAATGCATAGTAAACAAATGATTCTATTTCAACCGTAGGCGGGCTAAGAGATTAACTCTCATACGTGCACAAAGTAGACGAGCATGGCGTCATTATAAAAGAACACGACTCCGGGATCGAGCCAGACAGGTAGCCAAGGTCATTTTGCGTGAAAGCAGTCTTACAAAGAGAGAGGCTCTGACAAGAAACACCAAACAGAGAATCAGAAATGTAAAACGTGGTTTCAACAGAATATCGCTAACCACAAGAGACAATTCCGAACGTTCTTCGCAACTCTGAGGCCCCACAAGGTTTCACAGATCAGGGATTACCGAACTATCTGAAGCATTCCAAATATTTTAAACTTAGAGCTAATCAGCAGATCAGAGTTGCCACGTTGAATGTTCGGGGACTAAACCAACTAACAAAGAAAGAATCATTAACTAACCTTATGAAAAATGGAAGTGTACGAGGTTCTCCTGATGACTGAAACTAACGTAAATTCAAGTTGTGTTGAAACTTGGGATGGTTACGCTGCCTTCTATAGCACAAATATTGATCCCAAAGTTAAAGGACGAGAGCATAATAACCGAGAGAATGCTGCTTTTTCTGGAAGGAGGCAATGCAACCCAGGGACCAGCCATCGCCTGGCCACGGATTTTGAACATGCAGGGGTAGGCATCATAGTGAAAGATTCCCTCGTAAACTCTACCACACACGTCCGACAAAGAAATGGCCGTATTATTTCCATCACTCTTTCATGTCAGGGGTTTGATGTCACGATGATAAGCGCCTACGCCCCGCACAGCGGATACCAAGCTGAAGATAAGGAAGCTTTTTATGAACAACTATCTGAAGAAGTTGCATGTTGTCACAGAAGATATTTCATTGGTGGCGACTGTAACGCCAGAATCCATTATGTTCGAGAAGCTGACACTGATGTCTGTGGACCTTATATGTCGGAAGAGGTATGGAATATCTGAATAACATGAATGAACAAACGAAAGAGAATAGAGCACTTTTTCTAGGTTGGCGCAAAATGCACCACCTCAAATTCTGAACAGCCAGTTCTCGAAACCACCAAAGAAATTGATAACATACAAAGAAAAGTTCAATAGTTCTGACTTTGGACCCCCTTGTGATGCTGAGAGATTTGCGCAAATCGATTACTGGCTGGCGAATTCGGCATGGAAAACGGCTCGCGCAGATGCTCAAAGTCGGAGAGATATTGCCTTCGGTTTGGATCACCTTACAGTAGATGCTCAATTCGAAATGCGACCTAGCCTGCGCGTGCATGAGTCCAAGCCTTCAAAGAAGTTCTTGAAACCATCCCCAGCGCAATGGGGCTCTTTCAACGACGAGTGTTCTAATTATTCTGATTCTAATTCTTTTATACTACAGCCGTTTTGTTTGAACAAATTTGTAGAAGGTGTCTCGCGCGCTGCAGAGAACAATTTAGAATCGGCACCAACAGGAAAGAAGAAAAAGTATACTTCGAGAAACACATGGGCAAAGATCGAGCAAAGAAATCAACTTAGGAGACATGGGGCTCCCTCACAAGAGGTTAGACGACTATATAAAGAAAGAAATTTATAAACAGGCCCGGCAAGACCGACAAAACATTTGATAGAGCAGTTCAATGAAAACCCAAATGATCCGCACAAGAAAGGTTTATGGAGGTAAAGGGTTTGAAGAGATATTTTACCCCCCAATATGTACAGACGAAAAACGAATGTGGAAAACATGTTCCCATCACAGAGAGGGTGCAGGCCATCGCTGATTACTAAGCGTCGAAACATTGGAACAAGGACCTTAGTGCAGGTATGCCGGACGATACACTGATATTATTGAATAACGGGGCCGAAGAAAGCATTTTCACACTTGAGGAATTTCAACGCGGCATTGAAGTTTTCCAAAACCAACAAGCAACCTGGTCCAGATGGCCTGCATCTGGAACTTTTGACATGGTGAAATTCGGGGAAAAGACAGTGCCTCCTAAACCTGATCAACACCTGGTGGTTAAGCAGAAAAGCACCAACGGAGCCCTTTTTGGCAAGGGCTGTCCCCACATACAAAAAAGAAGATGGACAGCGCTGCAAATTACAGACCTATTTCTTTATTAAGTAGTAGGTAGTGTTTAAAAAAGTATATATGATCATGATCCATCAACGAATGCAAGCTGCCATTGACAACAGTTTATCTGATACACAATATGGTTGTCCACCTCAGAGATCCACATCTCACGCCATTTATGCATTTCGTCGAATACGAGATTTTGCTGAGGCAAAGGGAACCCAATTCAGTCTAGCCCTTTTAGACTGGGAAAAAACCTTTGATAAAGCGCAGCATGATAGGTTCATTTTTGCATTGAAAAAATTGGGTTCAGTCAACACTATTGTGATATCATTGAAGATTGTTACAGGGAACCTACTGTTTTCGTAAAAGATGCGTTTGGATCGTCTCAAATCGAACACCAATCTTCTGGAATCAGACAAGGGTGCCCATTATCTCCATACCTATTTGTTATTGTAATGTCTTGCGTTGATCACGAAATACAGGCTAAAACAAGCCGTTGCGCACACGAGGGCAGAATACCATACCTTAATTTCGATCTGGTTTACTATGCTGACGACACCATTCTGTTCTCTACGGACAACAGGGCCTTAAATGAATTGCTGAAACTCATAGAAACAGTTCGGGGCAAATTTGGATTGCGGCTGAACAGAAATAAGCGCGCGGTGATTCAAAAGAACAACGGTGGTTTGGTCCACTGTGCAAACGACGAACCGCTCCGCAAAAAGATGGAAGCGACTTACCTGGGAAGCGAAATCAACAACGAAGCTGACATAAAACATGAGCTTCTCAGCAAAATGCAAGAAGTAAGAAAAACTTGGTTTTAAACTTTTACGGTACTGGAAGGCTATGAATGCGAACGCTAAATGGCAATTTCTCATATTTGATGAGGTAGTGCGATCCAAGTTGTTGTATGGTCTGGAGACTATTCAACTGACAGGGGCCATGCTAAAGAAAATTGATGCCTTCCAGATATGGTGCTTGAAAAGAATCCTCAGAATTCCGTCAACTTTCACAGATAGGCAAAAAAAATCCCAACAGAGTAGTCTTGCAGAGATGTACAGAAATCCTTTACCAAAATCAAGGGGACCAACGGGAATTTGAACTTTTTAGCCGATCTTATCACCGCAGAAAATCCAGATCATTAGGTCATGTACTTAGATCTCGAGATGAAGATCCTATGCGTCAAGTTTCATTCCAACCTAGCAGTGCGATGAGGGTCCAGTATGGGAAGAAACGAGTTGCCCGAGGCAAAATTGGCTGCATTATGCTAAACAACATGTCTTCGGGCATTTTCTTCGTGGTTACGAATACAATGCGACAGTGGTTGAAGCCAGCGGATATATAATGCAACCATAACACGAACAGTTTAAGCTGCACCACGGACTTGAGGCTACGCCCACGCCTTGCGCTGACCATGACTAATCTCATTGCAGGGTATGGCTGGGGAAAAACAAGGGCAAATATGGAGCATCATGTCAACCAACAGCCTTCCGTGGAAGGACAGTTCTGCTCCACAGGCTTTTGAGGCGCTGGAAAAAGACTGCGAATGTTTGACTCGACTCAGATTTGGACTCCGGACATTCTGCACCTTCCCAAAGATCACTGGAGAATATAGGGGAGAGCCGACCATGGGACTGGCCAACGAGATGCTGGGGGCTCAAATCTCACCACGCCATTCCTCGCAGCCAGGAAGCAACGGGCGAAGATGGAGAGGGCCCAGCCAACACAGGAGCACTGACAAAATCTGACAAAGATTTACAGGAATCATCACTGGGGACTTGAATGGAGCTGATTCAGATGTGATTCAATCACATTTTGAACTCACCATAGCACATGAGTTCACAAGGCGCTTTGTTCGCCCTTCACCAGTGTTTATGAGACTTTGTGACTATCATGAACCCTAATGACCATGGGCATCATCTCACAGGAGCGCAACCTGAGGGAGATGTGTTGGCCTCACGCTCCGGTGTAGATATGTTTCTTGACGATAGAAAAAAGTGCCGCCTCAAGACACAAATCAAGCAATCTAAAAGGCCTCAGCCAATTCATGTCACAATGGTTCTTTGATGTATAGATAGAATTAGATTGAGATATTTTTAGTATACGAAGCCTAGAGTCGTAGACAGGGGGGGTCAGCATGAGAGATGCTGCCAAGATTTTCCACGTGAAGGCTCTTGAATGCAGCGGGTGGTGCGCATGGAAGTGCTGGCCCTTCAGCCCAAACTCTGGAACCTTGGCCTTTCACATTGTTAACACAGCCGCGTGATTTTGGCTTTGCAGGTCCTTGTTCCGACAGCCTTTTCACTGCTCCAGCGCAAGTATGGATTTTTTTCTGGTCATTGAGATAGGTTCCAATTGAGTTTTATCAAGTTCACTGCATCGGCTTGGGAACTTTTTCAAAGTTGATTGGTGGCACTGATGGATATTGATGGAGCATATGCTAGTAGCTGAGAAAGGGATTGGAACACACAGCGCATCACAATGCACGCGGAAAACACCCAGGATTTCGAGCCGGAAATCTCCGAGGGGCTTGCAGGGCCTCTCACAGGTTTGAGACCAGTGGAAGAGCTTTGGCTGAAATCAAATATTTCCTGTCACACCTGCATGCCATTGTATGCCATTGTATGCCTTTATTCTTTCCAAGATTCCGCGCTTGGTTTTTCTCCATGTTGAATCTGCAAGACTTGTTGGTGGACACCTCTTAGGATCGTCCAAGTGAGTCCAACCAGGCAATACCAGGTACTCTCCGCTTGCGCAAGGGGTTGTGATGGGTTGTGGTGTGTTGGGTGCTGCTGTCACGATGTTTGGAGATGCGTCCCTCATATGAATGGAGAGCCATGTTGGCTTTCGTTGTGAGTTTGTCTCGCGCTTTGTCCTTGAGGTAAAAGAGCATCTACAAATAAGCCGTAGCCAATACCAGCCAACGTGATGCTGTGTGACTGCATCAGACTTGGACTGGACATTCCCGGACATGTTGCCAGGATCACATCACGTGAGAGGCCCACCAATTGAACCTGTATGTGCATTGTCCGCATAAAATGTGCTGTACCTCAATTATTGATTTCTCACACCTGCAGCCCCTAATCGAGCACTTGACAGGTCATGATGGCGATGAAGATAGCCAGGCTCGCAAGGATCTTTTGCTCAGGTGATCTCAGGTGTTTCTGTGTCCCGGCGTGCGGCCAGGTGGATTTGGCAGCAACAAGTTTGGTCATTGCTGCTGTGGGCGCCCCTGCCCGTGCGGCCCTAACACCCATGGGAAACTCTCAAGGTCAGCTATGCCTGCAGGATGTTGACAGCGTGAGATTTGAAATGATTTGAATAGATCTGAACCAGAACGGCAGCCCCTGGGAGTGCAGTTTTCCCATGATGAAAGATGATATTTTGAGATGTTTTATTGATGTTTTACTGCACTCCCAAAGGCACTTTGACAGCTTTGCCTATGATTCATGCCGGTTTCCTTGAAGTACACCACATTTAGTAAAAATCTTGGAAAAACACCCAAAAAAAAACACAACAAAAAATAAAAAGTCTAGACTCTTTGGAAGGGGGGGTGTCCCAGCCAAGACTCTCTGAAAAGAGGTAAAAACTTTGAAAAAAAAACAAAAATATTTCTAGACTCTTTGGAAGGGGGGGGTCCCAGCCAAGACTCTCTGAAAATTATGTGTTTTTTGTTTTTTTGTCCAAAGTTTTTTTTGGGCTTTGGTCACTTTCAGCCATTTGCACCGTTTTGTACAATGGCCGTTCGGTGTCTTCATGCGTTCAAACTTGCGGGAACCAATCGTTTAACCACTGCAGCTATGAACATACTGGGCCTGAGGATCAAGACTGTGTGTTCCAATTTTGAAATGTTCAGCCATGTCCTAGATAATAACCTTAGTTTTCTGCTATACTTTTTTGAAAACAAGTTGCATAAATTGGCAATACGACCATCTTCCCAAGCATTTTTACATCATCGATGGAAACTGCTGTAGACTCATGTTACACTTTCTTGGGGATGCTTCACAGATTTGCCAAGAAACGATTCACTTTTCAAAGTACATATACATACACACACATATATATATAATATACACACATACATGTGCGCATCTTCAAAGGAAGGCTTTCCTTGATTGACACAGATTTTGCATAGTTTGCAGTTATATGACTTTTTTTTCGAGAAAATGTCGCACTAGTTTGAAAGAGATATTGTGGGTAATTGTGCTACTGCATTCTTTGCATAGGCATGTAGCACTTGTTTACATTGCCATAATTGTATTTGAATAAGTTTGCATTAAGATTTATGATTTATAAGTACAATTTGTTTTGGATTGTTTGAAGCCATATTCTTCTTTGTTTACAAAGATAAGATATTGCACATTTTGAAGGCCTGCTGAAAGTCGAGTCATGTAGCACCTTGTTCAAAGCAAAACAACATTTCCATAGAACAGCTGTACTCTTTGAAAGGCGATATTGCAGAAAGTGGTGCAATACTTGCTTTGTAACAAAAAGCACACTTTGTTTAAACAGGCTTTTGAATCAAAAATCAAATCTACAGTAGGCTCTTGCTACACTTCCTTACAATATATAATGTTGCACGCTTTGCAAACAAGAATCTGCACTTTCAAAGGTAAACCACATGTTCCAATAAATGTGCCTCTTTTCAAAACCATGCTGTAGTAATTCAAGAATAGATTCAACCGTGCAAAACAGCATGCTACATTTTCCTACAGGAATGCTATGATTCTGAAATCATTCAGTACATACATAGGAGGGTTCTCCTTGAAATTGGGAAGTAATGCTACACATCTTTCAAAGAACGCAACAATGTTTGCAAAAGGTTGTTGCATACATGGATAAATTGTGTTTTTTTGCAAAGCCATTTTACAAGAAACGTTACCATGGTTATTATCCTTCATTGTTTATAGGGAACATGTTGCATAAATTGGTGCCTGTTTAAAATGCACATTTTTTTTTAAATGCTACTTGTCTTTCAAACAATGCCACACTTTCTGCAAAGGGTTGTGTACATTGAGGAATGGTATTCTTTATTCAAAATCATTTTACAAGTGCGGTTTACAAATTTAGTTTTCCTTCATTGTTTAAAATAGAGAACATATTGCATAAATTGGTCCCTGTTTAGAATGCACATGCCCAAAAGAACTATTGCATATGTTGAGGGAAACTCCCGTAGAGATGTAGGGCCTACACATGTTTCAAGCAATGCTGCACTCTTTGGAAAGGCATTTGCACTTGTTTGTTTTGTTGTTTTGATTTATTATTAACGTTTGTTTTGGCTGAAACTATGTATCTATGTAGGACATTGGGAGAGCTGCTGAGAATGCCCAGTGGTTGCTTTTGTTGCAGAAGCAACAATGTTTGGTTTTGGAAAGAACAGGCTTTGGTATCTTTTACAGAAATGAAAGGTCAAAAACGTAAAAAAATATGGCGCTCACAGCACCAGCACCCCCCTCCCTTTTTTGTGTGTGATGATCAAAATTTATGAAACAGCGCGCCCCCACAGCCTCATGGTTATCCATCCCAAAATCGCATGTGTTGATCATCTGTCGCCTTCCTTTCTACAACGCACAGGTGCAGCTCCTGCTGTTCCAATCACCTCGGCCCCAAGCAATGCCGTCGCACCACCCGCATTTTGGCTGAGATACTGTTGTGTTATGTTGTGTTGCGTGCTGGGTTCATTTGTTTAGACTTTAGACAATACGTATGGCTCAAAGATGTTCAGAGCAAGTGGGTTCAGTGGCACTTTGTGACATCGGGCCAAAGCTCAAGCACAAAATATGAAAGCAACACCTAGATTCGAACACCAGCATTTGTCCAGTTGAGGTTCGTCAATGATAAGTTGAGTTGAGCCAGCACGGGTCATAGGCTGGTCTGTGAAGAGACTCTGACCATCTCTGACCAACCGACCAACTTTGAATTTCCATGATTTTTCTACATGGTATGCACCGTTTCCAAGGATCCTTTTCTCATTGGCGTAAACTGCTACGCAGAAGTCTTTCTGGAAGTGCAAGACGTCGCGTTATCAGGGGTGAACATTGACCCAAAAGCAGTCACAGTTTACCCAACGACGCGTGTATACGGTGGTGTTGCCGTGCAAAAGGAGTTTCTGACAGGAAAGCCGCTTGCTGGCAGAATGAGACTTGTGGGACTGGATTTTGCTTTTTGCTTGTTTGGCAAATTCTGTGCTTGAGCACAAGCTGCTGGATGTGGGATTCCTCGTCCCCCCCCTTAACCCTGGAAGGTAAGGCAAGGCAAGAAATTTCTGAGAAGTATTTCACCTGACCACATTTAAAAAAAATATCCCCACGTGTTTTTTGGGCTTCCAAAAGAGGTGGAGGGGGGGCCCTCCGGATGCCACATTTTAGCCTAGATATGTCAAGTGGATAGACATAGATTAAAAAGCAAACCGCGCATGACCTCTGCGAACTCCTGCCCCTGCGGAATCCTACTGCTGCAATGGAATTTCTGGGGGGCGTGCTTCTAGAGCTGTGAAATACCATTGGTTTTGCACCTCCCCCCTTCAAATTAAAGGACCGGATAACCCCACATGTCAACTTCTTCCAATAATGAGCAGCAAATGTTGTAGCGGGACGGGGAAGGAAGGAAAGACAAAGGAGGTGGTGAAGGATCGAGAAGTAAAAACAGTTGTGTGGGACAAAGTTGTATGTGAAAGATGGTGTGTGACAAAGAAAGCTGGTGTGTGACAAAGATGGTAGGTAGGTAGGTAGGTAGGTAGGTAGGGTAGGGTAGGTAAGGTAAGGTAAGGTAAGGTAAGGTAAGGTAATGTATGTATGTATGTATGTGTGCCTGTTTGTCTGTCTGTTTGTCTGTCTGTCTGTCTGCTTGTCTGCATGTATGCGTCTGTATGTCATGTAATGTAGTGTAGTGTAGCGTTGTGTAGTGTAGTGTAGTGTAATGTAATGTAACGAGTAATGTAATGTAATGTATGTAATGTATGTAATGTAATGTAATGTATGCAATGTATGCAATGTATGTAATGTATGCAATGTATGTAATGTATGTATTGTATGAAATGATGAAATGTATGTATTGTATGATATTGTATGTATGGATGGATGGATGGATGGGTGGGTGGATGGATGGATGGATGTATGGTTTGTATGGTATGTATGGTATGTATGTTATGTATGTTATGTAATTATGTTATGTATGTATGTATGTATGTATCTATGCAATGCAAGTATGTAATGTAATGTACTTTACTGTAATGTAATGTAATGTAATGTAATGCATGCATGTATGTATGTATGCATGCATGTATGTATGTATATACAGTATGTATGTACGTAATGTAAGGTAAGGTAAGGTAATGTAATGTAATGTAAGGTATGTATGTATGTATGTATGTTATGTATGTACTGTATGTCTGCTTGTATGTTTGTATGTCTGTATGTCTGTAAGTATATATGTGTGTATGTGTGTGTATGTATGTATGTGTGTATGTATGTATGTAATGTATGTATGTATGTATGTAATGTATGTATGTATGTATGTATGTATGTATGTCAATGTATGTCAATGTATGTCAATGTATGTATGCATGTATGCATGCATGTATGTATGCATGTATGTATGCATGTATGCATGCATGTATGCATGTATGCATGTATGTATGCATGTATGTATGCATGTATGCATGCATGCGTGTATGTATGTATGTATGTATGTATGTATGTTATGTATGTTTTGTATGTTTTGTATGTTTTGTATGTTATGCATGTATGTATGTATGTAAATGTATGTCAATGTATGCATGTATGTATGTCAATGTATGTATGTATGTCAAATGTATGTCAATGTATGTCAATGTATGTATGTGTGTCAATGTATGTATGTATGTATGTATCTATGTATCTATGTATCTTTGTATCTATGTATCTATGCAATGCATGTATGTAATGTACTGTAATGTAATGTAATGTATGTATGTATGTCAATGTATGTCAATGTAAGTCAATGTATGTATGTATGCATGTATGCATGTATGTATGTATGTGTGCCTGTTTGTTTGTTTGTTTGTATGTATGTGTTTGTTTGCATGTATGTGTGTGTATGCAATGTAATGTAATGTAACGTAATGTAATGCAAATGTAAATGTAATGTAATGTAATCTAATGTATGTAATGTCTGTATGTATGTAATGTATGTAATGTGTGTAATGTATGTCATGTATGTAATGTATGTAGTCTATGTATCTAATCTATGTATGTAATGTATGTATGTAATGTATGTATGCATGCAATTAATGTATGTAATGTAATGTATGGAATGTAATGGAATGTAATGGAATGTAATGGAATGTAATGTAATGGAATGTAATGGTATGTAATGGAATGTAATGGTATGTAATGGTATGCAATGTATGCAATGTATGCAATGTATGAAATGTATGAAATGTATGAAATGTATGAAATGTATGAAATGAATGAAATGATGAAATGTATGTATTGTATGTATTGTATGTATGTAATGTAATGTAGTGTAATGTAATGTAATGTAATGTAATGTATGTATGTGTGTATGTGTGTATGTACGTATGTATGTATGTATGCATGTATGTGTGTATGTGTGTGTATGTATGTGTATGTGTATGTATGTATATGTGTATGTGCATGTGCATGTGTATGTGTATGTGTATGTATATGTATGTATGTATATGTATGTATGTATATGTATGTATGTATATGTATGTATGTATGTATGTATGTATGTACAGTAGTACACTATGTATGTATGTATGTATGTATATATATACTGTATGCATGTAATGTAAGGTAAGGTAATGTAAGGTAATGTATATAATGTAATGTAAGGTATGTATGCATTGTATGCATTGTATGTAATGTATGTAGTGCATGTAATGTATGTAAAGTGTGTAAAGTATGTAATGTATGTAATGTATGTAATGTATGTTATGTATGGTATGTATGTTATGTATGGTATGTATGTTATGTATGTTATGTATGTCATGTATGTCATGTATGTAATGTATGTAATATGTAATGTATGCAATGCATGTAATGCATGTAATGTATGTTTTATATGTAATGCATGTAATGTATGTAATGTGTGTCATGTATGTAATGCATGCAATGTATGTGATGTATGTGATGGATGTGATGGATGTGATGGATGTGATGGATGTGATGGATGTGATGGATGTGATGGATGTGATGGATGTGATGGATG
>Ga0126342_10018023_pt1 | contig 12144 bp, 8 predicted proteins | sample Cyp1metagenome_FD_92528 | JGI IMG/M metagenome (GOLD analysis project Ga0126342, IMG submission 92528) | Coral microbial communities from Lord Howe Island, Old Settlement Bay, Australia - Cyphastrea 1 metagenome | ecosystem: Host-associated > Invertebrates > Cnidaria > Coral ... | reverse complement strand
TATGACGTGGCAAACCCAAGAATAAACTAGATATCTCATTCGCTAACCATGTGGATATTATTTTACATCATGCCAAATAGGAGCATAACTCCAATTTCGCTTGGGTTTAGAATGGCTTATCGTAAATATATGGAACTACTTCATGGGGGTTGTAAACCCACTGATAACTGGGGGAGCACCACCTTGTCGTATAACCAAAAATAACCCATCCATCCCTCTTAGCGATTGACCTCACTGGGGGCACCACCTATATACATGAAAAATACCTAAGCCCTTCCCAATGGGGAAGAGAGCTAGGAGAGTATCCTCTCGGAGCTTGAGATGTTGCGTTCTCAACCTGGGCTTCCATGGGGGATCCCCAAAATGGCGGGTTTACAGTGGAAAATCCTTTTAAAATGGAGGACTTAAGGGCACCATGTTAGGAAACCCACATATAAACTGTGGATGGTTGCGAAATCCAAATCACCAGTTGCGAAATCCAAATCACCAGTTGGTGGATGGGCAAAATCCGATCTATAATCCTAGTAATATACAGTGTTTCATAGGAATCACAATAGTTAGCAGCTGGTGCAGGATTTCGCAACCATCCACATATAAATTGATATATGATGATAAATGTTGGCTGGTTGATGGGTGTAGGGTGGCTATACTAGACTGTATATTGGGGATTTTGACAAATGATACGGCTGTCATTTGGGTGATTTTCCACGTGGTTGTCCACATTCGACGAAAAACGTTTGGGTGAAACTTCTGGGGAACTGGACACAGCCAAGGGTCTCAGCTCACCCATTTTTGCTGAAGTTGGCTAGTGAGACCATGATCCACTGCATCCATATGCCATGATCCACTAAAGATCAATGATTCATCAGTGACATCGACTTTCTTCACCATAGATGTTAGTGCTTAGTCAGGGATGTAATCCTGAAAAAATGATGTCAATACTTCAGGTTGGGGGTATGGAGTTGTTGGTACGCAAACATGGCAACATTCCTAATGCCTGAGGGAGAATATATATATATATAATTATATATATAATTATGTATATATATATAATTCAGGATTGGGAATTGTATGTAAAGTGTTTTCATGATTTTCATTGTGGGTGCGTGGGTACCCTCTGGTTTTCCAGCATTTTCACAAGATTCCCAGGCTAACCCGCAGTAAACAGCACCTATCTGACTTAGGAGTCGTCGTTTGCTCGAACAACACGCGCAAGGCGCGGGAAAGCTCTGGGATGGTCGATCGGGAGGCTTTGGCATGGGCCAGTCACCATTTTTGAGTGTCTAAACCATTCAAAAAAACCAGAGTTGAAACGAGGATTGGGCCAGCGGCCAGTGGCCAGGGGTTGGGCTACCAGTTCTTGACGAAACACTGGGCTATGGGGATTTGACCACTGCACAGGTGCTGAAAAAAGCTTTCAGCCAACGCGGCCAACATTTGCAAAAAAAGGGTCAGGAAGGTTCAAGGTATGTTTGATTCATTGTAACATGTGTTTTTGTTTCAATAGTGTAATTGGTGTACTCAAACAAGTACTTTAAGGAATGAACATTGCTAATGTTGTGAGAGCTCATGGTGGTTTGTTTAGAGGCAAAGCTGGTTTTGTTTTCTGATATTCCTGGCTATTCAGAGTGGAGATCGCGCGTATTTTTCCAATTTTGGTCAGCCATGGATTGGTAAATCCCTGGTCTAAAAACGAGGAGGGTTGGCCCACCAATCATTTACCAGTAACATCCAGTAACTGACCAGGATGAACATGGTTGATCATGCCGCGCTTTTCGGATTTTCCTCGACAAAGCCTGTAGACTCTGTAGACTCACTAGACGGCAGGTGTCATGGATTCCTGGATTGAATGGATTTGAATTTCACAATTACAGAATTTGGTCATTGTCTCACATTCCCCATCTCCTGGCTTGGTTTTCCGGTCGCTTTACAGGCTGAAAACAAGCATTTGTTTTATTTGCTATCTCCACACACACCCAATTCATCCTGGTCCTAATTCGAAACATCCCTACAAAGTATGGCCTGAAAAATGGTACTAACGACTAACGTACCTCTATTTTAGGATCCTGAAGATCTCCCATTGACTAAAGCCAGCTTCTTTGATCCCGTACATGTTGCCTATCATTGTTTCAAACAATTTTAGGGGTGCAATTTTCATGGATCCATTGCCATCCGGTTTCCAAGTCTCGGTTATCCATACACTTTTTACATATATATATATATATATATTATATATATACCATGTGTATGTAGTATATTATATATACTATCTATCTATATATATATACATATATATATAGACATAAATTACACAATCATGATCTATCACACATAGTCTAATTGTTTGTGAACCTTTAAGTCTCCCGCCCCGCAGCTGACATCAACTAACCCCCTAAAAAAGCAGGTCTGGTTGGTACAGATTTGGCTGAGCTACGCTTCATCCAATCAGAGTTGGGGTCGCCCAGAATCGTTGGTTGAAGCTGCTGAAACGCTGAAACTCCTGCGCTGCGGCTCAGATCCACAAATTTAAGGCGCAACCATATACTGATGCCAAGGTCCCATGGACAAAGACACATATTATCCAGCAACACGAAAGATGTCTGATGTCTACATATGACTAGATCTGGTTGGTGGTTTCAAACATAATTTTTATGTTCCATTTCATATATGGGATGTCATCCTTGCCATTGACGAACTCATATTTTTCAAGATGGTTATTGCACCACCAACCAAAGATTAAACCATAGCTATTGAACATGACCATAAAAATTGTGGATTTTCCCAGCTATAACATGGTCGATCTTTCCATATTTTTTTGTATGTTTACCAGAGGGTAGCATTAGAATCATATTCAAGATGGTTAAGTCACCACCAACCAGATATACATTCTATTTTATATATTTTATAATCCATGATATTCCATATATATATATATATATATACGCTCTGGTAAACGTTTACATAACTATGGAAAATCACCATTGTTTATGGGAAAATCCACTATTTCTATGGCCATTTTCAATAGCAAACTGTTGACATAACCAGAGGGTACATATTCCATCATATTCTCATACGTATACTGGTCATATACTGGTTATATGACGATTGGTGATTGGGCCACATGGCCAGGACGAAACGAGCCAATGAGCGCTTGGTCAGGCGCTGCTTTCAGGGTGACGACCGTGAGAAGCAGCAGATTATCTGGCACTTTGGAAGGTTCAAAAATATTGGTAATTTAACATAACTATGGAAAATCACAATTTTTCATGGGAAAATTCACTATAAATTCATGGGAATATTGTGAGTTGTATCATAGAATTGGATGATGGGAAAATTTTAACCGGAAAGCCCGATCAATTTGATGGTAAAAACCATGGGTTTCCGGTGTAGATTTTAACCAACAAACCAATCCATTGATTGTATCCTCACTGGTTTCTGATGATTTTCAGTTTAACATTCTTAAGTTCACCAGTTTCAACATTAACCATGATTGCAGTTTCATTAGTCTCCAATATTTTTTGTGTGTACCATAAGCCTTTGCAACCATCAACTATCACCAGTTTAACCAGTGAGGGAAAGAATTGTCGGATCCAAGCCCCGAGGGAAAGAATCGTGGAAGGGTCTAGGGAAACATGGCTGAGATGGTCGAATTCCAGTTTTGAGGGATGACTTCAGTGACTTCAGGGTCCGGATTTTAAGCTGGTTGACTCAATAATATCAGTAATACAGCACATGGATACAAAGAACATTGCGATGTCTATTTGACATGTTCCCTTGATAATTTACCCTTCAGTAATCAATCATGGCAATGGAAAATACCTCAAGTATAGGTATGACGTTCCCATATTTAGATGCCATTTGTGCGGGGGGAATTTCCATATCTTGCCATGTTTGAGTGCCGGGATATACCTAACAACATGTAATACCATTAATATGACAACTACATATAGATCATATAGCAACTTCATGGCCGACGGAACACTGTAGATGATCACAACTATGGCAAGGGAAAACAGTCACTTTGAAGGCGCGACAGACCAGGTTTGGAATCCAGAAATGTATGTCCGAACATAGTTTTACTACCAAAAACCTTCAATGTGATATGTATATATATATATAGTTGATACTCATTCTTTGGGGGTGCCCCATATGTGATATCTTTGGACCAGCTCATGAATAGCGATCAATTGAGGAAATCATTTGAACAGGTTGCTGATTTTATGTTTCTGACAAATGATATAAGACATGTTTCAGATGTTGACTTCGTTAACTCTCCAAGTTGCTGCAACCCCTCCTGAAAATCACGTTGGCCCACCAGGGGGCCCATGGGGGAATGGGGGGATGACCTGCCAGGATAGATAAGCTCTACGCCAAAGAGCTCAATGCGTTACGAATCTTTTTCAGCAAATGGCCGGTGTCGCCAAGGGGCTCCCGTGCCCATGAGTGCTCCATGATCATCATTGATATATAGAATGTTCGCCCATTCAAAAAATCGTTAAACCGGACAAAATCTGAGACAGTATTGATTTAATCAACATTAACTATAATATGAGATTTTCGCAAATCATGCCTACTTTCAGGACAATATTGGAGGATGGAAAAGCAAGGACGTGGCAAGGCTCTTTGAGATCGGTTCCAGATATTTTTCGACAACCCCATTCGGACCTTTGATTTGAGCACCTCAGCAATGGTTCGGTGGAGACATCCTCTTGTCTCTCGTGTTTGTCCATGTTTTCCAGTTGAGTTTATCATGAAGTGGGTATGGGTCAATACCTATAGATACAATTTGTTAGTGGGATGAACATCCATTTACCAGCTATTTTGGGGTTCAGTAGGTACCAGGGTTTTGACCCATCCCCAAGTATTTGTTGTTGTGGCTCCAAGTGTGCATGTGTCTGTTGATTTGGAGGGTTACCAACTTTAGCTGCATTTTTGAGGGTCCCAACCCCAACCCCCAAGTGTGGTGCACCCAATAGTAGCCTCCTGTTTTTTTGAGGATGAAGAACCACCTAAATGATCCCAAACGATCCAAACGGTAAAATCAGGTACGATGATCCATTATTTGGTTTGCCACATCAAGAATGCTTAAATTCTGTGGATTTTTCGCTTCTCAGGATACTAAGCTCAAAAGCCGAAATCGTCAAACACCAAAATCATATTATTTTTTGTCCGGATACATAGCTTTGGTATATTATATAAACAAACTGTGCAACTCACGACCTTCAGAATGGTTTTCTTGCTGGAAGGAACCATCATAGTTTATTTGACGGGCTACAGACCATGCATTAAGACAAACATGTCAAAATCGCAGCGAGTCAGACTGCAGATTGGAAGCAATCAAAGGCATATACAAAGGCCATATGGATTATAGGGCCTTGTGAGAGATTCAGAAGGCCTGCGAATCCATCAGTTTTTATTTCTTGTTTCACATCATAAACCATTTTAGCTGGTATAAAAATACTTCTTACAGCTCGAAGCTCGTGATCCTCAATGTTGGCTTGGTGGTTTCATTTATGTTTTTTTTTTTTTTTTTATGACCATATGAGCTATGGTCCATCCTCATGGTTAATCACCCCTAATAGGGGCTAGTCATCCAATGGTTCATAGGGATTTATAATAACCATTATAAGGATCCTTATTATGGATGGGATGACCATCAACCATATAGTGAGTATTGACCATGGCTCATATGATTGTGATGATCCCCCAATGAGCGGCATAAAAAGAGGTGGCTCAAGCACCAGACGACTGCTGTCCCCGCCTAAGGAAGTATCTTGGACGGAGACGCCCGGCACTTGGCATTGAAAGCCCTGGCCATTGTGGAAGAAAATTGGCAACCCCAAAAGGCCAGAAAACTATGAAGTCCAATCCGAAAATCCCAAATTGAGCGGTAAGTTAAAAACCTTTTCCGATATTTTTCGGAGGTTGTGAGCCTTGGATGGTGTACTGACTCTAAACCTTTGTCACTCGAAGGGTATTCAAGCATGTTTGCAATGTGGGGACTTCTGTTAATATCACTTCTCATCATGAAACATATATATATATACCAATCATCTGGCTTTGATTGAAAATGGGTTTTGTCAAAGTCTGGATAAAAATCAATATAATTTCATGTTTCTTATCTTGTTCGGCCATGCATTCCCCCCTTTTTTTCCCCATAGTATTTTCCAAGACATCCATCCCGGTGAAGCGTTGCGCGAAGGTCAAGGTGGCCCCCAGGGAAGACTACGAGCCCATGATGTTCTTGGAGCCGGACACGAAAAACGGCTCCGCCATCCATGGGGGCGACATGATGACCAAAAAAACATATGGTTTGTAACTATGGTAAATTTACCATAGTTATGGATGTAAGCCCTATATATATATGTTTATAGTATGATGTGCTATGTTACCATGTTACAACTAAGCTCATTAAATCACATGGAATGAGAACGATATTTATAAGTGGACTATAACTATAACGTATAACGTATATCGTTATCATTCCAGGATTCCAGGTAGGATCGGAGCGGTAAAACTTGGAGGATCATCCTATGAACCACTTGCGATTCATGGGGACTGATTTTCCAGGTATCAGTGAAAAAAAAAGAGGTTTCCGAAGTAAATGTTCCCTTAAACCAAGCCACTGAGTCTAAGCAACAGAAATGGTGATTTGGACCAAGTTCGCTAAGTTGGTTTATGTGAACTAGATATAGGAGTGCGATATATATATATATATCTCTTTGATAAATGGTTAGTAAGAACCCTCTACAGAAAGTTGACATGGTCTATCTACCCATGGTTTCTAGCTCTCATTTAAGGTACTTAGATATGTGTGTTGGTTGATGTTATAAACCCGTTTGACTATAGATGTATCTACCATAAATTTGAGTGAAGCAAACCAACTCCCGTGTATTTCTTGGTTATATATTTTGTCACATTAGGCATACTGTGCTAGTTAGCACTTGGTATCATGCGATTTTCGTGAAAGCAAACAGCCAGTGTTGACACCTGCAACAAGTGAGGTGAGGTGATGGTAATCCTTTCTTTTTCACAGTGTCACCTTGGCTATATATCTGGGTAAATTATAACGACCTCACTGCGACCTCACTGGAAATCATAGTTAGAGTAAGGGGAATCATCCCAAAATGGCCTCAATTCAGGTTGGTGAAATATTGTAATTTACCCAGATATATCCCATGTATATCCCATGTACAAGTCAGTTATTTCTTGTCAGATCTCGAACCCCAAGAGGCGATCAAGGATCCCAAGGGCTGTTTGGTGGGACATCCATCATGGTCCATGGTAAAATCACCATGCTATTAATGGGAAAATCCACTATAGAAATCACTATTTTCAATAGGGACTGGATCTATTGACTTTGGCAGCCTCTTTTTTTTTTTTGATCATGCGATTTTTGTGAAAATCCACAGAAATAGGTGGATTTTCCCATGAAAACTTCATGGATTTTCCAGCCATGTTTGATGACCGAAATGTATTATCATTGACTGATGGCCGATGGCATGGGTATGGGGAACCAGCACAGGAAGAGCGCGGTTGTCTTTTGACCCTCCTCGAAGAAAAGCTCCAGGCGTAGATCGGCGGTGACCCAAATGATGTTGGGTTTGAAGCAACATGAGGAATTACAGCAACAGCAGGCAATTACCATCCTGGAAACACTTTGTAGCATCTTTCGGGGGTGAACTATGCACCAGCGTAGATAAAAGGTGATTTGATCAACCAATGTAGGATGTGCTGGGATAGGCAACCTTGGAGTTCAAGAAACAAAGAAGACTAAGAAGAACACAAATTAGTGATGCAAAAAATGTACGGAAGTGATGAACCAGGTATTCTGCTGTTCTTTGGAAGATCTGGAAAATGACAACCCCGGCAATTGTTCTGTTAGGTTCTTTCCGTTACGAAGCTCTGTCTCGTCGCCATTGTCCGAATCCAAACTCTGCGAAGAATGCATGATTGTACAAAGTGGTGCCCCCTAGATAGTTAAGTTGGTTTATAACTCCCATAACTATGGTTTATGGCAAATATAACTATAGTTAATGGGGTTTATAAACCAATTTATAACTAGGGGGCACCACATTGTAGCTATTTGGCATGATATATTATTGTGACATTGTGGAATCCTTCGCTTTGGGATTCTTCCAGTAGACATCCAAATCAACTGCCCTGGTTCCAAGTATAGGTCACCAGTTGACTGGTTTGTCCTGCAGCCAATGAGGCTTCGAGCCAATGTGATGTACAGATGATACATAATATATATATATGTAATATACATATGTGTGTATATAGTATATACATATATATACATATATAGAAATTCATGACTACTGGCAGAACCATGTTAAGCTGAAAAGTTTAGCCGCTAATATGGATCCGATTGAAAATACTTGAGAGTGCGTTTTTGCAGTTTCTGAAAACTGGAAAACATCCACCTTTTGTTTCCTTCACAGTGGTTAAACCTTGGCAAGCAGGATTCTGTATGCTCTTGTGACATATTGATACATATTGTCCATCTTGTGTTCATCTCCTTGATTTCCCCACAGGCTCCAATGAGTCATTAGCACCACGAGATCAGCTCCTATCTTCAGTGAGAATGACCCGAAGCTCTGGAGAAAGCAAGACTTTTTGACTGACATCTTCAAGAACATCCCAAAAAACAATTAAACAACATAGATATCTAAATAGATGGAGGAATAATGATGAATCATAGAGATATGCATGTAGCCGGACAGCCATTTCGAGCCGCCCCGGTTTGAGCGCTATGGCAACAGGCGCTTTTCCGTGTCAACTTGAGAGTCAGGTCGTTTGTCGCTCAAAACCCATCAAAATCTATCAGTGCTTCGGATACCATGGAGTTACATCTTTGCTTTACAACGGATACCATGGCAATTTGCTGCACATATTTGGCACATAAAAAAGGTCGCAGATTACATATTTGGACTGATCTTGGATCAAATTCCAGTGGTTGATTCCATCGATTTCTTGTGAGCAACTGCATGTTGTTTCTTGTTGCACTCTAGCCACGCAGTGGCCATGCTCCAATTGAAAACATGTGAAACTACCTCATTTTATGGTGCGTAATTGCTAGCGGCAATCCATATGAAATACGTTGGATGAATCCAATTACTGTACAATCCCATTAAGACCGTAAACTTGGTGGTACAATAGTTTTAAACCATACACCGTGCCACCATGTTGGGTTGGTAAACTCACGGTGAAATGTTTCTTGAATTCACTGACATCTCACTATAATCTCAGCATAATCCCACGCTACTGCCATCATAATTCTAAATTAAGACACAACGTTGGTAAAATCTCCATGAAATCAGATGTTTTTACAGTGAAACCATGTTAAACCTCATTAAAAGCACCATTTTCTAATATGTTTTCCGTGGTTAAACCATGTGAACCCCCAGTAGATCCCACTTTTTCCATAGGTCAACCACCGCCTCGTTAGGCGACCGCGACCTCTTCACCACCCGCCCAGCGACTCATCGCGAGTCGACTCCGGAGCTGCGGGATGTCATGGCCAAGCGAAGGGAGGCCATGGGGATATGGAGGTTTCCGAAGTCATGGGGTACCCCAAGTTATCATCAATTTTGATCTGGAATTTGATAGGGAGTGATTACCAATCATGGGGTACCCCAATTGGTGGTTTCAACATAGTATATATATATATGGGATAATCCTTCCATAGGAATAGTGGAATTACCCATTAATAGGAAATTTTGATGGTATTTTCCATGAAATAAACCATCCAGCGAGCTTGGGGTCCCCCCATGACTTTGGAAACCCACACATGGGAATCATCTGGTAAAGAACAACATTCTATGGAATATACACATTCTATTCTATCCCAAATGCTCCATGGTGCTGGAATATTACCAACATTTACCCTAAAAATCACCCAAATGTAGGTAAATATACCATACATTGAGCATATGGGTATGGAATAATGGGAATATCGAAATATCATGAAATATCCACCATAGAATCATATTGGGAATCATGGGAATCACATTCTATGGCGTGGATAACAACCATATGGGCTATAGCTATTGTTTATTGATTTGCAACCCCATAGGATCCCACATAGGTATCTACACCCATCTATAGTTATCTATAGTTACTGTATCTAGCTATAGTTATCTATATTGATCTAAATATCATGAACATATATGAACATATCATGTGAATATAGTGGGCATGTAACTGAAATAATGTGGAAGAAAACACAATCACAATGTGGTACAACCCAATATGTTATGGTTATTTTTATATGAGGATGGCACTGTAATGCTTATAACCAGCAAAATGGATCAACATTGTATAATATTGTAAAGATTCTGGGATATCATGAAGAGATAAAGGGATATGATGAGATATACAACCACCCATATGGCGCATATGAGCTACGCAACAATTACAAACCACTCATACCGTTCAAACGATGTTCTATCAGTTTTTTTTGTAATTTCTTATAACTGGTTGGTGGTTTCAAACATTTTTTATTTTCCATAAGATATGGGATAATCCTTCCCATTGGCCCATTGACTAATATTTTTCAAGATGGTTAAAACCACCCATCTATTGGGAATAATCATCCCAACTGACGAGCATATTTTTCAGAGGGGTAGGCTCAACCACCAACCAGATATCCATTTTAACCATCATTAACCATTAACATTAACCATTAACATTAACCATTAACATTAACCATTAACATTAACCATTAACATTAACCATTATTAACAGCATATTAATGTATATTAACCATATGTTAACCACCAACCAGTTATAATGTTTCGTGTAATCTATCCCTATTATATCCCTTGTGATGTTGCTGACCGATGGGATAACCGTCAGCCAGCAGGCGTACCAGTCGCATCGCAGTGCTTGGGCCTACGGCAGGAGCGGGGAAACGCTTTTTTGCTTGGATCAATGGGGATATAAACCAACAATATTGGGTATATTGGGTGTATAATGTGGCAATAGTGGATTTTATCCAACAATTTGATATGTGGGTTTTGTCTGAAAATGATGCGTTCAATCAAGGTTTGGTTGTTTTGATGCTTCGAAGCACAGTGGGAAACTTATCGAAGGGGCAAGCTTGGAGGATCATCCCACGACTTCTACATAGTTAATAATGATTTAAATGATCAATCATACTTATGAAGTTGGGATAAACCCCCTTCCTACGTGGGGTGATTCTCTAGTACGAACAGACATTGGAATGCAAAATGATGGAAGATGATTCTGATAGAAGGACACGTGCCAACTAGCCAACTATATATTGTACCCACTAGTATTTTCGTGATCCATACCACAAAGAAGCTTGTGTTTGCGAGACCAGGTATGTATTCAGGATTCAAGAATGAATGAAACAAACACATATGACATAGTTCCTGATTTCACTCCATATTTATACCAACATTCACGCATTCAAGTGGGCCACAGATGCCAAAAAGTCTCCCACAGATGGAGTTCAGACATTCTCCAAGCTCCAGACACACATTCTTTTGCAGGGGCCGTGCATCTGAAATCTCGTTGCGTGTTGTTCGTAAGTCTAACCGCATTAAACTAGGTCAACCTTGGATGGGTAGTTTAATCAGTTTAATCCTCACTGTAACCAGCTAACAATTGTTTTTTTTTTTTGCAGGGTATCTAAGATTGGCAATGTAGAAAAGGATAACGAATCTTTGAAGCGAGAAAAGTCCACCAGCCATAGCATGCATCTGCAGGAAGCATGGCGGGGTCTTCTTCATTGTGGACCTGGCACGATGCTCAGCGGAGATGGAGATGCTGGTGGGTTGATTCCCTGTGATTCCCGGTTAAAATACAGAATGCCAAAGCAGCAATTGTATAAAGTCTCAAGTATCTTAGGTGCACCATGGTGCAACAACCAGGACGATATGATATTCGCCCACATTTCTTTGTGCTCGGAGTGTGTTCAGATTCTCCAGGTTTGGTGTTTGACTATCCCATTGATTGGTGGTTTGGAACATGTTTTATTTTTCCATATATTTGCAGGATGGTGCCCCCCAGTTATAAGTTGGTTTATAAACCCCATTAACTATAGTTATATCTGCCATAAACCATAGTTATGGGAGTTATAAACCAACTTAGCTAACTATGGGGCACCACCTT
>Ga0126342_10018022_pt1 | contig 12144 bp, 9 predicted proteins | sample Cyp1metagenome_FD_92528 | JGI IMG/M metagenome (GOLD analysis project Ga0126342, IMG submission 92528) | Coral microbial communities from Lord Howe Island, Old Settlement Bay, Australia - Cyphastrea 1 metagenome | ecosystem: Host-associated > Invertebrates > Cnidaria > Coral ... | reverse complement strand
TTTGACTAACTCTTTCCCTGACTAACTGTTTCTTTGACTAACTCTTTCTTTGACTAACTCTTTCCCTGACATTCTAAAAGTCCGTAACACGGAAGTTTCTCCCCCTAAACTTCCTTTGATGAAATCAAATACATAATTACAGTATATAATTCTGTATATATATATATATTTATTGCATATACACATGCAATCATGTAATATACATAATCATGTATATATATATAGACATACAGTGTAATATACAGTATATGATTGTGTATATACAAACGGCATATTGACTTGAAAGGCACTTAAGTTCTTCACTTTCCGACGAGTCAGATTCAGCAAAACGAGGCATCCCATCATTTCTCAGGTGCCGAAGAAGCAAACGGCAGCTCAGTTGGAGTGTATCCGACGACAAGAGCAGCTTGCCAGTTTTTTCGCAACATTTTGGGTGACAGATCTGGGTTTCCGGGGAATGTCAACAGTTGGCTCCAGGTGTGTTATGGCCTTGATACACTTTCGATCGGTTTCAGGAAGACAAAGAGGTGAATTTTGTGGGTGCCACCAGCATTTAGACGATAGGCTACACATCTGTGTGCATAATGTGTATGTGAGTAGATAGATAAAATATTTTTAGCTCTATCTACAATGGATAAACATGTGTATAGAACGGTATAGATATATTTATACACAGCTGTTTATCTAAGGAAATTTAGAACTGAAACTTCCGACTTGTGGACAGATGCAGCAACAGTGGTGTGAAGAGTCAGAGAAGACAAAGAGTCAGAAGACAAAGTGTCAGAGAAAGAGTCAGAGAAGAGAGAGTCAGGGGAAAAAAATATCAGAGTGCGCGAAAAGGTAGAAAGTTGCGACACACATCATAGCCATTGAATATATATATATATAGTACTTCTGTATCTATATCTATAAATACAGCGCCATTAACATAGATTAACTATAAATGGCCATGTTTTTCTGTGTCGGGTCGACTACCGTAGGCTAGGTCGCTAAAGCGCATGACAGCGGCAGCTGCGGAGCCATCTGGTCCTGAACGCTGCAGTTGCTCCACATATCATTCAGCAACTGCAGCGTTAAAAAAGCTTGAAAAGGTAGGTCTAGGGGAGGCTAGCAAATATGTATGTATATATATATACATATTGTCTACATAAACAGATGAGTACATGTATAGGTACATATTTAACTATATATTTAACTATATATATACACGCATATATACAGCGTATATAGATATATACATATATATATATATATATGTACATATATATATGTATATATATACACATATGTATATTTCTAAATATCACTATTTATATTGGGATACAGCTATATATGTACAGTTGTATGTACAACTATACACAACTATGTATAGTATACTTAAACATCTATTGTAACGCGCCCTGGCGCTCGGCGTGTTTCGCCATGTTTCACCCTTTTGTTCGCGCGTCAGTGAAGCCGATGGCTATCACAAGAAGCTCATCGAACAGCATCAAAGCTTTCTGAAGGCCAAACAAGACATGGAGGTGCCGCGCCACGGCCGAGTTGGGTTTCAGTCTCCAGGTAGCAATGGATAACCAATGGATTGGTTGTCTCAGAAAAACCTTTCTGAGATATTTGAAAATGATAGATGAATGATTTCATCATTGAATATCACCAGTGATCAACATATTCATAACCATTATCAACATATATCATTACATATATCATTACATATATCATTACATATATCATTACATATATCATTACATATATCATTACATATATCAACATATTATCAACATGTATATATATATATATCATGACATAATAAATATCACCATCATCAACATGATCACCGTCCCACCATCTTGCCATCACTCCCAATAGTTCACCCCCTTGCGTCAGTGGCTTCTTCGATGGCAAGGAGAGCACAATTGCAATGAGATGCTGGGATTCGTCGAATGTTCGGGTCGAGGGTCGAGGGTCGAGTCGATTGGGTCGACATTGGTGGATTGTTTTTTTTTGGGAACCAGCAACCATTGGGGAAACCATGAGTTTATGGTTTTTCTTAACCAAAAAAAACGGTGGCTTCTCTACTTTTCGCCTGTGAATGTGTGTTGAACAGGAGGATTTTCGGTGCATGTGCCATGGTCAAAAAGTTGGGTCGGATTTTCCCATCATTGATGGGATGCTCATCCACCAGTTCTCTCCGGATTCACAGGGATTCCCAGTGGCTCCGATTTAGAACTGAACTGACCCATAGCTGGATAGCGCTTTGGAGAGGAACAAACACTGTGGGTCAGTTGGATAGTGCAAAGGAACTCTAGAAACGTGAATTGGGAGGATTTTGGGGAAACTTCCGGCGACTTTGAAAAACTCAGGCAGCTGGTGGATATCATGTTCAATGCCCCAGAGGAGCATTTGGAAGTCTCGGGGGCAGCCTCAGGTGCGGCGTGGTGTGGGTCAAAAACTGTTCCCCTTTGAAAATATGAACACCTTTTTCAAGAGAAGATTCGAAAGTGTGAGCACCCGCCAGGTCATACCAGAACTTGCGACATCACAGTTTTGAAAGCGGCAATTTGCCCACAGACACATCACGGCAGACTGTTTAAGATGACTCTTAGGTTTTTCATCCCATCCCCCGTTGATATTTTATTAAACGCTTGCATTCTGTTCCAAATCTGTGATGTCATCCCCATGCACCGTGGTTTCTGGGTGTTTCGCAGGTTTTTATTTGGATTTTAGGGTTTTGAGAAGGCATTGGGGAAGGTTGCGCGCCACCATATTATATATATATAATTATATATATATATGTATTATATGAGGCTTCAGACAATTCAACTGGGAGAAACTTTTTTTTGGCCGGACCGAAAAGATGTACATGCACTCCCACACACACACAGACGAAGATACCTGTAGTCTATAGATGTATCACCTGTATATAAATATCACATCATCCGATATATAATGATGTGTATATATATATACTTATATCTATCTCATATCATATCAACATCATATCATATATCATGCAACATATAATGTGATATATCATGCAATGTATCATATCCTGTATCACATCACGAAAATATGTGTGTATAATTGTGTATGTATCTATATATATAGATACATACACATCATATGAACATGCCACACAGACACAGAATACATAGTTGTATGTAGTTATGTACAGTATTTGTATATATATATATACACATTTATACAAGCTATAACACACACAAATACATATTATACAGTGCAGGCACATTATGAATTCATATATATATATATAGATTTGCATATACTAGAATGTGTATATAATGTATATATATATATATGTATTACAAGTAACTACAAACCAATTGAATATTCGTTTTTTATTTGGTGCTTCTGGAAGTCAGTTCGCTTCTGGTTGTCAGGTGCGAATTGCCAAAAGGTCTGCACCTTAAACGGCTTCGAACCTTGGCAGTCGGCGTTGGTATTTGGAGCTTTGAAAGAATGGGCTTAGCCATCAATAAATAGTGATTTCATGGGATATATTATTATTATTATTGTTATTATTGTTATTATTATTATTATAATATATATATATATATACATTATATAATATTATATATATACATTATATATATACATTATATATATATATGTATATTGGGACTTCAATTTGAAAATGATAGTTAAGCGTGGTTTGAACATGCAAACAAATCACCATTTCGTAATTCAAAAAATGGTGATTCGTTACTTACTCTCTGGTGTCATCAAACATGGCGGGCTGGGAAATCGCCGGGCCGCCATGGGAAAACCATGGGACTAGGAAGACTAGCTCGCTGTGAACGGTGATCACCAAGGTCAGGGTTACTCCGGTTAGCATGTAGCCTCTGGTAAACTAAGGCAGCGAACTGGAAAATCACCATGATTTTCATGGGTAAATCAACTATTTCTATGGAAAATCACCATTTTTAATGGGAAAATCCACTATTTCTATGGAAAATCACCATTTTTAATGGGAAAATCGACTGGGCCATGGCTTCCAGTTCGCGAACTGTTAGTCAAACTACCGGAGGGTAGGAATGATTTGACTCAACTCACCTCTGAACATTTCGCCCTCCCATACGCTGAGGATGGCTTCTCTTGGAGTCGTCAAGGGGGATGTATCCTGAAATCCTTAGGCACGGCGGATGATCAACTGCAAACACAGCCATCAAATCACAAATTCGAAGTCAAATCGCAAAACTCAGTTGGTCCCGGGACGTTTCAAGGACTGGCCATGAACGCTGTGCTTGTTGGTCCACCATTGGCATGTCCGGCAGGTCAAAGTGTCAGTTTCCAGGCGGGATTGACCATGAGAGCAGCTTCACCAGTGATGGCACCACGTTGGTTTCTGGTCCCGCCATTCCCAGGCGGTCCACAGCGAAGGAAGCTACTCAGGCTATGCCTGCTCACAGCAGGCCACCTACCTTCCCTGGATCACTGACGAGGTGGGGACGACATGCTGAGCATTGCCGAAGTGGACAGCCATGGATTTCTTCGGTTTGTTCAATGATCGAAGTAAATGGGCACATCTTCCATAGCATTCCATGGCAACGTTTGACATTTCAGCCACGACCCCACGGCCCTGGAATGCCCTGGACCATGTGGTGACGATGACGTAGAAGTTGGGCGTACAGGTTGCCGGAGTCAAAAAGAAACATAGCTCCCCCCAAAAGGCCATCAAATGGGGAAACTGAAGATAAATCACTGAATAAATCACCTCCTTCAGACAGACCAAGTTGAAAAAACTCTACGATGTGAAAGAAATGGCAAGTTGAAGGAAGACACTACACTGAATGGACGTTGAAATTAGGATCCGGAAAATCTTGCCAAGTGTAAGTGTAAGTGTGTGTGTGTGTGTTTCCACTCGGAGTGGCTACATTGGGAAACGAGCAAATCTGATCGGCACCTGTGTCTACACCATCTCATGCGAGGACACAATCAGATCCCACTGATGTTACACAGATACTAGGTAGCATATGCATACATTTTATTGCAGATGTGCCCGTACGTCTGGTATAAGGAGCAGAATGTATCTGTGTAAGTATTCATGGGAGCTTACCCTCTGGTAATTTAACAGTTCGCTTTTTGGAAGCCATGGCCATGCAAAAAACATAGGTAAGCCGGTAAACCATTTGGGTATGGATCAATACCTATTAATACCATTTTGAGGGGAATGAACATCCATTTACCAGCTATTTTGATGTTCACCAGGGGTACAAGGTTTTGACACACTGCCATTTATCAATGGGCCATTTTCATCCATTTTCCAGTTCGCAAACTCTCCCAGCGTGGTCATCCACAGCCATCACCATTCGTAGTCGTACGAAACATCTCCCAGCGCAAGTTTCGCAAGTTTGGAGTCACCATGATCTCCAGTTAAACATAGTTAAACTATGTCAAATCATGTTAAATCACCATAGATTCACAGATAACTATAGAATACTATAGATAACTCATGATCACCTGCGCCAGGCACAGAAGCACACGCTCTATGATGGCATGACGAGTACCGCTGCCCCCGGTGTAACGTTGCCACAGAGCACCTTCTGCTTCATGTCACCTGGACGAAGCTCATGGGGTGCGTCACGCTACGGCTGGAGGTTTCTGAAAAATGATAAAAACGGCGACCCCAAAGCATGGCTTTTACCAGTGACAATAGCTAATCAGAATCAATGCTGGATGATTTTGGGGCACTCCCCATTTTAGGACACCCCCATGCAGATGGACCATGTACTGTGGTGAAATTGGTAAGGTATAATCCATTTCAAGTCGTGAATGTGAGACAACATGTGCTTGCTGGTTTCAATGAGTGTTGATTTTCACGCGAAATGTCAAATTGAGACATGGCTAGTTCCTAGCCACTTGCGGAAGCTGGGGGTATTGATGGCTGAACCAAATTGGCACCCCACCAGATTCACCAGATCAACTGGGGCGTTGAAACAACTGCACCAGGATCGCCAGGACTAAAAATAGCATGGTCCGGTGCTTTGGAACAAGGCTTTAAAAAAAACTTTCCAGAAACAGTTGGGAATGGAAAAATCATCCCCTGCCTGACGAGCGAAGTCCATCATTTTTCAGAGGGGTAGGCGGCTCAACCACCAACCAGATTGTTGATTGGCTACGTTTCATAGGGCATTCCACTAGCTGAATAGATTGGTGAATCACTGGAGAGGCAGTTTCTGCCTCACTGCAGGTTACTCCAGCCCTACAGCGATGATGTGAAGTTGGCCGCTGGGAATCGCGGGTGGGATTAAGGATGAAACAGTCGTTGATCCATGTAGGGGACCTTGGGGCCAAATTTGAGATCCATTCTTTCAGATACTCCCTAGATCATTGGGGTTATGATTCCAAGTCATAGATTCATAGATCATCTCTCCCTATGAAGGCCAGAGGGGTGGCCATACTGAAACAGTGACTTCGGAGAAATGAACTGGGTCCCATTGAACTTGATTGATGAAAGGCTCATCTTTTCACACAAAGCTGAGAGATTACAGCCTTTTTTTTTACGGTGTAAGACCAGATTTGATTCTAATGGTCTTGACTCAGGGTATTCTGGGGTGAACTAACATAGATGTTGGAAACCCACCATGTGTATATAATTTTCCGAACGGGTTTCCCCATGGCTTTTTCCCACATCTTCTTTTGTATGTTTAGAGGAGGGTAACTCACCCATAAAAGTTGGTGATTCCCAACAAAAATCTTGCGGACCGAGCTAGTCTGACTCATTGAGCAAAAGATCTGAAAATTCAGGGCAAAACCGAAAACTAAGTGGATGGTGAATCAACCATTGATTAACCATTGATTAACCATTGATTAACCATTGGTTATCCATTGGTTAACCCATTGGGCTCATCATTTTTCCAAGTTTTCCATGGGCCATCTTGGGGTTCGAAAAAAAAAACAACATGTCTCGGACCGAGGTATCAGAACAATCTCGTTTGGGCAAAGGAATCTTCAGCTGAGACTCGCCAAGAATGGGAGAGGTTTTGGGCACTGACTTGTTGGGAATTGGGAACTACATACTTCGGGGTGTACTGGGGTTATTAATAAGTGCAACTATGGTCATAAGCCCCTATAGTTTGGGATACAACCCCCATAACTTTGGGTATATATCCACATATATCTGGGACTGCACTTCCAAGGAACTACATTCAGACTCTCATTTTAATGCCAGTTCCTGTCATTTATACACCTGCTGCTTGCGCATTTCTAATCAAAGATTGGCATCCAAAACAACTATCAAAGACTACGTATATATTATATACGTATATATATATATACATTAAGCAAGTGGACGTTAAGGAACTTCTGAAACAACTATTGAGAAAACACATGGCTTAAAACTTCTGAAGCCTGACTTTCTCACTGGTGAGGTGATCATTCAGCTGTCTACAGCAGTCAGCAGCTGGAACTGCCCAGCGGCCTCAAGACGTGTCTTGGTGTGTTGCCTGGGCCTTGGGGGTGTAAGCGCTTGCTGGTGCCCCGTAGTTCGCCAAGTTGGTGCATCTCCAACTTGGGTTTATGGATTGTTTATGGTATACCCTCTGGTAAACTAACATAGCTATTGAAAATGGCCATTTATATCCATTTATAGTGGATTTACCCATTAAAAATAGTGATTTTCCATAGCTATGTTAGTTTACCAGAGGGTATATCTCGAGCAACGTTCACATCACTGTCACCACATGGTGGGATTTTCATGGGATTTCCCACCGGATATGTTTGGAATTGTGGAGAATGATTCGCAGCGACTGGGATGATGCAGCGACTTTGCATTGCTGGAATCGAAATCCCCTGGGACCAGGAATTCCAGCCCGTGATGTTTGCCATGTATAGACACATGAGATATAATAGCACGCTGCACACACACATATATATATATATAACTATTATTATTATCATTATTGTTATCATTGTTATTATCATTGTTATTATCATTGTTATTGTCATTGTTATTATCATTGGTATTATAAAAAATATTGTTATGTTTTTAACATTATTGTCATTATAGTATTACTTATTTATTTATTTATTATATATTATCACATATATATATGTATACAAACATATTATATATATATTATACACATACCCTCTGGTAAACTAACATAGCTATGGAAAATCACAATTTTTCATGGGTAAATCAACTAGAAATGGCCATTTGCAATAGTTTTTTGTATGTTTACCAGAGGGTATATCCCATTAATATCCCATTGAATCACCATAAAATCCCATTGAATCACTATAAAATCCCATTAAATCACTATCAGTTCATGTTTGGTAACCATTCATCTCAGCCATCCGACACCCTAAACCCAAGGAGAAAGATCTATTCGTCACAGATGGCGGAGAAGGGCGGGCAGTGGAATGTCGCGTCTCGGCTAAAGCGGCCATGGCTCGGGATGAAATTCCGGCCAAATGATGCCAAATTTCAATGGCTATTGAAAAATAGGGAAAATGAGGTTTTAACCACTACAAAAAACCATGGCTAGGTCGGTTTTTTTTTTCCGATTTTCCCTGGATTTTCTGATAAAACCATGTGGGATTCTAGTAAACATGCCAGCAAGATAGTTATAGCACAAAGGGATCCATCGCGGGGATGCATGGGTTCCAACGACTGTCCTGTGTCGACACCTGGCATCACCGATCTGGTCAACTTTAGTAAATCATTCAACCCATCTTCCCCCCAAAAATGGTTTATATATGTTTATATTATACCACCCATCAACATGTATAAACTATTATAAACTTGTATAAACATGATAAGTCATTGCAACTGGTGGGCTGGATGCTATGGTTTTTACTGCACGATGGTCACCGGCGCCGGCTTCAGCCCCAGGAGCTCAACACCGATGTGACGATGGCGCTGTTCCGAGAGGTCTTGAAGGACCCTGAGTGGCGACAGGCGCGTTTTGCCGTTTCCGGCGTTTCCGGCGTCGAAGGGCGTCGAAGGATAGTCTGGTTGAGGGGAAGCCCATTTTTTTTCCGAAAATGATGGGTACACCCCAAGTTAATGGCTGTTTCACCAATGGAACTGGGGTATCTATTTTCAGACAAACCTATATAGCTGTGTAAATGGCACACATTACTTTACTTCGAGTGATCCCCACTGTGACACACAATTCTGACATAGTTTCTGACATACCAGCTGGAAGTGTATATATATGGCATATATATTCTGACATTCTCTGACATTCTTTCCGGCATTCTATCTGGCACCTATTCTGGCATTTTATCTGGCAATCTATTTGCCATTCTATCTGGCATCTATATAATGCATACTGTATCTACATAACATATCCACATAACATATCCACATAACATATCCACATAACATATCCACATCACATATCATACTATATCATACTATATCACACTATATCATACTATATCATACTATATCATACTATATCATACTATATCATACTATATCATACTATATCATACTATATCATACATCATCATCATCACCATCATCATCACCATCACCATCATCACCATCATCACCATCATCACCATCATCACCATCATCACCATCATCACCATCATCACCATCACCATCATCATCATCATCATCACCATCATCATCATCATCAGCATCATCATCATCATTATCATATATACATGTATATATATAGCATGATATCATGATATCATGTATATCTACATCGATTATATCTATCTGTCTATCTACCTATCTATCTATCTATCTAGCTATCTAGCTATCTAGCTATCTAGCTACCTAGCTATCTAGCTATCTAGCTATCTAGCTATCTACCTATCTATCTATCTATCGATCTATCTATCTATCTAATCTAATCTAATCTAAATCTAATCTTAATCTAATCTTAATCTAATCTTAATCTAATCTAATCTAGTCTAGTCTAATCTAATCTAATCTAACCTAATCTAATCTAATCTAACCTAACCTATCTATCCATCTATCCATCTATATATGTGTATATATATGTATATTTGTACAGTAATCTCCAGTCGAGTCCATGATTTTCCCAGTTTTTTTTTTTCCGTTTTATGGATCCGCTGCTGTTCAGCGGTCAGGCCAGATGGATGATCTTCGTGGATCCGCAGTGTGTCTTTTCGGCGCCCAAGTTGCATCGGCTCTTGGCACGCCAGGCGCGGGTCCGGGAGACCCGATGGGACATTTTTTCATCCCATAGGTTGGGATATAATACGGTATTCCATATATATATATATATATCTATGTATACATATATATATGTATGTATGTATGTATATATATATATCTGGTTGGTGGTTTGGAACATGAATTTAATGACTTTCCATTCAGTTGGGAATAGTTAATCCCAACTGACGAGCATATTTTTCAGAGGTGAAACCACCAACCAGTATGTGTGAATGTGTATATATATATTTCACCCAGAAACCAAAGTTGGGGATGATTCTACGAGATATTTTCATGATTAATTATGATTATGCGATCTGGATCATCCATTCTATGGGATAATAAATGGAGAATAATCATCAACTGTCTATGAACATTCCATGCTTCGATGTGCATCCCTCGAATCGGATCGGTGGTTTATAATCCATATATAATCCATATTTCATCGCATAGAAAAGTGGGGATATTCCATATATAACTACATAGGTTTTTTTTTTCACCCATTTACTAAGTGAGGCCCGCACCCCTCAAGTAGTTCTATGGGATAATTATGATAATTATGGGTTAGTTATGGGGAAATGGATCAACCCACAATTATGGGATAACATCTAAAATCAACCCATAATTATCCCTCAATTCTATGCGAAATGGATAATGATAACCCAGAATTAAGGGATAAGAAGCCAGGTTGATTTTAAGGGTTGAAGCCATGAGACATTGGGAGATCAAGTGGCAGACATGGCAGACATGGGAAAGAAACTCATAGAAACTAGGGTTGATAGATAACACTGGGGACTGAAAAAAAGGCAGAGATCGTTGGGGTTGAAGAATCATGAGCTTTGTGTTTGTTGGAGTTCAGCAAAGCTGGATTTTAAACAATCGGGATGAGCATCTGCGAATCTCGAAGACGCAGCATTCTGGGATGTCTCCACATTGTTGCACTAGAGCCAATGGCAGAAAAATGATTAATTAGGCAACATATGGTAAAATGGTAGATGAAACATATGGACTACAGATGATTGCAGCGGCAAACCGAATAATGACACATCCCGAATGAGGGTTTATGAAGTTGTGAAAACCCCTACTTGGGATGATATTTTTCATCGACCGCAGTCATGGTTTGTTGATGGTTTATGGCGTTGGGTTTGCCACATCAACGCAATTAACTTGTGCTCATGCATTTAACTTGCATCACAAACTTTAGACTTTAGTGTCTTCCATCCCCTACACCACAGCCTGCGGTGAGTGGTCTGTTGTCAGAATTGCTTGGAGGATTCATCGCATTTTTCGTGGCTAACAATTCTAGCTAGTCAGTCCCCAGTACAATATTGCATATCGCATTTATACACGGGGCATACCTATGGGTATAATTATAGGTATAACTATGGTTCTTCAGCAGTTATGCTTTCCATAGGTTATTTGGGATCCCTTTCTCCTTGCCCTTTGGTAAACTGACAGAACTATGGAAAATCACAATTTTTCATGGGCAAATCAACTATTTCGACTGGGTCATTTTCAATAGCAAACTCTTGGTTTACCAGAGAGATATCATGTTATATCCAATACGGTACCCCATTATTATATAACCATTCTTAACCAATGATTAACCATTTTTATCCATTGATTAACCATTGATTAACCATTGGTTAACCATTGATTAACCATTGTTTAACCATTGGTTAACCATTGATTAACCAGTGATTATCCATGGATTATCCATTGATTAACCATTGTTTATCCATCGACTAACCTTTGATTAACCATTGATTAACCATTGATTAACCATTGATTGACCATTGATTAACCATTGAGTATCCATTGATGAACCACTGCTTAACCATTGATTAGCCATTGATTAACCGTTGATTAACCATTTTTATCCATTGATTAACCATTGGTTAACCATTGATTAACCATTGTTTAACCATTGGTTAACCATTGATTAACCAGTGATTATCCATGGATTATCCATTGATTAACCATTG
>Ga0126342_10018021_pt1 | contig 12145 bp, 11 predicted proteins | sample Cyp1metagenome_FD_92528 | JGI IMG/M metagenome (GOLD analysis project Ga0126342, IMG submission 92528) | Coral microbial communities from Lord Howe Island, Old Settlement Bay, Australia - Cyphastrea 1 metagenome | ecosystem: Host-associated > Invertebrates > Cnidaria > Coral ... | reverse complement strand
TCTACTCTACTCTACTCTACTCTACTCTACTCTACTCTAGACTCTACTCTACTACTACTGTTTCCGCTTATAGTCTCTGAATAGTGCGTGTCGGATTCAGCATGAAAGCTGGGAGCCCGAGCCTCTTCGACAATGTCCAGTGGATCAGGTGTTCTTTCATCAGGTCTCTTTGCAGCCTGCCATTGTGAGCAGAGTGCAAGGAGCTTTTGCAATCTCAAAGATGGTCTCAAACTCTCGAGCAGCCATGGCCGGGCTTTGGAATTCTGGATTGATTATTGAACTTGGAAGCAAGCAATGAAACTTGAAAATGGAAATCAAACCAGCATCAAGTCAGCAATCGCATCGCAGCAAGCTTCAAAAACATGAAAGGACATGAAAAGGATCCACCACTTCTGAATTCTACTCGACGACTCTCTACTACTGTTTCCACTTCTGAAGATCAAGGGGCAGAAGCAGTCTCTAAAGGAACTGGGAGCCAGAGCCTCATCGTCCAGTGGATCAGGTGCCTTTTCAGCAGCAGGTTTCTTTGCAACCTGCAGAGCGCAATGAATTGCTGCAGTTTCGGAAAATGATTAGACAAAGACTGAAACTGACAGACTCTGTGTGTCAATCAACCAGGTCACAGCCCCAATCTTCATACTTCAGCTTGAAAGTTTTGCTGCCTCACAAACCTTTCGTATATTATCTAATCTAATCGATCACCTAGCATCTAAGATCGATCGATCATCGATCTATGATCTATGATCTATGATTAGTGATTAATGATTAGTCTATGTCAATGTCGTCACATTGTCTATGACTATGACTCTGACTCTGACTATGGTTCTATGATGATCTATTGTCTATTGTCTATGTCACTTTGTCTTCTATGTCACATGTGCCACACTCATTGGTTTGCAATCATAAACTCTCTTTAGCGATTTCCGATAACCCGTCTAGCTAGTGACTAGTGGATGACAATGGTACAGCCGCTGATCAAGTCTTTCAGTTGAGTGCCTCCTGGAGTTGGCCATCAAGTCCATCTTGAACTGAAGAACCAGCAACCGTGTGAGTTGCCACTGGTGTCTCTGCTACTGCCTGAAGAAACCCGCCAAAACAGCAAATGTACAGTCGGAAAATGTAACTTGCAGCTTGCATCATCATCGAATAAATTATCTTACCATCATCATTGCATCATGAATCATCATCATCATCATCATCAATTCATCAATAATAATTCATGATTTTTAGAATCATTCATCTTCATCATCACCATCACTGACCATCACCATCATTTCATCATTATCATCAGAATCAGAACCATCATCAATTCATAATCATACAGTAACATACATGGACATGAATCATACAATTTCAATTCGTAATCAACAATGACAATAATCAAAAATCATAAATCATAAATATATAATTTGTAGTCTAGGTCTTGGTCTAGTCGGTCTAGTTCTAATTTATTCATGCAGAATCAGAACCATATCAAATTCATGCAATGAATCAATCATTTCTCATTTCTCATCATCTAATCAAATCTCATCACCTAGAAACAACTCCGCCTCCAGTGGGTCCAACTCCAACAGCATGCCACCCACATGTTTTCCCAGATCTGCGGCCTGTCGTTGGGAACAAATTCATGCATGGTCATGGTCATGGTCATGAGTCATGAGTCATGAGTCATGGTTGTCATGGTTGTCATTGTCATTGTCATGGCTTGTTCCAGGAGTGTCTACTGGACACATGTCATGCCCCAAAGCACGAGATGATGAGATGCCCACAAAACGACACAACATACAGTTGCTGTGACATGGCCTGTGAAGAAACTGCGGAGCCATTGCCACCAGGTGAAACTGAAACTTCAACTGCCTTTTGTCAGCACAAACAGAACGCTGAACACTGCGTGACTCGTGCAACCATTTGCGCAGTCTAGACCGGCTCCAATGTGACAGCCGTAGGGCCAAACAAAGAACCCACAGAACTGCCTACACTGCCTCATTCCCTCACCAATGCTCAAAAAAAACATACGACACAAGACCCACAGGTCCTCCAAAGGGTCTGTCGCAGCTGAGGATGCCGATGGTTCGGGTGCAGGATCAACACTTCCAGAGGCACCCATTCCACTCGGCTATGGCTCATGCATCAAGCAAGATTGGCTGCCTACAGAAAAAAATTGCTCCAGAAGCAATGGTTGCTAAGAGTCAATACAATAAGTAAGTCAATAAGTATGAGTATGTTGTCAGTGCTGCTGGTATGCTTTTCTTGTTGCCTCTTGCTCTCTTACTCGTAATTCGTAATCATAGTGACAGTGATAGTGCAGTGAAAATGATAGTCAGAATCAGAGAGTCATAAATCATAAGTTATAAGTTATAAGTTAGTTCTAAGTTCTAAGTTAACAGCTATAAGTTATATAAGTTATAAGTTATAGGTATAAGTTATAAGTTATAAGTTAGTTATAGTCATAGTCTGAGTCTGAGTCATAGTCATAGTCTAGTCGCGATAGTCTCAATGATAACTGATATTGATACACTCAGTGAGACTCAGTGAGTGATACTGATGCTGATACTGACACTGATACTGATACTGTTTTTAACTTACTGTATAACATCTGATAAGTTTATACAGCATATATCATATAGTAGTCTAGTCTAGTCAGTCTAGTCTAGTTATTATAGTCACGTAGTCGGAGTTGAGCCAGGCAGCTGAACTGAAACAAACATCTGATGTCAAAGCAGCATGGTCCGGCACGGTGGCGTGATAGTACCACTGCAACTGTGATTGTGCAGCTGTAAAATGCACCGTTGACAGCCCAGCAACCCTTGGGGGATGTTGGCCCATTCTCTGCCAAACAGTCAGCAAATAGAAATAATAATAGTCAGAGTCATAGTCATAGTGGTAATAATTTGCAATGTTTTGCTGACTTTGTTTCACTCAATTGGCTCTAGGCTCTTGTCTTTGGATTTTGTGAACGATGTCACAGAGTCTGTACAAGGCATGCATGAAGACTTACCGTTCAAGAGTGGCAGGGGGCAGGACCCCCAACCAATCAAACCAGCACAGCCTTAGGCCTTAGCCTTTGAATTCAGTTGACACTGCTACACTCGAAGCCTGAATGGACTGGAATTGGAAGGATAAGGCGGAACACTGGCTCGAATCGAATCGCTCATCACAAAAAAAAAAAGCAACAAAATGGCAAAAGACAGCCAACCGTTTCAAAACTTCCCAAGGCTTCACATAGACCATGGAAGATTACTGGATTAGATTCGGCTTCCGCTGGCATGCAAGGAGAGATGCATGCACAGACACTGGGCCACAGTCCTTGACTCGTGGCCCAAACGAATGTCGACCGGGCCCAACACATCTGATCAGAAAGAACTCATGGCTGGGCTTGGGAAACGGGATTAATTTATTAGTACATACAGAGTGTTGAGTCATGCTTGATATGATTCGAGATATTGATTCAGTCTCAGTCTCAGTGATAAATTATGATTGAAAATAAATTGAAATTGAAATATTAATTATTAATTAGTCTAGTCTAGTCTACAGTCTAGTCTCTAGTGATCTAGTCCAGTCAAGCCAAGCCTTCAGGCAAACAACCAGGAGCTCCCAATCAATCAGATTCTGGGACTTTCATCGGTCTATTTCATTCAGGTCCTGGTGTAAGCGCCATATGGTACTTACGGTTCGGCTCAGTCAATCGCCCTAGCACTGCACGGGAACTTTATAGCTGTGTGCCCAATGGCCGAAGCCCAATCATCCACAGCAACGCAGTGCCAGCAGCAATTAAACTAAACAGAGCTGCTAGTGCCCAGGCCATTGATTGCAATGCGCAAAGATGCAGGCAATGCCTCCATGGTCAGCTCCCTTTTTGCCAGCTTGTCCACAAAAGCTGCAACGTCTGATGGACCTTTCTTGTCCCTCACAATGTACAGACCTGGCTTGGCAGTTGGTGGCTGTGGTGAACGTAACCCTAAAAGATTCCAAGTCAGATCAGAGTCCAAATCTATGACGCTGCTGCTGGTTATTCTGAACTGAACCTGATTCCGAATTCTGAAATCCAAATTCCGAAAATTCATAATTCCTGCTTATTGATTCTGGTTCGATTCTCTGGGATATACCGTGACTGACTGTGACTGAGATGAGATAAAGTTCAAATTCATAATCAGAGAATCATCAATCATTGATCAATCATCAATCTAATCTAATCAAATCTTTTTGAGTTGGGTATGTAAAGTCCAGAGTCTGGAGCTACTGAGTGAGAAGAATGCTGACAAGGAACCAGACTGGCAGGCCAAACATAACTTGGCTGCGCGGGCCAAACACTCGGCTTCTGCAACCAAATTGTTGATCTCCTCAGTCGCCTCTGTGGTGGAAGCTTTATTCCAAGCAGTCAGCTTGGCATCCAAATCCACAAATGCATGGCCCAGACCAGAGAGACCACTGGTGTCGCTGATCGCAAGGTCAATCATATTGTCAACTGAGGAGGCTGACATCTGATCCATAAAGGATGCATTGATCCCAATGAGCTTTTGCATTGCAACAACTGAATCCCGCAGCAGTCCTGCGGGACCACCAAGTGACTCCCATGGTTTCTTGACTTTGCTCTCAATCTTCTGAATTTCAGCACTGATTTCTGGAGACGTCTCATCAAGCCAATGCTTCAGCTGGAACATGATTCTCGAAAATTCATGCGCATCCTGATCCTGAATTTCATAGTCAAGCATAGCCTTGAGCAAAGCCCTGGAATGATCTTTGGCAAAAAGCACCAATGCATCCCTCAGATCACATCAGACTCGAGACTTGAGGCTTGAGAGAGAGTCTTGAGGCTACGGGGTGTTACACTACATGTAGAGAACAAACTGATGTGACACATTGCGTCTAAACAACGTGCCGCATAACACTTCTGATTACTGATCGCTGATCATTGATCACCAAACCAAACATCAAGTCATCAAGTCAAATGTCGAATCATATCATCGAATCCTATCGAATCGTATCGCATGACTCCTTACATTACTGATTACACATTCATCATATCAAATCTGAATTCTGAATCACATCATATCATCGAATCGAATCATGTCACTGTATGAATCATTGCTGCAAAGCAACACAAGCTTCTGCGATGCCGCAATCACTTCTTCACTGGGACACCGATGGCAATCCTTCACCGCATCAACCAGATTCAGAAAGCCAATCTGCTTCGCAAATGGAAAGGCCAAGGACCCTTTCTCTTCTTGAACATTGGGAAGAAGCTGGAGGGCAGAAGCAAGATCCGCAATGTAGATCAGAAATGATCGCTGCGAATAAGGCAAGAAATTGATAATGGCAGCAGCAGCTGCCTTTGCACCCACTCGCCCTGCCACTGGAATTCCAGTCTCATCACCCCCTCCCTTGACATACTTGGCAATGCTGGCCAACGGCCCAGGAATCTCTACTTCAATTTTGCCATCAGCTTCGGTACCAGCGGGAACTGTGCAATCGGACAGCATGGACACCAACCCCTTCACAATGAAGGTTTCCAAGCGCTGTGACATGCAATGGGCTTCCTTCATTCCAGATTGCCGGAGATGGAAATGACGACTTGTAGTCTCAGTTGGCAGGCTGCCTGCTGATGTCTTCAGAGCAACGGTTTCCTTCCATCAGAGTGACTGGCTATTTGCAGGCAAGTTCAGACTATACTTTGGCTGTTCGCCGGCTTTTGTCTGTCATAAGTTGTGGCCATAGTCTAGTCAAGCCTAGTCATAGTCATGAGTCATGAGTCATGATCCGACTATTGTTGATAGTTTTGAATTTTGAAGTTTGAGTGTCCAATCTGAGTTTGATATCAAAAGATACTCTCACAAGGCTTGATAAAATCTGACTCTGGTCAGTCGGTCAGTCTGATTGATAGATTGTTGATGATTGATTGATTAGATTGGATTCCATTTCTTCATGCTGTCAACATGAATCAGTCCTGAAGCACAGACGCCACTATGCTGAAGTCTAATGTCTCACTGGCATGAGAATCCAAAACGGACACAAAGTCACTGACCTTCTTCAAGTTATCCTTGACCAGCACCGCCTTCTCATCTGCTTCTTTGTCGAGCTTTGCATTGACAACAAGCTGGTGGCCCTCCTTGAGTAGTCTCTTAAAGTGAGTCATGGAACCAACACGAGTGATTGGCTTGTGATAGCTCTGCAGAATCTTGGTTGTCAGAAGTTGGGTGGCCTTCTCCAGAACTTCTGGCAGGTTTGCCTTCATGTTGCTCTGAGTCGTGTGCACTAAGTCATGCAATGTTTCCAATGCCACAGCCAGATCAAGTGAAAGCACTATGTCACCAAACTGCAAGTTCAAAGGCAAGAAAGCCTTCATAGCTGCAATCGCGGCTTCGTATGACTGGTTCTGGGAAAGGATGCGAAGCACAATCTGGAGCACCCACTTGCTTTGCAACTTGAGCACCTGCCATTCGGAAGACTGTCAACATTCAAGCACCTACATCCTACAGCCGCCTAGAGCCTATAGCCTAATACAGTATGCAGTTTGCAGCATACATATATCAATATCATAAATCATAAATCACTCTCTAAACTCTAAACTTCTAAATTTCTAAATTCTAAACTATCAACTTATAACTTATAAATTATAACTTATAACTTATAAATTATAAATTATACCTTATACCTTATAACTTATAACTGTAATTTGTAATTTATTAACTTGTCATCTTCATGCATAAGACTGCTGTCTACTGTCAATCAGCCATAGGCCTTGTCAAAGTTGCCGCCTGCATCAAATGCGCTTGGACAGTAGAAGAAAAAGTCTGATACACCTCCATACCTTCGGGCCACAGTGCTGTGGCACATGGTGAATCAAAAAAACATGAACAGTTAGAGGCCAGAGTCAGAGCAGAACTGGAACAGTCTCAGAGAATCATAGTCTAGAGTCTAGAGTCTAGAGTGTCTAGAGTCTCAAGTCTGTAGTAGTCCAAGTCAAAGTGCAACAAAGCTACTGATGGGTGTCTGGATTTGGAGAGATGCATTCAGGGTCAAAATCTTCATCTTCGTTTGGTACAGGCATCTGTGGAAAGAACAAGTTGTCATGGAAGGCCGTTGCCATGGACGCAGAGATGGGCGCAGACTCATCCACACTTGCCTTGTTGATCGCCGAGACCCATGCCTGGCACATCGGGAAAAAACAGCATTGCATCAGCAACTTCTTTACTATTATATAAATAATAAATATAAAATATAAATATTATATTATAAATATAAATAAAATATTATGATAGAAAAACAACAGTTGATAATGATAAATGATAATGATAAATGATAATGATAATTGAAAAATATGTATCAGTGACAGTAAGTATCAGTGTAAGTCCTGTGTTACTGACTTAAAGTCTTAACTTAAAGTTATAAATTACATTATAGGCTTATAGGCCAGTGTGTGTTGGCAATTCCAAATTGTAACTATAATACTATAAATATGGAATCATTGACATTGACTATTGACTCATTGATATTGACATGAATGATGATACAATGATACATGTACATCATGTACAGGCCTGCACCCAGTGCAATGGAAAACCCATGATCTTGTTCGAGTTCGGCGTGATCTTGCGCGCTGCTTCTTGAACCTTGATGATACTGTTCTTCAACATATCTCCTGCAATGGAGCCACTCTTGCCTGCATTGATCGATAAGTCTTTCAGTGCCTTGACGGCTTCGAAAAGGCTCTTGATCGATGCAGCTCTTTTGCTGAGTGTAGGTTCTTCTGCGGTTGAGGCGGCTTCTTCGTACTCTAGTTTGCGGTCCAGTTTGGCATTGCATCTTGCGATTCCCTTGATCGAGTTCTTCACTTCAGTCTCTGTACATTTTGCACCTGATGTCATGAGTCTCTCAAGTGTGGCAATGAATGGCTTCAACTTTACCACTTCTGATGCCCATTTCGCCTTTTGTGTTTCTTTGGTGTAGGCTGAAGGGGTGGCCAAAGCCTTTCCAGCCTCACATGATGCAACTTCGTCTCCCACAAATGGCACGCAAAGAGACCAGGTCGATCGCATTCCAGGTGCCTCACACACACCTTTGCCACCTGCGCCTTTTCCACCAGCTGGTTTCACGGAGGACGATGAAGCTGAAGCACCCAAGGCTAAGGGAGTGCCTCCAGCCTGAGACTGCCCACAAGCAGACTTGTGAAGCTTCTGAATCTTGGGAGAAGGGACCCCTCCACCATTGCCACAATTGCTCATTGAAACTTGGGTTGGCTGCACAGCCACTGGCACAACACTGGCGGCTTTCTTGTTCGATTCCTGGTCAGACTTGCCCAAGGATGCTAGACTTGCCTTTCGCTTCTGCAAAGGCACTGCTGCCACTCCCATTTGGTTCTCATCCGCACACACAGACTCACAACCATCCTGCTCCTGATCCAATTCTCCTTTTGCATCTTCAACGGCTTGCATGTACATGAGCTGCTCCTCGTCATCAATGTCTTCATTATCATCATCTTCATCGCCTGTGCACATGCCTCTCTTTTGCTTCTTCTTTGCGTTGCCATTGTTGCCATCTGAGTCATTGTTCTCGTCGTCACCAAAGGGATTTACATTCAATTTCTTTTGCTTTTCTGGCCGCAGTGGAGTCATGCCGCAAAATCTGGTAAAAGAAAGGCAACAAATATCACTCTTGGCTCTTGGTAATCGGAATGCTGCACAATTTTTGATATTCAGAATTCAAAATCCATCATCAAATCAAATGAAAACAGAAAACATAAATGAATGACCCAGAGATAGACAACTAGAAGATCATTTCCTCATTGCCAAAGAAATGGTAAACTGTGCGGTGCCAACTCTGCAGTTTCTGCCACAGTATGTGATATGATATGTAACATGTATACTGTATACTGTATACTGTAATACTGTAATACTGTATACTGTATACTGTATACTGTATACTGTATGTCATACATCATTATCAATTATCATTATGTAATGCTATAGCAAAAAAACTCCATATGATATGTCATTGTCTGTCTGTCTGTGTATACCTAGTCCAACCCACAGTGCCACAGACCTTCTTCAATCTCTTTCAACTTCTTGCGAGCTTCTTCCATGCAAAGCCCTGCGGAAGATGACGCCGCCGATGATTCCTTGATTGCTTTTTCCTTGTGCTCTTGAAACGATGATTCCCTTAGCTGCACAGTGCTTCGAGTGATCCCGATCATATATGTCATATTCAGATTAATGATTAAGATTTCATATTTAATATTTCTACAGTCTACAGTCTACATTTCTACTTTAGTATAATTAATAGTACATTCAGTATAGTCTAGTCTAGTATGAATATATACAGATACAGATTCTCAGATACTGATACAATAATGATGACTAGACTAGACTGACTGACTGGACTAGACTAGACTAGACTAGACTAGACTAGACTAGACTGGACTTATATTTACAAAACTGTAAAAATACAATATTATATTTTAGGAAACGAAATATGTTTACAATCTCACAACTTTGACCTGGCAGGTGGTGAAACACTATGCATGCAGAACAGAACAAGGGCTGCTCCAATGATAAGTTGTTCTCAGTTGTCAGACTTCAATCCTGACTTTCACCCAGTGGCAGCTGATTGACACGGAGAGCTGCTTCGTCGTCGTCCACGATGGTGTGGTCACTGAGCTGATTCACATTTTCCACTGCTCCGCTCCAATACCCTGGAGGTAGCTTTGGAATAAAAACGGCAGATTTCTTCTGCTGGGTGATCGGGTCCATTGAAGTTGTGACTTTGTGACCCAGATTGTTGGTATCTGGGTCACCAAAATCCTGAAAGGGCAAGGCTTCATCTTGATTTGCCATGATAACATGATATACACCAAAAATCACTTACTTGGAGTCGAGTGATACCAACCATTACACTCTGAAGAAGGAGAAAGAGAAGAGAATAAGGAGGGCTGAGACTATGAGTCTGAGTCTGAGACTATGTCCAATGTCTAAAATTTAACAACTTAACAACCATCACAGGGCAGGTTGGGAACCTGTCCTTCTTGTACCTTTCCAGCTCCACAAACGTGCCCTTCACCTTGTTGACGATGTTTACCTGGTTAGTTTGCACCACAGTGCGATTTCGCTTCTTCACTCGCTGTCTCCCTGTGTTGATCTTCTCCCAAACTTCATCAATGTAGGTGGCACGAACTTGGATCACCAGGTCACCAGGTCATTCAACCCATCGGAATCGTACATCAAAATCACACCAAATCACCAAATCCAAATATATAATATAATAATATATTATATTATATTAATTAATGCATATCATATATTAATAATTAACATCATATACATGTCGGTAGCAGTGTGTTGCTGTTTTTCCAAGTACCACTAGCATAGCTACAATTTCGCTGGCTCTGACTTTGAAACTTGAATGCTTGAATGCTTGAATGATTCAATCATAAACAAAATATGCTTGCATACTAGCAGCCTTTTCCAAACTCATTGAAGAACTTTTCATCACCCAAGTTGTTCTTCAGAACATCCTTCTTCATGGTGGGATAGGCACGCCTTGGGCAATCTCCGCAGATTCTGCAAAGGAAGCCTGACATGGCATGTGATCAGCCAGGGTGCCAAACTGCCAAGCTTTTTTGTAATGGCACAGGATTCTCAAAGCACATTACACACCTTAACTTCAAAACAATGTTGCTGTGTGATTAGAATCTATTCACTTTCATATGTTTCCTTTGCCATGCCTATGACGCTGACTCTGAATCTTACTTTGACTGTCACTCATGATGTGCCTGTTGGCTGCTCAAAATCCACACCCATTTCCTCCATCTTTTTCGTCAGCCTGTACTGGCCAGAAGCCCACCTGAAATCAAGACTGTGGACGGTGGCTGAGACTGTAACACAGAAGATGATCACAGTCAACTACCAGCTAAGAAACTCATAAGAATCACGATCATATAATCATGAATCATAAATCATAAATCATAATAAAAATTTAATTTTGATTCTGATAATTCACATCACATTGTTTCCAGCATATCATATATCAAATATCATATCGTATTAGATATTGTATAGATTGGGTTTAGCCTCGCATCCTGACAGATAACTAGCCAATGGAGGCAAGAAACTCCATAGTGTCTCCTGGTACAAATACATCCGGATCATGGCTTGTCATCCCACAACCCTTACATTCGATTGCAAGTAGAGGACGTCTGCGCTTCTTCCTCCCCAGAAGGGCTCTGATACCCTCAGGAGTCTTGGCAAGAACAACGATTGGTCCATTGCCATCATTCAGCTGAACACGGTTGGCATGTGCTTGCACATCCATGTCTGGAGGGTCACCTACTTCAGATGGAGGAGGAAGCGACGGCTGGATCATGTCCATGGGGTCCACAGCTGCCATTCTCCTTGCACAACAAATATCAAATTCGTGAAGTTGCAAAGTCTCCCTGGCAGGGTTCCAACCTCAGAAGTCAAAGAATCCGGAAAATTCAGCGTTGCTATGACAAACTATAACTTTATAGAAATATATTGATTATTAGATTGTATAGCCTATAGCCTATAGCATATATTATAATTATAAATACTATTTAAAAAATATAAATAAATATAATACATAATATTATATTTGTTTATATTTTTATAGTATATAAATTATAAAAAATACTTATAAAATAACACTTATATACATACATGTTATTTATTTATTTATATAATATACATTCATGTATAATATATTTTTTATACAATATAATAGAACTTAACTGGTCGACATTATAATCTCCAAACATTGAACAATTTCATATTCATTGACTTGTATACTAGAATTAAAAAGCAAAATGATTCTGCATCATAGTGTTCCAAAGTGCACCACACAATTTTTGCAAAACCCAATGTTTTTGATAATGCTCCATGGTGTCTCAAAGTGCTCCAAAGTGCACATGTGTGATTTTATGAAAACGCAAATTCATCGATTCTCATTGTCTCATAGCCCACCATAGTGCACAACACTGTTTTTGCAAAATTCAAGGTTTTTGATAGTGTTTCATAGTGCCCCATAGTGCACATGCCCTGAATTAATGAAAATGCAAAATTCGTTGATTTTCAATGTTTTTGAAAGTGTTTCATAGTGCCTCATAGTGCCCAGCACCGTTTTTGCAAAATCCAAG
>Ga0126342_10018020_pt1 | contig 12146 bp, 14 predicted proteins | sample Cyp1metagenome_FD_92528 | JGI IMG/M metagenome (GOLD analysis project Ga0126342, IMG submission 92528) | Coral microbial communities from Lord Howe Island, Old Settlement Bay, Australia - Cyphastrea 1 metagenome | ecosystem: Host-associated > Invertebrates > Cnidaria > Coral ... | reverse complement strand
TCCTGATTCTAAACTCAGAGGCTTTCACCGGCTGTCCAAACACCGTCCTTGACCAGCGAAGTGTGAGTTGAACTCAGTCTCCTTTGAACTAGGAGACTGGCTGCGACTTGATTTATTAGCCAGTCTTGACAGCCGCCTCCTTTGTCCAGGAGATTGCGGACCTGGACCGTCAAACCTCTATGAAAACCCCACGATGGAGCTGAACCAGCAAGAAAAACCTGAAACTACAAGAAACCCCCTTAACCCCACGAAAACCCATGTACCCCCACGAAAACCCTTTACCACCACGAACCCCCCCACCAACCCCCTTGCCCAGCACGAACCGTTCCCAACCCCCCATTTCCCCAGTACTACATCCCTTTACCCCACGAACCCCTCCCCACCCCCCTTTCCCCCACTACTACAGCCCAGTAGCATCATATAAATATATATATTTTTATTTATTTATGTTTCTGGCCCTTGCCTTCTTTCTATGCCAACATTCAAAACTTCAGAAAGAGCTGGCCACACTGTTCACCATGACACTGGCCACCCAATCAAGCACTTTTTGTCACACTCAGACAACCGAAAGGTTGGTTTCCACCCTTTGGGCAGTTGCAGCTACACACAGCGGCGGTTGCCTTCCATTTCAGCCTCGCGGAGCAGGGGAAAGCAATAGAAATAGATCAAATCCATCCACCTGAAATCATGTGTGCACATGGCATGCATGTCGTGTTCATTTGTGATGCATGGTCCATGCATGTCAATGTGATGTCATGCTATGCAATGCCATGCATGTTGACATGCATGCGTGATTTGTTTGCAGTGTATAGGGCTCCGGCCAGGAGCTTGGATGCTTCTTCCAAAGCAAACTTCAATCCTGCACAAGCAAGAACATGTGAGAAGCTTTCTTGTGACCAAAAAACGCAAAGGCAGGAGTCCTGCAGAATATCTCATCAAAGTAGACGCATATGTCCTTTTGGAATGAGTTTTCTTTGCCAAATGCATGATCTGACCAATCCAATTTTCATCCATCCAAACAGCATCTATCAGTGGATTGCGAGGGCTGCAGGCAAGCCCTGCCACCATGTGGGCCATGAGGTGCAGCTTCGGCCTGCAATTGAATAAACGAAAGTGGGATAAGTTGCGGTATGTGGTATGAAGCTCCACATACATTCTGAGGAAATAATTTCCGAGAGTCTTCGCCTGTTGCATGTCTTCAGGTTTTAACCACAGCCCTTGCTCAGACCGCAAAGACGTTAAGAAACCAAAGAGCTGATTCGCAGTCCACACTGCATGCTTCACATTGGAATCCAACTGCGGGACTGGCTGGTTGGTGAAGAGATCTGCCAAATATTGCAGGATGGCACCTGTATGCCAAGCCTTTCCTGTCAAGTGCACATATTTGTCCTTTTTCAAGCTAAGGCGTGTCCGACTCAATTTCCACCATTTTGGTAACCTTTTGTCCTTAAGATTCCCTTTCACCCAAGCTTTGATCTCATCAGTCACATTCTTCATGCGATCTTCTGCCTACCAAGATATGCAGAAAACAAACAATATGAGCTGCAACTTTCCAAAAAAAAAGTCCAGCCTTGCGCCCATTGTAGAAATTGGATCGGAGCAGCAGCAAGAGCGCAGAAGCCGCTAAATCTCGTCCAACTCCTAAATGGAAAATATGCATTGCATCAAGGCTTATGATTGGTGGGCACGGCAATTGCGCAATCATCGGGTCCAGTACATGGACTCCTGGAATTGGAGGCGTGGTCCTCCAGAGTGCTGCATCGGACATATCAGTGAAAGGGCAAGCCATCGACTTGGTGGCCCCGCACTGCCAACAAATTGAATCAGTCGACGGCTGACTTCTAAGGTGGAGAGATTGCACCAGCCATTTCCAATCCCCTTTGCAGGATACCAACACACCATGCAGCCCTGCACTACCTTCAGTTGCCAAAGTCTTGAAAGATTGCATGATAGGACGGAGGAGTTCCCGAATAGTGACATTCACTTTGTCTGCAGTTTTCCAACACATTGCTGAAGGCACCATGCCAATGAGGAATCTCGAGTACCGACTGTTGGTCGGAAAAGGGGTGAGCTCAGAACCCCAATTGACACATACATATTCAGACTGGTCAAAGATTTGCCCTTCATCACCATAGAAATTGAGGCCAATAGATTCACTGGCTGGACCTTCCGGTTTTGAAAAGCCATGATACCTTTCAAGGTTGCACCAATATGTATCATCTGCAAAGCCAAGCACATCTCTGTGGCCAGAGCGAATGATGGTCGAAACCTAAGTACAAACATTCATGGGTATGAGTATAGAAATAAAAATGCATAGAACATCTGCATATTTAAAATTATATATATAATTACATATGTGTATGAAAAATTGTATTGATGTATGTATAATATATATATATATATCAAAAAATAAACATGCGCATGTGCAATTTCACCGCCAGCACTGTCAGATCAGCAGCCAAAGTAGGCTAAGGACAGTGCCATGTCATGGGGCAGCATTAACGGCCAAGATCGGACCTCTTGGTCACCATTGTCATTCTTGACAGGTATCTGATGCCAGGTGATGACATCCTTTACCGCCAGGCCAGCACTCACAAATTTGCGATGAGCTCTGTCATCCCGTGCCATAGAAGGCCGCCTGGCTGCAATTCACCAAAAAAAAACTTGTGAAGCAGCAAGGCTACCAAATACATGACAGGCACCCGAAAATAGTGGAACCATAACATTCACCAATGCGAGCAGCAGAGGCCAGGCTTGCATTTCCAGTGCCAATTTCATTGGCAATCCTGCAGGAATAGTTGGGTGCTAGTAGCACTGAAGTGAGGAACAGCTGCAGTCCTCCGATCCAATTCTTTTCGGAAACTTTGTTCAGGAGGGAGATGGGACGTACCTGTACAAAGATGCAAACTAGGATATGATATGCAGGTAGGTTTCAAAGAAGTGGAAAGCAGGAACCGCAATCAAAAAGCAGAAGTTGCTGTGCATGCAGGGGTTTGCTCAGCTAACAAGATCCATGCAGCAAGTTTTTGACAGGATCGCCAAGCACAGTCTCTCGTCAAAATGGCCATGCTACACCTCAAGCTTTCCACCCGATCATGGGTTTGTATAGCCCCTGGCAGGCAAAAAAAACGAAGTTTGTGAATGAGCAAGTTGCTCTAAACATGGCAGTGTTGCTTTTTGAGCTCACGGATGCACGCAGTAAGCTCTGCACGCTTCATGCGCGTCTCAGCAACCTCACGCAAATTCTAAAAATAAAAAACAAATAAACCAGTTCTATTCAACTCACTGAGGACGAGGCTGGCCCTGTGCACGTGCCCAAAAAGGTAGTGAACGAAGCATCAGCGTCGATTTCTCCCAACCTACCAGAAGAAAGGGACATAGAGCAAGGGTGGCAGTTGTAGACATATACCCAGCCTTCCATGCAGCTCCTTCACAGGTTCAGCAAGCTTTCGAAGCTCTGCCGCATGGTGGTTCACCCGGGGCTCGCCCTCACAGTCAAGCACCAACCCATTGATCGCATTCAACTCCTTTTTGAGCTCTGTACCTCAGACGGATTTAAGCCACACATGCAAAAAAAGAGAAAGGAAATTGAAGAATGAGGTCAGAACGCAGCAGTCCAACCTTCTGCTCCAGGGTTTTGTTGGCCAAATCCAAACCAAGGGGTCCCTTGACCTTGGGTCCCTTGTTCGCAGCCTTGCATTTCGCCTTCGCACGGCCTGCCAAGGATCCAGCAAGAAGGATCAAGTAACAAAAGCAAAACAATGTTTCAGAGCCAACCTTGTCCAGGCGTCGCAGGAGCCGTAGTCGGCGTAGAGGCCCCAGCAGCAGGAGTCGTGACAGAAGCCAGCAGCGCTTGGGCATCACCAACTGGCAGCAGCGAAGGACCATCCTGCAAACCAGCTCCCAAGGCAGCTGCAGCGGAAGCTGGCTTCAGGGCCGTTTTGGCAGCCGCAGTGACCTTGAAAGCATCCTTTGTGGTCGCCTTTTTGGTGACAGTGCACCAAAATTTCATGGACTCCATGTCCGTTGGACAATCTTCATCCGGCACACCTCCCTTCGCAACGCAAGCCTTTATCTTGGCCCTCAGTCAGAGTTGACAAGGTGAAGGATGCAAGTTAAGTAAAGAAAAAGAAATTGAAACATTGATTTTCTCAGACCCCTAAAGGGAACCACAGAGAAGGTTTCTAAATTGACGATTAAGAAGATTCAGGGCAAGGTGGGCAAAACTTGAGCCAGGAAGCTCAGAACACCCAGCCTTTCGCATGCCATCGATTGTGAGAAGCTCACGGACACCTTCGACCTCATGTAGGTGGGTGGTCTCAGCAGTCACATGCGCTTCAACAGCATCAAGGTTTCCTCCATTGAGGAGGAAAGCCTTGAGGACCTGCTTTTGTTCTGCATTGGTTCCAAGAAAAAGCTTAGCAATATTCGGGTACTCAACAGCTCGGGGCCCTTCGGCAACTCTCTTCAACACATGGTACTCCCTCCTGTAGTTGGTGCTGTTGACGGGCTTGGAGAGGACAAGTCCTCCATGTGGGGGCTCCATCGGGCCCTTGTCGATCTGCTCATCCTCAGAAGGAGCTGCCTCAGCAACTTCCACCTCAGCTTCAGGGGCAGCAGGAGGCTCACGATCCAGTTCTTCATCCTTCGGAGAGGACTCATTCTCAGAGGACTCACGCAACCTGCAAAGGCAATTAGTGACATGCAACAATCAGGTTTGCGTCCAAAGAAATGTCTTGGAAAGACAATACTGTGTCAACAAGAAAGAAAATTTCTAGGGCAAGGGCAAACGGGCCATCTCTTCCAACTTGTCTGGCGTAAGGTCTCCAACATGGGCTGAAACTTCGTCTCCATGTTGCTGTCGCAGAAGCTGCTGGCCACGCAGCAAGGTGGCAATGGACCTGACCATGTGTTTGCTAATGCCTTTAGAAAAGCTGCTGGCCCAGGAAAAGCAAAAGGCTGCAACAATACAGGTATCAACTAGGACACGCCTCTCCGACATGGACCGGTGCAAGGCAGTATCAGTGGCCTCCAACAGGGGAAGGCAGCCACTGGAAAGAACATGGAGGAAAAACGAAGTATATACCCCATGCACCCATGCCTGGGACGCAATCTTCAGCTGCTTGGACGCAGGGTCACCATTTTCACCAAAGGAGAGCATTCGCTTGCACGGAGGTGTGGCAAAAAGAGGACCAGATGCCTTTGCAGGCACCACCGGCACAGCCTTCACAGCAGGCAACGCCTTTGCAGGCAGCAACTCAAGGCCTGCAGCCTTCACAGGAGGCACCATCTTCAAAGACATGGCTTCGGCAGGTTCCTTCTCCTCTGCCACATCACACTCCTCTTCCTCTTCTTCTTCACCTTCCAAAGATTCTCCATCATAGTCACCAGGCTCAGAGACATCACCTTGGGCATCCTCGTACATCTCAGTGTTATCATCATCATCATCCTTCTGAGTCTCTTCCAGATCTGGCACGACAACAGTAGGAGCAGCTTTGGTAGCTGGAGCTGGGGGGTTCCCTGAGCCCTCTTTGGTAGCTGGAGCCGGGGGTTTCCCCGAGCCCACCACTGGTCGCGGAGCCTTGACCACAGGTGCAGCTGCAGAACTTGCAGCAACGTCCTTGGACGTGGCTTTAGAACTGGTCTTGGCAGGCTGCTTTGGCAGCCGGGATCGCTTCTCCAAGGCTTCCTTGTACTCTCGAAGAATTTCCTTGCACTCTTTCAGCCCTATGCCAAGCTCTTTCTCCAGCTGCTTTGCCGTTGGCAAGACTCCACCATATTGCTTCTCCATTTCCTCGATGACCGCCTCGAAGATGGGAGTGGGCGACAGCATGGTGTCTTCCACACGGGAAAAAAATTGGCCAGTGCTGCTCAGGCAGCCAGCTGGGAACCAAAATTCTACATCAGAGTGAAAATGTATGTCGACTTCACATGAGATAGTCGGCAGGCAGAAACAGCACGAAAAACCCACGAAAAGCCACGAAAAGCCACGAAATCCCCACTAAACCAGACTTAAATAGGCAAACAAATCCAACCAAAACAACCCAAGAAATTTCTCGGGGTTTTCTTCTTGAGGCTGGGGGGTTTTCGCTAGGATTTCTTGGAAATTTCTCGGGGCACCTGGGTGCTGACTTTTCAGACTCCATTCAGCTCAGCTCGACTCCATTCGAGCTGCGACTTGGTTCAAAGCCTTCTTGATGGGTCGCTTCCAACTATCAGACGGTCGAAATTCTTGGCTCCTGGTGAGGTAGCGAATGAGGCTCCAGCAGTCAGCCTCAGAGAAACAATCACTGATTTTTTTCAACCAAACATTTCTCATGCATGAATGCATGGAATTCTGTTATGTATGTTTATGTGTGCAATGATGCCCACATGCATGCCCATAAATGTACCACAGGTCAACACTTTCAAAGGAAAGTTCCTGCAGCCAAACATGTGCACAATGAACCAGATTTAAGCACATAAATGCCAAGCAGGCCTTAAAGAGTTCCAAGTCAGACTTGTGGAAGACAACGCCCTGGTCTTTCTTCGGGCCCTTGGGAAGTTCCTGCCGCACCGTGGTAGCAGAGCCATCGGTAGTGAAGCATCACAAAAAACCAACTGAATCTGGCATGTTGTGGTCCTTCCATGGGCCATTGTCCATATCTCTTTTCAAATGTGCAAGATGCCATCCAAACTTGCGATGGTATGTCCTTGCAGTTCATTTTCAAACTACTTCTCTGCACCTATGAAAGAAGAAAAAATCCAGCAGGGAATTAATCCAGGCAGGTAACTGGCTGGACTGCATCGCATCATTTCCAGAAAAACCCACAGAGCCATCTGGTCGTTCATATTTGGTCACCAAGGAAGGCCCATGTAAAGCATCCAGCTGGTCTCTGGTAGCAGAGCCTGCAGCTGCCTGCAGCCTCAACAAAAGATCCTCATCATTCGAATACAGAACATGACGCTTTGGGGTGGCATTTTCCGGAGAGTCGGCATAGAGCCCACCCCAAATGGTGCAGACGAAGACCTGCACAACACAAGAATCACAAGAAAAAAATGCAGATTGTTCAGACAAAATCAACTGCACTGCCTTGCAAGGTTTTCACTCCAAAACCCAACCTCCAGCAACTCAAAGAGCTCACGTAGACGTGGATGAAGCTCACAGGCACTGAGAGACGGTTGTTCTATCAGGAACCGGCATCCATGGGATACACTGTAGATGCAAAGTAAGGCAAGTCTACTAGCCATTTTGTTACCTTGAGCTACAAAGCTGTAGCCTTGGTTTCCAAGAGGCCACAGCATACTTCTCTGGTGTGTGGCACTTGACCTCGAAAATTTCAAAATTGGCAAAGCAAGTCAAGGCTGACAGTCGACAAATCTTGAGGGTCAAGCGGGAAGCAAAACGAATTGCAAGCCAAGGCCATCATGTGAAGTGCCCCACGCTTGCTGCGACGAATCGATTGGAGTGCCAGCCTGCATCAAACAGTGTTGAAGAAAAGGTTCAGCACACCTTCCCACCCACAGCTGAGCCCCAAACCCAAATCCAGCTGCAGAGAGAAAGTCGAAGCTCTCGTCAAGTCGCAGGTCAAAGGATTCACCATGGAATCCAAACTGGCACAAACAAAACAAGATCAAAAACAGACCAAACTGCTTGTGATCAAGCAACCCACCTCCCTAAGGGAGGCTGAAACCACTGCAGCACCGCAGAAGTATTCAGCGAAATCATGAACCTTCAGGCAAATCGATTGCTGACACATGGATGGATTTGATCGCGTTTCTAAGCAGCCCACCTGATCACTTTCGCACTCAGAATGATGCACCAAGCACAGGTGCAAGAGAACAAGTATTGGGGGAGCCCCCCAACTAAGAAGCTCAGCAACCCCCATGGCTGCAAACCCAAAACTGCAGACATGAATCACATTGGCTTGCAACTGAGAAAAAATATAAGACAAAATGGAAACCAAATCAGGACTGAGTTTGGCAAAGCGTATGCTGCAGAGTCCTTTTAGCACTTCACGCATGCCTTTCCCCACTGCAAGTTGTAAATCATGCAGGCTGCCCCGCATGACAGAAACCCCACAAGAGCTAGATTTCTAGACAAATCTGCGCTTCTTCAACTCGGCCATGGGCACGTTCATCAACAGGTTCGCCCTCTCATTGGAAGACATCCACTTAAGGTTGGCATCCTTATACGAAAGACCCGCAGCACGTTCAGCTGCAATAAACTGCTTTCTTTTTTCGGAAAACATCTTGGGCTGATAGGTTTCCTCACCTCCTTCCGACAGCACAGCAGCTGCAGTGCGTTTTTTCTGGGCCGCAACGCCTTCAGGGCAAGCACCAGCCTGGACAGGAACAGCGCCTGAAGGATTTCCTTGGTGCTGCGGGGCCAAGGCAGCCTCATCCTCACCGCTCAGTGCAGCGGGCTGCTTTTTCTTCTTGCGACTTTTGCGAGGCTTCTTCGCACCAGCATCCTGGGCAAGAATCTCTGATTCAGCAGCGGCCTCATGTTGTTCCACTTGGTCCTCAACTTGGTCTTCAGCCCCACCAGTTGTGGCAAAGGGCGGTGGAGCCTTTTTTTCCTCAAGGCTATCCAAGACAAACCTCGGGAGCTGCCACTGATCGCTCCTGGCCGGAGTGGGAACTGGCCTCTTGCAACCAGGTCCACCGGCCACTCCACCAAGCTGGCTGCAGTTCTGCAACAGAGGTGGCTCTGGCTCATCCTCAGAGATCTCATCATCCAGAGGCATAGGTTCTGCAATAGTCTTTGCAGTCTGCCTATCCTTCAACTTTTCAAGGACCATGGGCCAATCAACTTTGGCCTGCAACTTTGCAAGCACCATGGACCAATCAACTTTCGGCAGTTGCTCTAGGTCCTCTTCAGAAGCCACTGGACGGTCTGGGGATGACTCCTCATCAAACCCAGCAGGTCTCTTGGGAATCTTCCTGGCCACACAAAGCTTCTTCATGTCATGCAACACTTCAGTTCTGCTCGAATCAGGGGACTCATCAAAAAGCTTTCGAAATCGTCGCACCAACTTGTGAGCCGCAAAGGCCATCTTCTCAGCCCACGGCTGCATGGCCTCTTCAGAGACACCAACTGGGACCAGTTTCTCCTCACTGTAGAAGGTGAGGATGGCATCCTTCAACACTTCTTCACTAAGCCGCACCCATGGGGTCACCTCCATAATGGGTATGATCACCTCCATGCAGAGGCAATCAAAAACATTCACAATGCTCCAAAAAGAAAAGAGTCAAAGGCAAACGGCCACTCTGTGGCTCCCACCTTCCAGTTCAACTCAACATCCTTGATGGTGCAACATGACCCTTTGTGGAAGAGCTTCTCCGAGTGAGCCCGGACAAAAGAAAGGCCAACCTGCCAGAAGATGGAGGGGGAAAACAGCTTTGAAGCCACAAGCGATTAAGAAAAAATGATGGATCTCTCAAGGAGCAGTTTCAAATCACCATTGCTGAAAGACATGCATGTCACTGAAACAAGCCTCCTTCAAAAAACGCTGGTTTTTGAAGGCCGCAACATATTTGTCCTTCACATCTGGGTCATTGGCCAAAATTTTCAATGTCCTGGGCATCCTTCCCAAGCAAAGCAACTGTTGCTCTGCCCCTCACCAAGCCAAATGCTACACAATTTCCATGGCAGCTTTGCAAGCATGGACACGCCAACTGCAAGACACGCACTTGCCAGAAAAAAAACAGGGTCACTTGATGTCGACGTCCACCATTTGTATTTACCCTCGGAGACAAGGCAGGGATCATTCGTGCAATGCATGTCATGTATGGCATGTTCATGGCCATGCATGTCATGCCATGAAGTGCCGTGGTTATGCCATGCTTATAAACTTTCATGCAACATGCTGTGAATGTCATGTCATGCATGATGTTTGATCATGTCGTGGGTCATGTCATGCATGAATGATGAATGACCATGCCGTGTGTGTGAATGAAGTTTAGTCATGTCATGCATGAATGAATGCCTTTTGATCATGTCATGTGTGAATGGCATGCATGGCGTGTGTGTGTGTGAACATGTCATGACTGAATCTGAGGCCCAGACCATTGTACAGAAAGTGGGTCACCTGAGCAGCAACAGGGCTGAAGGAGTAAAAGGCACACAGGATGAAAAACAGGTGCACCTCATTTTAGTAGGGCACAGGCCATGCAGCCACCATGAACGACCTCAAACAACAACGATGTAACTAACAAATACACAAACCAGAAAGACAATGCCACAATGCAAGCCAACATCAGTCCACCCTAACAGCATGCACATGCAACAGGGCATTTTTTCCATGCAGCTCACCCTTCGATTTGCCAGCTCAGGGATCCAGGTCAATCCTGAAGCCACACAACCACATTTCCACACAAGGATCGCAGAAACAAAAACTTAGGTCCCAACACTTTGCCAGGCCCCTTAGGGCACAGTGGCGGGGGTGGAGGAGGCCTGCCAGCTTGTAGCAATATCCAGATATATAACGACAATGAAACATACAAACTTTATAGCAGCCTTCTCAAAACCAACGAAGCTGCATCCACTGCCGGCGGAGGCTTGTTCACCAAAACGCCATCAACCCTGGCAAGCAAAAGAATCATCCGCCAGACATCAAATTGTTTCCAACATCCACCAGCCTCACACATCCATGTGGCACAGAAGCAGAAGACTTTGCACTTGAAGGGCCAGTAGGCATCGACTTTGGCCGGCGGCTGGTCACCGCGAGCTTGTAGTAGTACTGCGGCCAAAAAATAAAAACAATCAAAAAAATGCATTCGCTCATATAACAGCAGGCAAACAGTCCTGCTGCTTCGCCAGGGCTTTCAAGCCAGCAGCTGTTTTCAGATCACATTGATCTTCTCCACTGCCAGTCGAAGAGTTCGAAGGGGAATCTTGGAGTTCCGGAACCAACTCATTCCCAACCTTGAAAAAACCAGGCGGTGCTGACTGAGCTTTCGGTGAGGCAACAGCCAAGGCAGACTCCAGGTCCTGCTCTTTCAGAGCATTCCGAAGCACCTCTTCCACTGGAGCCTGCAACAAGATATTGGGGGAAAAACTTTAATAATAAAAAAGAAATTGCTGATGCTGCAAATATATACGGGAAAGCCTCAGCCAGTCTCTTTTTTGTCTCTTTCTGTGGCACCTCCCAACATGCAGAAAAATACAACTGCCAGTTGTGATGCCGAAAGAAAATTGTCAAACACAGCCTGACCTCTTCCTTCGGGTCTTTCTGACCGGGTGGCATGCTTGGCCAAACAGCTGCTGAGACATGGGCAATGAACATGCGTGCAGCATTGAAAAGAAACCCACAGCATTTCTCAAAGTCGTTCAACCCCCGTGCAGCAATGGAAAATTCAATTCAGCCCGGCACCACCAAGGCAACATGTGCCAAGCAAGGGAGTTTCCACGCTTTGAGCAAAACAATACTAGCGAAAATCTAATTGAGGAATGGTGAGTTTAAAAAACACCTGCATGTACATGCTTAACTATATATGTATACATCTAGACATAGACAAATGTAAATTTCAACTTAGTATATTATGTACATGCATATATATATATGTATATATATATATATGAATATGTGTATACAGTATATATGTATATTTTTTCTGCTTGGGCCTGAACGCACGTCTCCAAACCTGTGCCTACATTGCACACAATGCAGGCACAGGTCCAAGGAGCAGTCTCCAAATACCCTAACTAGATATCCCACGCAGGGATCCCGAACAATAGCAGTCTCCAAACTCCTTGGTTCAACATCTCGTGCCATGATTGCAAGCACTAGCAAACTGGGAAGATATCCCATGCATGCAAGGATGCCAAGCAATAGCAATTGCCATGTTCACTGGCTAGGTATCTCATGCAGGGATTCCAAGGTGGAATAGCTGCGACAAGCCACCCTACCATAGCACCCCCCAAGAAAACCCAAGGACCCCCAAGAAAAACCCAAGAAAAAAGTCTGTCACCAAGAAAAACCTGAATCTCATATCCTTAAGAAAACCCTACGACTCGCCAGTCCAGGGAGGTCATATCACCTTTGACACTGGCTGCGAAAAGCTTTGCTTTGACAGCCGCCTCCTTCGTCTAGGAGACCCTGACTTGAAGCCCGATCGTCTGCAAACATTGATGACGACTAAGCCTCCTTCAGTCATTGACC